>Ga0335081_10001271_pt1 | contig 40167 bp, 33 predicted proteins | sample Lox_Sample_35_FD_206713 | JGI IMG/M metagenome (GOLD analysis project Ga0335081, IMG submission 206713) | Soil microbial communities from Loxahatchee National Wildlife Refuge, Florida, United States - Lox_Sample_3.5 | ecosystem: Environmental > Terrestrial > Soil > Wetlands | place: USA...
GGTTGCGCCTGTTCGCCGTGCTGGCCGCGCTGTTCGCCGCGCCCGCGCTGGCGCAGCTCAACTTGGGGGCTTCGTCCGGCGGCCTGCTAGAGCCGGACAAGGCGTTCCAGTTTTCGGCCCGCGCGCTAGGCGCAGATGCCATCGAGGTGAGCTTCAAGATTGCCGACGGCTACTACATGTACCGCGACAAGTTCCGTTTCGCGCTCGACCGGACGAGCGGCGCCAGGTTGGGTGCGCCCGATTTCCCGGCCGGGATCAGGAAGAAGGACGAGTTCTTCGGAGAGATTCAGACCTACCGCAATGCGGTGAGCATCCGAATCCCGGTCGAGCGCACCTCGCCGCAGGCGACCACGCTGCTGCTAAAGGTCACCTCGCAGGGGTGCGCCGACCTTGGCGTGTGCTACACGCCGATGGACTCCACCGCCTCGATCCGGCTTGCTGCGCTCGGTGGCGGGCCCGGCGCCGGCCCGCCGGCGCTTGACGAGGGCCCGCGCTCGGTCGCGCCGGCGCCGCGCTTTTCGTTGTTCGCGAGCGACCGGGACATCGCCGCCCTGTTCGATCACAGCTTGTGGCTGGTGATCCTGGGTTTCTTCGGTCTCGGCCTGCTGCTGACCTTTACGCCCTGCGTGTTGCCGATGGTGCCGATCATCTCGGGCATCGTCGCCGGTGAGGGCAAGCGCTTGAACAAGCTGCGCGCCCTTGCGTTGTCGGTCTCATACGTGCTTGGCATGGCGGTCACCTACGCCGCGGCGGGAGTTGCCGCGGCCTACTCGGGTTCGATGGTCGCCGCCGCGCTACAGAATCCGTGGGTGCTCAGCGCGTTCGCGTTGGTGTTCGTATGGCTGGCGCTGTCAATGTTCGGTTTCCACGACTTGCAGCTGCCGGGCTTCCTGCACCACCACGTCTCGAAAGCGCATGAGCGGCTGCAGGGGGGGCGCATCGCCTCGGTCGCGGCGATGGGCGTCCTGTCAGCCCTGATTGTGAGCCCTTGCGTCACCGCCCCCTTGGCCGGAGCTCTGCTGGTGATCTCGCAAACGGGGAATGTGGCGCGGGGCGGCGCAGCGCTTTTCTCCATGGCGATCGGGATGGGAGTGCCGCTGATCGCGGTCGGCGTGTCAGAGGGTGCGCTGCTACCCAAGTCCGGGCCGTGGATGGAAGGAGTAAAGAAGTTCTTCGGCGTGCTGCTGCTCGCAGTCGCGATCTGGATTGTCTCGCCGGCGATCCCTCCAGGGGCCGAGATGCTGCTTTGGGCGGCGCTGCTCATCGGTTCGGCAATGTTCCTGCGCGCACTCGATTCGTTGCCGCCAACTGCGTCTGGCTACGTGCGCATTTGGAAGGGCGTGGGCCTGATGGCGCTTGTTGCCGGCGCGGCGATTCTGGTTGGCGCGCTCGCCGGCAGTCGCGATCCCTTGCGGCCGCTGGCCGGCCTTGCGGGCGCGAGCGCACCAGCCGCTGCGCCAATCGGTTGGGTTCGTGTCGCATCGGTCGCCGAGCTGGACGACAAGCTACGTGCTCCCGGCCGCCCGGTGATGCTCGATTTCTATGCCGACTGGTGCGTTTCGTGCAAGGAGATGGAGCGCTTCACCTTCAGCGACCGGCATGTGCGGGCCAGGCTCGATGACCTGCTGCTGCTGCAGGCCGACGTCACCGCCAACACGGAGCAGCAAAAGCTGCTGCTCAAGCGCTTCTCGCTGTTCGGTCCGCCGGGAATTATCTTTTTCGACGGCCGCGGGCGCGAGATCGAGGGACTGCGCGTAGTCGGCTACCAGGACGCGGAGCGCTTCCTGAAGACCCTCGCGCTCGCCACCGCCACGCCCTGAGATGCGGCGCGCGATCACCGGCATCGATCACGTCGTGATCGCGGTTCGCGACCTCGATCGTGCGCAGGAGAGCTATACACGCCTCGGCTTCACGCTCACCCCGCGCGGCTTCCACACGCTGGGCTCGGCGAACCACTGCATCATGTTCGGCAGCGACTACGTCGAGCTGCTCGCGCTGCCGCTGCAGCATCCGGCCATGCGCTATTACGCCGATTTTCTCGCTCGCGGCGAAGGCCTGGCGGCGTTCGCGCTCGCCAGCGCGAACGCGGATGCGGCCCACGCCGAGCTCGCCGCGGACGGGATCGAGGCGGACGCGCCGCTCGATTTCTCGCGCCCGGTCAGGCTGGCGCAGGGGGAGCGCGAGGCCGCGTTTCGCATCGTTCAGCTTGCGCCAGCGCAGACGCCGGGCTGCCGCAGTTTCGTCTGCCAGCATCGCACGCGCGACCTGGTGTGGCGCCCCGAGTACCAGACGCACGCCGTCGGCGCAACCGGCCTGGCCGCGCTCGCGGTCGTCGCCGAGGACCCGGTTGGCGCGGCGGCGGACTATGCAAGGCTGTTCGCTTCGCGGCCGCAGAAAATCGACGAAGGCCTGCTGGTACAAACCGGCAGCGCGCCGATCGCGGTCGGATCGCGCTGGCGGATCGGCAGACGCCTGCGAGGCGTAGAACTGCCGCCGCGGGCGAGGCCGCTTATCGCCGCACTCTTCATACGGGTTGCCGATCGCGGCCGCGCCGCCGATGCGCTTCTTCGCGCCGGTTTCGAGCCGGCCGTGCTGCCGGACGGATCGTTCGCCGTCGGCGCCGACAGGGCGCACGGCGTGGCGCTGGTATTCGGCTAGCGGGCGAGTTTCTTCGCCACGTCCATGGCGAAGTAGGTGAGTACGCCGTCGGCTCCGGCGCGCTTCATCGCCAGCAGCGACTCGACGATGCACGATTCGGGCAGCCAGCCCTTGGCGATCGCTGCCTGCAGCATCGAGTATTCGCCGCTTACCTGGTAGACGAAGGTCGGCGCCTTGAACTCGTCCTTAACGCGCCGCACGATGTCGAGGTATGGCATCCCGGGCTTGACCATCACCATGTCGGCCCCCTCGGCGAGATCGAGCCCGACCTCCCACAACGCCTCGTCGGTATTGCCGGGATCCATCTGGTAGGTCTTCTTGTCGCCCTTGCCGAGATTCTTGGCCGAACCCACGGCGTCGCGGAACGGTCCGTAGAATCCTGAGGCGTACTTGGCCGAGTAGGCCATGATCTTGGTGTGAATGTGGCCAGCCTTCTCGAGCGCGGTGCGGATGCGCCCGATACGTCCATCCATCATGTCGGATGGCGCGACGATATCTACCCCCGCCGCGGCCTGCGCCAGTGCCTGCTTGACCAGCACCTCGAGCGTCACGTCGTTGATAATGTAGCCGCTAGCGTCCACCACGCCGTCCTGGCCATGCGACGTGTAGGGGTCGAGCGCGACGTCGGTCATGACGCCTAGCTCGGGAAAGCGCTTCTTGAGTTGCGCCACCGCGCGCGGTACGAGGCCGCGCGGGTTGTAGGCCTCGCGCCCATCGAGTGATTTGAGTTTCTGCTCGATGACGGGGAACAGCGCGAGGGCCGGGATGCGCAGCTTGAGGCAGCTCTCGGCCAGCCGCAGCAGGCGGTCGATCGTCATGCGCTCGACGCCCGGCATCGACGGCACCTTTTCGGCGCGATTCTTGCCGTCGAGCACGAATACCGGGTAGATCAGATTGTCCGCGGCGAGCACGCTCTCGCGCATCAGCCGGCGCGAGAACTCGTCGCGCCGCATGCGTCGCATGCGCACCGCGGGAAAGGCGCCGTACACGTTCATCGCTGCGTCACCTCGCGGGATTATCCTCACCACGTCTGGGGATATGCGCGGGAGGCATTGATTCGTCGGACAGAATTGGGATGGGAACTTTTCGCAACGGGGACCATCTTACTCGTAGACGGTGCTTATCGTCTCCCGCTTCTCCTCCCTGAGCGGGTGCCTTAATCAAAATTAAGGCGTTTCGCCCCCGGTTTACTTCCCCTTTACCGGGGGCCTTTTATTTCCGGCCGCGGGGTTATCTCCCGCGGCCAGCCTTGCCCGTAGCCACCGTTCGAGCGTGGCGCGCGTTTGGTCGACGCCCTCGCCCGACGGACTCGAGAACAAAAGCACTTCGCCGTGCGCGCCGACTAGGGCGAGTCGCCGCTGCGCGGCCGTGAGCTCCGCCTTGCGTTCCGCCCCAGGCAACTTGTCGGCCTTCGACAGCAACACGAGAAGCGGCAGACCGAGCGGCGCGACCCATCGCAGCATGCCCAGATCGTGCGGCATGAAGGGGTGCCTCGCATCCATGATCACCACTACGCCGGCGAGCGATGCTCGATCGCTGAGATAGCCGCCAACCAGGGAATCCCATTGCGCGCGCACTGACTGAGGCACGCGCGCATAGCCGTAGCCCGGGAGGTCGACCAGCCGCGCCTGACCGCCGAGGTCGTAGAAATTGATGGTTTGCGTTCGCCCCGGCGTCTTGCTGAAGAACGCCAGCCGCTTGCGCCCGGCGAGCGCGTTGATCGCGCTCGACTTGCCGACGTTCGAGCGGCCGGCGAACACCAGCTCGGGAACGCCCTCCGGCGGCAGTTCCGAAAGCTTGCCGACAGAAGCAATGAACTCGGCCTGCGAAAACATGTTCATAGAGCGGGGTCGCTGGCGAAATCTGTAATAAAATTACTGGCTTTGACCGGGGACCGAGGGAGCAGCCGCATGATTCGAGTACTGGCGATCAGTGCCAGCGTCGCACTGTTGTGGGCGGGTGCCGCTCGCGCGCAAGATGGCGCGAAACCGGACCCCGCGAAGGGCCAGAACATCGTGAGTCAGGTCTGCGCGGCCTGCCACGGGCCGGACGGCAACAGCGTCGCGCCGGCGAATCCTAAGCTTGCGGGGCAATTTTCCGAGTATCTCTATAAACAGCTGCGCAATTTCAAGGCCCAGGACGGCAAGAAGGCCGAGCGCGAGAACCCGATTATGGCCGGAATGGTGGCCAACCTGTCGGAACCCGACATGAGGAACGTGGCCGCCTATTTTTCCGAACAAAAGCTGCGGCCCGACGTCGCCCGCGACAAGGACTTGGCAGCGGCTGGCCAGAAGCTTTACCGCGGCGGCAACGCGGCCACCGGGGTGGTCGCCTGTGCGGGTTGCCACGGACCTTCCGGAGCCGGGATCCCGATCGAGTTCCCGCATATTGCCGGCCAGTACGCGGACTACGTCGAGAGCCAGCTCAAGGCCTTCCGCTCGGGTGCGCGGGCGAACGACCCGAACGGGATGATGCGCGGTGTCGCGGCGCGTATGACCGACGACGAAATCAAAGCGGTAGCGCAGTACGTAGCGGGATTGCGCTAACTGTACGACCTATTTGTTATCGGCTCCGGCCCAGGCGGCTATCGCGCAGCCGTGCTGGCCGCGCAGCGCGGCCTTTCGGTCGCGATCGTCGAGCGAGACGCATGGGGCGGCGCCTGCCTGAATCGCGGCTGCGTGCCGAAGAAAGCCTGGTACAGCACCGCGCGTCTGGCGGCTGCGGCACCGGACTTTGCCGAGCGCGGCTTGCGTGGCACGCTCGCGCCGGACCTGGCGGCGGCGTGGCGCTACCAGCGCAAGGTCGTCGAAACAGTGCGCGCAAGTTACATCGACTATCTCGCACGACTCAAGATCAGTTGCTTTCGTGGCACGGCGAGATTCGTCGACAGCGCGCGGATTGCAATCGGTACCGAAACGATCGAGGCGGGATACTTCATCGTCGCGACCGGATCGCGTCCGGACCTGCCGCAGACAATGCGCGGTGTTCCGCGCGTGCTCACTACCGACGAGCTCTTCGAGCGGCCGTTGCCGTCGGGCAAGCGCGTCGCGCTGCTCGGCAGCGGCGCAGTCGGCGTGGAGATGGCCTTTATCCTGCCGCGCCTCGGGCTCGAGGTGCTCTGGTTGACGGGCAGCGATGCGCTCGCGCGATCGCGCTTCAGCGGGAGCGCACGCAAGCGCCTGCATGAGGCGCTTCTCGCGCAGGGCGTCATTGCGCGCCCGGGCAGCCGGCCGCTGCGCGCGGCGCCCGACGGCGAGCGGGTACTGCTTGAATTGCCGGCCGGCACGCGCGAGCAGGTCGACTGGGTGCTCGCCGGCACCGGGCGCAGGCCCAACACCGATGAGCTTGGGCTGCAGGCTGCCGGCGTGCGCACCGATAGGGACGGATTCATTCCCGTCGATGCGGCGCAGCGCAGTTCGGCGCAGCGCATATGCGCAATCGGCGACTGCGCCAATCCGGCCATGACCGCCAACCACGCGCTCGCCGAGGCAAGCGTTGCGGTGGCGAACATCGTTGCACCCGGGTCGGCCCGGACGCGCGGCGATTGGGTACCCGAGGTGCTGTATTCGGCGCTTGAGCTCGCGCGCGCCGGTGCGACCGAGGATGAGCTTGACCAAGCCGACGCCGAGTATGCGGTGGGATTCTCCGCCTTTGGCGCCAATCCTGCGGCGCTCGCGGAAGGCTCGGCGGAGGGCTATGTGCGACTGCTCCTGGAGCGTGAGCAGGGCACCTTGCTCGGTTGCGAGTTTGCCGGCACCGACGCCGGCGAGCTCATCCACCTGGCCCAGCCTGGGGCCGCAGGCGAGCCGTTGCTCGCGCGGCTAGCGCAGGCCCGTTTCGCTCACCCGAGCCGCAGCGAAGAGTTCCTGAACGCGGCCGAGGCTCTCGTTGCTTCATGGGGCGTCCCACCTGCGCCCTAGCGGCGGAATATCTCACTCCGGCAGGGTGTTAGTCCGGGAGTCCGTCCAAAACCGAAGAGGTCTCCGATGCTCAAGCTATTTGCCGCGTTTGCCGCGGCGGCTGCGCTTGCCGTAGTCGCAGGTTGTGCCAGCATGTCCGCGCCGGACGGCGTGCATACCTCAGGCGGAATGCTGACCGACAAGGCGGGCATGACGCTCTACACGTTCGACAAGGATCCGACAGGGGCCGGCAAGAGCATGTGCAATGACGGTTGCGCCAAGAACTGGCCGCCGCTCGCGGCCTCGGCAGGCGACTACGCAAGCGGGGACTGGACCCTGATCGTGCGCGATGACGGGAGCAGGCAGTGGGCCTACAAGGGCAAGCCGCTCTACTTGTGGATGAAAGACCGAAAGCCCGGCGACACGACCGGCGATGGCTTCCGTGGCGTGTGGCACGTGGCGCGCCAGTAGACCAGTCGTTCATGGATGAGCGTCAAGCGATCGTTGACTTTATTCCCCGCCTGCGGCGTTATGCGCGCGCGCTGGTTGGGGATCGTTCCGCCGCCGATGACCTGGTGCAGGATACGCTGGAGCGGGCCTGGGGCAAGTTTCACCTCTATCGCGTCGGCACGGATCTGCGCGCCTGGCTGTTCACGGTCATGCACAACGTGTACGTCAACCGCGTTCGTGCACTGCGTCCGACCGACGTTCTCACGGACGATCTGCCCGAGACCGCACAGCGCGCCGCGCAGGGCGATTCGCTGATGGTGCGGGACCTGGATCGGGCGCTCGCGAGATTGCCGCAAGAGCAGCGCGAGGTGCTGCTGCTCGTTGCGCTGGAGGACATGAGTTACGAAGAGGCGGCGCGCGCCCTCGACATCCCGATCGGGACCGTGATGTCCCGGCTGTCGCGCGCGCGGGAAAGGCTTCGTGCGATGCTGCTGGAAACGCCGTTGTCGGCCAAGCTTACGGTCGTGAAGTGAGCGCATATGACGAGTTCCGACTTGCCCATCACTGAAGCGGACCTGCAGGCGTATATCGACGGGCGGCTTGCGCAGGCCCGGCGCGCCGAAGTCGATGCGTGGCTCGCGACTCGCGCCGACGAGACTGCGCGTATTGCGCAGCTTCGCGCCCAGCGCGATGGCCTACGTGCCCTCTACGACCCGGTATTGGACGAGCCCGTGCCGGAGCGCCTTGCGCGCGTCGCGCGGCGCAGTCCGCGCGCGCGCGGCAGCGCGCTGGCGGCCGGCTGGGCTGCGCTCGGCGCCGTCGTCGGCGTGCTCGCAGGCTGGCAGCTGCACGCCATGCAGTCCAGCCCACTGCCGCTCGTCAGCGAAGGCGCTTCGATCGCGCGCAGTGCGGCGGTGGCGCACGCGACCTATTCGCCGGAAGTGCGCCATCCGGTGGAGGTCGCCGCGGATCAGCAGGCCCATCTGGTCGCTTGGTTGTCCAAGCGCCTCGGCGCGCCGGTGCGCGCGCCGGTGCTGGATGCCGCGGGCCTGTCGCTGGTCGGCGGCCGCCTCCTTCCCGGTGAGGGCGATCCCGCGACCGGGTCGCAGCCCGCCCCCGTGGCGCAGTTCATGTACCAGGGAAGCAAGGGCCAGCGCGTCACCCTGTACGTACGGACCGAGACACGCGACCACGGCGAAACGGCGTTCCGTTTCGCGCGCGAAGGCGGCGTAAGCGTGTTCTACTGGATCGACCGGAAGTTTGGCTATGCGCTTTCCTCGGGTGACCTCGATCGCGCGGAGCTACTGCGCCTGGCCAATCTCGTGTACAGGCAGCTCAATCCCTGACGGCGGCTTGCACCTCGCATCCAGCGTCGGGCGGTGCGCGTACATCGTCGTGTAAGCATTGCTTCGGGCGTGCGACCAAAACGGAGTGAGAAAGATACCCATGCTGATAGGCACCACATCGGACGTCGCGCCCTCGGAGATCACGCCCAAATCCGTCTACCTGCGCCGGCGCGTCTTGCTGGGCCGGGCGCTGGCCATGGGACTCATCTGGCCGCTGCTGCCGGCGCGGGCTCAGGCGGTCGAGGCACGCAAGCTGCCCGGCCGACCGGGTCCTTTCAGCACGACCGAAAAGCAGACGCCCTACAAGGACGTCACCACGTACAACAATTTCTACGAGTTCGGCACGGGCAAGGACGACCCGGCGATCTACGCACCCAAGATGAAGACCCGGCCGTGGGCGGTCACGGTCGATGGCGAGGTCAAGCGCGGCGGCCTGTTCGGCATCGAGGATCTGCTCAAGCTGGCGCCGATGCAGGACCGTGTCTATCGCCACCGCTGCGTAGAGGCGTGGTCGATGGTGATCCCCTGGGTCGGCTACCCGCTTGCCGAGTTGATCAAGCGCGTCGAGCCGACGGGGCGCGCCAAGTACGTCGCCTTCACCACCAAGTTGGACCCCGAAACGATGGTCGGAACACGCCTGCCGATGCTCGATTGGCCCTATGTCGAGGGCCTGCGGCTGGACGAGGCGATGCACCCGCTTACCCTGCTGACCTTCGGCCTGTACGGCGAGGTGTTGCCGAACCAGAACGGGGCCCCGATACGCGTGGTGGTACCCTGGAAGTACGGCTTCAAGAGTGCCAAGTCGATCGTGCGCGTCACATTTACCGAGCAGCAGCCGAAGACGGCCTGGAACGAGGCGGCGCCGAACGAGTACGGATTTTATTCGAACGTGAACCCGAAAGTCGATCATCCGCGCTGGAGCCAGGCGCGCGAGCGCCGAATCGGCGTAGACGGGTTTTTCACACCCAAGCACAAGACGCTCATGTTCAACGGCTACGCCGACCAGGTGGCCGGGCTCTACGCCGGCATGGACCTGAAGAAGTTCTTCTGAGAGCCGCTCGATGTGGCAGCCCCGCGGACGCCAGCTCGCCGCGATCAAGACCGCGCTATTCGCGTTGTGCCTCGTTCCATTCGCGCACCTCGTCTGGGGCGTGGCGTACGACGCGCTCGGCGCCAATCCGGTCGAGGCGGTGACGCATTCGACCGGCTGGTGGACGCTGTTCCTGCTTTGCGTGACGCTGGGGATTACACCGCTGCGGCGCGCCACCGGCGCGAACTGGCTGCTCAGGCTGCGCCGCATGCTCGGCCTGTACGCATTTTTCTATGTAGTGCTGCATTTTCTCACCTACATCTGGCTCGATCAGTGGTTTGACGTCCTGGCGATTACCAAAGACGTGCTCAAGCGACCCTACATCACGCTCGGCTTCACCTCTTTCCTGCTACTCATTCCGCTTGCAGCCACCTCGACCGACGCGATGCAGCGCCGGCTCGGGCGCAGCTGGCAGCGCGTGCACCGCTTCATCTACCTGATTGCGCTATTCGGCGTGCTGCATTTCTGGTGGCTGGTTAAACGCGACGTTACCGAGCCGGCACTGTTCGCGCTGGCGCTTGCGGGCCTGCTCGGGGTGCGCCTGTATTGGCTCTTGCGGCAACGCGCGCGCATTGCGCGCACCGCGATCGCTACGTCGGGCGGATGAGATAGCCGCCGGACTTTTCGTCGCGCTCGAGCGAAAGAAGCTTGCGCTTCTGGGCTTCTTCGAGCAGGTCCGAAAAGGCGCGAAAGCCGTAGTAGGACTCGTTGAAGCCGGGATTGCGGCGCTTGAGCGCCTGCTTGACCATCGAGCCCCAGATACGCTCGTCCTCGCCGCGCTCGGCCACCATGGCCTCCACCGTGCCCAGCACCAGGTCCATGGCTTCCTGGCGCTTGTCCTCGCCCGCAGTGGGCTCTTTCGCGGCTCCGGCGGGACGCGCCTCCCGGCGCTTGCGCGCGGCACGGCGCTTTGCCTCTTCTTCGCGCACCAGGTCGTCGTAGTAGATGAATTCGTCGCAATTGGCGATCAGCAGATCAGATGTCGAGTTTTTCACGCCGACACCGATGACCACCTTCGCGTTTTCGCGCAACTTGGAAACCAGCGGCGAAAAATCCGAGTCACCGCTGATGATGACGAAGGTATCGACGTGCGACTTGGTGTAGCACAGGTCCAGCGCGTCGACGACCATCCGGATATCCGCCGAATTCTTACCCGACTGCCGCAGGTGCGGGATCTCGATCAGCTCGAAGGAGGCGCCGTGCATTACGCTCTTGAACTCCTTGTAACGTTCCCAGTCGCAATAGGCTTTCTTCACCACAATGCTGCCCTTGAGCAGCAGTCGCTCGAGCACTCGGCTGATGTCGAATTGGGCGTATTTCGCGTCGCGCACGCCTAGGGCGATGTTCTCGAAATCGCAGAACAGCGCCATGTTTCGCGTTTCTGGGGGAGTGGCCATGCGGCTAGTCTAGCGCCTTCGGTGCCTGCGGTCCCGCCGGCACCGCGATCCCGGTTTGCGGCCGCCGGCGCCGCAGCCGCCCCGCAAACTGCTCGAAGTAGATATAGATTACGGGAGTGATGTAGAGCGTGAGCACTTGGGAAAGCAGCAGGCCGCCTACGACCGCGAGGCCGAGCGGTTGGCGAGCGTCGCCGCCGACGCCAAACGCGAGCGCGATCGGAAGGCTGCCCATTAGCGCCGCCATGGTGGTCATCATGATCGGTCGGAATCGGACCGTGCAGGCCTCGAGAATCGCCTCTTTGGGGGCGTTGCCGTGATTGCGCTGCGCCTCGATCGCGAAATCGATCATCATGATCGCGTTCTTCTTGACGATGCCAATCAGCATGATGATGCCGACGAAGGCGTACATGTTGAGATCGATGCCGAAAGCGAGCAGTGTCACCATCGCGCCAAGACCGGCGGTCGGCAACCCCGAGAGAATGGTGAGCGGGTGGATGAAGCTCTCGTATAGGATGCCGAGAACGAGGTAAATGACCACGATCGCGAGCAGCAGCAGGACGCCCATCCCCTGTAGCGAGTCCTCAAACGCCTGCGCAGTGCCGGAGAAGCTCGCAACGAGGGTGGGCGGTACCCGCTCCTGGCTCATCGCCTTGCGGATCGTGTCGATCGCCTGCGAAAGGGAAATCCCCGGTTTGAGATCGAAGGAAAAAGTCACCGCCGGCAGTTGTCCAAGGTGGCTCACGGTCAGCGGCCCGACCCCATAGGACAGCTTCGCGACGGCGCTCAGCGGCACCAGCGCGCCGCTGGTCGAGCGTACATACAGCATCGGCAGCACCGGCGGGCCCGTCTGGAAACGCGGCTCCACCTCGAGGATCACCCAGAACTGATCGGTCGCGGTATAGATGGTCGATATCTGCTGTGATCCGTAGGCCGCGCCAAGCGCGGTTTCGATCTGCTGCGCCGATACACCCAGCGCGGAAGCCCTGGCCCGGTCGAGCTCTACCAGGACCTGCGGCTGCCGGATTTGCAGATCGCTGGACACATCGACCAGGCTCGGAATCGACTTCAGCCTATTTTCGATGACCGGCACCCAGTGATACAGCTCATCGATGTTCGGTCCGCGCAGAACGTATTGATAGGGACTTTTGGTTAGCAGACCAATGCGAATCGTGGGTATGTTCTGCAGAAAAGCCTTGATGCCGACTAGGTTCGCCAGCTTCGGTCGCAACTGCCGAATCACTTCGTCGGCAGAGACGCGCTCAGAGCGCGGCTTGAGGGTGATAAACATGCGGCCACGATTGAGCGAGGGATTAAAGCCGCTCGCGCCGATAAACGACATTACGCCGTCTATGTTCGGGTTGCGGCTCACGATCGCGGCGACTCGCCGCTGCAGCGTCGCCATCGCGTCGAAAGATATGTCCTCTGGCGCCTCGGTGAAACAGAAGATCTGGCCCGTGTCTTCGGTCGGCAGGAATCCCTTCGGCATTCGCACGAACAGAAACCCGGTCGCGATCGTGATAAGCAGAAACACAAGCATGACGAACCGCCCATGGCGTATCGCCCACCTGAGCGTCACCTCGTACGCATCGCGCAGCGTTTCGAACGCGCGTTCGGAGAGCTGGTACAAACGACCGTGCATCTCCCCGTGATGCGGTTTCAGCAAGCGACTGCACATCATCGGGGTAAGCGTTAGGGACACGAAACCGGAGATCAGTACCGCGCTGATGATCGTCACCGCGAACTCATGCAGCAGGCGGCCGACGATGCCGCCCATGAAGAACACCGGTATGAATACGGCAGCGAGCGAAAGAGTCATCGACAGGATCGTGAACGAAATCTCGCGCGAACCATCCAGCGTCGCCTGATAGGCGCTCTTGCCGCTTTCCATGTGACGCGATATGTTCTCCAGCATCACGATCGCGTCGTCCACGACGAAACCTACGCATAGCGTGAGCGCCATGAGTGAGACGTTGTCGAGGCTATAGCCAAGCGTGTACATGATGGCGAATGTTCCGACGATCGCCATCGGCAAAGCGATGCTGGGAATCAAAGTGGCCGACAGATTGCGCAAAAACAGAAAGATCACCATGACCACGAGCACGAGCGCCAGAACCAGGGTGAACTGCACCTCGTCCACCGATTGGCGGATGATGCTTGAGCGGTCGTACAACACCTGAATCTTGATTCCGGCCGGGACCTCGGCGCGGAAGGTCGGCAAGAGTCTTCGTACCGCGTCTACCACCTGGATGGTATTGGTACCCGGTTGCCTATAGACGCCAAGCAGAATCGCACGCTTGTTCTTGTACCAGGCTGCGACCTTGTCTGTCTGCACTCCGTCGATAACGCGCCCCAGCTGCTCGAGGTGGATCGGCGAACCGTTGCGATATGCAACGATGATCGGGCGGAATGCGGCAGCGTCGAACAACTGGCCGTTGGCTTGAACGGCGAAGAGACGGTCCTTGCCGTAGAGAGTGCCGGTCGGCAGGTTTACGTTGGCCTGGCTGATCGCATTCTGCACCTCGTCGATTCCTATGCCGAGCGAGGCGAGCTTGCTCGGGTTCAACTGTATACGCACCGCGTACTGCTGCTGCCCGTACACCTGCACTTGGGCAACGCCATTGATGGTTGAAATGCGCTGGGCGAGAAAGTTCTCGGCGTACTCGTCGACGGTCGACAACGGCAGTGTCTCGGAGCTGAGCGCGAGATAGAAAACCGCGAAATCACCGGGATTGATCTTGCGAAACGACGGCGGAGCTGGCATCGCGGCGGGCAGTTGCCGGGCGGTCGCGGCGATCGCGGAATTTACGTCCTGCGCCGCGGCGTCGATGTTTCGGTCGAGCGTGAATTGCAGCGTGATCTGAGTCGTGCCCTGTCCGCTGATCGAGTACATCGAATCGATGCCGGCGATAGTAGAGAACTGCTTCTCAAGCGGCGTCGCCACCGCCGACGCCATGGTCTCCGGACTCGCGCCGGGCAACTCGGCGGTGACCTGGATTGTGGGGTAATCGACGTTCGGTAGCGAGCTGACCGGCAGCAGCGCGTAACCGACCACGCCAAACAGCAGAATGCCGACCATGACCAGGACGGTCATGATCGGACGGCGAACGAACAACTCCGAGAGATTCACGACTCGTCCGGACGTACGACCACTGTCACGCCTGGCGCGAGCCTCAGTTGGCCGCGCGTGATCACGGTCTCACCTTTGGCGAGCCCCGCGGAAACCACAGTCAGGTCGCCCTCGGTACGCGCAATTTTCACCTTGCGCACTTCCGTCGTCTTATCGGGCTTGACGACGAATACGAACTCCCCTTCCGGTCCTGTCTGCACCGCGAGCGAGGGCACCACGAGCGCGTCGTGCTGCTCGTAGAGCTTGACGTTTACGGTGACAAATTGGCCCGGCCAGAGCATCAGGTCGTGATTGTCAAACTGCGCGCGAAGTTTGATCGTTCCAGTGCTTTGATCCACTGCGTTATCGATGAATACCAGCCTTCCGGTGGCGAGCTGGCTGTGCCTCGTATCGGACGAAAGCACCTTGACCTCTAGCGGGCCATCCGCCATATGGCGACGAATCTCTGCAAGCTGCTGCTCCGGGACTCCAAACGTGACATAAATCGGTTGCACCTGATTGATGACTACTAGAGAGATGGTGTCATTGGCCTTAACCATGTTGCCGAGCTGCAACAGAACTCGTCCGACGTAGCCCTCGATCGGCGAGCGGATGGTGCAGTATTGAAGATTGAGGCGCGCGGTCTCGACCGCTGCCTCGCTTGCTTTGAGCGCTGCTTCAGCGGTTTCGGCAGCGGTTCGGATCTGCGTGTAGGCCTCGTTCGACACGAAGTGCTTCTCGAGCAGGTCGAAATAGCGCCGCTCCTGTGAGCGCGCTTGGTCGCGGCTCGCCGTGTCGCGCGCGAGGTTTGCCCCCGCCTGTCGCAAAGCCGCTTCGAATGGCCGCGAATCGAGCCGGAACAGCACCTCGCCTTTGCGCACCGCCTGGCCTTCGCGGAAATTGACGTCCACGATCTGGCCATCCACGCGCGCCTTTATTGCAACGGTCGAATAGGCGTCGACGTTCCCGATGGCGCTCAGGATTACGGGCATGTTGCGCTCGGCGGCGACGGCAACCGATACGGGAACCGCGGGTGTGCCGCCGGGCCGCTTCTTCTTTTCGTTTGCGCCACTGTCGGCGGCGAAGTGGGTGGCAGCGGTTCCCGCAAGCACTGCTGCCAGGACGATGCCCACCACCGACAGGGCTCGTGAACGGGAAGAGGTCGTCATCATGGGGGCCGGAGGGCCGGCCAAGGGAGGTGGGTTGTCTATGACGCGCTGGTAGGCGGTTCGCTCCAAGGCGCCGACAATCTACGGCAAGATCCTCTCCAGAGCAAAGAGATCTTCTGCCGTTTCCCGCGCTCGAATGAGGTGCGCCTGCGCGCCGTCGACCAGCAATTCCGCCGCCCGCGGCCTCGAGTTGTAGTTGGAGCTCATGCTCATGCCGTAGGCGCCGGCCGACATTATGGCCAGCAAGTCACCTGCCCCGGCGACCAGCGGGCGCTCCCGGGCAAGAAAGTCGCTGCTCTCGCACACCGGTCCGACCACGTCGTAAGCCACCGGCCGGGCGCCCGGGAGGGGCTCGCGCACGGCCCGCACTTCGTGCCAGGCGTCGTACAGCGCAGGGCGCAGCAGGTCATTCATTCCGGCGTCAACCACCAGGAAGCTCTTGTCTGCCCCGGGCTTGACGTACTCGACGCGCGTCAGCAGCAGCCCAGCGTTACCGATGATCGAGCGCCCCGGGTCCAGGATCAGCCCGGCGCGTCTGGTGCCGAGCGTGGCCAGGGCGCCGGCGACGAACTCGGCCACCGGCCGCGGGGCTTCGTCGCGGTAGCGAATGCCGATGCCGCCCCCGAGGTCGATGTGCGCAATCCGAATACCCGCGGCCTCGAGGCGCCCCGCCAGCGCGGCGACGCGCGCCGCGGCTTCGACGAACGGTGCGGGATCCGTGAGCTGCGAGCCGATGTGGCAGCCGATGCCAAGGATCTCGATGTTCGGCATTCGCGCTGCTTTGGCGTAGAGGCGCTCCGCGTCGTCGTGCGGAACTCCGAACTTGTTCTGTCGCAGCCCGGTCGAAATGTAGGGATGCGTTCTTGCATCGACGTCGGGATTGACCCGGAACGCTATCGGCGCCCGCCGGTCGAGGCTGCGGGCCACCGCATTGACCCGCTCGAGCTCGGGCTCCGACTCTAGGTTGATGCACCGTACTTCGGACTGCAGCGCCTGCTCGATCTCGAGCTCCGTCTTGCCGATCCCGGAGAACAGCGTTTTGCGAGGGTCTCCACCTGCGGCTAGAACGCGCGCCAACTCTCCGCCCGAGACGATATCGAAGCCCGCGCCAAGCTTCGCCATTAGCGCGAGCACCGCAAGATTCGAATTTGCCTTTACCGAGTAGCAGATAAGCGCGTCACACCCGGCAAGCGCGTGTGAATAGTCCGCGTAGGCAAGCTCGATCGCGGCGCGGGAGTAGATATAGCACGGTGTGCCGAACCGCCGCGCGAGCTCGTCGAGCGGCAACTGTTCGGCGCAAAGCGTGCCGTTGCGGTAGGCGAAGGCCACGCAGGCGGCTAGTTCTTTTCGGAGCCGCCGCTGCCCCGTTCGGTGTCCGCAGGATAAGGAACGGGCGTGTAAGGCTCAGCCTTGCGCGGCTTGACCCCGGGCGGCGGGTTGTCGCGAAAGTACAGGTCGCCCCTTTGTCCGCAGCCAGCGACGATCGCGAGAGCGGCGCTCACGGCAAGGAGAAATGCGGAACGCATCGCGTCGCGACAGGTAAAATAATCATGTTATCACGCACTGTCCCCCCATGACTGACTCGGAATTCGAAGTGCTCGCGGACGCTGCGCTTGGGCGTATCGAGCAGTCCATTGAGGCGAGCAATCTGGACGCCGACCTGCAATCCAAGGCGGGCGGCGTGCTCGAAGTCGAATTCGACAACGGCAGCAAGATGGTAATCAATCGCCACGGTGCGGCGCGCGAGATTTGGGTTGCGGCGAAGTCAGGGGGCTTTCACTTCCGCTGGGACGGCGCGGTGTGGCGGGACACGCGCGATGGCGATGAGCTGTTTGCGGCGCTGTCGAGACTAGTTTCCTCTCAGGGCGGGCGGAGCGTCGTGCTGCGCGGTTGACTTCGCATTGCAGGCGGCGCAGGCATCGTTGCCTGTTGCGGCGCGCCCGACGGTGCCGCCGTCGGCGTCGCGGCCGGCGCTGCCGGCACTGCCGGCGTCGTCGCGGTGGGCGGGACCGGGGCGTTCTCCTGGTAGAAATACTCCGGCGTCGGCTTGTCGTCGGGAATCGTCGGATCCGGCTGAGTTTCGACCAAAACTACCCCTGGCGGGGGCGCGAGCTCCATTTCCGGCACGCCCTTCAGCGCCTTTTCCATGAAATCCATCCAGATTGGCAGCGCTACGGACGCACCTGTCTGGTTTCGACCGAGCGTCTTCGGTTGGTCGAACCCGGCCCACGTGATGCCGACCAGCGTCGGCTGGAAACCGCAGAACCAGGCGTCCACGAACTCGTTGGTGGTTCCGGTCTTGCCCGCGATGTCGTCGCGCCCCAGCCGCGCGGCGCGCGCGGCCGTGCCGTAGCGGGTGACGTCCTGCAGCATGCTGTCAATGAGAAAGGCGTTTCTTGCGTCGATCACGCGCAAACCGTCGTCGCCCGCGTGCTGCGGGTGCGCGACGCCCAGGGGATTGCCGCGGTCGTCGACGATCTTTTCGATGAAATAGGGTTGCAGCAGGTACCCGCCGTTTGCGAAAACCGAGTAGGCACGCGCCATCTGCCAGGGCGTGACCGATCCCGCGCCCAACGCCATCGTCAGATAGGGCGGGTGCTTGTCCGCATCGAAGCCGAAGCGGGTGATGTAGTCCTGCGCGTACTTTGTGCCAATCGCCTGCAGGATACGGATTGAAACCATGTTCTTCGACTTAGCGAGTGCCGTGCGCATGCGCATCGGCCCTTCGAACTTGCCGTCATAGTTGTTCGGTTCCCAAGGCTGGCCGCCGGTGACTTCGGGGTCGATCACGATCGGTTCGTCCGCGATCACGGTCGCTGGCGTGAAACCCTTTTCCAGCGCAGCCGAATAGATAAACGGTTTGAACGACGACCCCGGTTGACGCCACGCCTGCGTGACATGGTTGTACTTGTTGCGGGCGAAGTCGAATCCGCCCACCAGTGCCCGCACCGCTCCGTCTTGGGGATCCACTGCGATGAACGCCCCTTCGATCTCGGGCAGCTGCACGATTTCCCAGCGATTGCGGCCAGTCTGCTCGACACGGACGATCGCGCCACGCTGGATGCGCATTCTGGGCGGCGCCGAGGAACGAAGCGAAGATGCCGCGAATTTCAGACCCTCGCCAGTGATCTGGATTGTGTCGCCGTTGCGCAAGGCGACCTCGACCTTGCGTGGCGACGCGGACAGCACGACCGCCGCGAGCAGCTCGTCGCTGTCGGCGTGGTCCGAGAGCGCCTCGTCGTAGTCCTCGTCTCGTGGCGCGTCGGCAAGCGAGACGAATCCCTCCGGCCCGCGGTAGCCATGTCGACGATCGTAATTCTCGAGTCCCTGACGCAGCGCGCTATAGGCAGCCTCCTGATCGGCCTTGCGGATCGTGGTGTAGACCCGAAACCCCTTGCTGTACGCGTCCTCCGGATACTGCTCGTGGACCGCTTGGCGCACCATTTCCGCGACGTACTCGGCGTGCACAGAATATTCGTTCACTTCGCGATGCGTGCGCACCTGCGCCGCGATTGCCTGTGCGTACTGGGCGTCGTCAATGTAGCCCAGCTCACGCATGCGGCGCAGTACATATTGCTGGCGTTTCTTGGCGCGCTGCGGGCTGGCGATCGGGTTGTAGCTCGAAGGCGCTTTCGGCAACCCCGCCAGCATGGCGGCTTCCGCAAGGCTAAGTTGGTCCAGAGATTTGCCGAAATAGGTCTGCGCGGCGGCCGCGAAACCGTAGGCACGCTGACCCAGGTAAATCTGGTTGACGTACAACTCCAGGATCTGATCCTTGGAAAGGCTGTGCTCGATCTTGAATGCGAGCAGCGCCTCGTACAGCTTGCGGGTGAAGGTCTTTTCAGAGGACAGGAAGAAGTTGCGCGCCACCTGCATGGTTATCGTGCTTGCGCCCTGTCGCTTGCCGCCTGCAATGAGGTTCGAGTACGCGGCCCGCAGGACGCCGACGTAGTCGATTCCGGCGTGCTGGTAGAAGCGTTCGTCCTCGGCCGAAATGATCGCTTCTTTCAGGACCTTCGGCACTTCGCTGATCGAGATTACCGAACGGCGCTCCTCGCCGAACTCGCCGATCAGTGCCCCGTCCTCGGTGTAGATTCGCAGCGGCACTTTCGGCTGATAATCGGTGAGCGAATGTAGCGACGGCAGGTTCGGATACGCGAGCGCAATGACCAGTGCGGCGACCGCCAACGCGACCGCCAAAGCGCCCGCCAGAAGCGCCAGCGGAAAGGTCAAAAAACGATGCCACATCAAGGGAGTTAGGACGGGCGAAGAGGGTTAGTCCCTCGAAGTCGAAAGGGGGGCATTATAGGGGGTCCGTCCGTGTGGAAAATTCACTAGACACTGGATAGAGTTGTTGCTAGCATTTAACGCAATTTCTACGTATTGCGCCTAAGCGGCCGGTACGCAAAGGAAAATAACGATGGAACTCGATATTTTCAAGCCGAAGGCGCTGCCGGTGTTCGGGCTGGATATAAGCTCGTCGTCAGTCAAAATGATCGAGATCGTCGACGCAGGCAAGGGAGCGTACCGCGTTGAACGCTATGCGATCGAACCCCTGCCGCGCGAAGCCGTGGTTGACGGCAACATAAACAATCTGGAAGCGGTCGCGGAATCGGTCAAGCGCGCGCACAAGCGCCTTGCGACGCGAACCAAGCACGTGGCGATGGCGGTGCCCTCGGGCGCAGTCATCACAAAGAAGATCATCGTTCAGGCAGGATTGCGCGAGGATGAGCTTGAGATCCAGGTAGAAACAGAGGCGAACCAGTACATCCCCTTCGCCCTTGACGAGGTGAACCTCGACTTCCAGCTTATTGGCCCGGCACCTTCCAACCCGGAAGAGGAAGAGGTCCTTATCGCAGCCACGCGCAAGGAAAAAGTCGAGGACCGCGTTGCGGTTGCGGAGTCCGCCGGGCTGAGAGCGCTCGTCATGGACGTCGAGTCGTACGCCCAGCAAAGCGCACTGGCGCTGGTCGTGCAGCAGCTGCCAAACGGCGGCAAGGATCAGAACATCGCCGTGGTCGATATCGGTGCCAACGTGATGAACGTTACCGTCCTGCGGAACGATCAATCGGTTTACACCCGCGAGCAGGCCTTCGGAGGCAACCAGCTGACGCAGGACATTGTGAGCCGCTACGGCATGAGCGTTGAAGAAGCGGAAAACGCGAAGCGCTCGGGCGGGTTGCCGGACGACTTCGAAACGGAGGTGCTGCGGCCTTTCATGGACAATCTTTCCATGGAAGTCCAGCGCGCGCTCCAGTTCTTCTTCACCTCGACGCAGTACAACGCAGTTGACCAGATCCTGCTGGCCGGAGGATCCGCGGTGATTCAGGGTCTCGACGAAGCGGTGAATACACGCACCCAGGTGCCTACCATGGTGGCGAATCCGTTCGCCGCGATGCAGACCTCTTCGCGTATTCAACTCAAGCGCCTGTTGGTCGACGCACCGTCGTTGATCATTGCATGTGGACTCGCCATGCGGAGGTTCGACCCGGCATGACGATTCGCATCAACCTACTTCCGCATCGTGACGAGCGCCGCAAGCGCGCACGCACGCATTTCGCCGTTGTCGCGGGCATGACCGCCATCCTCGGCGCCGTAATCTGGGGCGCGGGACACGTGCTGAATGCCAACCGCGTCGCCGCGCAGCAGGATCGCAACGCGTTCCTGAAGGGGGAAATTGCCAAGCTCGACAAGCAAATTGCGGACATCAAGAAACTCAAGGACGAAATTCAGGCCCTGCTTGCACGTAAGCAGGTCATTGAAACGCTTCAAGCGGACCGCGCTCAGACCGTTCATCTGCTCGATCAGCTCGTGCGCCAGATGCCCGAGGGTGTCTACCTCAAGAGCGTCAAACAGAAAGGACTATCGGTTCAGTTGGACGGTTATGCGCAGTCCAACGCCCGAGTTTCGACTCTCATGCGCAACATCGAATCCTCGCCATGGCTTGAGAAGCCGGAGCTGGTCCAGATTAAAGCCACCCAAGTAGACAAAAAGCGACTGTCGGAGTTCAACCTGAACCTTTCGCTCAAACCGCTCAAGCCTGAAGAGGAATCCAAAGGCGGCAAGGGCGGCAAGGCGCCGGCGAAGAAGGGCTGATCCATGGCGATCGACTTCAACAAGATCGTCGAAGATTTCCGGCGCCTCAATTGGCGCGACCCGGGCACCTGGCCGGTGTTGCCGAAACTCGCCGTGCTGCTGGGCATTCTCGTCGCGATCCCGGTGACTGCTTATTTCGTCGACTGGCAGGGTCAGCTTGACGAACTGGAGCGCGGAAGGCAGGAGGAATCGAAACTGAAGGACGCCTACGTCATCAAGAAACGCCAGTCGGTGAACCTCGATTTATACCAACAGCAACTGCGCGAGATCGATACCCAGTTCGGCGCGTTGCTGCGCCAGCTGCCCAACAAGTCCCAAATGGATGCCTTGCTCGTCGATATCAATCAGGCGGGCCTTGGGCGCGGTCTGCAGTTCGAACTGTTCAAGCCAGCCGCTGCGGAGATCATGAAGGAGTTCTACGCCGAGCTCCCGATCCAGGTGAAGGTCAACGGCACCTACCACGACATGGGTGCGTTTGCGAGCGACGTCGGACAGTTGTCGCGCATCGTTACGCTTAACGACGTGTCGATCACGGCCGCGAAGAACGGCACGCTGGAAATGGAAGCCACCGCGCGGACATTCCGCTACCTGGACGAAGAGGAAGTCGCTGCCCAGCGCAAAGCTCGGCAAGCCACCAAGAGAGGTGGCGGGCGATGAAAAGGTATCTCGTGTTGGCGACCATCCTGCTGCTCGCCGCCTGTGGCGGCGACGAGCATAGCGACCTGAGGCAGGAGTTGAACGCGTTGACCAAAGGTTTGCGCGGACACGTGAATCCGCTGCCGCAGGTCAAGCCATACGAGCCGGTCCCCTACACGGCGGAAGACCTGGTCGATCCTTTCCGCCCGGACCGCATCATCATCGCGCAACCCGGTAAGGGCGTCGGTGGCACGCCGGGACCAGACCTGAATCGGCCCAAGGAGCCTCTCGAGGCATTTCCGCTCGAATCGATCCAGATGGTCGGCACCATTACACAAGGCAAGGAGACCTTCGGCCTTGTAAAGGCAGGTTCGAATCTCTACCGGGTCAAGCAAGGCAACTACATGGGTCAGAATTTTGGCGTTATCACCTCGATCAACGAAAGCGAGATAAAACTGACCGAACTGGTCCAGGATGGTAGCGGCGAGTGGGTGCAACGCTCCAGCGCGCTGCAATTGCAGGAGGTAAGTAAACGATGAAAAAGCCAATCGGTCTCTATGCGCTCGCGCTGTGGCTCGCGGGAGCGGGCACCGCCCTTGCCCAAGTCAATAGTATCGAGGCTTTCAACGTCTTGCAGCAAGACAGCAAGACAATCGTACGGGTAACGACCAAGGAGGCGTTGAAGAGCGTTCCGCCGAACTTCGCCATTACCTCGCCTGCGCGCATCGCCTTCGATTTCCCGAATACTGTCAACGCGCTAGGACGTGCAAGCCAGGATATCGGCGAGGGCGCGCTGCGCAGCATGAACTTAGTGCCGGGCGCCGGCCGCACCAGGATGGTCCTGAATCTTAGCCGCTCGGTCCCGCATGAAGCCGCAATCGAGGGCAGGGACCTCGTCATCACGCTCTCGGCGCCGGCGATGGCTCAGAGCGGCGGCGGGGCGCACTTTGCCGAAGGCAAGGCCGACGTAACGCACGCCATCCGCAATATTGATTTTCGCCGTGGCGCGTCGGGCGCAGGGCGGGTCGTAGTGGATCTCTCGGACTCGTCGACCGGCATCGACATCCGGCAGCAGGGCCAGAGCATCGTGGTCGATTTCCTCAAGACATCGCTGCCGGAGAGCCTGCGCAAGCGGTTTGACGTCAACGACTTCGCGACACCGGTCCAGACCATAAGCGCGTATCAGCAGGGCGACAATGTGCGTATGGTTATCGAACCCAAGGGGCAGTGGGAACACAACGCCTATCAGTCGGATAGCCAGTTCGTCGTAGAGGTCAAGCCGGTCACCGAAACGTCCAAGCTCCCGGGGCAAGGAAAGTACACGGGAGAGAAGCTGTCGCTCAACTTCCAAAACGTCGAAGTGCGGGCGGTGCTGAATGTGATCGCCGACTTCACCGACCTCAACATCATTACCAGCGACTCGGTGACGGGAAACATCACGCTGCGTCTAAAGGACGTGCCGTGGGACCAGGCGCTGGACATCATCCTGCAGACGCGCGGTCTCGACATGCGCAAGAGCGGCAACGTGATCTGGATTGCGCCGCGTGACGAGCTTGCTACGCGCGAGAAGCTCGCGCTCGAAGCGGCGCAGCAGATCAACGATCTAGAGCAGACGCGCACCGAGTCGTTCCAGATGAACTACCAGAAGGCATCGGACGTACAGAAGCTTCTGTCTGAACCGAACCAGCGCATTCTGTCTAAGCGCGGCAGCGCGGTCGTTGATCCGCGCACGAATACGCTGTTCGTCCAGGACACGCCGAGCCGGCTTGAAGAGGTGCGCAAGCTGATCGCCAAAATCGACGTGCCCGTGCGACAAGTCATGATCGAGGCGCGCATCGTTGAAGCGAACGACACGTTCAGCAAGAACTTAGGGGCGCGCCTCGGGTTCAATCAGACCGCGCCGGCAAAGTTTCTCGGCAGCGGCCAAACTAGTGTGGTTGCCGGCGGTGGACTGGCGGCGACAGGTTTTCAGACCGGGCAATCTTCGACGGTGCCGGACTTCCTAAATCAAGCAACCAGCGTGAATTTGCCGGCGGCGGGATTGAATTCTTTCAGCGCGGGTCAGTTCTCGTTCGTCCTTTTCGACAACGCGATGACAAAATTCCTCAATCTTGAGATCAGCGCGCTCGAGGCCGACGGCAAGGGCAAGATAATTTCGAGTCCGCGCGTGCTTACCGCCGATCAGGTCGAGGCGGTGATCGAGCAGGGCACGGAGATACCCTACCAGCAGGCGACCTCCTCCGGCGCGACGGCGGTTTCGTTCCAAAAGGCCAGCCTGTCGCTCAAGGTCAAACCGCAGATCACGCCTGACGGCAACGTGATCATGACGCTTGACGTCAACAATGATTCGGTTGGCACGACCACGCCCGCTGGCGTGCAAATCAACACCAAACACGTAAAGACGGAAGTGCTCGTAGACAATGGGGGTACCGTGGTAATCGGCGGGATCTACCAGCAAAGTGACCGGACCGACATAACGAAGATACCGCTGTTCGGTGACCTGCCTTTCGTGGGCTGGATGTTCAAGAACAATCAGACCAGTTCGAGCAAGACCGAGTTGCTCGTATTCATCACGCCCAAGGTCGTAAACGAGCGTCTTACCGTTCGCTGATTTGCCGCGTCTCCTCTGGACGTTACGGCCGGGCCCTCCCGGCCGTTTTCTTTTTCGACTTCGCCGTACGGCTACAATAGGCCCGTGAAACCGGGCAGCAACATCTACCTCGTTGGCATGATGGGCGCGGGCAAGACGACCGTGGGGAAGCTCATTGCCCGGCGCCTGAAACGCCGCTTCGTGGACTCCGATCAGGAAATCGAGCGACGCTGCGGCGTTCGCATTCCGGTAATTTTCGATATCGAAGGCGAGCACGGATTTCGCGCGCGGGAGGAGCAGGCCATAGCCGAGTTGGCGATGCTCGAGGGCGTAGTGCTGGCGACGGGAGGTGGCGCCGTGCTGTCGGCGGAAAATCGGCGCCAGCTCGCCTCGCGCGGCACCACGGTCTATCTGCACGCGCGGCCTGAGGATCTGCACCGGCGGCTGCGGCACGACAAGAACCGGCCGCTGCTCGACACGCCGGATCCGGCGCGGCGCCTCGCACAGCTGTACCTGCAGCGGGATCCGCTCTACCGCCAGGTCGCGGACATCGTGCTCGAGACGGGCACGCAATCCGTCCAGGCGCTCGCTCGCGACTTGCTGGCAAAGATCGAGGAAAGATGCAAAGTCTCCGCGTAGAGCTTGGCGAGCGCGCGTACGCGATCCATATCGGCGCCGGAATCCTCGATGATTCTTCCTTGTATGCAGAACACGTCGGAGCGGGGCGCGCCGCGATAGTGACCAACTCCGTCGTCGCACCGCTCTATCTGGAGCGTTTGCGGCGCGCGCTAGCCGCCGCTGACGTCGACACGGTCGAAATAGTGGTTGCAGATGGCGAGCAGGCCAAGGACTGGCGTACGCTCGATCGCATATTCGATGCGCTGCTTGCGGCCCGTTGCGACCGGCAGACACCGATCATCGCGCTGGGCGGCGGCGTCATCGGCGATCTCGCGGGGCTCGCGGCGGCGGTGTATCAGCGCGGCGTGCCCTTCATTCAGGTGCCAACCACGCTGCTCGCGCAGGTCGACTCATCGGTCGGAGGCAAGACCGCGATAAACCATCCTCGCGGTAAGAACATGATCGGCGCCTTTTACCAGCCGCGGGTGGTCGTGTCCGACGTTGCGACGCTCGCGACGCTCCCGCCGCGCGAGCTGCGTGCCGGCCTGGCTGAGGTGATCAAGCACGGCTTCGCGCTCGACGGCGCGTTCGCCCTGTGGATCGAGGCGAACATCGAGCGCCTGGTGGCCGGGGAAGCCGATGCGCTCGTCCACGCGGTGAGGCGTTCCTGCGAGCTCAAGGCAGAGGTGGTCGCTGCCGACGAGCGCGAGAGCGGCCGGCGAGCGGTGCTCAACTTCGGCCATACTTTTGCCCATGCGATTGAAACCGGCATGGGCTACGGCAAATGGCTGCACGGCGAGGCGGTGGCGGCGGGAATGGTGATGGCGGCGGAACTGTCTGTGCGCGCCGGACTGATCAGCGAGGGCGACACTCGGCGATTGCGCGATCTGATCGCCCGCGCCGGCCTGCCGGTCGCAGGTCCTGCGGAGCTGCCGCCTGCACGCTACCTTGAGCTGATGGCGGTCGACAAGAAGGTCGTACACGGCCGCGTTCGCTTCGTGTTGCTCGATGGCATCGGCCGCGCGGTCCTGCGGGCGGATCCGGGCGAACGACTGGTACGGGAAGCGATCGCCGCTGCGACGGCCGCTGCTGCTGCAACGCACTAGCAGCGCCATCGTGGCAAACCCTTGTAGCAGCTAGCCCGAAAAGGTATATTTCCCAGTTCGCCCGCCGCTTTTGTGCGCAGCGGCGAAGCTTGAGAAGCTACTTTGTATTCAAAGGCTTAAACGTGGACAAGCGAATCTCCTCGGATCCTCTCGGCCTGTATGACCCCAAATATGAACGCGATGCCTGCGGCGTGGGATTCGTCGCGCACATCAAGGGGAAGAAGTCGCATGCGCTGATCGGGCAAGGATTGACGGTGCTGCGCAACTTGACCCACCGTGGCGCGGTAGGCGCCGACCCGAAGGCCTCCGACGGCGCAGGCATCCTGGTACAGCTCCCGGACAAGCTCTTCCGGGAGGACTTGGCGAAGCAAGGCGTCAAGCTACCGCCGTTCGGCCAGTACGGCGTCGGCATGGTGTTCCTGCCGCGCGAGCCGGCGAGCCGGTTCGCTTGCGAGTACGAAATTGAGCGTGCAATCAAGGACGAGGGACAAGTGCTGCTTGGGTGGCGCGACGTGCCGGTCGACGGCTCTGATCTGGGCGAGTCGGTCAGACAGGTCGAGCCGACGATTCGCCAGGTGTTCGTCGGCCGCGGCAGGGGCGTCACAGTTACGGACGCGCTGGAGCGCAAGCTGTACATCATTCGCAAGAGCGCTGGGCACGCGATCCAGGCGCTCAACCTCGCGCACGGCAAGGAGTACTACGTTCCGTCAATGTCGGCGCGCACCATCGTCTACAAGGGCATGCTGCTTCCACACCAGGTCGGGGAGTACTACCTCGACCTCAAGGACCCGCGCATGGAGTCCGCCCTGGCGCTGGTGCATCAGCGCTTTTCAACCAACACTTTCCCCAGCTGGGACCTGTCGCACCCGTTTCGCATGATCGCGCACAACGGCGAGATCAATACTCTGCGCGGCAACGTAAACTGGATCCGGGCGCGACAGGGCGCGATATCCAGCCCGATCCTCGGCAACGACCTGGGCAAGATCTGGCCCCTCATCTACGACGGGCAGTCGGATTCGGCGTCGTTCGACAACGCGCTCGAGCTGCTGGTCATGGCGGGCTATTCGGTCGCGCACGCCATGATGATGATGATCCCCGAGGCGTGGGAAAACCACACCCTGATGGACCCCAGTCGGCGAGCGTTCTACGAATATCACGCTGCGATGATGGAGCCCTGGGACGGACCGGCCTCGATCGCGTTTACCGACGGCCGCCAGATCGGCGCGACGCTCGACCGCAATGGCCTGCGGCCGTCGCGCTACGTGGTCACCGACGACAATCTGGTGATCATGGCTTCCGAAGTCGGCGTGCTGCCGGTGCCGGAGGAGCATATCGTCAAGAAATGGCGTCTGCAGCCGGGCAAGATGTTCCTGGTCGATCTCGAGAGAGGGAGAATCATCGACGACAAGGAATTGAAGGAGTCCCTCGCCTCGGCCAAGCCCTACGCCGAGTGGATCGAGCGCATCCGGGTCAAGCTCGACGGGCTGCCTGCGCCGAGGGAGAAACGCGAGCCCGCGCGCGCCAGTCTGCTCGATCGCCAGCAGGCGTTCGGTTATACGCAGGAGGATCTCAAGTTCCAGATGATCCCCATGGCTGAGCAGGGGCAGGAGCCGGTCGGCTCGATGGGCAACGACTCACCGCTCGCCGTGCTGTCGAACAGGGACAAGACCCTCTATCAGTACTTCAAACAGCTGTTCGCGCAGGTCACGAATCCGCCGATCGACCCGATCCGCGAGGAGCTCGTGATGTCGCTGGTGTCGTTCATCGGTCCCAAGCCGAACCTGCTCGGGATCGACGAGATGAATCCGCCGCTGCGGCTCGAGGTATCGCAACCGGTGCTCGACTTCGAGCAGATGGAGACCATCCGCCACATCGAGAACTATACCGACGGCAAGTTCAAGTCCTGCGAGCTTGACATCACCTATCCGTTGGCTTGGGGCAAGGAAGCGATCGAAGCGCGCCTCGCGTCCTTGCGCGCGCAGGCCGAGGACGCGGTGCGCGCCGGCACCTCGATCATCATCCTGTCGGACCGCAAAATGGACCGCGACAATGTCGCAATCCCCGCGCTGCTCGCCCTTTCGGCAATTCATCAGCATCTGGTCGGCAAGGGGCTGCGCACGTCGACCGGCCTGGTGGTCGAGACCGGGTCGGCGCGCGAAGTTCATCATTTCGCCCTGCTCGGCGGCTACGGCGCCGAAGCGGTGCATCCCTATCTCGCGTTCGAGAGCCTCATCGAACTCGCCGGGCAGGCACGGCTCGCCCAGGGGATCGACGCCCACAAGGCGTGCAAGCAATTCATCAAGGCGATCGGCAAGGGTCTGGCCAAGGTAATGTCCAAGATGGGCATTTCCACATACATGTCCTACACCGGAGCGCAGATCTTCGAGGCGGTCGGCCTGTCGCGCGCGCTGGTCGACAAGTATTTCAGCGGTACCACCTCGTCGGTCGAGGGCATCGGCGTCTTCGAAGTGGCGGAAGAGGCGATTCGGATACACCGCGCCGCCTTCGACGAGGAAAACCCTGTGCTCAGGAACGCGCTGGATGCGGGCGGCGAGTACGCCTGGCGCGTGCGCGGGGAAGAGCACATGTGGACGCCGGACGCAATTGCAAAGCTGCAGCACGCGACGCGTCGCAAGTCGTACTCGACCTATAAGGAGTACGCAGGCATCATCAATGACCAGTCGAAGCGCCACATGACCTTCCGCGGCTTGTTCGAGTTCCGGTTCGACCGCGCCCAGCCGGTTCCGATCGACGAGGTCGAGCCCGCCGCCGAGATCGTCAAGCGCTTCTCGACCGGCGCCATGTCGCTCGGCTCGATCTCCACCGAGGCGCACACGACCCTCGCGGTGGCGATGAACCGCATTGGCGGCAAGTCGAACACTGGCGAAGGCGGCGAGGACCGGCGCCGTTACGCGCCGGTCAAGCCGGGTGAAACGCTCGCCTCGCGCCTAGGCAGGGGCCGGGTCGAGGCCGACATCGCGCTCAAGGAGGGCGACTTGCTCAAGTCCAAGATCAAGCAGGTCGCCTCCGGGCGCTTCGGCGTGACCGCCGAGTACTTGGCGTCGGCCGAGCAGATCCAGATCAAGATGGCGCAAGGCGCCAAACCGGGTGAGGGCGGGCAGCTCCCGGGACGCAAGGTTTCCGAGTACATCGCGGAGCTTCGTTTCTCGACCCCTGGCGTCGAGCTGATTTCGCCGCCGCCGCATCACGACATCTACTCAATCGAGGACTTGGCTCAATTGATCCACGACCTCAAGAATGCGAACCCGAGGGCTTCGATCAGCGTCAAGCTCGTGTCCGAAGTCGGGGTCGGCACGGTAGCGGCTGGCGTGACGAAGGCGAAGTCCGACCACGTGACTATTTCCGGCCACGACGGGGGCACTGGCGCATCGCCCTGGTCGTCGATCAAGCATGCCGGCACGCCATGGGAGCTGGGCCTGGCGGAAACACAGCAGACGCTGGTACTCAACCGGCTGCGCGGCCGAATCGCGGTTCAGGTCGACGGACAGATCAAGACCGGGCGCGATGTAGTGATCGGCGCCATGCTCGGAGCCGACGAGTTCGGCTTCGCCACTGCACCGCTGGTGGTCGAGGGATGCATCATGATGCGCAAGTGCCACCTAAACACCTGCCCGGTCGGGGTCGCCACTCAGGACCCCGTGCTGCGCAAGAAATTTTCGGGCAAGCCGGAATACGTGGTGAACTTTTTCTTCTACGTAGCGGAAGAAGTGCGCGAGCTCATGGCGAGCTTGGGCATCCGCAAGTTCGACGATCTGATCGGCCGCACGGCGCTGCTCGACATGCGCAAGGGGATCGAGCACTGGAAGGCGAAGGGACTCGACTTTTCGAAAGTCTTCTATATGCCGAACATGCCGCAGGACGTGGCGCGCTTCCACAGTGAGGCGCAGGACCACGGTCTGGAGAAGGCGCTGGACAACCGCCTAATCGAGCTGGCTCAGCCCGCCATCGAGCGCGGCCAGGCGATCTCAATCGACATGCCGATCCGGAACATCAACCGCACGGTCGGCACTATGCTGTCGTCGGAGATTGCGCGCCGCTACGGGCATGACGGCCTGCCCGACGACACCATTCACGTACGGCTGGCGGGATCGGCCGGCCAGAGCTTCGGCGCATTCCTGGCCAAGGGCGTGACGCTCGACCTGATCGGAGACACGAACGACTACTGCGGCAAGGGACTGTCGGGCGGGCGCATCAGTGTGCAGCCTTCGCCGAAGTTCCGCGGTGATCCGGCGCTCAACATCATCACCGGCAACGTCGTGCTCTATGGCGCGATCGCGGGAGAGGCCTACTTCCGCGGCGTCGCGGGCGAGCGCTTTGCAGTGCGCAATTCCGGCGCACACGCCGTGGTGCAGGGCGTCGGGGATCACGGTTGCGAGTACATGACTGGCGGCACGGTCGTGGTGCTCGGCACGACCGGCCGCAACTTCGCCGCAGGCATGTCGGGTGGCATCGCCTACGTGCTGGACGTCGACGGCGACTTCGTCAACCGCTGCAATCCCGCGATGGTCGATCTGGAGCCGGTCCTGTCGGAATCCGAGCAACAGGCCAAGCTGATCACGGACTTGTGGCATCTCGGGCAGGCGGACGAGACGCTGCTCAGGCAGTTGCTCGAGAAGCACGTTCGCTATACCGGCAGCAGCAAGGCGCAGGAGATCCTCGATAACTGGGCGTCGTACCGGTCGCGGTTCGTCAAGGTCTTTCCGCGCGAGTATCGGCGCGCGCTGGGGGAGCTGGCCGTGGCGCAGAAGAAGGCGGCGGCCTAGATGGGCAAGGTAACCGGCTTTCTCGAGTACCGGCGTCTGCAGGAAGCGAGCGAGGATAAGGAGGCGCGAAAGAAGCACTACCGCGAGTTCGTCCTGCACCTGAGCGACGACGAGGCGAAGGTCCAGGGCGCGCGCTGCATGGACTGCGGAATCCCGTTCTGCATGTCCGGCTGTCCGGTCAACAACATCATTCCGGATTTCAACGATCTAGTCTACCGGCAGGACTGGAAGGCTGCGATCGAGTCGCTGCACTCGACCAACAACTTCCCCGAATTCACCGGGCGGGTCTGTCCCGCGCCGTGCGAGGAGGCTTGCACGCTTCGCATCAACGACGATCCCGTCGGGATCAAATCGATCGAGCACGCGATCATCGACAAAGCCTGGGAAGAGGGTTGGGTTGCTCCGCGTCCGCCCTCGCACAAGACCGGCAAGAAGGTCGCCGTGGTCGGCTCGGGGCCGGCGGGGCTTGCGTGTGCTCAGCAGCTAGCGCGGGTCGGGCACGACTTGGTCGTGTTCGAGAAGAACGACCGCGTCGGTGGGCTGCTGCGGTACGGCATTCCAGACTTCAAGATGGAGAAGTGGCTGATCGACCGCAGGCTCGAGCAGATGGAAGCCGAAGGGGTCGAGTTCCGCGTCAATCACGTGATCGGGCAGGCACCGGTTGGTGCGGGAAACAAGCAGGCGAAGCCGGTCAGCGCGAAGAAGCTGCTGGCGGAGTTCGACGCGATCGTGCTCACAGGTGGCGCCGAACTGCCGCGCGACCTGCCGGTGCCTGGGCGCGAGCTCGACGGGATCCACTTCGCAATGGACTTTCTACCGCTTCAGAACCGGCGCGTGGCCGGCGACAAAAACGTAGAAGACCTGTGGGCGAGCGGCAAACATGTGGTTGTGATAGGCGGCGGCGACACCGGATCGGACTGCGTCGGGACCTCCAACCGGCACGGCGCGGCGTCGATCACGCAGTTTGAACTTCTGCCGATGCCCCCCGACCTCGATCGCAATCCGGTGTGGCCGTACTGGCCGCAACGGCTGAGAACGTCCTCTTCGCACGAGGAGGGTGCCGAGCGCGACTGGTCGATCGCCACCAAGGAATTCGTCGGCGCGGACGGAAAGGTCAAGGCACTCAAAGCGGTTCGCCTCGAGTGGAAGAACGGCAAGATGAGCGAGCTGCCCGGCAGCGAGTTCATTCTGCCCGCGGACCTCGTGCTGCTAGCGATGGGTTTCGTTTCGCCGATCCAGGCCGTGCTCGACGCGTTCGGCGTGGAGAAGGACCCGCGCGGCAATGCCAAGGCGACCACCGACGGCGACGACTGCTATCTGACCAGCGCGCCGAAGGTGTTCGCCGCCGGCGACATGCGCCGCGGCCAGTCTCTGGTGGTGTGGGCGATACGCGAGGGACGTCAGTGCGCCCGTGCGGTCGACGAATTTTTGATGGGCTTTTCCGAGCTTCCGAGATGACGTCCTGCGCCTTCGTGCTCCAATGCGGGCAAAGGCGAGGCGCGGTGTTCGGGGGCGACTAAACGCTTTCATGCCGCTATCCGTGATCGTGCTTGCCGCGGGTCAGGGTAAGCGCATGCACTCCTCTCTGCCGAAGGTGCTGCACCGGCTGGCGGGGCGTCCGCTGCTCGCCCACGTGCTGCTGGCGGCGCGGGAGCTCGATCCGGCGCGGACCGTGGTGGTCCACGGCCACGGCGGCGCCGACGTCCGATCGGCCTTCGATGACGCCGGCGTGACGTGGGTGGAACAGGCGGCGCAGCAGGGAACCGGGCACGCGGTCATGCAGGCGCTGCCCGAGATTCCTCCGGGCGACGACGTGCTGATCCTTTACGGCGACGTGCCCTTGATCGGAGTCGAGACGCTCAGGCGCCTTGCCCAGGCGACGCGTGGCGGACTCGCGATACTCACTGCGGACGCGCCCGACCCGGACGGCTACGGCCGCGTGGTTCGCGGCGCGCAGGGCGAGGTGCTGCGCGTGGTCGAGCAGCGCGACGCGAGTGCGGCCGAGCTTGAGCTGCACGAGGTGAATGCCGGCTTTCTCTGCGCGCCAGCCAAGCGGCTGGGCAGGTGGTTGGCGCAGGTTCGCAACCACAATGCCCAGAAAGAATACTACCTAACCGACGTAGTGGCGCTCGCGGTTTCAGACCGCGTCGCGGTGGCGGCAGTGAAGGCACGCGACTGGGCCGAGGTTGCCGGGGTGAATTCCAAGCGCGAGCTGGCTGCGCTTGAGCGTGAGCTCCAGCGCCGCGAGGCCGAGCGCCTGCTCGAGGCTGGCGTGACGCTCGCCGATCCGGCCCGTGTGGACGTGCGCGGCAGCCTGGAGTGCGGGCGCGACGTCGTGCTCGATGTGAATTGCCAGTTCGAAGGGCGGGTGCGGCTGGGAGACGGAGTGCGCATCGGGCCCAACTGCGTGCTGCGCAACGTGAACATCGCCGCCGATACTGAAGTGCTTGCCTTTTCGATGCTTGAGGACGCCGAGGTCGGCGCGCGCTGCCGCGTCGGGCCTTACGCGCGGCTGCGGCCTGGCGCAAGCCTGGGCGAGGGAGTGCACATCGGCAATTTCGTCGAGGTGAAGGCGAGCCGCCTCGGGGCCGGCACCAAGGCCAATCACCTCGCATATATCGGGGACTCGGAGGTCGGCGCGCGGGTAAACATCGGCGCCGGAACCATTACCTGCAACTACGACGGCGTAACCAAGCACCGAACCGTGATCGAGGATGACTGCTTCATCGGCTCGGATGCGACCCTGGTGGCGCCGGTCAGGATCGCCAAAGGCTCGTACATCGGCGCCGGGTCCACCATCAGCAAGGATACCCCGCCAGGGCAGCTGACCGTGGCGCGCGCCAAGCAGGTTTCGATTCCTGCGTGGAAGCCGAACAGGAAGAAGAGCTGACGGCATGTGCGGCATCGTCGCCGCGGCGTCGCGCCGCGACATCGTTCCGGTCCTGGTCGAGGGTCTGCGACGGCTCGAGTACCGCGGCTATGACTCGGCGGGTGTCGCAGTGCTGGGCGCGCAAGACAAACCGCAGCTCAAGCGGCTGCGTGCCGTGGGCCGCGTCGCCGAGCTTGCGTCGCAGATAGAGGCGCAGAAGCTCGGCAGCGAGACCGGAATCGCCCACACGCGCTGGGCCACGCACGGTGCGCCGAGCGAGAAGAATGCGCATCCGCACGTTTCCGGCGGCCTCGCGGTGGTTCACAACGGGATCATCGAAAACCACGAGCAGATTCGCGCGCGCCTGAGGGGCGAAGGCTATGCCTTCTCCTCGGAAACCGACAGCGAAGTTATCGCGCACCTCATCGCCCATCTGCGCAGGAGCAGTCCGGACCTGCTCTCGGCAGTATGCAAGGCGGCGGGCGAGCTGGTGGGCGCGTTCGCCATCGCCGTGGTGTCGCAAGACGATCCGCATGCCGTCGTACTGGCGCGCAAGGGCGCGCCGCTGCTGCTCGGCCTAGGCGAGGGCGAGAACTTTGCCGCCTCGGATGCCTCGGCGCTGATCCAGGTCACCTCGCGCGTGATCTATCTCGAAGACGGTGACTGCGCCGAGATTCGCCCCGACGGGGTGCGCGTGCTCGACGCGCGCGGAATCCGAGTCGAGCGTCCGGCGCATGTGTCGGAGATGACTGCGCAGGCGGTCGAGCTCGGGCCGTACCGGCACTACATGCAGAAGGAGATATTCGAGCAGCCGGGGGCGCTCGCCAATACGCTGGAGGCGGTCGCGGCCGCAAATTCCGTGCAGCCGGGCCTGTTCGGCGCGGACGCGGCCGGCATGCTGAAGGACGTACCCTCGGTGCAGATCGTCGCCTGCGGCACGAGCTACCACGCAGGGATGGTGGCGCGCTACTGGATTGAGTCGATCGCGCGTCTGCCGGCGCAGGTTGACATCGCGAGCGAATACCGCTACCGCGAGGTGGTGCCGGACCGGCACGGGCTTTTCGTCACGATCTCGCAGTCTGGCGAGACCGCCGACACGCTTGCAGCGCTGGAGTATGCAAAATCGCTCGGCATCGAGCGCACGCTGTCGATCTGCAACGTGCCGGAAAGCTCGCTCATTCGCGCCTCGCGCCTGCGCTTCCTGACCCGCGCGGGCCCCGAGATCGGCGTCGCTTCGACGAAGGCCTTCACGACCCAGCTCGGGGCGCTCTTTCTGCTCGTGCTGGTGCTGGCGAAGCTGGGGCGCCGTCTTTCGCCGCCGGCAGAGGAGGGACTGCTCAAGGCCCTGCGGCACGCGCCGGCGGCGCTCGGCAAGGTGCTGGAAACCGAACCGCAGGTTCAGCGCTGGGCGGGGCGCTTCGCGCAGAAGCATCACGCCCTGTTCCTCGGGCGCGGAATCCATTGGCCGATCGCCATGGAAGGCGCGCTCAAGCTAAAGGAAATCTCCTATATCCATGCCGAGGCCTATGCCGCGGGCGAGCTCAAGCACGGGCCGCTGGCGCTGGTCGACCGCGACATGCCGGTGGTAGCAGTGGCGCCGGGCGACGCGCTGGTGGAAAAGCTCAAGTCCAATCTGCAGGAAGTCCGCGCCCGTGGCGGTGAGCTGTACGTCTTTGCCGATCGTGAGACCCAGATCGAGCAAAGCGATACGGTGCACGTGATCCGTCTCGCCGAGCATGCGGGCCCCCTGTCTCCGATCCTGCACGTGGTGCCGCTGCAGCTGCTCGCATACCACGCCGCGCTGGCGCGCGGTACCGATGTCGACAAGCCGCGCAATCTGGCCAAGTCGGTCACTGTGGAGTGAGCCGCGGTTTGCGCCTAGTTCTCGAAGCTGAGGAACTCGCGCCGGAACTCGACCACCTTCACCAGGTAGCGGCGCGTTTCCCGGTAGGGAAGGTGGCGGCGCAAGCGATCATAAACGGCGGGCGGTTGCATCGCATTGATGCGGTTGACCGCCGCGACGCGGTCCGCGGCGAAGGCGCGCAGGACGTTGCCGGGCCCGGTGTTATAGGCCGAGATCACGCAATATTCCCGCGAGACAGGATTGGCGACGACGTCGAGCTGATCCTGAAACAACAGGGCCAGATAGGCGGTGCCGAGCTCGATGTTGTTGGCGGCATCGAATAGGAATTCGCGCGTGGGCATCTCGTCCCGGCCGCTGATGCGACGGTAGGCCGCCCGGCCGCCGCTCGCGGGCACGAGCTGCATCATGCCGTAGGCGGGCGCAGGGCTGACCGCGAATGGGTTGAAATTGCTCTCGGTGCGGATGATGGCGAACACGAGGCTCGAGCTGACGTTGTTTTGCGCCGCAAACCTTTGCACCAACGGACGGTACTTCCTCGCCTGGCTGCTCTCGAAGTTCGGCGTCATGCGGATCTTTACGAACAGTGCCTTCGCTACGCCGCCGCGCAGCTTCACGTCGCGCGTCGCCGAGCGCGCGCGCAGCAGGTAATCGGCGAAGCGCTCGGCCTGCGCCGGGCTGTCGATCGGCTTGCCTTCGCGGTCCAGCACCAGTCCGAGAAGGTAGGGCTGGCTCGAGCTCGTCAGGGCGACCGACTTGTCGGAGTAGAGGTCGACTGCGCGCGGGTCGTCGGGGGTAAGCAAAGTCGTGATGATCGCGTTCTTCAGGCTCGCGCCCGGCTCCTGCCGGTCGACGGTCTCGACCGTGATTTCGCCGGTGTCGAAGTCGACCACCGCGCGGCTTCTGTAATTCTGCGTGTATTTGACATAGCGCGTGCGGCTCGGAAGCTTGACCTCCTTCGGCCCCCAGCTCGCGCGCGCCTTGCCGGACAGGAACGCCTGTAGCCGCGAGAAATCCCGTTTCGCAGCGCGCAGGTCCGCCAGCAGGACGCGCGGGTCGCGCTCATAGAGCTCGGCGCGGTGCTTGAGCGCCCCTCGTAGCGCTGCCTCGGGGTCGCGGGACGCCGCGATATTCACAAGCGTCAGCGGTGACGGGCCCGATTGGCAGGCCGTCAGCAGCGCGGCCGTGAGCGCGCAGAGCGAGAGGCGCTTGAGCATGTTCACGGGTTGTACGCTGAGTTATCCTTGCCTTGCAAGTTTCATTGTCGGGAGGGCCATGTCGAGATTCCTGGCCGTGGTATTGGTCCTGTACATCGGAGCGGCACATGCCGCGCCCGACGAATTCGCGTTCGGCGATGCGAAGCAGGGCCAGAAGCTTTATGCGGCAAAGTGCGCGGCTTGCCACGCGGCTCAGTTCGGCGGCGACGGCTCGCGCGTGTTCACGCGCCCTGACCGGAGGATCCACACTCCAGCGGCGCTGCTCGCGCAGGTGCAGGACTGCAACGTGCGCGCCCGTGCGGGATTGTCGGCCGAGGACGAGCAGAGCGTTGCGGCCTGGCTGAACGAGCGCTACTACAAGTTCAAGTAGGAACGACCGCCGTCGCCTCGAGCTCGATCTTGGCCGGGTGATCGAGCAGGTCGGATACGAAAATCATGCTCATCGCCGGGAAGTGCCGCCCCATGTGGCGGCGCCAGATCGCGCCGAGCTCGGCGCGCGCGGCGAGGTAGCCCGGCCTGTCGCAGCAGTAGGCGGTAATGCGGCAGACATGCTCCGGCCGGCCGCCCGCGACCGCCAGCACCTCGAGCACGTTCTTGAGCGCCTGCTCGAACTGCGGCGCGAGCGCCTCGGCATGAAACCTCTGCTGCGCGTCCCAGCCGACCTGGCCGGCGACGAATACCAGTCGGCCCTGCGCTGCGGCAACGCCGTTCGCGTAACCGATGGGAGCTACCCAGTCCGGGGGCAGCAGCACGCCGTGGGGGCTGGTCATGACCGCGCTCAATCCGAATACACCGGCGGGTCGGGATCGCGGTCCCAGCCAGGCACGGGCTTCGGCACTCGCTTCATCCAGTCGCGGATCAGCCGCACGTGCTCGTGTTCCTCTTCGGCCATTTCGGCCGCAATCTTCTTTACCGCGGCCGGGGTCTTGGCCGAGCGGACGATGCGAGCGAAGAACTTTTCCGCGCGTCGCTCATTCCTGAGCGCGATCTCGAGCGCATGCCAAGGCTGCATCAGGTAGTGCAGATCCGTGACCGGCGCGGTTTCCGGCGGCTCGGCGTCGTCCCAGCGCCACGCCAGCAGGTTCTCGGGCGGCCGCTTCCAGCCCATCTCTTGCAGTATGCGCTTGGCGTGCAGGCCCTCGATGCGCGAGAGCTTGCGGAACAGTTGCGCAACCTCGAGGTTATTGTGCACTTCCATCTGGTCGGCGAAATCTGCGTAGCGCTCCGAGGCATCGATTTCCATCACGTAGGCGCGCGCCATGAAATCTGCGAAAGCGGCGTCGGGTCCCTTCTTCTTCTTGCCGGCCGTCATAGCGCGAACTCCTGCTCCAGATCGGCAATCGTATGCGACGCACGGAGGGGCGGGGCGTAAGGGCGGCGCGTGCCCTTGTACAGCACGCCGAGGTTGAAGCCGTCGTCGGTCATCAGCCGGCGCGCGGCGCGCGCGGGGTCTGCGGTCGGCTCGACCGGCGAGGGCCGCACCGCCTCCTTCCAGGCACGCTGCTCGGGGCGGAAGGTGACGCAGGGAGAAAGCACCTCGACGAAGGAAAAGCCGGGATGGCGGATCGCCTCGGTGATGAGCGACGCCGTGCCGCTGGGGTCGCCTGAAAACGCCCGCGCAATGAAGTTCGCGCCCGAGGCGAGCGCGATCACGAGCGGGTGAAATTCGCGCAGTCCGGTGCCGCCGGGCGAGAGCTTGCTGTTCCAGTCGGGCTCGGTAGTCGGCGAAGGCTGCCCCTTGGTCATGCCGTAGACGTGGTTATCCATCACGATGTAGGTGAGGTCGACGTTCCTGCGGCAGGCGTGCATGAAGTGGTTGCCGCCGATCGAGTAGCCGTCGCCGTCGCCGCCCGCCACCAGCACGGTCAAGTCCGGGCGCGCCACCTTGAGGCCAGTGCCCGCGGCGAGGGCCCTTCCGTGCACGCCGTGAAAGCCGTAGCACGTCGTATACGCAGGTATCCGCGAGGAGCAGCCAATGCCGGACACCACCGCCACGTTCTCCGGCCGCAGGCCGAGCGCCGCGAGCGCACGCGTAATCGATGCGAGCACAGTGTAGTCGCCGCATCCCGGGCACCAAACCGGCTTGTAGTCGGACTTGAAATCCTTTGCGGCAAGCGTCGCTACGTTCGCGTGCGCGTTCATTTGCGGCTCCATTCCAGAAGCAACTGATGAATCTCGTGCGGACGGAAGGGCAGCGGGCCGGGCCGGCGCACGCTCTGTACCTCCGCCGGAAGGTCGTACTCGGCACGCAGGTAGCGGTAGAACTGGCCGCCGAAGCTCTGTTCGACGACCAGCACGCGCTTGACGCCCTCGAGCGCCTGCTTGAGGCGCTCCGGCTGCGCCGGCGCGAGCAGCCGCAGAGAGACCAGGCGTGCGCTTATGCCGTCGGCGCGCGCGCGTGCGAACGCCTCCCGCACCGGCGCCGTGCACGAACCCCACGTCACCACCGCGATGTCTCCCTCGCCTTCGACGCTGGCCCAGCGCCCGGCGCAATCCAGGGCGGCGAGCTTGCGCTGGCGCTTCTCAAGCTGCGCCAGGTGATCGCTCGCCTGGGACGACGGCGTGCCGCGCTCGTTGTGCTCGAGGCCGTCGGCCGTGTACATGTTGCCAGGCGTGCCGGGGATGGCCATTGGCGAGACGCCGGAGTCGGTGATCGCGTAGCGCTTGTAAGCGGAGGCGTTCTCGGGCGCGCGCAGGCGCTCGGCCTTGATTTTCGAGTCCACCGGTCGTTCGACGATGGCGCGCGCCTGGCCGAAATACTGATCGGAGAGGACGATCGCAGGCACCTGGAGCGATTCGGCGAGACTCACCGCCCATTGCGTCGCGCTCAGGCAGTCCGACACGGAGTTCGGCGCCACCACCACGTGCGGCGCGTCGCCATGCAGTCCGTAGAGGGCGATGTTGAGGTCGGCCTGCTCGGTCTTGGTCGCGATGCCGGTCGACGGCCCGGTGCGCATCACATCGATCACCACGATCGGGACTTCGGCCGCAACACCGAGGCCGATCGCCTCGCTCATCAGCGCGAGCCCCGGCCCGGAAGTCGCGGTCAGGGCCGGCACGCCGCCGTAGGAGGCGCCGATGATCATGTTGATCGATGCCAGCTCGTCCTCGGCCTGAACCAGCGTGCCGCCAACCTTGCTCAGCGCGGGAGACATCCATTCGAGCAATTCCGTCGCTGGAGTGATCGGGTAGGCCGCAACGAAGCGCACTCCGCCGCGCAGCGCGCCAATACCAGCGGCCTCGTTACCGCTGATCAGCCAGCGCTTAGCGCCGCC
>Ga0335081_10001272_pt1 | contig 40158 bp, 35 predicted proteins | sample Lox_Sample_35_FD_206713 | JGI IMG/M metagenome (GOLD analysis project Ga0335081, IMG submission 206713) | Soil microbial communities from Loxahatchee National Wildlife Refuge, Florida, United States - Lox_Sample_3.5 | ecosystem: Environmental > Terrestrial > Soil > Wetlands | place: USA...
CGATGGATTCCGCTTGTGAATCTTGCGAATCGCGTCGCGCGCCTGGACATCGGCCGCGGCAGTCACTGTGCAGGTATTTACCACCACGATCTCCGCTGCGGCGGGCGAACTCGCGGCGCGGCAGCCGCGCTCCAAAAGCAGTCGTTCAATGGCGGCTCCATCCGCTTGAGTCGCGCGGCAGCCAAAATGCTCGATGTAGAACGTCGTCATCGTTCAAAAATCACACAAAAGCCAATCTAACACAGAGAACCTCGAAGGCACACCCGCAGGCCAGCCTGCTTTACTCCGCGCAGATGCCGCCGATACAATCGGAACGCTGCGATGAGCGACCACCGAAGAAATCCGCAGGCTCTCTCGGACCCGAAACTCTCGGTCGTGATTCCCGTCTACAACGAGATTGGAACCATTGAAGAAATCTTGCGCCGGGTGCAGGACACCGAACTTCGCAAAGAGATCGTCTTGGTCGACGACTGTTCGACCGATGGAACTCGACAGGTCCTGGAAAATTTGGCCAGGTTGCAAGCCGGCGGAGAGATCGCCGCGCTTTCGCAGGACGGCGGCGATGCAATTCCCCTCGCGGACATCCACTTTCTGTTTCAGGGAAAAAATCAGGGCAAAGGCGCGGCGCTTCGACGGGGCTTTGCAGAAGCAGTTGGAGAGATTGTCCTGGTGCAAGACGCCGACCTCGAATACGACCCGCGAGATTATCCGAAGCTCCTCGAGCCCATCGTGGATGGCCGCGCGGACGTGGTTTACGGCTCGCGCTTTCTCGGCGGGCCGCAGCGCGTTCATTATTTCTGGCACTACGTGGCGAACAAATTCCTGACTCTGCTGTCCGACATTTTCACAAATTTGAAACTCACCGACATGGAGACCTGCTATAAAGTCTTCCGCAAAGAAGCGCTGCAGGGAATTCAGATCAGGTCCGATCGCTTCGGATTCGAGCCGGAAATCACTGCCAAAATCGCCAAAGGCAAATGGCGTGTCTACGAAGTCCCCATTAGTTACGCGGGCCGCACCTACGAAGAGGGAAAAAAGATCACCTGGAAAGACGGCGTCCGCGCGCTTTGGTGCATTGTCTGGTTCCGGATCACGGACTGAAAAAGGCCACCGAATTACGGCTGTGGGGTCATCCGCCGCTGGAAGGTCAGCAGGATCAGGTCGGCGCGGCGGCGCACTCCGAACTTGTTCAGCAGATTGGACACGTGAAACTTTACGGTTCGTTCCGCGATGTTCAGCTTGCTGGCGATTTCCTTGTTGGACAGATTCTCGAGCAGCGAATCGAGCACTTCCTGCTCGCGCCGGCTCAAGTTCGCCACGGAATCCGTTTTCAGTCTGCGTCCCTGATTCGTCAGAATCGAATCCACGAATCCCGAAAGAAGCTGGCGCGGTACCCAGAATCCTCCACTGGCCACAAGCGGCAATGCCCGCACCAATTGTTCCCGCGCTTCGTCGTACGTCAGCAGGCCTTTAACGCCTAGGCGCAGCAGCGAATAGCAATTGTTTTCCAGGTGCTGTTCTCCGACCACAATGAGCCGCGCCTCGGGATGATGCTCCAGGATGTTGGCCAGCAACGCGCCGGTGGCTTGCCGTGCGGCATGCGCGTCAACGACATAAACCTGAGCGTTTGGGGCTTCCAGGTTTCTCAGGTCGGGGGCCAGCGTGGATTCCAGCTGCTTGGTAATCACCTTGAACTGCGACTTCGACAAAAGACGCTCGAATTCGCTCAGCACCAGAGGGTGCGGCGAAAGCAGACATACTGAAAGCTTGGTGTTGGCGCGCTTGGTCGTCACTGTCCGTCAGGGTAGTGAAAACCGGCCCAAGGGGCAAGGCCCAAAGGGGTATGTGTTCTCGAATTGTTACTGACCGATTCGATGTAAGCCGCATAAGGAAAATCCTGCCACCCGAATTCGATTCTTCGCCTGGTCCCAAGTAAAATGGGGAAATGGCTGCCGGAGGCTTTTCCGGTCCGGGCGCGGCGACCCGCCGGACGGCGCCTCAAGGAGTTACGGCCTTCTCTCGCATACGAAATCTAGGCGAATCCGCAAGAGCCCTCAGGGAGCTGATGGGCCAGCGCATTCTTGTGCTCGATGGGGCTATGGGCACGATGCTGCAGCAGCGCCAGCTTACCGCGGAGGATTTCGGCGGAGCTGCTCTCGAAGGTTGCAACGAATACCTCGTCAAGACCCGGCCGGACGTAGTCCTGGACATCCATCGCAAGTACCTCGCAGCCGGCTCCGACATTATTGAGACCAACAGCTTTGGTGGAACGCCGCTGGTGCTTGCTGAGTATGGATTGGCCGAGCAAGCCCACGAATTGAACAAGCTCGCAGCTCAACTCGCCCGTCAGGCTGCTGATGAAGTAAGCGCAGGGACCAAGCCGCGCTTTGTGGCCGGATCCATGGGGCCGACCACCAAAGCCATCACCGTGACGGGTGGCGTGACCTTCGATGGCCTTCGCGACCATTACCACGTCCAGGCGAAGGGCTTGATCGAGGGCGGCGTAGACCTGCTTCTCGTCGAAACCTGCCAGGACACCCGAAACATCAAAGCGGCTTTGCTGGCGATTGATCAGCTCTCCAAGGAAATTGGTCAACGCGTTCCAGTTATTGTCTCGGTGACTATCGAGCCAATGGGCTCGATGCTCGCCGGCCAAAACGTGGAAGCACTGTGGGCTTCGCTCAAGCATGCGCATCCCCTGGCATTCGGAATGAACTGCGCCACGGGGCCGGAATTCATGACCGACCACATCCGGACTTTGAGTCAGATTTCCTCGGAATTTGTCTCGTGTTATCCGAACGCGGGGCTTCCGAACCCTGAGACGAGCCAATATGAGGAGACGCCCACATCTCTCGCGGCTCAGCTTGAAAAATTCGTGGATCACGGCTGGCTGAACATTGTTGGCGGTTGCTGCGGCACAACGGAAAGACACATCGCGGCCATCGCCCAAATGGCTGAGGGAAAGAAGCCCCGCATTCGTCCCGGAGATTCCCATCGTGCCGTTTACTCCGGGATCGAGACCATCGAAGCGGAAGACAGCACGCGTCCGCTCCTCGTCGGAGAACGCACCAATGTGATTGGTTCTCGCCTCTTCAAGAATCTTGTCGCGGAAGAGAAATGGGAGGAAGCCAGCGAGATCGCGCGCCGGCAAGTCAAAGGCGGCGCGCAGATCGTGGACGTTTGCCTGCAGAGCACCGAGCGCGACGAAAAAAAAGACATCCCGGACTTTTACGAGAAGCTGATCCGCAAAATCAAAGTCCCTATCATGGTGGACACCACGGATCCCTCCGCCGTCGCTCTTTCCCTCACCTATTGTCAAGGGAAGGCCATCATCAATTCCATCAATCTGGAAGATGGCGAGGAAAAATTCGAGAAGGTCGTTCCGATCGCCCACGATTTTGGCGCCGCGGTAGTCGTCGGCTGCATTGACGAAGATCCCGTCCAGGCTCAGGCCTTTACCTGCGAACGAAAGCTTGAAATCGCCAAACGGTCTTACGAATTGCTCACAAAGAAATACGAAATTGCGCCGGAAGATATCATTTTCGATCCACTGGTTTTTCCTTGCGCGACCGGCGACGAGAACTACATCGGCGGCGCGGTCGAAACGATGGAGGGTATCCGCCTGATCAAACAGGCGCTGCCGGTTGTCCGCACGATTCTGGGAATTTCCAACGTTTCCTTTGGCCTTCCCGCAGGCGCTCGCGAGGTCGTCAACTCCGTTTTTCTCTATTACTGCACCAAGGCGGGCTTGGACCTCGCCATTGTGAACACCGAGAAGATCGAACGCTTCGCCTCGATCCAGGAGCACGAACGCCAGTTGGCGGAGGATCTCCTCTTCCAACATCCCCCTAAGCACGTTCCTGCTGATCATCCCCGAGCGGAACTCCTCAAAAGCGCTCCTGCAGACTGGCGTGAACAGAGCAAAGAGCAGCGCGCCGCGGTCAATCAATTTCACATCGCTGCGATCACTGACCACTTCCGCACCGCAAAAAAACAGGAAAAAACTCGCGCCGAAGATTTGCCGCTGGACCAGCGCCTTGCAAATTACATTATCCAGGGCACGCGTGACGGTCTCATCGCCGATCTCGATCGCAAACGCGCCGAAGGCGTGGCCCCTCTCGACATCATCAACGGCCCGCTGATGGAGGGCATGGCCGAAGTGGGCCGGCTGTTCAACGCCAATGAGCTGATCGTGGCCGAAGTGCTGCAGTCCGCCGAAGCGATGAAAGCCGCTGTCAACCATCTTGAACAGTTCATGGAAAAAGCGGATACCGCCAAGCGCGGAAAGATCGTTCTGGCAACGGTGAAGGGCGACGTCCACGACATCGGTAAAAATCTCGTCGAAATTATTTTGAACAACAACGGTTATGCCGTCGTGAACCTGGGCATCAAAGTGCCGCCCGAGGAGCTGATCAAGGCGTTTCACCAACACAAGCCGGACGCGATCGGCCTTTCCGGGTTGTTGGTAAAGAGCGCGCAGCAGATGGTCATCACCGTCAACGATTTGCGCGACGCCGGAATCTCCATTCCTCTCCTCGTAGGCGGAGCGGCGCTCAGCGGAAAGTTCACGCAGCAAAAAATCGCCCCGAGTTACGGCAACGCCGTTTGCTACGCCAAGGACGCCATGACCGGCTTGCGTCTCATGAACGAACTGATGGATCCGGCCACGCGCGACGGCCTTCTTCGTGAGCACACGTCCTCAAACGGCGCCACAACCATTTCCACGACCGTCACCATAAGGGAATTGCCAAAGATCGCGCGCTCTCCAAAAGTGCGCGCCAACCTGCCGATTCCCCCTGTCCCTTATCTCGACCGCAAGGTCCGGCTCGTTCCGGACCTGCGCGAAGTGTGGAGTTACATCAATCCCTACATGCTCTATGGCCGGCACATGGGATTCCGAGGGGATTTTGAGAAGCGCTTGGCGGAGCGGGATCCGAAAGCCGTCGAGCTATTTGAAAGCATGGAAGAAGTGAAAGCAGAGGCCGCACAGTTCATGAAGGTGCGCGCCGTCTGGCAATTCTTTGAAGCCGAACCTGAGGGGGATGCAATCAATCTGTTTGCTCCGGGGGCAAGCGTTCCCGTCCGCACCTGGCGATTCAAGCGCCAACGCACGGGAGACGCGCTCTGTCTCACCGATTTCGTGCTCGCTCCCCAGAATGGCAAGCGGGACCACCTTGCTGTCTTCGTAGTCTGTGCTGGCGAAGGCGTCCGCGAGCGTTCAGAGGCAGCGAAAAACTCTGGATACTATTTCAAGTCTCATGGCTTGCAGGCGCTGGCCATCGAATCCGCGGAAGCCTGTGCCGAATGGCTTCACCGGAGAATTCGCGAGGATTGGGGATTCCCCGATCCCCAGGAAGTGACCATGGCTCAGCGCTTTACCTCGCGCTATCGCGGGAAGCGCTATAGCTTCGGTTATCCCGCCTGCCCCGATCTTGAAGATCAGGCAGGCATCTGGCAGCTCCTACGTCCGGAAGAGATCGGTGTCCAGCTCACGGAGGGATTCATGATGGACCCGGAAGCGAGCGTCAGCGCTCTCGTTTTCCATCACCCTGACTGCACCTACTTTTCGGTAGCAGACGGCCCCGGAAACGCCTAGGTCAGCCTTTATCTGCACTTCCCCGATTTGCAGGGCAAAACCGCGTTGCTGGGACTGGCCGTTCTGATGACCGGCAAGGGCACCCACTTCCGAAGCCTCCGCATCGAACAATCAAGTCGCGTGTTCATAAAAGGCACATCGGTGGCTCGTCGCCAGTTTAGCGATTGACGGCACGTCGCGGCATGGGTATTCTGGATTTGGCCCTCTTGGAGGAGTGGATGGCGCGCTTGCGCGAACTCTGTGCTTTTGGGTTGTCTCTTTTTGTTTTGTTAGTTCCGGTCTCCAGCGCTTCTCCGGCAGTTCTCGGCACCGTGACCACAGCCCAGCAGGCACATGTCGGCACGGCCAACGCATCCGTTGGCGCTACGATCTTTGGCGGCGATGAAGTCACCACGGAAGCCACCGGCGCAATTCAAATTCGTGCCGGGGCGGCTCGCTTCTTGCTCACCGGAGCCAGTTCCGCGCTTCTTGGCCTGGACGACGGAACCCCGAACGCAACGCTTTACCGTGGCACCGCACTGTTTTCCACGGCCAACTCCAAAGCTTTCTTGTTGCGGGCCTCCATCGCCGAAATCCGGCCGCAGTCTGACGAACCGACGGTCGCTCAGGTCTCCATCGTAAATCCCAGAGAATTGTTGGTTCGCAGCAACCGCGGGCCACTGGCCATTACTGTGGACGGCGAAACCAAAATCATTCCCGAAGCCACCTCATACAAGGTCATTTTGGAGCCGGATGCCTCCGCGGCCGCTGAACCCGCGCAGGGCCCTCGAGGCGCAGGAGCTGGTGGTTCCGGCGGGCCTCCGATAAAAGCCGGCAAGAGCCACTTTGTGTTGATCGCAATTACCCTCACTGGTATCGCCACGGGCATCGCGGTTTATGAAGCCCTGCAAAGTCCCGACCGTCCTTAGTCGGTAATTCTGGGATTATCTGCCGCCTCACGGACTCAAAGAGCCGCCACAACTTCAATTTCTACCAGGGCATCTTTCGGCAATCGTGCCACTTGCACGGTGGATCTTGCCGGCGGTGCCGAAGAGAAGTATTTCGCGTACACTTCGTTCATCGCGGCAAAATCATCCATGCTCTTCAAGAACACCGTCGTCTTCACCGTATGACTCAGTTTGGTTCCTCCCGCTTCCACGATGGCCCTGAGGTTGTCCAGCACCCGCTCCGTCTGCTGACGGATGTCCCCGCCCGCAAATTCATTCGTCTTCGGATCCAGCGCCACTTGGCCGGATACGAACAGGAAGCCGTTGCTCTTGATCGCCTGCGAGTAGGGTCCAATCGGCTTGGGCCCGCGTTCTGTCAATACGATGTCTCTCATGGTTCCCTCTCCTTGGGGGTGAGTACTGCGGTCGTCTTCCCTTCATACCTAGCCCGAAAATCATCTGGCACTCCCGGGTGCTTCATCCAAAGACGCACAAACTGCGCCACGTTTTTGTGTGTTTCTTCCTCGAACGCCGCGATTAAATCATCGAGATTGAACCCCTTCCCCTGGCGCGCCGTGAGCATATGCTGGATCGCTTTTTGAAATACAGCTTCCCCGTATCGGTCGCGTAGCGCGAAAAAGAATAGGAAACTCTTGGCGCGAATTGTTTCCGGGTTTTCCGTGGCACCCTTAACCTCAGCGATTGGAATCTCGCTCAACGCGTTCCGGATCATCTCTCCCCGAACGCTTGTCCCCTCCACCGCCTCGCGCCCCAGGCTTGCGGCAAAGATGGGAAATGCGGAGAGCGGCGGCTGCTGCTCGAAAAATCCTGGATTGCGGCCGTAGCCGAGCCAGCTCGCGGCGAGAAATGGCGCGGCCGCCAGGGCAATCTTCGTTCCGCTATCCTGTTGACCGACCAGGGTGGTATCCAGCGAGATCATTTCTGCCATCGAATTTCCCTGTGGCAGATCGAGCAACTTCGCGTACGGCGCATTTCGTCCGGTGAAGCAGCCTTCAGCTTCCGGACACTCGACAATCCACAAAGGTTGGTGGCCATTGCCTCGCAGCCCAAATGCAGAGTCATAAGCGCCCGATGCCCGTATGAGCGATTCGCTGCTTTCCCGAATCGTCTTTGCGTCGGGCTTCGCGCGCGTCCACAGAAACACTTTCCGATTTCCGCCATTGATTGCGGTTTCGAGGTAGCTCCCGGCGACGACAAACGGATAGCGGTCCTGCGGCCTCTGCTGGCTGCGGAAGGTGGCTTCGCCGTCATGCTGGGAACGTTTCGCCCTCTCGCCGCTCATATGCAATCGAAAAGCGCGCGGCACGGTCACCGTTAAATTCCATTTCGCTGGCGGGAGACCTCCCGATGCAAGAAATCCGCGGGGTGGAAGCAGCACCGGGCTCCAGTTCTCTTGAGGCAGAAAAAATGCGTCCCGCGCGAATCGCAAACCGCGTTCCCCATCGGCGGGCTCCTGGATTTCGAACGCGATGCGCAGCGTGTGGTTCTCCCCCAGGGCCCAGGGCTTGGACAGCTCGAGGGTCGTATCCCTGGGGTTTACCGCGGATCTTTCGAGCGGAAGTGTCTCCGAGTCCCAGGACATCGCCAGGGCGGTGGTGTGCACGCTCTTCCCTGGCAGACGTACGTCCAGCGACGGAAGTGGTTGATTCCCGGTATTTTTCAGGTGATATTCCGCTTCAACCCGCACCGAGGGTCTTCCGGAGTTATCGAAGCGTACTCGAATCTCCTGCTTCTGCACCGCGTATCCAGGACCCAACGGCACGGCGCAGCCACAAGTGTACAGTGCCGCTGGTAGAACCAGCGCACGATGCAGGATTCGCTGACGTGTAGCGCGCAACAAAGCAATCCGATTGTAACGAGGGATCTGCCAAGGAAGCAAAACCGGTTCTTCGGCCCAACAAGTTTCTGCCAGCCGCCCGGTCAGTGCGGAATTCGGCCGTGGATACGAACGAAACCCGAATGGGTCAGATCGCGCTGGTGTGCCTTGACTTCCTTTTCCGCCTGCGCATCGGTCATGCCGCTTTGAATGCGTTCGACAATCTGCCTTTCCGTCAATCCTGTGTTTTTCAACTTAGCGATCTCGTCGCTGGACAGCGTCGGTTGCCCCTTCAGCTCACGCCGAAGGATAAGCTGCACCGTCGCGTCTGAGAGCCCGATGAGTTTGATCGTCACCGCATCCCCGCTGATCGAATCCAGCTTGTCGGCTTTCGCGATTTCCAAAACTTCCGGTTCCGAAAATCCTGCTCCAATCAGGTTTCTCACGGACTCCGCGCTATTGAAGAAATGCTTGTGGAGATGAGCCTCATTGACCAGCTCCACGCAGGTGTCGTCTTGGAGCCCAGCCTGTTTCAGTTTGACAACCTCAGCCACTTCCTGGTCGGTTACGTTCAATTTCTTCAGGTTTTCTATGGCGTCGGACCACATCCCAGACTGGTCCAGAGGACGGAAGTCCGTTAGGGGATGGCTTTTGCAACCTGCCCACACTAAGGCGCAGAATACCGCATACACCAACAGCCGCTGGGATCGCATGGATCGATTTTAGCCGTCTGAGGCCGCAATGGGCTTCTGTGTGCCTTGGACGCTACCGTCCGAAGTGTCAGGTCCGTGGCTCTTCGTTCGGCAGGGGTCAATCTCCCGTCGGTTGGAATACCCGCTCAACGCCGTATACGCCGGAGATTTTCCGTATGTTCTGAATAATGGTCTCAAGCTGGCGGCGGTCCGCGATCTCCAGGCTGGCCTCAATCCGGGCATTCAGCTTGTCCGGTCGGCTCTCCAAGTCGCGAATGTTGGAGCCGCCGCCGCTGATCACCGCAGTGATTTCAGCGAGCAATCCTGGCCGGTCCTTGGCACGGATCGAAAGCTTCACGGGGAATGTTGCCGCGCTCTCCCCACCCCACTCGACCGCGATCCGCCGCTCCGTCTGGTAGAGCAAATTTTGCACGTTGGGGCACGTCTTGGTGTGGACTGCGACTCCGCGCCCCCTCGTGATATAGCCGGTGATATCGTCGCCGGGAATTGGATTGCAGCACTTCGCGCGGTAGACGAGCAGGTCGTCATGGCCTTTCACCACCAGCGGCGCCTCCCCTATCCCCAGCATTCTCTTCACCGTCTTGACCAGTGTCGGCTTCGTGTCTTCGGCCTCCGCCGGCTTGCCCGGTTCTCCCAAGATCTTGGTGAGGATTTGCCGCGCTGAATATTTGCCGAAACCTACAGCTGCATATAAGTCCTCCGTCTTGGAAAGTCCGTAATCGGCCAGCAGCTTTTCGATCTCGTTTTCAGGTATCTTCTTCAAATTACGGCCAAAGGCCCGTGCTTCCTTCTCCAGCAGCCGCCGGCCCATGTCCGTTGCTTCTTCGCGTTCATGAAGATTGATCCAGTGCCGTATCTTGCTCTTCGCATGTGACGATTTGACGAAGCTCAGCCAGTCCCGGCTGGGCCTGTGTCCCTTTTGGGTCAGAATCTCCACCACGTCCCCGCTTGAGATTTCGTGCCGCAGCGAAACCATTTGTCCGTTGACCTTCGCGCCCACGCAATGATGACCCACCTCCGTGTGTACGGCGTAAGCGAAGTCCACGGGAGTCGCACGCGCCGGAAGCTCCAGCACCCGGCCCTTGGGAGTGAAGGCGTACACCTCTGCAGGAGCCAAATCTACTTTGAGCGTCGAAAGAAATTCGCCCGGCTCCTGCAGCTCCTGCGACCACTCGATCAGCTGCCGCATCCAGATGATCCGCTGGTCGTCCTCGCTTGAATCCGGCTTTCCGTCTTTGTACTTCCAATGTGCAGCCACTCCCTCTTCCGCGATGCGGTGCATCTCCTGCGTGCGGATTTGCACCTCGAACGGCTGGCCGCCGTGAATCACCGTCGTATGCAGCGACTGGTAGAGATTCGGCCTTGGCATCGCAATGTAGTCTTTGAATCGTCCAGGCACTGGCCGCCAGATGTGGTGTACCACGCCCAGTGCCGCGTAGCAGTTCCGCTCGTTATCTGTAATCACCCGGACCGCCAGCAGATCGTAGACTTGTTCGAGCGCTCTTCCTTGCCGCGCGATCTTCTGCTGCAGCGAGAACAGCCCTTTCACGCGCGCTTCCAGTTCCGCGGGGATTCCGTTCTCCACCAGCTTCGACCGGATCGCGGACTGCACTTCCTCCAGGAACCTTTCGTGAACCGCAGTTTTCTCCGCCACTTCTTTCTTCAGCTCGAAGTAGGTCTCCGGTTCGAGAACGCGAAAAGACAAATCTTCCAATTCATTCCGGATTAATCCCATTCCCAGACGGTGGGCAATGGGCGCGTATATGTCCAGCGTCTCCCGCGCGATCCGCTGTTGTTTCTCCGGCTCCAGAAACTCGATCGTCCTCATATTGTGCAGCCGGTCCGCCAGTTTCACGACCACCACGCGCACGTCATGCACCATCGCCAGCAGCATTTTGCGCACGTTCTCTGCCTGCCGCGCTTCTGGTGCCATCATGTTCAGTCGTCCGATCTTTGTCACTCCTTCGACCAGCCGCGCGGTCTCCTCCCCAAAGCGTTCCTGGATGCGTGAAACGGGAAACTCCGTATCCTCAATCACGTCATGGAGCAGCGCCGCCGACAGTGTTGTCGCATCCATTTTCATGTCCGCGAGGATGTGGCCCACTTCCAGAAGATGCGTGAGGTAAGGATCTCCGGACTTACGGAATTGATCGCGATGCCGTTCCGCGGCGATTTCATAGGCTCGCCGCACAAGCCAGGGATCCTCCGCGGGACGGTTCTTTTTCAGTTTCTCCAGCAGTTCGTTTAGGCGCGCGTCGAGCTGCCGTTCCATGCGGTCACGGTTGAAATTCAGAGGAAGATTGGTCGCGCCCGCCATGGATATAGTGTACGCCCGAACGCCGGGCCCCGCGAACGCGCTCCGAACGCCGGCAGGGGCTCTTGTGCCGGCAAAAAAGAAGGGCGCCTTGCTTGGCGCCCTTCGCTAAATCGATTTATTACTGGGTATTCCTCGACTGGCCCTCAGGAAGCCGGCTGCGGCTGCAGAGCCCGCTTCTGCTTGATCTCTTTCACTTTGTCCACCAGCTCGTCGGCCTGCTTCTCGAGGTCGGCCCTCTCCTCTGCGCTCTCCACCATGTCCGCCTTGCGCCGGTCGAGCAGGTTCAGGTACGCCATCGCATCGTCATAATCCGGCCGCAGCTCAATGGCCTTTTTCAAATCAGTGATCCCCTCGTCCACCATCGCTCCGTATTTTTGCGTGTATTCGGTGCGTAGCTCCGGCGGCAGCGGCTGATCGTCCTTGATCTGCTTCTTGATGTTTTTCTCGTTGTAGTCCTTCCGCAGCTCGCCGTTCGCCCGGAACGCCAATGTCCAGTCAATCACTCCAATCCAGTAATAGGGCTCCGGATCGTTCGGGCTGATCTCGATGTGCTTTTCGTGATACGTCTTCGATTCTTCGAATTTCTGCTCGTCAAACGGCGTTCCTGCCATTTGGAAGAGCATCGAGCCGATCCCATCAATCGCCGTCAGATTCTTGGGGTCCATCTGGAGTACGTCCTTGAACTCCGCCACGGCCTCTTCACCCATTTTCTTGTTTTGATCGGACGGCGCTCCGGGGATGTACTGGCTCGCGTATGCCGTCGCCAAGTACAGCCTCGCCATCAGCAGGCTCGGATCGAGGTCTTTTGCCTGCTGGAAGTCATCGACCGCTACGTCGTAGTGCCCGTCCTTGAATGCGTTGACGCCCTTGTTGAGCAGGTCGCGGGCTTTCAACTTGTTGCAGCCGGATACCGCGACAACGAGAATCAACAGCGCTGCAAACGCCACTGCTTTGCTGGCAAACTGAGCCGGCCGCTCTGCGGCCGTTCGCGCGCACGATGCATCAGTCATCGGAGCATCCCATCCCTGCAAGAATTCACTTCCGCCCTGTGAGGGCCTTATTCCACCACATTCAGCGGGTTTGTTCCAGCTTCGGCGTCAACAAACCCACGGAAATTCCAGCGCCGCGCATTACGTCAATTACCCGGGCAACCACCGCGAATTCCAGTTTGGCCTCGCCGCGGATGAATGCCACTCTTGCCGCGCGCGCCTTGTAAATTTCATCGAGCCGGTCTGCCAGGCGTTCCCATTTTACTGGCTCTTCGTTGATACGCAACGAACCGTCGTTTTCCACCTGAATGACGATGATTCCCGGATCCGGTTCGTTCGGCCCTTTTGCCGCCGGTTGCGGAATTTCCGCTCCCAGTCCTTTTTGGCGCGACGGGATGATCATAAAGATCACCAGCAGCACCAGCAGGATGTCAATCAGCGGAACCACGTTCATGTCGGCAAATACGCCCGTCTTGCCACTGCCGACCTGCATTCCCATGAGTCACCTCGCGCACTGAACTTTCCCCGCGAGGAGGACTCCTCACTGCCTGCGAACCAATTTTCCGTTTACTGTCCCGCTTCCAGCTTCGCCGTGATCAATCCCACCTTGTCAATTCCTGCGCCCTTCATGATGTCAATCGCCTTGGCCACGTCCATGAACAGCACGTCGTTGTCGCCTTTGACAAAGGCTACCTTTTCCGCTCGCTCCTTGAAAATCTGTTCCATGCGCGGACCCAATTGGTCCCAGGTGGTGTCTTCCTGGTTGATCTTCACCTTTCCATCCTTCGTCACCTGCACCACAACGGTCTTGTTTTCAAGCTCCTGATTTTCCTTCTGGTTCGGATTCGGCTGCGGCACCAAGGCGTCCAGCCCCTTCGGCGTCAGCGGCGTGATCACCATGAAAATGATCAGGAGCACCAGCAAAATATCAATCAGCGGAACGACGTTCATTTCCGCTACGGCTCCGCCCTTGCTATCTCCTACCTGCATCCCCATTGCGAGTCTCCTCCCGGCCCATCCCTGCGATTGGTTTGGAACCGTTGCGCCGCGCCGGGTGGGAGCCAGCGCGGCCGCCGTTCTCTTGCAAACGAATGGTCTTGCTCTTTCCTCTTCTGTTTTCCTAGTCGCCGCTTGGCGCTGATCCTGTCGCGGGTGGCGGAGTCGGTGTGGCGCGTTCAATCCTCTCGGTCAGCAATCCCAGTTGATCCACGCCCGCGGAGCGGATTTCATCCACCACCGCAACCACGTCGCCATATTTCGCCCGGCTGTCGCTCTTCAAGTAAACCATCTTGTCGAGTTTGTTGGATAGCCGGTCTTTGATCTGCCCGGTTAGATCATCCTTGCTGATCTTGTTGTTCCCCAGGTAGATCCCGCCATCGCGCGTGACCGCCACCACGATCGCGTCATCCTTGTCGGCGTCCTGCATGTCCACGGCGTTGTACACCGGCACCAGGTCCACCGACTGCCCGTGCTGCAACATCGGCGTCACCACCATGAAGATGATGAGCAGCACGAGCATCACGTCCGCCATCGGAATCACGTTGGGTGACGCCATCTGGCTTCCGGCCTGCGGCTTATACCGCCCGCTGTGACTGCCTATTCCTTCCATGGCTTACCTTACTTCTTCGCGCCCCGGCGAAGGATGAAGTAGTTGATCAGCTCCATGGACGAATTGTCCATTTCCACGTCGAACGCTTCCACCTTGTTCGTGAAGTAGTTGTAAGCCCACACCGCAGGCACCGCCACGAGCAAGCCGAGTGCTGTAGTCACCAAGGCTTCGGCGATACCGCCGGCCACCGCCGACAGTCCCGAGATCTTCTGGGCCTCGATGCCTTTGAACGCGTTCAAAATGCCCATCACCGTTCCGAACAATCCAACGAACGGCGCCGTGGACCCGATCGTTGCCAGTGCCGAGAGTCCCCGCTTCATTTCCGCGTGGACGATCGCCACCGAACGTTCCAATCCGCGTTTCGCCGCGTCAATCAACTCGGCGTCGGTCACCTGCTGTGATGCGGTCTGGAACTCGCTGAGCCCTGTCGCAACCACCTTCGCGATGTGGCTCTTCTTGTTCCGTTCCGCGATTGCAATTGCTTCGTCCAGTTTGCCTTCCTTGAGCGCCCCGGCAACTTGCTGCACGAAGATGCGTGACTGCTTTCTCGCGGCGCTGTACATCAACGCCCGGTCAATCATCACGCCGAAGGAATAAATCGAGAGAATGAAAAGAACGAAAACGACGATCTTTGCCAATGCCCCCATCGTCGCCCACATGCCACGGAGGTCCCAGGTCGGTGAACCTGTTCCCTGCATGAACATGGCGGCGTAAACATACAAAGTAGCTACCATTCGTTTGCTCCTTAAGTTCCGTCTGGCTCTCTGGAAGAATCCGGAAGCCAACGTAAGTGTTTGCCAAGCGTGCTGCTCGCGGCGCCCCGCATGTCCCACGACCCGCGCGACGCCCCGTTCCCAACTACTGATTCAAAGTAAAAATCACATCAATCGTGGTGTCGACCTCGACCGGCTCTCCGTTCAGGAGCGTCGGCCGGTAGCGCCACTGCTTCACCGCATCCAGTGCGGCCTGCACCAGCAATGGATGGCCGGAGATCACTTCGAGTTGCTGCACCGTCCCGTCCTTCGCGATCAGCGCATGCAACCGCACGGTGCCGGAAATGCGCGTCTGTCGCGCCAGCGGTGGGTACTGGGGTGTCACACGGTTAATCAACATCGCCGCCTGCACGTTGCCTCCGCGCGTAATACGGGTTACCGTCGGCTTTGGCGGAGGTGGTGCCCCGCCCATTCCGCCAATCACTCCACCGATCACTCCGCCCATTTGTCCGCCGGGCACGCCGCCGGGTACGCCTCCGCTTACCCCGAGGTTCTCCGGTTCGGCTTCTTCCTTGATAATTTTGACGTCTTTCGGGATCACCTTCGGCGCCATCAGCTGGTTGTTCTGGATCAGGTGCACCTGCGGTTTCACGTGCACGATTTGTGCCGCAGGCGGAGGAGGAGGCGGTGGTGGCGGGGGCGGCGCAACCAGCATCATCCCCATCATCGTCTTCGGCAGCGCTTCGGTGTAGATGAGCGGAATCAGAACCAGAATGAAAACAAAAAGGCACTGCACCGCCATGGACAGCACCACCGTCCAGGGCTTGTTCGTCTTTTTCCGGTTCGGACTCGATAGCACCATCTCTTCAAACATGGTCCTTACCTCCTCCCGGCGGTCGCGAGGCGCCCCGTAGGCGCTTCGTTATTCCGGGTTTTGTTTCCGGCTGCGGTTCCGGTGCCTGCTGCTCCCAGCCCGCGCCAGCGATTCCACGCCACCACGAGCGGTGCTGCAATCCCAAAACTGGAGTACGTTCCTACCACAATCCCCACCACCAGGGCAAAGGAGAATGCACGCAACACTTGCCCGCCCATGAGGAAAAGTACGAGCACGGTGAGGAAAGTCAATCCGCTGGTCAAGATCGTCCGCGACAGCGTTTGGTTGATGGACTTGTTCACCACTTCCGCGAACGGCTGCTTGCGCAGCAACCGGCTGTTTTCTCGGATACGGTCGAAAATGACGATAGTATCGTTCATCGAGTAACCGACCAGGGTCAACAAAGCCGCGATCACCGTCAGCGAAATTTCATAGTGCAGCAACGAGAAAAATCCCAGGGTTATCAGCACGTCGTGAAAAACCGCGAGCACCGCGGCCAGACCGTAAATGATCTTGTCAATCTGCCTCAGCAGAAATCCGATCAGACCTTTCGAGGCCGTTCCCGACGCCAGCACCACGTCCGCGCTGTGGAAGCGGAAGGCAATATATAACAGCATCCCTGCCAAAGCATAGAGGGTAACGTAAACTGCCTGGCTGCGCAGCTCCGCCCCGACCTTTGGTCCGACGATCTCCACTTTCCGGATTGCAAACGGTCCAAGCGAGAGATTATCCTTCAGCGCGTCAATCACCGCCGGGGTCACTCCGGGAACCTTCGACAAATCGTCGAAATTTGTCAGCACGCCTTCCGCATCCTTGTCCCGATAGGCCAGGATGCTCTTAGCCAGTTCGTCGTAACGGTCGCCCGCATTCGTGCTCAATCGCAGCGGATCTTTCTCCGTGAGAACTTTCGCGAGGCTCGCCGGAGTGGCTGCGTTGAAGTCCGGCTTCCCGGCGTTGGCGACCTTATACGTGGCGTTCAGCGCGTCCAGCACTTTGTTCTTGCTCTCTTCCTGTGCCTGCTCTCCACGCTGCTCAACGAAGATCAACACTTCCCGCGAATGCGCCGCCGAGAATCCGCTGCTGTAGCTCTGAATCTCGCTGTTTCCCAAGCCTTGCTCCGCGAGCCCCTTTCGCAATTGGTCCGTGTTGGGCGGCTGTGCAAAGATGACGTCCACGTTCGTCCCGCCCTTGAAGTCAATCCCGTAATACAAACCGCCGTGATGCCAGATCGATAGCCAGCCCACAATCAAAAGGATGCTGCTTAAGGTATAGAAATACTTGGCCTTGGCCATCCAGTGGATGTTGGGCTCTTTAAAGAACTCGATCATTCCGCCTTTACTTCCCTTCTTTAGACTCCAGAGCGCTTCCGTTTGTTCCCGGTTCCATCCGGTCGGCGGAATGATCTTCCCGCCATTCTCCCCACGCCCCGGCCCGGCAACCAATCCCACAGGAGGTTCACTTCCTGTGGCCTATTGGTCTTAATAGTCCTAGTACAGTCTAAATGCTCAACTCCGCCTGCCGGTCCATCTTCGCCAGGTGGTATTGGAAAATCGTCTTCGACACGTAAATGGAAGTAAACAGGTTTGCCACCAAGCCGACCACCAAGGTGATGGCAAATCCTCGGATCGGCCCCGTCCCAAACACGAACAAGAAAAACGCCGAAACCACCGTCGTCACGTGCGTGTCAATGATCGTCAGGAACGCCTTTTCAAAACCCGCATCCACTGCCGATGCTGCCGACTTGCCGTATCTCAGCTCTTCTCGTATCCGCTCGAACACCAGGACGTTCGAATCCACGCCCATGCCAATCGTCAGAATCACTCCGGCGATTCCGGGCAGCGTCAGTACCGCTCCCGAGAGCGCCAGAAAAGCCATCAGGATGACCAGGTTCAGAAGCAGTGCCAACACCGCATTCGCCCCCGACAAGCGGTAATAAAACAATAGGAACAGCAGCACTACGATCAAACTCAGGACCGATGCCTGCACGCCATGGCGGATCGAATCCGCCCCCAGGGAGGGACCGACAGTCCCCTCATACAAATATTTGATGGAAGCCGGCAGCGCGCCGGCCCGCAGCACCAACGCCAGATCGTGCGCGGATTGCTTGGTGAAACTCCCTTCGATCATTCCCTGATCTTCAATCCGCCCGTTGATCGTCGGAGCCGAGTACACGCTGTGGTCAAGGACGATCGCCATAGCCTTGTGCATGTTGGTTTCGGTGAAGGGACCAAAACGTCTCGCCGCTTCCGTGGACAGCGTAAAATTCACTTGCCACTGACCGGGATTCTGCGAGCTCGGCTCCTCGCGGACTCCATCGGGCTTCAAATCGCGCCCGGTCACAACCGGCGTGCGATCCACCAGATACCAGATCTCGCCCGCATTCGTTGTCGAGCCCTCGGGCGCTTCATTTCTTCCCGGAATCAGTTCGGTTCCCGCCGGAAGCACGCCGCCGGTGCTGGCCAGCGCCTCCGCTTGGGTCGAAAAGGGCCCGCCCCTCACGAGCGTCAGCGCCAACTGCCCTCCTGCCTGGATGACCGCCTTCGCGCGCGCGGGATCGCCTTCGCCGGGCAGCTGCACCAGGATTTCGTTGTCGTTCCGGCCGTGAAGCTGAATCGTGGGTTCCGTCAATCCTAGCGCGTTGATTCGGCGCGCAATCGTTTCGACGGACTGATCCATCGTCGTTTCTTGAATCTGCGCGATGCTGCTTGGCTTCAAAGTCAGCAGGAAGCTGTTCTGCTCGCCCGCGGCGGAGCTCATGGTCCAGTCGTTGCCGTACCGACGCTGCACCAGATCGGAAAAGTTCGAATACTGTGAGGAATCCACATTCCGCACCAGGATATGTGTGTCATCCACCCGGCGGATTTCGTCCGTGTGGATGTTCTTTTCGGCTAATTGCGAAGTCAACCCGTCAATCGTGTCGTCCGTTTCTCTCGCAACCGCCTCTTCCACCTGCACTTGCAAGATCAGGTGCGTTCCACCCTGCAAGTCCAGGCCGAGCTTGATCTGGTGCGCAAAGTTGTCCTTGATCTGCCCCAGCGATGTCGGAAACATCGGCATTCCGATTAGCCCGTAAATGCAAATCAGGATGACGATCACAATAAAAACTGCTTTCCACTTGAGATTAGGGTTCATGGCTAAGACGTCTCACCAGCGCGCGGCGATAATTCGCGGAGTTTGCCGGGCCACTGCTTCCCGCAAGCTAATCCACTCTCCCCACGATTGCAAATGGGTTTCTCCGCTCCACGCTTGCAATAAGTTGGATGCAATTTCCGCCCTGCGAAGCCGCTATTTGGCATCGGGCTCCGCCTCAACCTGGGCGATTGCCGAGCGGGAAATGCGGATCTTCACCGCCGAAGAGCCGGTGTCGGCGATTTTCAAAATGACCGTGTCGCCGTCCATTCCGTTAATCGTTCCGTGAATCCCGCTCGTTGTAACGATTTTATCCCCGTTTTTCAGCGCCTCCAGCATCGCTTGCGTCTTTTTCCTCTGCCGCTGCTGCGGCAAAATCAGCATCACGTAAAAAATCACCATGACCACCAGCATCATGATGAGGGGGCTTCCCAAAAGGCTGGCCCCGCCCGCACTCTGCAGCAAGATTGCCCCGATCATTTCCCGGTCCTATCCAGACCTTTCGTCTGACGTTAACGCTTCTGAGGTTGCATCCGGAAACCAGTAAACACTTCTCTTTGCGGGCTGCCGGTTCGCGCTGGCTGCTCGCTTACAATCCTCAAATTGTGTGCGATCGCTGAGCGACCGGCAACCGCGAGGAAGGCCCGCCCGTCGCTTTCCGGATTCCCTGTTTATGCGGGTCCCGCAGCGTAACGCGCGTGCATCTCGGATGAGAAATTTGCTAGGTTCCCAAACTCGATAGCCTCGCGGATTTGCCGCATGATGTCAAGGTAAAAGTGGACGTTATGGTGGGTCGCCAAGATGGCCGCCGTGAGTTCTCCCGACGCGAAAAGATGCCTCAAATACGCGCGCGTGTAGCGCCGGCAAACGCTGCACCCGCAATTCGCATCCACCGGCCGTTGGTCCTCGGCGTACCGCGCATTCTTGATCAGCACGCGTCCTTCGCTCGTGTACAGGCACGCATGTCGCGCCGCCCGCGTCGGCAGCACGCAATCCATCATGTCGATCCCGTGCGCCACGTATTCCGCAAGATGATCAGGCTTTCCCACGCCCATCAAATATCTCGGCCGTTCATTCGGCAGCAGTGCAGTCACTTCGCCAGTCATCTGGCAAGTCACTTCATGCGCTTCTCCCACCGCCAATCCGCCCACCGCGTAGCCCGGGAAGTCCAATTCCAATAATTCATTCGCGCTTTGCCTCCGCAAGTCCGCAAAGGTCGCACCCTGCACGATTCCGAATTGCCATTGCTGCAATTCGCCGTTCCGCTCCGCGCGCTCCAGAAAATAATTTCTCGCCCGCCGCGCCCATTCGGTTGTCCGCTTTGCGGCGCGCTCCGCCGTCGCCCGCTCTGCCGGCGTCTCGATGCATTCATCCAGCACCATCGCAATATCCGATCCCAGAGCCAGCTGAATCTCCGCCGCTTTTTCCGGCGTCAACAAGTGTTCTGAACCATCCAGGTGCGAGCGGAACCTCGCCCCGTCGTCGGTGATTTTTCGCAATTCCGAAAGACTGAACACCTGGAACCCGCCCGAATCCGTCAGGATCGCGCCGTTCCAGGACATGAATTTGTGCAACCCGCCAAGCCTACGCACAAGCTCATGGCCTGGCCTGAGATAAAGATGGTAGGTATTCGCGAGGAGAATCTGCGCGCCGAGCTCTTCGAGCGCTTCCTGCCGCAGGCCCTTAACGGCTGCCTGCGTCCCCACCGGCATGAACGCTGGCGTTTCGACAGAGCCATGCGGCGTCTGAATGCACCCCCGCCGCGCTCCGCCGGCATCGGTCTTCAGAACTTCAAACGAGAATCCCACTCCCCGAGTGTATCAGGAGAAAACCCAGGCAATGCCCGTGCGCACCACCACGTAGGCGATCCACACTCCAAACGCAATTCCCATCGCCTTTCCGGTCTTCACCTTTTTGGGATTCACTGCGGCAAAACCGATCGCGATCAGAATCAAACTCCAGATCGTAAAAATGTCAATGGATTTGCACAGTGTAAACAGCCACTTGGCCGTATCGCCCGGAAGGAACGCCGCAAGATTCGTGGCCATCGGATTCTCGATGTCAATGGTGCCTTTTGGCTTTAGAAATAAGATGATTAGAAAGATCGGAGTGCCCACGAGTGTGGGCATAAAGGAATGCGCGGTGATCGAAAATGCCGTCGGAAACCCGGAGTTTACCCCGCCGAGTAGCGCGTAGGCCCCCCACATGATCAATCCAACCAAAAGCAATAAAACCACTGGCCCGAGAACACTTCCGACGTAGGCAATGATCGGCGCGACTTTTGCCCCCATCGCCGCCCGCTGGTCTTTCTGTTCCGCAGTGAGCTGCGAAGATGCCGAACTTTTTTCGATCTGCGACCGGACGACATCGTTCCAGTCCACTCGCTGCACCAGGCAGACCGTCGCTATCACGCTGAATATCAGCAAAACCAGAGAAGGCAGCACCCAGTTTGGCTTCCGCACGATATCTTCAAAAGTCTTGCCTGGAGAAAACAGCACGCCAAACAACCGGCCAACAGGGCTAATCGTGGCCCGCGCTTCGGGCGCAGGGGTAGGCATTGTTCCCATCGAGGATTCCTCCACCACAGATTTCTATCTTGCTTCTACCGGGCTATTACGTCCGGCGCAAGCTAAAATTTCAGGACCCGGTCGCCGCTTCAGGAACCGCCGCCAGCAACTCCCTGGTGTATTCGTTTGCCGGCTGCTTCAGAATTTGCTCTGCCTCTCCGATTTCGACAAATTGCCCGGCATTCATCACCGCAATCCGCGTGGCCATCTGCGCCACCACCGGCAAGCTATGCGAGATAAAGATGTACGTCAGTCCGAATTCGCTCTGTAATTCCTGCAGCAGGAGCAATACCTGTGCGCCGATCGAAACATCGAGCGCCGAGACTGGCTCATCCGCCACCACCAATTTGGGCCGCAGGATCAGGGCGCGGGCAATCCCGATGCGCTGCCTTTGCCCGCCCGAAAATTCATGCGGATACCGCCGCAACGCCTCGCCTTTCAATCCGACGCGCTCCAGCATCGCCACAGTGCGCGCCTGCCGCTCGCTTCGTGAAAGCTTTGCCTCGTGGATCGCCAGTGGCTCTCCCACAATCTCTCCGACGCGCATTCGGGGATTCAGCGAAGCGAACGGGTCCTGGAAGATCATTTGCATCCTGCGCCGTGCCGCGCGCAAATCCGCTTCCGACAATTTCAGCAAATCGCGCCCGCAAAAAAGAATCTCTCCCGCATCCGGCTCGATCAGCCTCAGCAGCATTCGCGCCAGCGTCGTCTTTCCGCATCCGCTTTCTCCGACAATCGCCAGCGTCTCGCCCTGCGCAACCGTCAGGCTCACTCCGTCCACCGCTGCAAAATTCTTGCCCTCCGCAGAATTGCTATTGCCCGCGAAGATGCCTCCTCCGCGACGAAAACTCTTTTTGAGTTTCTTCGCCTCAAGCAAAGCCTCCGTCGGCCTTTGTCTCTCGCTCAATCCGTCTCCGTCCTGCAACTCTTCGTCAGACTCTCCGCGCTCTCTGCTTTCCTCTTTTCCCTCTGCGTGAGCTTTTTCACCCCCTTATTTCACCAGAACGCATCGCGCCGCATGATCTTTTCCCGCCGCGCGCAAATCGGGAACGACCGCAGTGCATTCCTCCAACCGCACTCCACATCTCGGTTCAAACGCGCAGCCCGGCGGCAACGCCGTCAGTTGTGGCACCGTGCCGGGAATCGGCTTCAATTTTGCGCGTTCGAGCTTCGGTGAAGCCGCCAGCAATCCTTGCGTGTAAGGATGCCTCGGCGCTTGCAATACATCGCTTGCCGGTCCTTCTTCAACGATGCGTCCCGCGTACATCACCGCAACACGATTGGATATTTGCGCAGCTACACCCAAATCGTGTGTGATAAACAGCAATCCCAATCCGAGTTCTCTTCGCAGCGTGTCCAGCAAATCCAGAATCTGTTTCTGCACCGTCGCGTCCAGAGCCGTCGTCGGCTCGTCCGCAATCAGTAACCGCGGCCCGCTCACTTTTCCCTTTTCGCGCGAGTGCCCGCCGGCCAATGCCATCGCAATCATCACCCTCTGCCGCAAACCTCCGGAAAGCTGATGCGGATACTGATCCGCCCGCGTCTCCGGCTCCGGCACTGCCGCTTTCTCCAGTGCATCCAACATGTGCTTGCGCACTTCCCGCTTAGGCAATTCCGCTTCATGCGCCCGCACGGCCTCTTCAATTTGCGCTCCCACGCGCATCACCGGATTCAGCGAAGTCATCGGCTCCTGAAAAATCATCGCAATTTCCCGCCCTCGCGCTCTTTGCCATTCTTCTTCGCTGAGCCGTGTCAGATCCACTTTTCCTGCGAATCCGCCGTTTGTGTCTTGTCCATTTTCCAACCACGCTTTTCCCGCGACTTTCGCGCCCTCTGGCAACAATCCCATCAGCGCCAGCGAAAGCATCGTCTTGCCGCTTCCCGATTCGCCCACCAATCCCAATGATTCTCCTGCGGCAATGCGCAGCGAAACCTCATTCACGGGACGCACCCATCCGGCCGCTGTCGCCAGCTCGACCGTCAACCCCTCTACGCTGAGCAATTCGTCTTTCGACATTGTCCTGCCAAGAGCATCGCAAACTTCAATGCACCCGGTGTTGCAATTTATCGAACCGTTGCTGCCCACCAACCCTTCGGGAGACCGCGCCCAGTGTAATCTATCAGGATTCATGGCCGCCGCCGCTCCATCAAGAACTGATTGGTCGCTGATCTGGGCGCAGCGCGGCTTCCGCTATTTCTTCGTGGCCATGTTCGTGTCGCTCTTCGGCAGCGGCATGAATTTCGCCGGCGTGAGCTGGTACATCCTTTCCGCCACGCATTCCACCATTGCCGTCAGCCTGCAGGTCATTGTGATTACGCTGCCTGGACTGATCGTGCCGTTTCTCGGTGGCGTGCTGATTGACCGCTACGATCGCCGCTATCTCGGCGTCCTGCTGGACCTGCTCCGCGGCTTTGTCGTCCTCGCCACTTCGTATGTCGCCTGGAAGCACGATCTCCATCTCTGGCATCTCTATGCGATGACGCTCGTGACCGGCATGGGCTCGGCCATGTACTGGGCCACGGTGAATGCCCTCGTCCAGGAAATCATTCCTCCGAGCGAATTTGCCGGCGCCAATGCCGCCGTCCTGATCGGCATTCAGAGCGGCATGCTGATCGCGGGCTCCTTCGTGGGATTCTTCTACGACCGCGCGGGCATCGCCGGCATTCTTTGCATTGACGGGCTCACGTATTTCGTTTCCGCCTATTGCCTCTTTCAATTGCGCCGCGGCTATGTTTCCCCCCGCGATCACCTGGCAAAATATCCGCGCGAATATTCCGAAGCGACAGAAGCAACTGCCGAGGCCCTCGAAACCGCAGAAATTCCGGAAATCGCAGAGGCCGGCCTCGAGCTGGCCGTCTATGCCGACCTGAAAGAAGGATTCGCCTATTTGAAGCAGCAGCCTGCGGTGCGTGCGCTCGGCATCACTCATGCCGTGATGATGGCTGGCGTCGTCAGCGCCAACGTGGTTGTGGTAGCGCTGGTGAGCGACGTCCTGCACGCGGGCGCTCGGGGGCTAGGCTTTCTGGAGGCAGGCTGGGCCACCGGCGCGATCCTCGGGGGTTTGCTGGCAAGCCAGTTGCGCGGCCCGGCGCGCCTTACTTTTTATGCCGCTGCCCTGGCCGCCCTCGCTGCCGGGCACATGGCCGTGCCCTTCGTGGCCTTTATCACGGGGGCCGTGGCGCTTCAAATTTTCTTTGGTTTCTGCCGTGCCGTGGGCGGCGTCGTGGCCCAAACTTCGCTGATGCAAATCGTTCCCCGCCACTTCATGGGCCGCACGCAATCCGCCATCGCCATTCTCACCACCGCCATTCAGCTCTTGATGAGCTTTTCGCTGGGATGGGTCGCGCAGTCCGCGGGGATCGTCTCAGGTTATGCCCTGCTCGCCTTGCTCTATCTCTTCGCCGCCATGTCAGGTTTCCGCGCAAGGCAGCTTCTCAATTGTGCAGGCGCCGCGAATTGAGGGCCTGTAAGATTCTCGCCTGACTCAAGCCGCCGTTGGCGGCGCCATGGGTCTTCCGCCGAGAATATTGACGATCTCTTGGTAGATTTGCGCCCGCAGAATGTGCCGCTCGTTCGCGCGTGTGATGTATCGCACGGTGACTTCGATCCCGCCAGGGACGGGTTTCAGGCTGAGCGCAGGCGCCACACTGATCGTGCCCATGTCCCGTGAACGCACAGATCGCTTCCATTCTTCCTGGGCCTTCGCGGCGGTCGATTCCGTGGCTTGCTCGACCGTTTTCTGGATCGCGTCAATCAGAGGATAAGGATCCTCGCCGGAGGGCAATATCAGCTGAACTTCATCCCAAAGCCACTGGCCTGAAGTCGAGAAATTGAAATAGTGACCCGCCGTGGCAAAACTGTTCGTAAACGTGACGCGACGGCCGGTTGGATGCCCGCTGTCCGTCCAATTCCCCGTTTCGAGAAGCACGGTGTGAAAAAGGCCGATCTCGACGACCTCGCCGGTCACGCCGTTGATCTCCACCCAATCGCCCAACCGGATACCGTTCTTTCCCATGAGCACAAACCAGCCGATAAAGCTGACGATGAAATCTTTCAGCGCTACTGTAAGGCCCGCGCCCGCGAGGCCCAGCACCGTTCCCAGTTGGCTGGGCGGCCCGAAAATGATCAGCAGGACGAAAAGCACCGATACAACCTGCAAGGACACTCGCCCGATCGCCCGCAGCGTCTGGATTTGGCGCCGGTCGAGATGCAATTTCTCGAGAACCGATTCCAGCCAGGTATTGAAAAAGAGTCCGAGCAACGCGATGACGAGAATGATCAACAGCCTGAAGAGGATCCTGCGGCTGACATTGTTCTGTCGCGCTTCCACCAGCGATATCCATTGCGTGTATGTATCGGCAAGATCCTTTTGCGCGTCAATTCGCTTATCGAAACTCGCGAGGTTTTGCTGATTCGCGGCGATCCGCTTGGTTTGGGCAATCAGAGCCGCGGCCTCTTGCGGGTTCAGAGTGGAGGAAGCCGGTGTGCCGGGCGAAGCAGGCGGCTGGCCTCCTGACGCCGCGTCCTGCGTTTGCGCAAGCGAGGAATGTGAGGCCAGAACCGGCGAATTGTATTTCTCCGCGTCGGTTTCCGCTTCCAGATCGTCGTGTTGCTCGGAAAGCACCGCGGCAGCAGTCAGCGCGTCGGACTTTGCCTTGGTCAACAGTAGCGTTTTCGTGCGAAGCGCGGACCACTGCTGGAATCGATTGATCAACCCGCGCTCTTCTATGGCCGGCGCGGCCGTCCCTACGGAGACTGCGCGGGTCTCCTGTCTTTCCTGCTGCATCTGCTGAATGCGGCCGTGGGGGTCGCCGCCCGCGCGAATCAAGTCCTGCTGCGCGTCATTGACCTCGTCTTGATCCAGTTCGACCTGCGAATTCACCAGCGCGATCTCGTCGTCAATAGCGTCCTTGCGCGTTCCGGACGCTTTGGCCTCCGCCGCAGTAAGATTTTTGACGCGCTGCTGGTCCGTCTCCAGCGATTTCTGCGCCTGTTGCAGCCGCGCTTGAATCTGTTTGGCTTCGGCGGAGAGCGGCGGAGCATAGTACTTCGCTTGCCAAAGCGCCTGCGCAAAAGCCGCGTCCACTTCGCGATTTGCCTCCGCGAGCGCGTCCTTCGCAACCGCTTGCTCATCGGGCGTGTCGGCAAGCTGCGCCAACTGCTGCGCAGCCTGAAGCGGAGATTGATCCACGAGCGGCGCCGTCTGAGCGGTGCTCTTCTTCGTGTTTCCGGTGGAATTGGCAGACGCAGGCCGGCCGAGGCGAAAAATCCCATAGCCTGCGGCTCCCGCAGCTGCGAGCAGCACCAGCGCCGCGATCTTCTGGGAGCCTTTCATCGGTCGCCTTCGAGGTCAGGCGCTCGGTTGCTTTCTATAGATAATCCCGCGAAGGGCCTTCCAGGAAGGCCCGGAGCTTGCGCGAGCGAGAAGGATGCCGCAGCTTGCGCAGCGCCTTCGCTTCGATCTGACGGATGCGCTCGCGCGTGACCGCGAAGGATTGTCCGACCTCTTCCAGCGTGTGCTCGCTGCCATCGTCCAGCCCGAAGCGCATCTTGATGACTTTTTCCTCGCGAGGCGTCAGCGTCTTCAGCACCGAAGAAGTCTGCTCCTTCAAGTTCAAGTTGATTACGGCATCGGATGGCGAAACCACTGCCTTGTCTTCGATGAAGTCTCCCAGGTGCGAATCTTCCTCTTCTCCGATGGGCGTTTCCAGCGAAATAGGCTCCTGCGCGATCTTCAAAATCTTCCGCACCTTGGACACGGGAATGTCCATGCGCTTGGCGATCTCTTCGCTGGTCGGCTCGCGGCCCAGTTCCTGCACGAGCTGCCGACTGGTCCGCACCAGTTTGTTGATCGTTTCGATCATATGCACCGGAATGCGGATCGTCCGTGCCTGATCGGCAATCGCGCGGGTGATTGCCTGGCGAATCCACCACGTCGCATACGTCGAAAATTTATATCCGCGGCGCCACTCGAACTTGTCCACCGCTTTCATCAGGCCAATGTTCCCTTCCTGAATCAGGTCGAGAAACTGCAATCCGCGGTTCGTGTATTTCTTGGCGATGGAAACCACAAGTCGAAGGTTGGCTTCGATCAATTCCTTCTTAGCCTGCTCCGCTTCCGCTTCGCCGCGCTGAATCAAGGAAAGCGTGCGCTTCAGCTCCGTCAGGCCGACTTCGCTCGCTTCCTCGATGTCCTTCAGCTCCGACCGCCGCGTGCGCAATTCCTTCCGCGCTTCGGCGGCGACGTCGCCCTTGGCCACGTCCACACGCCGTTCCAGCCGCCCTGCTTCCCGCTCCAGAGACTGCAGCCGCTCGACCGTCCCGCGCATCTTGTCAATCAGGCGCTTCTTCTCGAACGGATTGAAATCAATCCCGCGGATTTCCAGCGAAATTTCCACGCGCGTGCGAGCCACCGCCCACTTCGCGCGAATGTACGGCTTCTTCTTCGATTTCGGCGCCTTTGCCAGTTTCACGGCCTGTTTTAGCGCCGTGTCGTACAGCTTCGCGATCTTGTCAATGTACTTGAGTGTCTGCTTCGTCTTGTTGGCGATCTTTTCTTCGGTCAGCTCTTCATCGTCAAACTGCACGATTTCCTTGATGGACCGCGCGCCCTTCCGCAAATCCTCCCCGACCGCGATCAGCTCCTTGATCACGATCGGCGACCTCGTGATCGCCTTCATCACCACCAACTGCCCGCGCTCGATGCGCTTGGCAATCGTGACTTCGCCCTCGCGCGTCAGCAGCGGCACCGTGCCCATCTCGCGCAAATACATCCGCACCGGATCGTTCGTCTTCTCAAGCGATCCCGGCGTCAGATCGAGGTCCGTTCCCTCTTCGACGTGTGCCTCTTCCTTCGCTCCGTCATGATCGCCGCCCTCGACGGAAAGCTCCACGGCGCGCGCCGCTTTCGCCGACGCCTGATCTTCGTAGATCTCGATGCCGTTGCGCTCGAAAGTCGTCAGTAAATCGTCAATTTCCTCGGACGAATGCACTTCCGCTGGAAGCGAATCGTTCACTTCGTCGTACAGCAAATAGCCGCGCTCCTTGCCGATGGCAATGAGCTGCTTTACCGCGTCATATTTTTCTTCAAGAACCTGCGCCACAAACTCCTCCCGCGCTCAGAGACCGTTTTCCGCTTTCGTTAGGCACACTTGTACTTCTTGGGGCAGTATTGAAATTCTTGACAAACGAGCAAACAGGCGTGCAGGCGCACTTTGGGAAGTCCGTTCCCGCTTCTATAAATTTTTGTGAAGCTCACCGCGCCGCGCCGCTGATTTCCGTTGGCCTTGCGCGCCGCCCTAGTGCGCGCCAATGGCCCATCTCCGGCTCTTATCCGCATCTATATAGATGCACTTAGGCCGGAAACCGTTACCTGCGTAACCCTGTTACGTTACACACTAAGGTCCTGTATCGTCAATGATTTCCTTGTGGGTTTCCTGTGCAAAAAGTGACTGCTTCACCCGCCCGCTGCGAGCCTCCGCATCAGCGCCTGTTTCCGGCTCAACAGTTCGCGCATATCCGGTCCCGAGGGGTTCGCCTCAATCCCTCGCTGGATCTCCGCCAGTTCGCGTTCCACATGTTTTTTCTTTAGGGCCTCCAGGCAGCTCTGCGCCTCCTCCCAGGTTTGCTCGCTGCCCTCTTCGAACAAAATCTCGAATAGCACCCTGCGGTCCCGCTCTTCCAGCATTGCCGCCACTTCCGAATTGTGCATGGGCGTTTCGGAAAGGCTTGCGACAATCAGCGCCGCGAAAATCTTCTCGGTTTCCAGGTCGCGATAAAGCTGCGAGGTTTGCAGCTCCTTCGCCAGGTCCTGCCGAAACTCGTTTGGCTCCGCCAGCATTCGAATCAGCCGCCGCTCCACCGGTTTTGCAGCCCGGCTCACGAGTTCCGGTTGAGTTTTCACTTCGCTGCGCCGCTCCGAAGCCGCTTTGCTGAACGCCGCCCGCAGCACCGGCTCTTCGATGCGAAGCTGCTGCGCGATCCGCGTCGCCCATTCGGATCGCAGCAGCCGGTTCGGAATCTTCTGCAAATACGGCATAAGAAAATTCAGCGCGCGAATTTTCCCTTCGCCGGTAGACAGATCCATGTGCCGAGCTCTCGCGATCAAGTAATCCACGTACGGCGGCGCCTCCTTCAACTCCTGCTGGTAAGCCTCGGCTCCCCTCTCGCGGATGAAGAGATCGGGATCCGCTTTTTTCTCTCCGACCGCGGGCAGTGCCAGAACGCGCACTTCAAAATCCTGCTCGAGAAGCGCCGTCAGCGAGCGCTCCGTGGCCGCCTGCCCCGCGGTATCCGGATCGTAATTCACCACCACCCGCTTCGTGAACCGCCCCAGCAGTTTGATTTGCGTTTCCGCCAGTGACGTTCCGCAGCTTGCGACCACGTTGCTGATGCCCGCACGCGCCACCGCGATCGCATCCATATAGCCCTCCACGAGAATCGCAAAATCCTGCCGCCGAAGCGCGTCCTTTGCGCGGTCCAGATGATAGAGCACGTTGCTCTTCGAATAGATCGGCGTTTCGGGCGAATTCAGATATTTAGGCTGATCGTCGCCAAGCGCACGCGCGCCAAAAGCCACGATTTTTCCCGACTCGTTCGAGATGGGGAAAGTGATCCGCCTCCGGAAGCGATCAAAAAATCGCCCGCTCTGATCACGTGAGATCAATCCGGAATCCACAAGGAGTTTCTCGTTGTACTTCGCCTTGAGATGCCGGAGAAGAAGATCGCCGCCGCTCGGTGCGTAACCGATTCCGAAGCGCGACAGCGCTTCTATATCCAGCCCGCGATCCTCGAGATAAGCCCGTGCCGCTTTACCTTCGAGCGTTCCCTCAATCTGCTTCACGAAAAACGTTTGCGCCTCGCGATGAATCTCCACCAGCGCCGCGCGCTGCTGGTTTTCCTTGCGCTCTTCGGGCGAACGCTCTTTCGGCCGCGGAATCGGGATTCCGCATTTCTCCGCCGCGAGCTTCACCGCTTCCGGAAACTCGCACTTTTCCATCTCCATCAAAAAATTGAAAACGTCGCCGCCTTTGCCGCAGCCAAAGCAATAAAAAATCTGCTTGATCGGAGAAACGGTGAAGGAAGGAGTTTTTTCCTGGTGAAACGGGCAAAGCCCGCTGAAGTCCTTGCCGCTCTTTTTCAGCCGGACATAATCGCCCACCACGCGGACAATGTCCGCCTGCTGTTTCACCCGGTCCGCAAATGATCCCGCTTCCGCCAAAGTTGCGATTGTAAATTTCTGGGTTTTCTCAGGAATAGACGCCGCTCGAAACCAAATTCGCCTGCTGGATCGGCCCGGCGTAAAAGTACACCCAGGCTCTCGCCCGCTTTCTGCTCATCCAGGCGTCAACCAGCTTCCGCCGAAAAAGCCCCTCGCTCACGCCTTCAAATTCGTCCAGTGCGCCGAGCGTCTTCCGGGGCCGCTTGATCGAATAGAGCTGTCCGTGTACGTAGCGATCGGATTTCGTGGGAACGGCGCCGGGATAATCTTCGCCCGGGAGTTGATAGAGCTGGCCTCGAATCCGGGCGTCTCCGATCAGTTCCACTCCGGGTTCGTCCTTCAGCTGGCGATGGAACCTGCCGCCCCGCTTTAGCGTGCCATAGACAAAGAGGTATTGCGCGCCGTTCTGTCTCGAGGAGGAAGCACGGTTTGTCGCCCGAGGCCGCGCACTCCGCAGTGGCGTTGCCTCACTCTTTGTCCTCATATTGCAATAATAGCTTATCCAGACTCTCGAAGCCGTCCTTTTTCAGGTACTCGCGTATCTCGGGGTTTTTCTTTTTTGTCAGCAGCCGCAGATAATAATCGAATGTGGCCTGGATGTCCGGAGAGCTCAATTGATTGGCCTCTTTCAAGTGCGCGATCATTTCGAAAAAGTTCAAATAGTCCGTGAACTCGTCGAAGGCCACCATCTCGGCAGGGTCGAATGGCTCGCCTTTTTTGTCCTTGGCGATCAGAGCCTTGATCTCGGACGTGTCGTCGTAATCGAGTTTTCTCCTTACGGCTTTGTATTGGTTTTCCTCAAAAAGCCGGTGATACAACTGGAAAAGCCACTTGGCCTTGTCTGCCTCGATCTTGGCCTTTTCCGTGGCAATCTTTGTTCGGTATTCCTGCAACGCCTGAATGCCGGCAAACCCGGCCGCTCCGGCGAGGATGAGCGTAGCGCAGCCCTCCAGGTACGCTCCCCAGGCGTCCAGCGCTTCGTTTCCAAAACCGTGGCGGATGCAGTACCCGGAGGCGACTACGCCAACGAAAATGAGGAGGATCCAGACGGCGATTCGCGTTCGAGTCATGGAGACTTCACTCCTGGTTCAATTGAACCACAGTGATTGCCTTTCCTCCGCGATCCTCTTCCTCGAATTGCACCTCTTTTACCAGCGGATGATTCTTGAGAAAGGTCGAAAGTCCTTTGCGCAGCGCCCCCGTGCCGTGGCCGTGGATAATTCGTACGCGAGTTAGATGAGCAAGAGCGGCGTCATCCAGAAATTTGTCAACCTGCTCTGTCGCCTGTTCCACAGTCATTCCAATCACATTGATTTCGTCCGCTATTTCAGCGTCGCGAGCCTGAGTTCTTACCGAAACGCCCGAACCTCCAGCCGCTGGAGGAATCTTTTGCCCGGCGCCTTCAACTCCCGTGATTTCGTCGAGCGCAACTTTCATCCGCAGCGGGCCCGCCTCGATTTCGGCCGAGTTTCCATCGAGCCGCCGGAAAATCGCCGGCCGCGAAAATCCGCGAACGCGAATCCTTGCGCCCGGCTGCAACTGTTCCGCGCGAAGTGCCTCCGTACCCTCGCGGGAAGTCCCGAGATCCACCTGCGAATCCGCGATCGTCTGCACTACCGCGGCATTCAAATCGTCCCGCGCTTCGCCACGCGCCTCCGAAAATTTCCGCCGCGCGGTTTTTTCGAGCTTGGCTTGCAGCTCGCGTTCCTTGACAGCCGCGACCACGCTCGCCACGTTCTCCTCGAACCGTTTCTGCATTTCGGCGAATTGAGTTTCGAGCTGTTTGATCCGCTTCTGCTGCCGCTCGGTCCATTCGGTCCGCAGCTTCTTCCGCTCGTCCTCGAGAGCATGGCGCTCCGCCGCCATCTGCCGCTGCATGCGGTCCAGTTCGTCGCGGCTGCGATGCAGATACGCGATCAAATCGGCGGCTTCCCGCGCTTCGGGCGTCAGCAGTTCGCGTGCCCGCTCGATGATTTCATTGGAAAGACCCAGCCGCCGCGCGATGGCAATCCCGCTCGATCCTCCCGGAACGCCGACTATCAAACGGTACGTCGGACGGAGACTCACGTCGTCGAATTCCACCGCCGCATTCACCACTCCCAGTGTGGACGAAGCGTAGGCTTTGAGCCGGTCATGGTGAGTGGTCGCAAGCACGATGCACTTCTTGGCCAGAAATTCATCCAGCAGCGCAACGGCAAGAGCTGCGCCCTCTTCCGGCGCCGTGCCCGTGCCCATTTCGTCCACCAGCACAAGCGAATCGGGAGTCGCGGCTTCCAGCATGGATTTCAGATTCAGCATGTGAGCTGAAAACGTGGAAAGATCCGCGGCAATGGACTGTTCGTCTCCAATGTCCACAAGAACATGATCGAACAAAGGCAGCACGGCGCGTTGAGCGGCGATAGGAATGCCGGATTGCGCGGCCAGCGCGGCGAGGCCTACCGTCTTCAGCGCGACGCTCTTGCCTCCCGTGTTTGGTCCGCTGATGACCAGCAATCTTTCTTCTCCGCCGAGCGCAAGGCTCATGGGAACGACGCTTCGTCCTTCGCGCTTCAGCTTGTCTTCGAGCACAGGATGCCGCGCGGCTTCAAGCCGCAACTCGTCCGTTGCGGAGAATTCCGGAAGCGCCGCGTCGAAGTCCCTCGCGAACCGCGCGCGTGCGAAGGCGCTGTCCAGCTCCGCGACAGTCTCAACCGCCGCCAGCAATGGGCCGCGTACGCTTTGCAGGCGATCGGTCAGCTCACGAAGTATGCGAAGAATCTCGGCCGATTCTTCCTCGGAAAGTTGCACGAGCTGATTGTTCGCTTCGACAGTCTCGAACGGCTCCAGAAAAACCGTCTGGCCCGTGCCGCTCGCCCCGTGCACCACTCCCGGAACGCTGCGCCTCTGCTCCGCGCGCACGGGAATCACGAAGCGGTCGTTCCGCAGTGTGACGTAATCCTCCCCGGCTTCGGCATTCCGCGCGCGGAGGATTTGCCTCAGCGATTTCTGGATCGCATCCCGCGTCTGCACAATGCTCCCGCGAATGCGTCGAAGTGCGGTTGATGCATCGTCGCTGATTTCTCCATTCGGGAGAATCGCGCGGCGAATCGCGGTCAGCCCGTCCCGGAAGTCGCCTACTGCCGCGCTGCGAGCAGCGAGCAGCGGAAATTCCGCGGAAAATTCGCGGAATTGCTCCCGCAGCCAGTTGCACGTCTCGAGCAGCGATGCCACCTCGAGAAATTCTGCGGGTTCGAGAACCGCGCCGGGCCCTTCGAGTTTCGCAAGCCAGGACTCCGGATCGGAAAGCGCGCCAAAACCAAGTTCGCGGCCTTCTCTTAGCCATTCCCGCGCTTCCCGGATCAACGCAAATTCCTTTTCAAGCGCAACGCAATCGCGCCGGAACTCCAATCGCTCAATCGCGCGCCGGCCTGGCGCGCACGTCGTCCGCAGCCGCAATATCTCCCGCAGTTTGTCAAACTCAAGAACCTCAGCAGCGTTTTTCATCATCGTGAACGGCAACCCGCCCGACGCGGGGTATCAGCGATAGTTTCCGAAGCGTTTCCGGACAAATTTGATCTTCGTTTATCCAATCTTCTCTCGCAAAAAGTGAGCCGCTTCCGCCGGAGTCGCCGCACCGTGTACGAGCCGCCCGTTAGCTTCGCCCCATGGCGCTGGATGCCCGAGCTCGACTTCGCGCACGCGCTCGATAATCGGATTCCAGAAATCTCCGAGTACGACGAACGGCTTCTCCCTCATCACGGCTTTGTTCAGCATCTCCCACACGACCGCGAGTTCAACAAGCGTTCCCGTCCCGCCCTTGCAGGCGACAAATCCGTCGCCGAGGCGAATCAGTTCGAACAATCGCTCGTGCCAGGTCTTCACTCGAAATTCTTCGTCAATCCAGGCGTTCGCGGATCTCTGGAAAAACTCTGCCGTCACCCCATAAGTTTTTCCGCCCGTTTCTTTCGCACCCCGCGAGACCGCTTCCATTACGCCGCCGTATCCCCCGCTGCACACTGCGAATCCCGCGCGCGACAGCTCGGCTCCCAGCATTCGAGCTTCCTCGAAATCTTCACTGCCTTCGCCCGGCCGCGAGCTTCCGAACACCGTCACAATACGTCCCGTGGTCATCGTCCCAATTCAGCTTTTGTGTTTTTTCTTTGCGCGAACTGGTTTTTCCGGGTTGTCGAATTCCTGAATCATCGCCACGCAAAGTGCGTCGAGCGCATCGCCGCCTTCATGGTTCTTCGCGTTCAAGTTGTTGCTCAAGAAAGAAAAGACCAGTCGCCGCCCGCTCGGCAACTCCGCGAAACCGGAAAGCGTGCGCACGTGCTCCACCGAACCGGTCTTGGCATGAATTCTTCCTTCGGCAATCGTGTTTTTCAGCCGGTCCTGCAGCGTGCCGTCTATTCCCGCAACCGGCAGCGAATCGAAATACGCAGGAAACCACGGTTGCTTCTCCGTGTATTCGAGCAGCGTTACTGCCGCGTGCGGCGTGATCAGGTCGTGCCGCGAAAGTCCCGATCCGTCCGTCTGCACCACGTCGTCGGCCGCGATTCCCGCCGTCGCGTAAAAATCCTGCGGAAATTTATACAAATCCTCCGGCTTGCTCCACACGCCGCTTTGCCGCGCCGCCGCGCGCAAAAGCATTTCCGCGTGCAAATTCTGGCTGATTTTGTTGATCAGCTTCACCGATTCGCTGAGCGGAATGGAATCATGCTCCGCGAGCTCGACGCGCGCTTCGCCCGGGACGGGACCCGGAGGCAGATGAAGTGCCCGTGCCGCTCCATCCACTTTTACTCCTCGTTTTTCCAGCAAACTTTTCAGCAGGGACGCAGCGTGCAAAGCGGGCTCCTGAATCGCCAGCACGAGTTTTCTGGGATTGCCGCCAGCGGGGAGCGTTCCCGTGATTTGCACAAGACTCGATCCCGGCTCGCGCGTCAGCGTCAGATCCGGCTTCACGCCCGCGGCTGAAGTGGCCACCTGATTGTTCACGGCGAAATCCGGCGTCGCCGGAGAAGTGTCGGCGGTCACCGGAGCGCCTGCCGTCATGCCGGGATTCAGCGTCACGGTACCCGTGTTATCGTCCACCACGATTGCGGAAATCGCCGCGCCGTATTCCCACACCATGTCGTCAATTTCCCAGCCTTCGGGATAGCGCTCGCGCGGAAAATACGAATCGTCGCCGACGATATCGCCGGTAATTTCCTTGATCCCTTTCGCCACTAGCGCATCCGCGAGCTCCGCGATCAATTTTTCCGGCGCTCCGTCAAATTCTTCTTTCAATTCGAAGGGATATTTGCGATTTGAAAGATCGGGATCGCCGCGACCCACAAGATAGAGCGGACCTTGCAGAATTCCCTGTGGCGAAGGCTGCAGCGCCGATTCGAGCGTGGTATGAAAACGAAAATCCGGTCCGAGTTTTGCCAGCGCCAGAGCCGTCGTGAAGAGTTTCATGTTCGAAGCGGGAACGAAATATTTGTCCGCGTTGCATTGGTACAGAACCTCTCCGCTGGCAGCATCCGCAACGAGCAGTCCCCAGTTGCCCTTGTTTTGCGGAGCGGTTCCGAGAATCTTCTCCACCTGCGCTGCGAAACCCGTGAGAGCGGCCGGTTTCTTGTGGCTCCGCCCATGCGTTTCTGCATTTTCCGCGGCGCCGCTCGCGCAACAGACCTGGGATTGCTGCTGGGCCCGGGTTGCGGCAGGAACGAAGATAATGCCAAGAATCAGGATGAGGATGGTTGTGGCGGGACCGCGATGCCTCGCGCGCAATCGAATCATGACCGCTCCGGTGGCAAATTTCCTTCCGTGCAAGTATAGTGCATAGGGTAGCCGAAGACTTTGACCCGTGACCGGCGCACTTTCTGGCAGTGGGCGGTTCCGGCAATGCAACCGGATTCTCTCCTATCGCGCCCAGTCCTTTGCCGAACAAAAGGAAGACAAACGAATTGATACGAGGTGAACTGCAATGAAGCGCATCATTTCCTGCCTGATCGCTCTGTTTGTGATTTCGCTGCCCGGGAACGCCGCCCAAGACAAAAAAGAAGCGGATCGCCTGGAAAATTGCGGCGAAGTGGTCAAGGAGATCATGGATGTTCCCGACAATATTCCGCAGGACCTGATTGACAAAGCCGAATGCATCATCGTTTATCCCTCCGTTCTCAAGGCTGCTTTCGGTATCGGAGGCAGCTATGGGCGCGGGGCGATGATATGCAGGACTGGCGAACACTTCACCGGCCCCTGGAGCGCCCCGACGATGATGGCGCTCGAAGGCGCCAGCATCGGATTCCAGTTGGGTGGCCAGGCGACGGACTTTGTTCTCCTGGTAATGAATCCCCGCGGGGCGAGAGCGATTTTGGGCAGCAAGGTGAAACTTGGCGCCGATGCGTCAGCAGCCGCCGGGCCGAAGGGAAGGAATGCGGAAGCTTCGACGGACGTCACTATGCGCGCGGAAGTCTTGTCCTATTCCCGTGCGCGCGGATTGTTCGCGGGAATTTCCCTTGCGGGATCCACGGTGCGCCCGGACAACGGAGCGAATGAGAAACTTTACGGGAAAAAAGTAAGTGCCAAGGACATCATTTTCAAGGGAGCGGTAGCGGTACCACCGTCAGCACAAAGGATGGTGGCTTACATGAACCAGAAGTCTCCCAAGAACCTTTCCGATCCACAATCCCTACAATAGGCTGAAAACAAACAAGATATCTTATTGAAGTGAGCTGGTGGCCTTGCCTGGTGTGTGGTGGCCGGCCGTTTTGACATTTGCAAAAAAATGACCGATAGTCATATATGACTATCGGTCAGATATGACCAGCGGTCAGATATGACCCGCAGTCAGATATGACCGGCGGTCACCTTTATGACGCAAATGCCACCCTCCATATTCAAACGCAAGACGGTCGGCCTTATCCGATTCGCCCGCCATCGAGAGAAGTATCGCGAGCGGCTTTTCCGGGCGGCATTAAAGCTTTTCGGCGAGAAAGGCTTCGCGGAAACAACGATCGAGGACATCACCAAGGCGGCCGACCTCGGAAAGGGCACATTCTTCAACTACTTTCCGACCAAAGAGCACATCCTGATTGCGTTCGGCGAAATGCAGGTGGCCAAGCTCGAGAAGTTCGTGAAGGAGGCCGGGCAGTCCAAGGAGACCCTTTCGGCGCAGCTTCGGAGATTGATCACGCTGATGACGGAAGAACCGGTGCGAAACCCCGAGATCGTCCGGGCCCTGATCCAGGCGAATCTCTCCTCTCCGCGCGTACGGAAAGGAATGATGAAAATTCACGACCGAAACCGGGACCTGGTGACGCAGCTCATGCGCCAGGGACAGGAACGGGGCGAAGTGCGAACGGACCTGGAAGCAGAGGAAATTGCGCAGGGGTGGAGGCAAATGATCTTCGGGACGTTGCTGTTCTGGTCGCTGTCTGAGGATCAATCGCTGCCGCAACGGATCGAATCGGCGTTCCGCGTACTGTGGAACGGAATCGCAACGCGAAACACGGATGCGGCGCGAAGCGCAGAAAGTACAACTGGCAAGGGAATGGCCCCATGAAGGGAAAATTGATCGCGATCGCGCTGATTGCCGCGGCGGCCATCGCAGCCACGGCGTTGTATGCCGGGTGGTTCCACCGCGACAATTCTCTGCGCGCCTCGGGAACAGTTGAAGCACGGGACATTCAAGTTGGCTCGGAAGTTGGCGGGCGCATTGACAAAGTGCTGGTGCAGGAAGGCGACACGGTTCAACCCGGACAGGAGATCGTGATCTTTGACGACAAGGAATTGACTGCTTCGCTGGATGAAGCGCGGGCCGATGCCATCAAGATGGAGCGCGGGTACCGGAAGGAAGACATTGCACAGGCGCGCGCGGCCGTGGCGCAGGCAAAAGCGGATTACGAACTGAAAAAGAACGGGTACCGCAAAGAAGACGTCCTGGCCGCGCAGGCCGCGTTCGATAGCGCAACGGCTGATGAAACGCGCACGCGCCTTGATTTCGAGCGCTACGATTCTCTGGCAAAAAAAGATCTTGTATCCAGGCAGCAGCGCGACACCGCGGAAGCCAACTGGAAAATGGCGCTGGCGCAGAAAGACAGCGCCGCGCAGAAGCTAAAGCAAATGCATCAAGGCTACCGCCCGGAAGAAATTGCCGCGGCCGATGCGCAACTCCGCCAAGCGGAAGCTACACTGGACAAATACGAGCGTGGCAACCGTCCCGAAGACATCGCAGCCGCGAAGGCATCGCTCGCATACCAGGAAGCGCGTTTCCGCGAACGGCGGGTGCTGGCGCCTGCAGCGGCAACCGTGGAAGTGCTGGATGTGCGACCGGGCGATTTGATTGCGCCAAACGCGCCGGTGGCGACGCTTCTCGAGCGCGATGAACTGTACGTGCGCGTGTACATTCCGGAAACGGAGATCGGACGCGTGCGGCTGGGACAGAAGGCGGAGATGCGCGTGGATTCGTTTCCGAACGAGGTATTTCACGGAACCGTCGAGCAGATCAATCAACAAGCGGAATTCCTGCCGCGCAACGTGCAAACGCGCGACGACCGCGTGCACCAGGTTTTCGGAGTGAAGGTGCGCGTGGATGATCCTTCGCACCGCATCCGTGCGGGCATGGCCGCCGACGTCAAACTGCCGAGCGGCAACTGAGTGATGCCCACGAACGGAAACAACGGGAGCGAACTGGTTGTCTCCGCGGAGGGGTTGGTCCGGAAGTTCGGTGACTTCATCGCGGTGAACGACGTGAGCTTCCGCATCAAGAAAGGCGAAATCTTCGGATTTCTCGGCCCGAACGGAAGCGGCAAAACCACGGTGATCAAAATGCTGACGGGCCTGCTTCCGCTAAGCGGCGGTGAAGCATCGGTGGAAGGCCTGAACGTGCGAACGCAGGCGGAGGAAGTGCGCGAGCACATCGGCTACATGTCCCAGAATTTCAGCCTGTATAACGATTTGACGGTGTTCGAGAACCTGACATTCTACGGCAGGATTTACAGTCTTTCCGCGGAGAGGCTGAAGCGCAGGATCGCGGAAATCGTGGAACTCAACGGTTTTGGACCATACTTGAACCGGCTGGCGGCGCGGCTTTCCGGGGGATGGAAGCAGCGGCTGGCGCTGGGATGCGCGATGCTGCACGAACCGCAACTGCTCTTCTTGGACGAACCCACCGCGGGGATTGATCCTGTGGCGCGGCGGCAGCTGTGGGACCTGTTGTTCGAGCTGAGCGCACAAGGAATAACGTTTTTTGTAACCACGCACTACATGGACGAAGCCGAACGCTGCAATCACGTGGCGTACATCTATTTCAGCAAACTGATCGCGGACGGAACTCCCGAAGAACTCAAGAAGCATCCTGATGTTCAGCCGGCCGGCACAAAGCGAATCGGGATCGACACATCGGAGGTGACGCGAGCCCTGAGGCTGGCGCGCGCGATCCCAGACATTCGGAGCGCAACGATTTTCGGCCAGTCCATTCACGCCCTGGTCGCGGAAGGCATCGATCTTTCCAGACTCCGGTTGCAGCTGGAAAAGGAGGGCATCTCGGTCAGCGATGTCCGGCCGCTCTCGCCGAGTCTCGAAGACGTATTCGTTGAATTGACCGAGAAACACAGAGCGACGGCAGAGGTGGCCGGTGGGTGACTTTTTCAAGGGATTCGGCGCTGTTTTCTACAAGGAAACGCTGCATGTGCGCCGCGATTCC
>Ga0335081_10001273_pt1 | contig 40151 bp, 32 predicted proteins | sample Lox_Sample_35_FD_206713 | JGI IMG/M metagenome (GOLD analysis project Ga0335081, IMG submission 206713) | Soil microbial communities from Loxahatchee National Wildlife Refuge, Florida, United States - Lox_Sample_3.5 | ecosystem: Environmental > Terrestrial > Soil > Wetlands | place: USA...
TTGGGCGCATTTTGATACTACCGAGGGGTGGCCGGTATTGTAGGCCGCCTCTGCGAGGCGGCGCTCCGGTCGGCATAGAATATCACGCCGACTCACAGAGTCGGCCTACAACGGTGGTGGTGCCGAGACGCACCCGGCGGTATTCTTACGGCGAACTTTTCCTTGATTCCGCGCGCCGGAGTAGCAAAATCGCTGGCCAGCGAGGAGAGCGCTTTATGAACCGCATGATGAGGAAGGACCTACCAGCGCGTCCCGCGGATCGAATTGAGGAGTATATCTACACGGTGCGCGGCCAGCGCGTGATCTTGGACGCCGATTTGGCTGCTTTGTATGGAGTGACGACCAAACGCCTCAACGAACAAGTCAAACGCAATGCCGAGCGGTTCCCGGACGATTTTGCCTTCCAACTTACGCCCCAAGAGTCTACAAACTTGAGGTCGCAAATTGCGACCTCAAGTTTATCCGGCAACCGGTCGCAAATTGCGACCGGTTCGTACGGTGGTCGTCGCTATCTCCCGTATGCATTTACGGAGCACGGCGCGATCATGGCGGCCAACGTGCTGAACAGCCCGCGCGCCGTGCAGATGAGCGTGTTCGTTGTGCGAGCATTCGTGCGGATGCGGGCGGCGCTGACGGACAACGGCCCACTGGCTCGAAAACTGGCCGTGCTGGAAGAAGAACTCAAGGACCGACTGAACCTGCAGGACGCTGTGATTGTGGACATCCTGCGACGTTTCATGAACATCATCGATCCGCCTGCGTTGCCCGTGCCGCCGAAGAAGGGCATCGGATTTCACGTGAAGGAATCATCCGCCAGGTACAAGGTCCGTGGCAACCGAGCGCGCCGTTGACGCCCTTCTCTGTTGGCTCTTCTCTTTTTTCGGTCATTCATTCCTCTTGTTTCGCAAACTGGCTTGGGTTTACAGTGCTGCGAGCGAGTGAGGTTGATCTTATGGCGCGACCGAAGACGGAGAAGCGAGGAAACGGCGGAGCGAATCTCGGATTTGAGCAGACGCTCTGGCAAGCCGCCGACAAGCTGCGCGGGCACATGGACGCTGCCGAGTACAAGCACGTCGTGCTTGGGCTGATCTTCCTGAAATACATCTCCGACGCGTTCGAGGAACAGCACGCCAAACTCGCCAAAGAAAAGGGCGCTGACCCGGAAGACCGCGACGAGTATGTGGCGGTCAACATCTTCTGGGTGCCGCCGGAAGCGCGCTGGACCTATCTCCAAGGCCGCGCCAAAGACCCGCTCATTGGCAAACTGCTGGATAACGCCATGGTCGCCATCGAGCGCGACAATCCTTCGCTCAAAGGCGTTTTACCCAAGAATTACGCTCGGCCCGACTTGAACAAGCAGCAGTTGGGGGAAGTGATCGACCTCATCGGAAGCATCAGCTTCCGACCCTCACCCTCCGTCCCTCTCCCAGCGGGAGAGGGAAGTAACTACCGGGGCGGGTACAAGTTTGCAGGACTGGTCGAACGAGCACGCGAGTTGCGAAAGAAGCAGACGTCCGCAGAAGAAATCTTGTGGGAGATGCTTCGCGACCGGCGATTCTTGAACCTGAAGTTCCGTCGCCAGCACCAGATCGGCGATTACATCGTGGATTTCTGCTGCGCGGAAGCGAAGCTCGTCGTGGAAACACATGGCCCGATTCACGAGCGCGAAGCCAAGAAAAGGCACGACCATGGCCGTGATGCCTATCTCGAAGCACTGGGATACCGAGTGCGCCGCTTCAAGAATGAGCAAGTCGAGACCAACCCGCAAAGCGTGCTGGAAGAAATCAAACGCACGGTTGAGGAAATCCCCTCTCACTCTGGGAGAGGGGCCGGGGGTGAGGGGCACTCGCAAACGGACACGGGACAACAAGGCACGCGTTCGATGGATGTGCTCGGCCGAGTCTATGAATACTTCCTCAACCAGTTCGCCAGCGCCGAGGGCAAGAAAGGCGGGCAGTTCTACACGCCCCGTTGCGTCGTCCAACTGCTCGTCGAGATGCTTGCCCCCTACAAAGGCCGCGTGTTCGACCCCTGCTGTGATTCGGGCGGCATGTTCGTGCAATCGGTCCGGTTCGTCGAAGCGCATGCGAAGGGAAATGGAGACGGCGACCCGACTTCGCCAAGGCTACGACGGGTAAACATCAGCATCTTCGGTCAGGAGAGCAACCCGACCACGTGGAAGCTGGCGAAGATGAACCTCGCCATCCGCGGCATCGAAGCCGATCTCGGCGACGAAAACGCCGACAGTTTCCATCGCGACCTGCACAAAGACCTCAAGGCCGACTACATCCTCGCCAACCCGCCCTTCAACATGAGCGACTGGGGCGGCGACCGGCTCCGCGACGATCCCCGGTGGAAATACGGCGCGCCGCCCGTCGGCAACGCCAACTTCGCCTGGGTGCAACACTTCATCCACCATCTCGCCCCGACCGGTTTAGCCGGCTTCGTCCTCGCCAACGACTCGATGTCCTCCAACAGCAGCGGCGAAGGCGACATCCGCAAGGCCATCATCGAAGCCGACCTCGTGGATTGCATGGTCGCGCTCCCCGGGAAAGCCGGTGACTCCTCTTGCGAGTGCACGATGACCCTGATATGAATTGACGAACCCGATATGGAAGAAGCAGCAACAATCAAGAAGTACGCGACCGGCAAACTGAAATCACACGCAAAGCCGAAGGCAAAAGCTAAGGCGGGCCTTTTATTACGCGATGATCCCGCACTCTATCTTGCGGAGAAACCGGCTGCCAGGACGCTCGCGGCTCCGGTGTCATACCGTGGGCTTTACGCCTTTCATAAGTACTGGGGAAAAAAACCCTCTGAACCGATGCGCTATCTTATCCAGCATCTTTGCTCCACAGGCGGTTTGGTGGTTGACCCGTTTCTTGGTTCCGGCATTTCTGCGCTGGAAGCCGTTAATTTGAGGCGACGGTTCGTTGGCATGGACATCAATCCCGCCGCTGTCAGGATTGCGCGATTGCTAGTCTCGCCACCGTCAGCTCATGTTGTGGACGAAGCTTTGAGGCGAGTTTCAGTGATAACCAAGAATGCGATTCTCGAAAGCTACGCGACTGAGCAGAAAAAGCCCGCCACACATTATGTCTGGCGTAATGACGTAATGGAGAAGGTTTGGTTCACGAATGGGGAAAGTCGCACTCGAATCGAGTCGCCGCCAACTCCAGGAGATGTCACGCTTGCGGAACGGTTCGCATCCTATCAGCCGCAGGCGTTGCGCGCGCCGCGGTTCTTCACTAATTCGCGCATCAATTCTTCTCCCTCGCTCACATTAAAAAGTTTGTTCACAGGCCGGGCACTCAGAAATATCGAACTTCTACTCTCGGCGATCGATAACCTTCCAGAGGCGCTGCAAGAGCCATTGCGGCTTTCGCTCACGGCGTCAGTTGGCCAGATGAGCAAGATGGTTTTTGCAATCACAGGCCGTGGCAAAACGACAGGGGTTAGCGACGAGCGGATGGAAGTAGGCTCGTGGGTGATCGGCTACTGGCGACCGGAGCAACATTTCGAAGTTAACGTGTGGAATTGCTTTGAGCGCCGCGTTCAGAAGCTCAGCAAGGCGATTACCGACTCCGAACAAACGCATCTCGAAGCAAAACCTGGAGATGCCGCTTCGGTGTGTAAAGGCGACGCTGATTTTGCATTGGTCAATGGGAATGCGCTGCAACTACTCCCAGAATTGCCGGACAGGTCGGTCGACTTAGTCATTACCGACCCGCCGCACGGTGATCGCATTCCCTATCTGGAACTTTCAGAAATGTGGAATGTCATTCTTGGCGAAGAGCCTCCATTCGAGTCGGAAATTGTGGTGTCTAATGCGAAGGAGCGTAAGAAGACGACGCATCACTACAATCAAGCGATGTCGAAATTTCTGGAGGTCGCTAGTCGCAAGTTGCGCGACAGTGGTTTTCTGGTCCTGTTTTTCAATGCACGCACCGAAGCGAGTTGGAAATTCGTGACAAGTTTTTCTGGCAGCGCGAACACGGCCGGAATGACTTACTGCGGATGCTTTCCGCTAGTTTATTCGGCTTCATCCGTTGTTCAAGACAACCGAGAGGGAGCATTGCGAACTGATTACGGTCTCGTCTTTTCCCGCTCCGCTGACGCGGCGCATTCGCTGTCAGAGATCCCGGGATGGATGTCTACTCTGCCAACAACAAAGAAATGATTTATGCCGCTGACTTTTGCTCAAGCCGACGCCCTGTTTCGCCAAGACAAGCTGAACGAGCTTGTTGGCGATCCTGAGGGACGGCGGTTTCTCAAGTTGCGATCCTTGAACCGCACGGAATACCTCGAACGACTATTCCAGTCGGCGGGCATTGTACGGCCTGACGTAGGCTCGCGTGAACTATTCGATGCCGCCTTTAATGCCGGTATCAACACGGCAGCCATTGAGTCGTGCGCCCGTGAAATTTACCGTGAGCAACGCGAATGCCGACGGGCTAACGAAGCCGAGTTGGTGAACCAGCTTTACCGAGTGCAGGAGTTTAACTGGGGTGGTCTTCACCAAAACAGCCTTGAGAAGACAATCGTGGACAACTACGTGAAGAAGATCACAAACTACGAGGCCCTCTGCCGGTGTGTAGAAAACGAACTGCTAACCAGCATGCGCGGCTACGTCGTCTGTTCTTGGTACAATCATTGGACATCTATCATCATCGAAGACATTTTCAAAGATCACGCAAGCGTCCTACCGGCCGTCGGACTAGTGAAGAAAATCGATTTTTTCGTCAAGAATACCCCGTTCGATTTGAAGGTAACGTATTTACCGGAGGGATATCTAAAGGAGAAACGACAAGCTGCGAATGTTCGCCCCGAACTGACATTGCTGAAACGTGCTGCGCGCAGTTACAGTCTGCCAATTTCCGCTGGCTTGGCGGATGCGGCATTGCTCCAAGACCTTTGGGCAAAGGTGTCGGACCATCCGTCGCAGGAGTGCAAACAACTCATTGCGGAACTCATGAATTTCCGAAACGCGCTCGTCGAAGACATTAAGAGCGATCCGAGTGAACTGATTTGCTGGCTTTACGAGAATCAAGGTGAGCGTCGATTCGACGCCTCAAATCGTCTGTTCCTCTTGCTTGTCGACCAACGAGATTATTTTTCCTCTTGGAAGCTGAAGCGCGCTAAGCCCCTTCTGGAGACGTCGATCAGAAATTACCTTGATCATTTTGACGAAGCTTCAGACCGAACCGTAGAATTCGATTGGGAAGGGACAACATACATGGCCGTTTCTGATGCGATCGTTATTACGCAACCATAACTTTAGGCTCACCTTATGAGTACATCTACTGATGTTTGGAAGTTCCTAACAAACCACGGCTTTACCATTATGGATCCGGCGGAGTGCGGCGGTGAACAAATCACTCCGTTAAAGATTCCTAGACGCTCAAAGAACGTAAGAATCGCAACAAAATCCGGACGTTCAATGTTGCTCTACGTTAAGATGAATCACTATGGAGACACAGTTTGGAATGTAAACGCCAACATCATAGAACTGCTGGTAAAACAGGAGCTTGCGTGGGCGCTTGTTTTGCTTAGCGGGGACTGTTCTCACGGTTTCTGGTTCACCGCTTCTGATGCGCGGGCGGCGTCGGAAAGAGTCTGGAGTTTTCGGGGTGGCAAGTATGATTACAAGATCACAGAACCTGACGATTTGGCGAACGCGATTCGTTTCGAATCAAGCGATGAATTCTTTTCACTTATTGAAGGGTCTTTGAAGGAATCCGTCCGGGTATAGTCCCTTACCGCAACGATCTGGACGATCAATTGTTCGGGACGTTCTCGCGATGTCATGAACTGTTGCGGCAGCGGTCGCAACAGGCGGAGACCCGCAGCACTCCAAAGCCCCGGCAGATCACAATAGCGTGCTTTGCGCCTCGGCCTGAGCGAGCGAGCGCTTTCTTGCCTTCTTGGTGCCTTGGTGGTGATTGCCGCTGCCTTCAGCGGCTACGCGCTCGGCCGCAACTGCACAGTATTTCTTGGAGAGATCGATGTGCATGTAATGCCGGCCGGTTCGGCGGGCTACTGTCGCGACCGTACCGATGCCACCAAACGGGTCGAGGACGACATTGCCCCGGTAGCTGTAAAACTTGATCAGCCGATAAATCAGTTCTTCGGGGAACGGAGCGGGATGGCCTTCCGCCTTCGCCGAGGCTTCGGAGGACACGTCTGGATTCTGGCTTCTGGCTCCTGACTTCTTCCTCCTCGGCGGATACAGGCTTTTCAAAAAAGGTTGCCGGCCACGCGTTTCGGGCGCGATTTGCCAGAAGGCGTCGGAAAACTTGATGAATTCCCCGCCGGTAATGTCGGCATCGGCTTTGTTGCCTTCCAGCGTCCATGAGCCTTTGGAGAACACAAGCACGTATTCCCAGCTCGGCACCATGTGCGGATTGCGTGGACTTCTCCAGGAACCCCACGCGGTGCGGCGCCGCATGGTCTGTTTGTACCAGAGAATCTCGGTCCGCATGATGAAGCCGAGACGAACCAGGTCCCGCGCCATGTCGTAATGGATCGGACGGAAATCTTTGATGCTGGTCGGCGCGATGTTGAGAGCGAAACGCCCGCCCGGGACCAGGACACGCTTGAGTTCACTCCAGAAACCGGTCAGCCACTGCAGATACTCGTCGTACGGCATCTTGTCGTTGTGGGAGTCATAATCGAGGCCGACGTTGTAAGGCGGTGAGGTAATCGCCAGATGAACGCATTCATCCGGCATGGCGTGCAGGACGGCGCGGGCGTCGCCGCAAATAATCTGGTCTTTCCACCATTCGCCGTCGGTGGACGCCGGCGGAAAGTTGAGGACCTGTGGTAGCTGCTTCATCAAAACTCGCAATAGCCTTTCGATTCTTTTAGCAGAGTCCCCACGCGATGCCAGCAAGAAAATGATTCTGGAAAGCGACGGGGCTTACCTGAGCACTGCCACGGTAATTGGTGAGTGACTGGTAGGGACGGACCGCCGGGCGGTCCGAACCTATGAAAAAACGCGGCGCGCCCGGCGGTCGCGCCCTACCATTCTGGGAAAAACAACCGTGGTCGCCTACGAGATGGACGCGACGCAGCGCGTCCCTACCGCCGCGGCATCTTCAATTTGCCTGCTGGAGCAACGTGACCTTCGCGGCTTTGTGGACGTAGTTGGTGCCGGCCAGATTGACGGCGGCAACCCGGTAGACATACGTCCGACCGTATTGAGCGGTCGTGTCCGTAAAGGTGGTCATGTTGCGGTCGACTTCGGTGATGGGTTCGAACTCGCCGACGAGTTTCCCGTTTTTCACGGCGCGCTCAACGAGAAAGCCCTGTTCGTTGCTCGAACTGTCAATCCAACTCAGATCCACACCGCCGGTGTCGTTGGCCCGGGCGGACATCCTCAGCGGCGCGTGGGGCGGAGTGACCAGTTGCGGCCCGATCTGCTGCACGGCGGCGAGAAAATCCACGCGACCGTGTCCCGCCCATTTGGGGCCCCCATCGGGCCAATCCGTTGGGTCGTCGCCGAGTTTCGTCGCGGAGGTGAGGATGACGCGTTCGATGGTTTTGGCGCTGATGCAGCCGTCCAATCCGAGTTCGTGCACGCGGGCCAGCAACAGTGCGGCCTCGCCAGCCACCAGTGGCGAGGCGAACGAGGTGCCGCTGCCATAGAAATAGCTATAGCTGCCGGCCGGTCCATAGCCTTGCAGTTCGTCCGACTCGCTCAGGACGGCGGTACTGACGATATCAACGGCGGGGGCAACGACGTCGACCGCGCTTGGACCAAATTGCGAAAAGCTGGCACGCCCGCGCATGGCCGCGGGGCTACCGGTATACGTGCTGCCACTACCCGAGCCTCCGACGGCAATGACGCCGTGGAATCCGGCCGGGTAGCTGGGGCGACGCGTATTCCCGTTGCCAGCGGCCGCGACCGGAATAATGCCCGCATCCAAAGCCTCTCGAAGAGCGCGTTTAATGATCCGGCTGGGGAACGGGCTGCCGAAACTCATATTGATGACGTTGGCGCCGTGATCGATCGCGTAATAAATGGCGTCGGCAATGGCCGAAGCCGGGGCCCCGCCCGCATTGGTGAACACTTTCAGCGGCATGACCTGGCTGTGCCAGCTTGCGCCGGCCACGCCCTCCTGGTTGTCGCTGACGGCGGCGGCGCACCCGGCAACGAAGGTGCCGTGAAAGACGTTGCCGTCACCACTGACGCCATCGCCAAGGTCCGGTGTCGGATCGTTGTCGTCGTTGTAGAAATCCCAGCCGTGGACGTCGTCCACGTAGCCGTCGCCATCATCGTCGACGCCGTTGCCGGCGATCTCGCCGGGGTTGGTCCAAATCTGGGCGGCCAGATCCGGATGGCCGATGGCGACGCCGGTGTCGATAACGGCGATCACGACATTGGAGGAGCCCGTGGTAATGTTCCAGGCGGCTTCTGCGTTGAGATTGTGATCGTCGCCGATGCCGTTGAAGTACCAGCGTTGGAGTTCGGAAGGTCGGTTCTGATAGGCGGCGTAAAGTTCGTCGTTGGGCATCGCGTCGATGTAGTGGAGGATATTGGGCTCGACAAAATCGATCTCTGGCAGCTTCGCCAATTCATCAGCGGCGTCCGCCACCGAGAGCCGGCGCGGGAGGGCCACCAGATAACCGCCCCGACGCATCTCCAAGGTGCGGATGATGCGTCCCCCGATGGCTTCCACGATTTCGTCCTGGCGAATATGCGAGACTCCGCCGCGGAAATAGACAATAAGCTGGCTCGGCACGTAATTCGGCCGACCGGCGTCGTCACGTTCGGGGATGTCGCGGATCGACGCGTACGTCACCTGTTTGTTGCCGACGGGACTGCCGCCAAACGGCTGGTTGTTGGCCTCGATAGCGTGCCGCAATTCAATGTTGGAATTGCGATCGAGCTTCTTCGAGAACGAGTCCCCCAGCAAGGCGTGCTCGATGTGCTCGAACGAAAGGACCGAAGCGATACACGCGCTGTTCTGCCTGTATCCGCGCCCCAACGTCATCAGCGTGACGAACAGCACAGCGGAAGCCCCATAAACAAACAGGCGGCGAACGACAGTGGGTTTACGGAAAAAATCCATTAGCGTGCTCGGTTGAGAGGGCCGGGGGCGAGCCAGCTCCAATGAGGATCCGAGGCGTGGTGAAATCTTAGCGCCGCTTGTTTCCCGGTTTTCTCGGCAACAGACTGAACGCTCGCAGGAGGTACCGGTGTCGAACCAAGGTCCGAGACGTAGTTCTTGCCGCAGAGAAGTAACCACCGGGCCAAACTCGCCAGGCAGACAGGACCATGACGTTTTGCGTCAGGTCTGAATGATGTAGAAAAAAAACTCTCGCAGTTAAAATCCATGCGCAGGCAGGTCAAAAAGCACCAAACATGCCCGTGCCGGATGTACAATAGTGTAAGCCGTGCTTTTGCTGTTGACCGATTTGAGAGGCTTCTCTACAGTCTGCCGGTAAGCCACTTCTCCGTGGAACGGAGACGTAGCGCAGGCCCGCAAAAAGCAGAATGACGCATCGAATGCTGACACTAACCGGGGGAAGTGCCCGTCGCGTTTTTGATAGCGGCGAGTCTCAGTTTTGTCGGGGACGCAGCTTTGAGCGCCGTGCGCAATTGCAGAATCGACGCGGCCCAAGCCTCAGGAAGCTGTGATCGATGCCGGAATGATAAGTGAAATCTGATAACTCATGCTAGGTTCTGACCGCATTATAGCGCTGGATATCGGCGCCTCCACAGTCAAGATTGGGGAATTTCAGGCGGGCAAGGCTCACGGCTTGCGCCTGACCAATTTCAATTACGCCGAATTGGGAATCGATCCCGAACACGAAGAAAACCGCAAATCGCTGGTGGTCTCGACGATTCGCAATGCGCTTCGGGAAAAAGGCATCAAGAGCAAGCCGGTCATCTTCAGCGTCTCCGGTCAGTCCGTCTTCACGCGTTTTGTGAAACTGCCGCCGGTGGATGAATCCAAAGTCGTGCAGATCATTCAATACGAGGCCCAGCAGAACGTTCCCTTCCCGATCGACGAAGTCATCTGGGATTACCAGTTGCTGGGCAACAGCCCCCAAGGGGAACTGGAAGTGGTGCTGTTGGCCATCAAGAGCGACATCATCGAGGAACTTACCGATGGCGTCCAATCCGCGGGACTGCGCGCCGAGATGGTGGACGTGGCGCCCATGGCGCTGTTCAACGCCGTGCGTTACAACTACGGCGATTTGGAAGGCTGCACGGTCGTGGTCGATATCGGCGCGCGTACGACCAACCTCCTGTTCATCGAGCAGAACCGCGTTTTCTCGCGATCGATTCCCATTGCGGGAAACGCGATCACCCAAAACGTCGCCTCCGAATTCAGTGTCCCCTTCCTCGAAGCCGAGCAAATGAAGAAGGCGTACGGGTTTGTCGCGCTCGGCGGCGCCTACGAAGAACCGGAAAACCAGACCCAGGCTCGCGTCAGCAAAATCATCCGGAACGTGATGACGCGACTCCACGCGGAAGTGGCACGTTCGATCAACTTTTATCGCAGCCAGCAGAGCGGCGGCGCGCCGACGCGATTACTGCTGTCGGGCGGCAGTTCGATCATTCCCTACACCGACCGCTTCTTCAAAGAGAAGGTCCAGATCCCGATTGAGTATTTCAATCCGTTCCGCAACGTGGAAATCGACCCGCAAATCTCGCGGGAAGAACTGGCTCGTTGCGCCCATTTCTTTGGCGAGGTGGTCGGGCTGGGGCTGCGGAAACACAGCGAATGTCCCATCGAAGTGAATCTGGTTCCCAAATCGCTGCGCATGCGTGAGCAACTGGAACAGAAACGTCCCTATCTCGCTGGTGCCGCCATTTGTATTTTGGTGATTCCGCTCTGCTGGCTGGCTTATACCAGCAAGATCTCCGCGCTCAAGGCCCAGCAACTTCAAAAGGTTTCCGAAGATGTCAACCGGCTCAGCGACCTGAGCCAAAAGTTGACTCACGAACAGCAGGCCCTCACCGATATCCAGGGCAAAGCCGACCAGATCGTCTCTCTGGTGCAACAGCGTTCACTCTGGCCCGAGATTCTCCAGGATATTAACGTGCGGATCGGCTCTAATCTTTGGGTGGTCTCGTTGACTCCCCAAGGCCAAAGCGTACAAACTGGAGGCGGCGGAGGTCACGCTTCGCATGCGGCACCTGCGATCGGTCGGGGGCACCCCCATGCCATGGACGAGGACATGGGGGAACCCGCGCCGGAACCCGTCGTGGGGGGAGGGGCAAAACCGACAGCCGGCCCGAGGACGATCGCCGAATTGCGTATCGAAGGTGCGGGCGCACACCTGGCTCAGAACCCCGGACGTGATATTCAGCTTGTGGAAGATTTCGCAAAAAGCCTGCGCCAATCTCCTTTTTTCGACAAAGCCGGCATCGTCATCGATGTGTACCCCAACCCGGCAGTGCGCGGACCAACGTTTACGTTCTTGATGCGGGCGAAACTCCAGAAACAGATAACCCTCTGAAATGAATACCAAGTGGCTCAAAGATAACATCTTGTTACTGGGCTTTTTGACGGTGTTCCTGGTCATTGTCGGTGGTCTGGTCTGGCTGCAGCAAAGGGCAGCGGCGAAAGTGCAGGAGATGGACAATTCCTTGGCGGAACAGAGCGCTCAGATCAACCACCTTCGCGAAATGAAACCGCCACCGACCCCGGAGAATATCAAAATCGTCAAGCAGAGCCGTCAGGAATTGGAGCATCTTTATCAGGATTTGCTCGGCGTCGTCAGTCAGAGCCACGTCCAGACACAAGTAGTCACTCAACCCGGGCAGTTTCTGCAGTTGATGGCCTCAAAATTCGCCTCGTTACGCCAGAATCTCGAAAAGTACGGGGTGAAAGTGCCGGAGGGATTTGCCTTTGGCTTCAGCCGTTATGTGGGGACCTCCTCTGCGCCTCCGGCCGCGGGATTGTCCGAACAACAGACCACGAACGTGCTGACACAGTTGACCAGACAGTTGGATGCCATCCAAAAGATCAGTGATTTGCTAATCCAGAGCAAGCCCGACGAAATTACGCAGATTCTACGAGTGGAGGTCGAGCCGGGAGCCGGCAGCGCGGACGCGCTGGACGTGCCCGGCAATGTCCCGAAGGGATTGTACGAAATGTTGCCGTTTGAATTTCATTTTAGTGGAACGAAGGATGCCTTGCAGGCTTTTCTCAACAGCCTTTCCCAATCGCAATGGTTTTTCGCCGTGCGTAGCGTCGAAGTGGTTGGCGAACAACCCGTCACCGGCGCCGGCTTGGGCACCGAGCCAGTGCCATCGGAAACCGCGGCGGCCCCCAAGCGCACCGTTCTCAAGGTCACGACGCGTATCGATTTGATCGAGTTTCCCCAAGAACCGGCCCCCAAGCCGAAGAAGACTTAGAACATCCAATGGACTTTCTAAAAAAGTATTACGACAAGCTCGTTCTAGCGACAGCGTTGCTTGCCTTGATCGCCTCGGCGGTCTGGTTGTCGCTCAAGATCAATGGTGTGAATTCGGAATTGACCGCCACACAGGTTCCCCATCAGTCTCGAATTGAGGCCTCGCCGCACGTAGATATGCAGGGCTATTCCAATGCCATCGCTTTGCTGAAAGACCCTCCACTTTGGACTAACAAGTCCCCCATGTTTTCGCTGAGTCCCTCCAGTCAGCCGGAGGTTACAGTTACGAATTTCCCCGTGATCTTGATGAGCGTCGTCCGCGAACCATTCAAGCTGCTTTTCAAGGCATACTCGTATGATTCACAAAAGAAGGAAGGTTATAATTTCCAAATCAACTTTCAATTCCGTCGCACCTTCTTCGTCCGGGCCGTCGGCGACGAGATCAAGGACCGGTATGGAGACACGGGGTACCAACTGACAAAATTCGAGCGGAAATTTACCACTGTCTACGACCCCACCGTTGGCGGGCAGCGCGAACAGGACGTGTCCGAGTTGACGGTCCAGCATCCGGGTGAAAACCCCGTGGTGCTGGTATATCTGCAGGAGACGGAGGAGCAAGAGCCGGTGGCCATCGTACGTTGCGGGCCTACGGGGACAGATTACAAGTACCGCCGCGGCCAGCAAATTTTCTGCAATAACCGAACGTACAAAGTCGTTGACATCGATCTGAAGCAGATGGTAATCGTTGACGTACAGACGGAGGAGCAGCGCGTCATTAAACCTCAAACATAGTCTGATTCGTCGCAGTTCCCTCAGGCTATGTTAGGAGCGCGAGGTGATGGGCGCTGTTTCGCTCGCGCGAGAACGGAACGGAGAATCGTCTATGATGAGAATGCTAATGGTACTGTTGGCGGGAGGCTTGTGCCTCAATACCGTCGCCGTTTCTGCCGCCTCAAACCAGCCATCCAATGCTGCGGAACAGTCCGCCCGAGAGGAAGTCATCCGCCGTCAGGAAGCCCAACTCTCCGCCCGACGGTTGATCGATCAAGCCCAAAAATCTTACGCGGCGGGCGATTACCAAGAAGCCATTGGCAAACTGGAACAGGCCGTGAAACTCCTGCCGCGAGCCAAGATGACCGAGTCGGACCGTAGCCACGCGCTGCGCATGCTCACCGACTCCTACTATCGGCTTTCTGAAAGCGCTTTGCGCACCGGCGACACAGCGCAAGCGCGGACGATGGCTGAAAAAGCACTGGAATTCGACCCTCACAACGGTTCCGCTGAAGCCATAATCGTCAAGGTGAGAAAGGCAGAAACCGAGGCCCAAGGCGGTGTCTCTGGCAAAGCGCCAGCCCTGGACACAACGCCCGAGTTTCTCGCCAAGAAAGATGAGGTTAAGAAGCTATTCCGTGAAGGCAGAATTCTTATGGACTCCGGTCAATACGACGAAGCCGAACAGCGATTTCAGCAAATCCTCCTTCTCGATCCTTACAATACCGACGCCTCGGCGCTTTTGAAATCTGTGGCTCAGACTCGCATGGAGATCGCTGATACGGCCGCCGATGCGTCGCGAGCGCACCTCCTTGAGCAAGTGGAGGAAGCCTGGGTTCCGCCCATCAGCCATGAAATCCAGGCGCCGAAACACGAATTGCCGGCCACCGTTGATCGGGAAGCCGCTCGCCAAGCAGCTCTTACAGAAAAGCTCAACAAGATTATCATTCCCGAGGTGAACTACCGCGAAGCCGTGGTCAGCGACGTGATCACGTTTTTGAGCGAGGAAAGCCGTCGTCTCGACCCTGACCGGGTAGGCGTCAATATCGTCCTGAGCGCCGGCGTTTCCGCGCCCGCAGTTGCCCCTACCCCCACTCCGACGCCTCCCGCAGCGGGCGGCGCTGCCGAGAATCCGCCGTTGCCTCCTACGGGAGCCGAAACTCAGGAAGGTCGTAAGATCACACTTTCGTTGCGCGACGTGCCGCTTATCGACGCCTTGAAATACGTCACCACGCTGGCGGATCTGAAATATCGGATTGATCCCAGCGCTGTGATCGTCCTGCCGACCAATGCGCCATCCGGAGACATGATCACGCGCTCGTATCCGGTGAACCCGGGCGTGTTTATCCCGATGATGGTGCTAACCAATCGCGGCAGCGCCCAACAGCAGACCGTGCAAACCGGTGGTGGCGGATCTGGCGCGACCGCATCGGCACCTTTGGTCCAGGCTGGACCGTCCACCGTCCTCCCCGATACTAGCATCGCCGTTGATAGCAGCAATCAAATCAAACAGATCTTCATGAACGCCGGCGTGGACTTTCCCCCGGGCTCGGCCTTTTTTTACTACGACCGCACCAGTACGATCGTGATCCGCAATACGCCGGAGAATTTGGAGACCTTTGATCGTGTGTTATCCGTGCTCAATGCTGTGCCCGCGCAGGTCGAAATCGAGGCCAAGTTCGTCGAGATTTCACAGAATGACCTGGATGAACTCGGATTCCAGTGGAGTGTCGGCCAAAAGATTCTGGGTAGCTTCGATACCAAAGGCGGTAGTCCCTTGGATGTCTTTGAGACGGGGGCCGCCAATCCGAATACTTCAGACACGCTCGGCGGTCTACGCGGCGCCTCCGTTATCCAAGGCAACGCCGTCGATTCGCTGCTGGCTGCCAATGGCTTCGGATCGTCTGGCGGCGTCAACGATACCTTGGCGACCATTCGTGGCATCCTGACGAACCCGCAGTTCCAGCTTATCATTCAGGCCCTCTCGCAAAAGCAGAGTTCTGACGTGCTTTCGGCGCCCAAGATCACTACGATCAGTGGCGCCCAAGCGCAAATCCGCGTGGCGCAGGAATTCATCTATCCCACAACCTTCACCCCGGCCACTGTCACCGCGGGAACGAGCAGCGGTACCGGAGGTGTCGTTACTCAACCGGCCATAACACCCTCCACTCCCAGCGCCTTCGCGAGCCGGCCCGTTGGCGTGGTTTTCAATGTAACCCCGATGGTGGGCGCGGATGGGTACACCATCAATTTGACCCTGATTCCGCAAGTCACGGACTTTCTAGGGTTCATCAATTACGGCAACACCATTGTCAACGGTGGCGTCACGGTACCCAATGACATCAAACAACCGCTGTTTTCCACTCGCGATATTATGACCAGTGTGGAAATCTGGGATGGCCAGACCGTCATGTTGGGCGGCCTCATTCGCGAAGACCTGCAGAAGATTGACGATAAGATTCCGTTCCTCGGCGACATTCCACTCCTCGGCCGGCTCTTCCGATCGAAGACCACGCAGCGTAACAAGCGTAACTTGTTGATTTTCGTTACCGCTCGGTTGGTTGACCCGGCGGGCAATCCCGTTCATCGAACCGAGTCCGCCAGTTTACGGTAGTTTCGTTTCGCGGCGGCCAGTTTGCGGTGATTGGTTCCTGCTGGTTGTATGATTCCCACAGGCGTGATAATCTGTTCCAGCGATGCCTGACACCCTTCTGTTGCTCGACGCGTACTCGCTGATTTACCGCGCGTTTTACGCGATTCGCTCCCTGACCGGCCCCGATGGCCAACCGGTTAACGCGATTTATGGCCTTACGAAAATGTTGCGCAAGATGGCTGCGGACTACCAGCCTGCCTGCTGGGGAGCGGTGTTTGATCTGGGTGCTCCCCAGAAACGTCTGAAGATACTGCCGAGTTACAAGATCCAACGTCCCCCTACCCCGCCCGATCTGGACCGACAATTGCCGGCAATTCGGGAAATCCTCACGGCCATGCGTGTCTCGATCATCGAAAAGGAAGGCGAAGAAGCCGACGATATTGTCGCCACGCTGGCCGTGTACGCCGCCGGAAACGGCTACGACGTTCTCATCGCCAGCAACGACAAAGATTTCATGCAGATCGTCAGCCCACAGGTTCGTTTGTTGCGACCCAACGGCAAAGAGACAGTGATCTGCGACGCGGGCGGCGTTCAGGAGCGCTACGGCATCCGACCGGATCAGGTCATCGACTTTTTAAGTTTGCTGGGCGACGCCGTGGATAACATTCCCGGCGTGCCCGGTGTCGGAGAAAAAACCGCGGCCCAACTCCTTCAGCGATACGGAACGCTCGAAAATCTTCTGGCCCATGCCAGCGAGATCCCCAAGCCAAAACTGCAGGAGGCATTGATGGCCTCGGGCGAGCAGATTCGCGCCAATCGGCGCCTCATCGCCCTGCAAACGGACTTGCCGTTACCGGTTACCATCGAGGCGCTCAAAATCATGCCGCCAGATACGGTGGCGCTGGCCGAGCTGTTTCGGCGGTTTGGTTTCAAATCGTTGCTGGCGGAATTGGAGAAGCCGGCGGCTCCTTCGTCCGGCGCAGATTTGGATTTATTCGGTTCGAAATGAGGCGGCGGCCCCGCGAATTTCGTGAGACCGCCGCATGAATTTCTGCAATCGCGATTCGACTAACCGCTCAACTGACCGATGACGCTGATCAGCGGCAGGAACATGGCAATCACGATGGTGCCCACGATCACCGCCAAAATCACGATCATGATCGGTTCCAGCAGCGAGGTGATGGCACCCACGGCGTTGTCCACTTCGTCATCGTAAACGTCGGCGATCTTCATCAACATGTCCGGCAAAGCGCCGGTCTCTTCTCCGACATCCACCATGCTGATGACCATGGGGGGAAACACTTTCGAGGCTTCCAGCGGCTCGACGATCCGCTCGCCTTCCTTCACCGAGTCGTGCACCTGGGAGACCGCTTTGGCGACGACGGCATTGCCCGAGGTGTCGCGCACGATATTCAACGCCTGCAAGATGGGAACGCCGCTGGCAATCAACGTGCCGAGCGTGCGCGTAAATCGGGCGATACTAACCTTGCGAATCAGTTGTCCGAAAACGGGAGCTTTCAGCTTGAACAGGTCCAGGTAGTAACGACCCTTGACGGTTTTCCCAAGGAGTTTCAGGGCGATAACCAGACCGGCGATGACGCCGGCGACCAGCAAAAACTGATCCTTCACGAGATTGCTCACGGCCATGACAAACAGCGTCAGCGGCGGCAACGATTTGCCTTCCAATAGATCGTTAAAGATCTCCTGAAACTTCGGAACGATGACGATCATCAAGAAGGTCACGATGGATATCGCCACGAAAATGACCACCGTTGGATAGACCATGGCGGAGATGACCTTGTTTTTGATCCGCTGCGCCTTCTCTTGAAATTCCGCCAGCCGGTTCAAGGTAACGTCGAGCACGCCGCCCGCTTCTCCCGCACGCACCATGTTGACAAACAGGCGGGTGAAAATCTTCGGGTGTTGGGCCAAGGCCTCACTGAAGGTGCTTCCCGCCTCCACGCTGTCGGCCAGTTGCTGCAAAGTTCGTTTCAGCGTGGGGTTCTTTTCCTGCTTGCGCAGAACATCCAAACCGCGCAACAGCGGCAAACCCGCGTCGATCAGCGTCGCCAATTGCCGGGTGAAGGCGGTCAGGGCTTTGGACTTGACCTTGCCACTACTGAGAAACTTGATCTCGATCGAGCCCAGCCCCTTTTTGGGCGCCGCTTTGGCGGCGGCTCCGGTCACGGGCGCGGGACCGGCTTTGCGGCCCTTCTTGCCGGCTGCCTTATCGGCTTCGGTGATGTTGGTGGGGAAATAACCCATTTCCCGAATGCGGCTGATCGCCGACGTCGAGTTGTCGCTCTCGAGCACGCCGGTGATCTCCTTGCCGCGGGGATCCAGTGCTACATAATTGAATTTTGCCATGACCAACCTCCCGCGCGGCGTCGCCGGCATCCGCCAGCAACGCCCCGCCACTAGGTGTACTTGAGAATTTCTTCCACCGTTGTCAGCCCATCGAGAATGCTGCGGATTCCGTCTTCGCGCAAGGCCCGCATCCCCAATTCCAGGGCCCGTCCACGAATGACACCGGACGGCGCGCGCATATTGATCAGCTCGCGGATCGGCTCGGAGATCACCAGCAACTCAAACAATCCTTTGCGGCCCCGGTATCCGGTTTCGTTGCATTCCACGCAGCCTTTCCCATAATAGAAGGGCCGCCCCTGGGTGTCCTCCTTGGTCAATCCGAGTTGCGACAACACCGCTTCGGGTGGCTCATAAGCCACACGGCATTTCTTGCAGATCGTGCGCACCAGGCGCTGCGCCAGTATCGCTTCCAGCGTCGAACTGATCAGGAACGGTTCCACGCCCATGTCGATCATGCGCGTGACGGCGCCGGGAGCGTCATTGGTGTGCAGCGTCGTAAACACCAAATGGCCCGTCAGCGACGCTTGAATGGAAATCTGCGCCGTTTCCAGGTCGCGCATTTCGCCCACCATAATGATATCCGGGTCTTGCCGCAAAAAGGAGCGCAACGCGCGCGCAAACGTCAACCCGATCGATTCGTTGATCGGGACCTGCATGATGCCTTCAATATCGTATTCCACCGGGTCTTCCGACGTGAGCAGCTTCAGGTCGATGGTGTTGATCCGCTTCAAACAAGAGTACAACGTCGTGGTTTTGCCCGAGCCGGTCGGACCGGTCACGATGATGATCCCGTTCGGAATCCGGATTAATTCCTTGAGCTTCTCAAGAACTTCCGGTGGCAACCCCAAGTTTTCGAGTTGCAGATTGACCACCGTGCGGTCCAGCACGCGGAGCACCACGGATTCGCCATATTGCGTGGGCAGCGTCGAAACACGCAAATCCACCTGCCGCCCACCAACATTCATCTGGATGCGCCCGTCCTGTGGCAGACGCCGCTCGGCAATATTCAGGTTCGACATGACCTTGATTCGGGAAATGACCGGCAGCGCGAGGTGTTTGGGCGGGGGCGCCATTTCGTAGAGCGCACCATCGACCCGGTAACGAATCTTGAATTCATCCTCGAACGGTTCGAAATGAATGTCGCTGGCCCGGTCCTGAATGGCCTGGTATAAAATCAGGTTCACAAATCGAACGATGGGCGCTTGGCCAGCGAGTTCCTCCAAAGCCGCCGAGCCCCCGCTTTTCGCAGCGCTTTCGACGGCTTCGGCCGAAGCGAGTTGTTCCTCCATGTCCTGCAACACATCTTTGATCGACTCGCTTTCCTCCCCAAAGAAACGCGCAATCGTGTCATCGATCTGTTTCGAGGGCGCCACCGCCAGTTGCACGTCCTTGCCCAAAACGAAAGCCAACTCCTCGACCAGTTGCGGATTGTACGGATCCAGCACGGCCACGGTGACCGTGTTGCCTGTCATGGCGACCGGAACGGCACCGTACATCCGGGCCACGCTGCCCGGCATCACGCGCAGCACGTTCTGGGGGATGTCCAGTTCCTCGATGTTGACGTACTCAAGGTTCAGATGCTCGGCCACCGCGCGCAACAACTGTTCCTCGGTGAGCAGACCGAAATCAACGATCACTCTCGACAGCGGCTTGCCGGTCCGCTCATGTTCTTCCTGAATCTCGCGGAACTGTTCCGGGCTGACCAGACTGCGCTCGCGAATCAACTCCGACAAAACTGCGCTTTCGCCTTCAAACATACGCTACCTCTTCCCGGTCTCGCCCTGGAGTTTGGCCACGATCGACTGCGGATCCTGCGCAATCGTAATCAAATCGCCGTAGCTGATCTTGCCTTGCTCGTACAAGCTCATCAGATTCGAGTCCAGCGTCTGCATCCCGTATTTCGCCCCCGTCTGGATGTCCGACGTGATGCGGAAGGTCTTGTTGTCGCGGATCAACGCCTGGATGGACGGCGTCGAAATCATGATCTCGAAACAGGCCACGCGGCCCTTTGCGTCCGCCCGGACCAGCAAGACTTGTGAAATAACGGCCAGAATGGACGACGCCAACTGCGTGCGGATTTGTTCCTGTTGATCCGTGGGGAAAGCATCGACGATGCGGTCCACCGTTCGCGCCGCGCCGGTCGTATGCAAGGTGGCAAACACCAAGTGTCCCGTTTCCGCCGCCGTGATTGCCGCTTCCATCGTTTCCAGGTCGCGCATTTCACCGACAAGAATGACGTCCGGGTCTTGGCGCAAACCGCGCCGCAGTGCTTCGGCGAAGTCCGGCACATCCACGCCCACTTCGCGCTGAGTGACGATGCTCTTCTTGTGCGGATGGTAATATTCGATCGGGTCCTCAATCGTGATGATATGACAGTCTTCTTCCATGTTGATGATGTCGATCATCGAAGCCAACGTCGTGGTTTTTCCCGAACCGGTCGGGCCGGTGACCAGCACCAAGCCACGTGGGCGGAACAACAAATCTTTCACGGACGGAGGCAGTCCGATCTGCTCGAGGGTCATCAGCTTGTTGGGGATCTGCCGCAGAACGAGTCCATAATTGCCGCGCTCCTTGAAGACGCTGACACGGAACCGGGCGACATCCCCATAAGCAAAACCGTAGTCCGTGCCGCCCTGCTCGCGCACCTTTTGAATGTGCGCTTCGGAGGTGATGGCCTTCATCAGGTACTCCGTGTCCTCCGGGCCCAGCGACGGCAAATCCATATGAATCAGTTTGCCGTGCAAACGGATGACCGGCGGGACACCGACGCGGATATGCAGGTCGGAAGCGCCTTCGTCCACCACCACCTGCAACAGATCTTCCATTTGTACTGCCATGCTTGTCTCCGTTCCTCGGGGCCGCTGCCCACGATCGGGCTAATCCTCGTCGCCTTGTGTAATCGAAATGACCTCTTCGGGCGTGGTGATGCCGGCCATGATTTTGCGGACTCCATCTTCGCGCAGCGTGCGCATGCCCAGTTCGCGCGCGCGCGCCCGAATGACGTTCGACGGCACCTTCTCATAAATCAGGCGCCGGACCTCGTCGTCGATCTGGAAAATCTCGTAGATGCCCATGCGTCCGCGATAGCCGGTCTTGGCGCACTCGTTGCAGCCCGTGCCCCGGAAGATGGTGGCGTTCTTGACTTCCTCGGGGTTGAGTTTGAGCACCTGCATCTCGTAATCGGTGGGTTTGTACGGCGTCTTGCACTTCGCGCACACCTTGCGAATGAGTCGCTGCGCCATGATTGCCCGGACGGCCGATGCCACGAGAAATGGTTTCACGCCCATATCGACCAGGCGCGTGACCGCCGACGGTGCGTCGTTGGTGTGCAACGTGGAGAACACCAAGTGGCCCGTGAGGGATGCCTGCACCGCGATATTGGCAGTCTCCAGGTCGCGAATCTCACCAATCATGATGATGTTCGGCGCTTGACGCAAAATCGAACGCAGCGCCGCCGAAAACGTCAGGTTGATGTCCGCATTGACCTGCACCTGATTGATGCCGCCGAGTTGGTACTCGACCGGGTCCTCCACCGTGATGATCTTGCGGTCCGGCTTGTTAATGCTGTTCAAGCAGGCGTAAAGCGTCGTCGTTTTGCCTGAACCCGTCGGTCCCGTCACCAGGAAGACGCCATCGGGCAGGCCGATGATTTTCTCCATCGTGGCCTGGTCGTCGCTGAAGAAACCAAGATCGCCCAAACCCAACAACAAACTGCTCTTGTCAAGAATACGCATCACGATGCTCTCACCGTGATTGGTGGGCAGGCAGGAAACACGCAAGTCGAGCGACTTGCCCATGACGGGAATCTGAATGCGACCGTCCTGCGGCACACGTTTCTCGGCGATGCTCATGTTCGACATGATCTTGAGACGGCTGATGATAGCGGCCTGCAATCGCTTCGGCGGATTATCGACTTCGTGGAGTACGCCGTCGATCCGGTACCGGACCCGCAGTCTTCTTTCCAGTGGTTCGATGTGAATATCGCTGGCTCGGTTACGGTAGGCTTCCATGATAATCAAACCCACCAGCTTGATGATCGGCGCATCAGTCTCGGTCTCGGCGACTTCTTCAATCTTGATCTGCGTCGCTTGGTTGGCCGGCAGTCCGAGATCCACTTCGCCCTCGGTGATTTCCTGCAGCATATTCTCAACGGTGTCGTCGGCGCTGCCGTAATACCGCGTAATCGAATTCTCGATGTCCGTCTTCGCGGCCACCACTGGCTCGACGTTCATCTTCAGGATGTAACGCAAGCTGTCCACCGTATCCACGTCGAGCGGATCATGAATGGCAACGGTCAGAGTGTTATCGTGTTTGTAAACAGGAACGATTTTGTAGCGGCGGGCGATATGTTTGGGAACGAGCGCCAGGACCTCATCGGGAACGCGGTACTCGGCGAGATTGATCGTGTCCATGCCAAACTGACTGGCCAAGGCTTTGGACACATCCATGTGACTGACCCGCCCATTGAGAACGAGTGCGTCGACGAGCCCGATTTCCTCCGCTTTGGCCCGGTCTTTTGCTTTGAGAATGTCCTCGTGAGTCACCAGACCCACGTCGCGGAGGATTTCTACCACATATTCGTCTTGAGCCGGCATAACTCGTTATCTAATCGCACCCCTCGAACATTACTGCTTGCATCCTGAATCGTCAAGATTCCAGAGAGTTACAAATCTCGAGCCACAAGCAGCTTGGACGGCTGTTCCGTGCAATTATTCCCCTCTCAGTTTCCGCAGCAGGATTTCCCCAGCCAACAGCGGATTTGCCTTCCCCTTGCTGAGCTTCATGACCTGCCCCTTCAGGAAGTTAATGGCTGCTTCGTTTCCCCCCCGGAAGTCTGCCACAGATTTCGGGTTCTTGGCAATCGCTTCGTCCGCGAACGCCTCAATCACAGCCGTATCGCTTACCTGGGACAGGCCCTTTTCCCTCACAAGGACCTCCGGACTCTTACCGCTGGAAAACATCTCGATAAATACTTCTTTGGCGATTCTACCGCTGATTCGCCCGCTGTCAATCATGGCGACTAGTTCCGTCAGATATTCCGGTGCGACCGGGCAATCCTCGATGGCTCGCTTCGTCTCGGCCAGTTTACCAAGAAGTTCCGTCATGACCCAGTTGGAAACCGCTTTGGGATTCTTCAACCCACTGGCGGCTCGCTCGTAATAGCTGGCCAAAGCCACATCCGCCACCAGCACGTCTGCGTCGTACTCCGGCAAGCCATATTGACGAATGAACCGTTGCCGTTTGGCTTCGGGCAATTCCACCAATCGACCCCGAATGGCGGCGAGCATTTCATCGCTGACCGTGACCGGCATCAGGTCCGGCTCGGGGAAATATCGGTAGTCGTGTGCATACTCTTTGGTACGCATCACGAACGTTTTGCCCGCCTCGTCATCCCACCGGCGTGTCTCCTGCGAAATCTTCTCGCCCCGCTGCAGGGCCGCGGTCTGACGTTGGACTTCATACGCCAACGCCCGACGCACGCCGGAAATGGTATTCATATTCTTAATTTCGACCTTCTCGCCAAATTCCTGTTGCCCGAGCGGTCGCACCGACACATTCGAATCACAGCGCAGTTGTCCCTTCTCCATATCGCAATCGCTAACCCCGCCACTGACCAGCATTTCCTTCAGCGCGGTGAGATAAGCGAACGCTTCCTCCGGTGAACTGATGTCCGGTTTGCTGACCACTTCCATCAGCGGCACGCCTGCGCGATTGAAATCCACCCCGCTGGTCGTCTCAAAATGGATGTTCTTGGCAACGTCCTCCTCCAAATGCGCCCGAATGATCCCGATTCTCTTCGTTCCGCCGCTCTCGAGTTTGATTGCCACCTCGCCGCCCGCGCACAACGGCAGGTCGTACTGAGAAATCTGATAGTTTTTTGGCATGTCAGGATAGAAATAATTCTTCCGATCCCATTTGCTGAAGCGGGCAATCTCGCTTCCAATCATGAGACCCGTCAAAATCGTTTTCCTCACGGCTTCTTCGTTCATCACCGGCAACACACCCGGGTACCCGAGGCAAACGGGGCACACCTGCGTATTCGGTGGTGCGCCGAATTCCGTTGTGCACCCGCAGAACATCTTGCTGCGCGTCTTGAGCTGCACGTGCACTTCCAGACCTATGACCGCTTCATAGTTCACGCCTCGGAAAATCCAGATTGCGAGTTTATAGGTTCGGTTTCTCTTTATGCCATTCGGTGGCCTGTTCGTAGGCGTGCGCGACGCGCAAAACCGTTTCCTCTCCAAATGACTTGCCGAGGATCTGTAGACCAATCGGCAGCTTCGGGCTGCTCGTAAATCCGCACGGAATGCTCACGCCACAGATGCCGGCCAGGTTCACGCTGATGGTGAAAATGTCGCTCAGATACATTTTCAACGGGTCGTCGACCTTTTCCCCGATCTTGAACGCCACCTCCGGTGAGGTCGGCGTCACGACGGCATCGCATTTCTCGAACGCCTTCTCGAAATCCTGGCGGATCAACGTCCGCACTTTCTGGGCGCGCAGATAGTACGCATCGTAATAACCGGCGCTGAGCGCGTACGTGCCCAAAAGAATGCGCCGCTTTACTTCGGGACCGAACCCGGCCCCGCGCGTTTTGCCGTACATATCGATCACATCTTCACCGGCCACCCGCGCTCCGTAACGCACGCCGTCGAACCTCGCCAGATTGGCGCTGGCTTCGGCCGTAGCGATCAAATAGTAAACCGCGACCGCGTAATCCGTATGCGGCAGCGAAATCTCCACGATCTCTGCCCCCAAACTTTCCAATTTCTTAATCGCCGCGTGCACCGCTGCATCAACCTCGCGGTCCATGCCGTCGATGAAGTACTCTTTGGGCATCCCGAGTCGCAAACCTTCCACACCCTTCCCAAGCGACTGCGTATAATCCGGCACCGGCTCCGGCACGCTCGTCGAGTCGCAGGGATCGTGTCCCGAAAGCACTTGCAACATGAGCGCGCAGTCCTCTACATCCTTCGTAAATGGTCCGATCTGATCGAGCGATGAAGCGAATGCCACCAGTCCGTATCGTGAGACCCGTCCGTACGTCGGTTTGAATCCTACACAACCGCACAACGACGCCGGTTGGCGAATCGATCCGCCAGTATCACTACCCAACGCGGCGATGGCTTCATCTGCCGCCACTGCAGCCGCGCTGCCACCGCTGGAGCCGCCCGGAATGCGTTCCAAGTCCCATGGATTGCGCGTGACGTCCCAGCTCGAATTCTCCGTCGAACTTCCCATGGCGAACTCATCCATATTTGTTCGAGCGTGGATCACCGCACCAGCCTCACGCAGTTTCTTAATAACAGTCGCGTCATAGATGGAGTGGTAGCCGTCGTGAGCAGACCCAGTACGTCCGCTGAGGATTTTGGAACCGCAAGTGCAATAATCGCCTTCAACATTAATGACATCTTTGATAGCGATCGGAACACCTCCGAGCAACTTGTCGCTTCTTGGAATACCAGCTTCGTCGATCGCATGAGCTTGGGCAATCACCCCATCGAAATCCTTCCAGGGGAGATACGCCTTGACCTTCGAATCTATATCGCCGATTCGACCGAAGATGGCTTCCGCGGCAGCGTGCGCCGTCACTTCGCCACTTTCGAGCTGGGCTCGGAGTTCGTGAATTGTCAGCTTGTGTAGCATTAGGGCATGTAAACCCACGTTCGTTCCTCGGCTAAAACCCCACGATTTGCGTTTTCATTCCACAATTTTCGGGACGATGAACAAGCCGCGGGCTTCTTCCGGTGCGTTCGCGAGAATTTTCGTCTGGTCAATCGACGGACGCACTTCGTCCTTGCGGAAAATGTTCGAGAGCGGCGTGGCGTGGGCCGTCGGTTGTACGTTGGAGACGTCCAGTTCGTTGAGTTTGGCGACGTAAGCCAGAATATCCTTGAGCTGCGCCGAGATCTTCTCTTTCTCGGCCTCCGTCAGATGCATTCGCGCCAAATGGGCAACGTACGACACATCAATCTTGCCAATGTCCTCGCTCATAGAATGATTCATCTTAGCGGCGTGCGGCTGGACTGCTCAAGTAAAATGCACTTCGCAATTCCGAACCGCTGTAGCCGCAGGCTTCAGCCTGCGTGGCAAGGAGGCACGTCTGAGCTGTTAATGACACTTCTTTCCGTAAATGATCGTGTACAACACGCGGCCAGTGCCGTCTTGACTTCGACAACGCGGTTCGCGATGTACTTCCGCGAATCCAAGTTCTTCGAAGAAATGGCCGGCCCGGGTATTCTCGGCACTGACGCCCGCATGAATGCCGGGCGCCCCCGCCCTTCTGGCGTGATTGCAGAATGCTTCGACCAGACGTTCTCCAAGCCGCTGATCGCGGAAGCCTTCCCGGATATTGACGTGCAGGTGGGCGGGGTACTCGCGGAGAATCTCTGCGTTGCGAAACTCGCCCTTCAGCCAAATCCCAAGATTCGCACGGACGAATCGCACCGCTTGCGGGTGCCACAAAACGCCACGAAAAAGAGCTTTCCCGAACACCGCCGGCACGATCTGCCAAGCCATCGCGCGCTTGAACCGTCTCGTATCCAAACAGCCGGTCAAATACCCGACAACACCGCCGTTGTTCTCCGCGACGTACGCAAACTCCGGCTCGTACTGCGTATAATAGTTCGTGAGCAAATCCGCGATCACTTCGCGGTCGGGGAAAAAACGTTCGACGGGCTGGCCCGCATCGGCCGTATCGCAGCAAATCTGACGCAACGTGGAACGATCCTGCGGTTGATAGGGACGAATCTCCGCCACGGCGCGCGTCATTCCTCAAGAAAAAAACGCCATTTACAGAACATTTCCCGCGGATGCGGGTCGGGCGGGGCGAACAGACATTCGACGCGAATTCGTTCGCCGATGGCCCGCGCAAAACTTTCGAACTCCGCGCGGTGCATTTCCTTGCAACAATATTCTCCCAGCCCACGCTTCAACCGCGCTTCCTGGCTGGGGCAGGAAGGCACCGTAATCACCACCTCTTTTTCCGATTCTTCGATTTGATAGCCAATCAGAATGGTCCACGGATACAGTCGCAGAGCCCGCACGAATCCTTCCAGCCCCCTTTCCCCAATCTGAAACCGTGCTACCAAATCCTTGGCCGCCATGCCGCCCACTCGACCCCAGACTTGCGCGTTCAATTGCTCCGCAGTTTTCTGACCGAAATGTTCGCTGGCGTAGATGAACCAAAACGCGTCGGCCACCCTATAATGCCAGAGGAGGAACTCGAGGTAGTTTCGGAGTTCGTCCTCGTTCATTTCGGAAAAAAGAGTCTTCTCCATGGCCGTTGGGTTGGCAAAGTCTAACCATGGTGAAAGTCCGAAGCAAGCTCGGCAAATCGTAGGCAGTGTCCCAATTGGTCGGCTGGAGGGATGCACTCCGTTGCGTCCGTTCGGGAAGCACGGCCACGACAGAGCGTGGCCTCCTGGATAGGACACTGCTGATCGCGCGCTCGGCTTGACGGTCGCGACGGTGTTGTAGTAGCCTGCCCGACAAATGGGGATTAGCTTCTGCAAGAAACTCGTCGTCACGCTTCTGGCAATCATGACGTTCGCCTTCCTGATGCCTGTGAGAAGCCCGGCACCATTGATTTGGCGCAAAGGCGAAGGTTGGACCTGGGAACACGCCGGCGTGAAGATGGGCACGAACCCGGTGGACCAACTCAAGATCGCGCAAGGCCTTCAGGCGAAGAAGCAATTCCGCAGCGCGATCGATGCCTACCGTCGGGTCATCGGCCGTTGGCCCCAGTCATCGTCCACGCAGGATGCCCGGTTTGGTTTGGCGGAATGCCTCAGCGCCATCGGTTATCATTACCAGGCGTTCAAGGAATACCAGCAACTCATCGAGAAACATCCGAACTCGCCCCATTTCGACGCCGTGCTGCAGCGCCAGTTCGAAATCGGCGATCTCTTTCTGGCCGGTGAACGCCAAAAGGCTTGGGGCGTCCGCTGGTTTCCGTCGCTCGAACGCACGATCGAGATTTTCGAGAAGGTTGTGAAAAACGGGCCTTACAGCTCCGTGGCGGCCGACGCCCAATTCCGCATCGGCCTGGCCTATGAGAAAGAGAAGGATTACCTGGCCGCCGTGCACGCCTACGAGAAGGTCCTCGAACGGTATGCGAAGAGCTCGCTGGCAGAGACGGCCCAATTCCAGATTGGGTGCGCCTACAAAATGGAATCCCAGCGCTCCGAGTACGATCAAAACGCGGCGAACCAGGCGATTGCCGCCTTCGATGATTTTCTGCTGCGCTATCCCGAGAGCGACAAGGTTCCGCTCGCCCAGAAATATCAAATCGCGCTCAAAGAAGAACAAGCCAAAGGATTGTTCGACATCGGCAAGTTCTACGAAAAGGGTAAAGAATACAAAGCCGCCTTGATCTACTACAACGACGTGATTGAGAAAAACCCGAATTCGGATTGGGCCACCCAGGCCAAAGACAAAGTTGCGAAACTGACTCCGTTGACGGCGGAGAAGACGGCCACGCCATGAGTCGGATCTGGTCTTTTTGTAGGGCGCGAATGCCCCGAAGGCTTTCGAGGTTTCGCGCCGCAGATGGACAAAAGATTACGGCGCGAAACCACCGCAACAGCATGGCGGCATTCGCGCCCTGCAATTCAATAACCGTACTATGCTCGATCGTCTGCTCTTGCCTGCTCTTCTCCGGCTGCGCTGGTTATCACATCGGGCCGGTCACGCAACGCAGTTTTCAGACCGTTTCCGTGCCGATGTTCCGCAATCGCACGTTGCGTCCCCAGCTCGAAGCGCAGATCACCAATGCCATTATCAAAGGCTTGCAGGAAGACGGCTCGCTTCGTATCGAATCGGAACCCGATGCCGACGTGGTGCTGGATGGCGATATCATCCGTTACGAACGCAATACTCTGCGTTTTCTGCGGAACGATTCGCGTGTGCCCCGGGAATTTGAGATTGCCATCACGGTGCGCGTCGAAGCCAAGGACCGGCGCACGGGTGACATTGTGCTGAAATCGACCGAGGTCACCGGCAAATCGGATGTGTTTATCGGGGCCGATCAACAAAGCGCAGAATTCCAGGCACTGCCTCTGGTCGCCGACGACATCGCCCGCAAAGTCGTCGGATTACTCGTCGAGAATTGGTAGCTGTAGCGCGCTCTGTGAGCGTCGGAAAGAACGATTAGACCGCGGTCACGCTCGGGCGACAGGAGAGGCTGAGGACGAAGGCAGCGAACCACCGCAACGCTTTACGCCTTCTTCGTCGCCGCTTCCGCCGCGCCGGCTGTCTTTAGCCGGGCGGACAGCCGGGATTTCTTCCGCGAAGCGTTGTTTCGATGAATCACGTGCGTCTTGGCGGCCTTGTCCAGCGCCGAGCTCAACTCCCGATACACCGCGCTGGCTTCATCCACCTTCTTGGCGGCCACGGCCGCAAGAAACTTTCTTTCGAGAGTGTGCAGCCGGGATTTGATGGATTTGTTGTTCGCCTGCCGACGAAGGCTGGCGCGCGCCTGTTTCGCTGCGGAACGTGTGTTGGCCATGAGAATTGATCCGAATCGACGACAATTTCGTTTGTTTTGGAACCACGCGCTTGCCCGCCCATGCGTCAGCGCGCAGGTGGGGCATCTTACGAGCCGACCCACAAATGTCAACGGGGAAAATTGAAGCGGTTGGGACCGTGGCGGCCGGCCGCTGACAAAGCTGTAGTCGCAGGTTCACCTGCCTGTGGCAGCGTCGTAGGCGACCAGGGCTTCAGCTCCGACAGGAGTCGCGAGTCCTGCGCGGACCTGTGCGGAGAAGGCGCACCCGTGAAGGGGGCGGCTACAGGGAAATTGTTTCTGCCAGGTGCTCAGCGATGCACAGCATTGCCTTTGCTGCCGGACAAACGTATCGTGCTAACTGTGAGCTATTCGATTTTGTTCCGGCAAAACCCGCTCGATCAGTTGGACGCGCTGGCCCCGGTCGTGACGCAGGTGTTTGGCGGGACCGATTACGATGCCCGTTCCAGACTTCGCCGGGGCTGGGGTTTTCTGGAACGAAACGCCACCGAGGAAGACGCGCGCACCGCCTCGGAGGCCATTGGCGATCTGGCCGGCGGCGTCACCGTCATCGATAACGCTCAACTCCGCACGCCGGCCGACCCTCAGGTGATGAAAGCGTTCGAGTTTGCGCCGACCGGAATCTCGCTGCAGTTGCAGTCGCCGCAAAAGCCGGAGTGCCTGGTGGAATGGGCCGATGTAGACATCGTGGCCGCCGGTTCGTTTTTGGAGGAAGTGATCCGCCGGGAATCGCGCGGTGACGAACAGACCACGGGTAAGCTGATGATGGGGCTGGGCATCTTCATGGTGACAGGTATTCCGATGGGTATCTTCGGTGGCGGGAAGAAAAAGAAAAAGGAAACAAAACCGGTGAAATCCAGTCGGGTGATCACGTTCGGGCGAATCGTGTCAAAAAGCGGCGCACAGTTTGCCTTCAGTCCCGACCATTTTGATTTCTCCGGCCTCGGGGACCAAAAGCAAATGAATGCCGCGGCAAACTTGCGTCTGTTTCTGGCGGAGTTGGCGCAGCGAACATCGGCGAAATTAAACGTTGGAACCCGTCTCCTGCTCGGCAATCGTTCCCTCACCTTCGCCAACTACACCGGCCTGCAAGATTTTGAGACCGAACTCCTCTGGCTGATGAATGTTTAGGTTGGCCGAGCGGGAAAGCTCATTTTGTCGGGCAATGGAAGGCTGTGGAGCCGAATCCAACGAGACGCTGGTGTTTCCTGCGGCAACCCCTCGCCGTAAGTTCTGTGTGCGTCACCAATCAATTCTGTCTGAATCGTCTGGCGGTAACGAAGAAGGAGCCGGCCAGTCCCAGCACCAAGATTCCGAACACCAGAAAGAAACGACCGCTCCCTGAACTTTCAGGGTCGTTTAGATTCCCCAGTCCGAACAGCACAAACACCACCCCAATCAAAGCCATGATGATTCCCGAGCGCAAATAGGTGGAACTCGTCTTCTGATGCGCCGTGCGGCCGCGTTGGAGCATTTCGTTGATGGCAGCAACGTCGGCCTCGCACCGGTTCTTACAACTACAACTGGTACCCACGTTCGCGATACAGTCGGGACAAAGCCCGCGATTACAAGATTTGCAGATGCCGACCGCATCCACTGTCGGGTGATAGAAACATTTCATGACGGCCTCATGTTGTTCTTACGCGTTTCCTGTCAGTCGACAGCCTTGGCAGTTCTCTTTCCTTTCGGCGGTCAAGAATCTCTGCTTTCATACATTTAGAACTGAATAACTACGTCCTTTCCGAATGTGATACCCGCGACATCGCAAGCCAGTTGAATAATCGTCTTCTTGAGCGCGTTGTTGAGATTCGTGGCGACGAGCCAGCCGCCATCGAGGGATTCGTGATGCTCGCGAAGGTCGGGCCGGTCGGGATAAAGTTCTTCAGCGGTGCGGGCGATATAGGCGCGTTTGCGTCCGCGATTGTCGGGATGCTGGGCGCAGCGTTGGAGGAATGTCGGGTCTTTCTTCGCGAGCATGCGAAGGACGGTGACCATCGCGTCCTTGGCGTTGTTGTAGCGGATTGCTTTGCCTTGTATCTGGAGGACGCCGGCGCGTTGGGAAGCCGTGGGCGCGGGAATGACTTCAGGTGCGGCCACAACGGAGCGCGGCCCTCCCCGTGCAGGCTTCGGTGGCATGGATGAGTCGGGGACAGGGATCGTCTGAGGACTCAGACTGGCTAGGAAGGCGTTTATGTCTTCGTCATTTGGTCTAAAGCCGGATTTCGTTTCGACCTCGGTTGCGAGTAATTCCAGCAAAGTCTCTTCGCCCTTGCTGACCAGTTCATCCCAAGCAGCCGGCATCGCTGCCAATGCCTCGGATCGGCGGTTCTTGCTTTCGTATTCGCGTTTGGCAGATGCAATGGCTTCCCCAGAAATGACCAAATTACGACTGAGATATTGCGCGAGAGTCCTTGCTGCCGCAGCTGGCTGTCGTTCAAACAGGTCCAGCTTGTAAACTCGTCGATCCTCGTAACTACCCCGTTCGACCGGTAAGTAGAAACTCCATGTCTTGCCATCCGTCAGAACAATGAAGGTAACACCAGTTTGAAACGCGTAGAGAAGCGCTTGGCGAACGGCATTGGGGTCTTCTGCGATACCAGGCTGTTTGATTTCGATGAAAACGGAAGGTTTGGAGGGCGGATGGCAAAGGGCGAAGTCGGCTCGACCTTCGCCAGTCTGGTACTCGGGCCAGACGCAAGTCGTGTCGTAAACATCCCAGCCGAGATCCTGCAGAAGGCGGAGGACAATGCCTTGGGAAATGGATTGTTCGTTAGGATAGCGGCCTTGGCGTAAGCGCGCGACTATGTCACTGACGGTATCTTCGAGTCTGTTCACGATCAACCTCAGCTATGCCAACGGACGGGGTCGGCGGAACGCCTCTGTTCTCCAAGCTCGGTTCGCCTTTTAGCGCGGAAGGAAACGGGAGACAAGAACAAAAGGAAACGTCATCCACCTTCGCCAAGGCTGTGGCGGACCAAGCCCCAAAAGCGCCATTCCCCGCAGGCTAAAAGCCTGCGACTACAGGTCTTGGCGCCCAGTCTAGCGTTACGGGACGAGCACGCGAATGCGGTAATACCGAGAAGGCACGTTGCTGGCACCGCCGGCATCGACCATGTTGGTCACGATGCCGACGCCGGTGCCGCCGCTCAAAATGTTCGTCTGACCGGTGCTCACGAAGTCATTCGAGTAGCTGCCGTCGGGCGCACCGGTTGTGTACTCCAACACGTTGGTGCGCGACGCGATGCCTGGAACGTAAGTCGAATCCCCGTTGGCGCCAAGATAGAAAATGTTCATGTCGGTCGTGTTCGTCACGGCGACGTTGAGGATGTGCAGGTAAGCCGCTGGGTTCGTGGGATTGAAGCCCGCGAGGAATTTGTTGGTGTTGCTCATGCCGGTGCCGGTCGAATCGTTGCCAGCGGCTCCGTTGGGATCATTGGTGCTGCCGAAGTAATTGAGCTGCCACCAGGCATACGGCGCGTACACGTTGATCAAACCGACCACCGTGTCATTGCTCGAACCTCCAGTGCCGCTGACGATTTCCTGCACGGCGTAGGAACCGGGATTGATGTACTGGTGTGAGGGACTTTGACTGGTGGATGTACCGCTATCGCCGAACGCCCAAGACCAGCCCGTGATCGAGCCCGACGATGCATCCGTAAAGCTCACGGTCAATGGTGCTGCCCCATTGGTCGGCGTGGCTGTAAAACTCGCGACCGGCGGGGGCGGGAGAACGGTAATCAAGTTCGTCTGCGTATTCGTGCTCGACCCGCCAGAATTGCTGGCGATCAATCTGACGGAGTAAGTGCCCGGCGTGGTGTAAGTGTGGTTCGGGCTCTGCGACGTGGAAGTGCCGGTATCACCAAAATTCCATGACCAGCTTGTGGGCGAGCCGGAAGAAGTATCCGTGAAAGCGACATTCAAAGGAGCCACTCCGTTCGTAGGCGAAGCGGTAAAACTCGCCGAGGGAGGCGTAGCGGTGGTTCCGAGGATCAGCATGTAATCAGCCACGACGGGAAGATGGTCGGTGGCGGTAGTGAGGTCATGCAGCAGCACTGCCGCAGTGAGGCCGGTGGCATTCGTCTTGACCGGATCAAGGTCGTTCAGCGCGGTGTTGCCACTCAGGTTCACGCTACTGCCCCAAGGGGTCGTGGAATTGTTGCCGAACCCGTGGTAGGTCCCTTGAACGTACTGCAATCCGCCGGCCACGTCGTAGTAAACGTTACTGGTCATCACCTGAAGATCGTCCCGCCATTCGAGAGCCGTGGCCTTCTCGCTCATCATGAACAGGTTCGATGGATTGTTACCAGTCCAATTCGAACTCGCACCCCAAGGGATGTTGCTTGCCGCCGACGTGTACGGATTCCAAGCAATGTTGAGCGGATCGACTCCCTGCCCTTGCCCGGTCGCGGAGTTGGCAATGCCGGGTACGCCGTTGGAACAGATGGTTTGGTAACCGGGTTCACCGCTGCCGTCGTCCGGGTTGTAATCGCCGACGTACAATACCCGAGCGTTGACCGGTAAGTTGAGATATTCGTTACTGCGGATGATCGAGGCCTCGCCCAAGCGCGCTTTGTCGTTACTGCTGCCCGAACTCGCTTTGTAGTGGCTAACATAGACGTAAAACTCGTTGGTCGTCGTGGGGGTCACACCCGCCGGAGCGAACTCGTATCGCACCACCTCGCGGTACTCACCGTAGGTCGAGCCGAGATTACCGGAGCCGCCCGGTGGATCCACCGGGACAGAGGCGATCAGTTGCAGGGTATTGGTGTTGTATATCAGAGCACTGGGCCCACCCCCAGACTGGGGGGTGCTCCAATTCAGGGCTTGATACGGGCTGTTCGAATACCCAGCGGACATGCCATAGTGGGCGTAGAACGTATTCAACCCGTTCACAATCGGTGTAATGGTGACGGAATTGCTGGTCGTCTCTTCCAACGCCAGGATGTCGATCGGCTGGGCCGGGTCGCCATTGATAATCTCTTCTCCAATGCCTTCGAGCACGCCACCGCTGATCAGATTGGCGGTGGTGTAAGGAATTGAGCTGTTGTAAGGGGTAATCAAGCCGGGTTGCGGAAGGGTATAGTTATTACCTTTTTGACCCTGGTCGGCATCGATGTTGTAGGTAACGACGCGGATGATCCTGGTTTGAGCAGACACAGTCAGCGATGTTCCACAGAAGGCCAAGAAAGCCAAGCAATATAAAACAATACGGATACGGAATGCGTTCATGAGGTGTCTGTTCCTTCGGAGATTTCCCTTGATGTGAATCTTATTCCCGCGACTCGTGAGGAGATTAAATACCACTATAGGGCAAAAGTCAATTAAAACAGGTTGCCTTTGGCCGCCGGTGTGAGTGAAGAATGCAGGCGAAGTCGAGCCTGACGACACGCTGTGACGACGTTCTCACGGCAACCTCGAGGGCTACACCCTAATTCGCCGCATCGCTTTCCGAAATTTGCAGGCTTGCATATTTACAGGGGTTTTTGGTACTAAGGTCACGCTTCACCCCGGGGAGAATGTCCGAAGCTGTCCGAGACGGCTCATACTATCTTGTTTCGTGTCCGCTATAGCGAGACCGACCAAATGGGCACGTTTTACAATTCGCGTGCACTGGAATGGTTCGAATGCGGGCGCACCGAACTGCTCCGCGCCATGGGTTTCACTTACGCCGAGATGGAACGTCGCAGTGTATTCCTGCCCGTCGTCGAGGCGCACGTCGAGTATCGCGGCCGCGCCCGATACGACGACCTTCTAAAAATGACGAGCCGCGCCGGGCTGATCGGCAAGGTGCGATTGCGAATCGATGTCGAAATCGTCCAAGCCGAAGGTGATGCGCCCGTCGCCCGGGGCTATACCATTCATGCTTTTACGGATCCCGCCGGCAAGCCGATGCGTCCGCCGGCCTGGCTCAGCGAGCTCTTCGAGAGCCAACAAACGCCTCGTACCTGAACTTGCCTATGATTCTAGCCCAGATCAGTTTCGTCGATATCAGCATCGTGTTGCTTTACGTGTTCGCCACGGCCTATCTTGGTTGGCTGGGATACCGCGGCACCAAGACAACCACGGACTATCTGGTCGCCGGACGCAAGGTGCACCCGTTTGTGATGGCCTTGAGCTACGGCGCCACGTTCATCTCCACCAGCGCCATCGTCGGGTTCGGCGGCGTGGCAGCGATGTTCGGGATGAGTCTGCTGTGGCTGACGTTCTGCAATATTTTCGTTGGCATTTTTATCGCCTTCATTTTTCTCGGCGAACCGACGAGGCGCATCGGGCACCGGCTGGACGCGCATACCTTCCCCGAACTGCTCGGCCGCCGCTACCAAAGCAAATTCATCCAGGTGTTCGCCGGACTGGTGATTGCGCTGTTCATGCCGTTGTACGGCGCGGCGGTGCTCATCGGCGGCACAGAATTTCTGAGCACGGCGTTCCAGATGGATTACACAGCGGCCTTGTTGGTGTTTGCGGTCATCGTGGCAGCCTACGTGTTCTATGGTGGACTCAAAGGCGTGATGTACACCGACGCGATGCAGGGCACGATCATGTTCGTCGGCATGACCACGCTGATTGTTTACACGTACGCCAAAGTCGGCGGCGTGGTGGCTGGCCACCAGGCTCTGACCGATCTCAAGGACCTCGTGCCGTCGTCGCTGACCGCCATCGGCCATCGCGGCTGGACGGCGATGCCGCAGTTTGGGTTCGGCAGCCCCAAATACAATCTTTGGTGGATCGTTGTTTCGACCATTGTGATGGGAGTTGGCATCGGCGTGCTCGCGCAACCGCAGTTGGTGGTGCGTTTCATGACGGTGAAAAGCAAACGGGAGTTGAACCGGGCGGTTGGCGTGGGCGCAGTTTTCATTCTGGCGATGGTCGGCGTGGCTTATATGAGCGGGTCATTGTCCAACGCCTACTTTGCCCATCACGGCGCGCTTTTCCAGGGTCGGGTAATCAAAGTCGTCAATGCGGAAAAGAATCACGCCCTGCTGCAGGTCATGAAAAAGAGCCCCGGCGGCGAGTGGATGGATGCGATCAAGGAAACCGGCAAAGACGGCAAGACGCTTGCCAGTTACGAACAAGCCGTGCATGCGGATGCCAGCGGCAAATGGCTGCCGGTGGCAAAGGAGACCAGCGATGCCGGTGTCGTCAAGGAAGGTGTGATTGTTCCGGTCGTGCTGGACCAGACCGAGCCGTACCTGCCGGAGAAGATTGGCCCGAACCAGATCGCCCAAGGACGAAGCATTTCCATTGTGTACGCCAAAGGCGTTTCCGACCAGATCATACCGACGTTTATCACCACCGCGATGCCGAAATGGTTCGGAGTCGTGTTTGTGTTGACGCTGTTGTCGGCGGCGATGAGCACGTTGTCGAGCCAGTTCCACACGGTGGGCACCGCGGTGGGGCGTGACGTGTTCGAAACCGTGGCCGGTCGAAAGGCCGACGCGAAAGCGAACCGGACCATCTACGTCGTGCGCATTGCCATCCTGCTCGGCTTGCTCGTGGCGGTTGGCATCGGCTATTACGTCAAGAAGCAACAGTTCATGGTCAGCATAATTGCCCGGGCGACGGCGATCTTTTTCGGTTTATGCGCGAGCACGTTCTTGCCGGCGTTCGTGGGCGGACTGTTCTGGCGACGGATGACCAGGGCCGGCGCAACGCTGTCCATGCTCAGCGGCTTCGCGGTCAGCGCCTTCTGGCTGGCGTTCGTAAAGATGCCGGAATGTCAGGTCATTGGCCTCGTGAAAAAGAGCCTGTTGGCCGATAGGCCGAACTGGCCCGTGGTCGATCCGTTGTTCGTGGCACTGCCGGTATCTATCCTGGTGGCAATCATTGTCAGCGTGATGACTTCGCCGCCGGAGGCGGCGCATCTGCGCAAGTGTTTCCCCAGTCTGCACAAGGTCCATCCATCTGTCCGCGCGCACGAAGAAAGGAAAGGCGTCTCATGTTAGGCATTCAAGATCCCATTGTCGCACTGGCGTATGTGCTGTGCATCGCCAGCACGTTGTTGTGCGTCGTCTATGCCTGGCGCAACTGGAATCGCGGCGACGAAACTGTCGAGACGGACGACGTGAAGTGGGCCAAGAAGGAAGACAAGGTGGAGGAAGGACTCTGAGGGCCGGCGTTCCCGGAAGAGAAGAAGATGCATCCTTTCCCTCCAAAAACAATCAATCAACCCGCAACCACTAACTGAAGTTCTTTATCAAAGGAAACCATCTGATGAAGACCAGACTCATAGCAGCAGCGACGGCAATACTCAGCATGTTATTGACAGTCGCCCAGGCGCAAACACCGGTCGTCTCAAATGTCGTAAAGGCTTCCGGCAACGAGCAGCCGGCCATCAAGGAAAAAAGTGTGGATGACTATATTAAAGACCTCAAGAACCCGACGGACTGGTTCAGTTGGGGTGCCGACTTTCGTGTGCGCAACGAGTATTTCAACAACGCTCTCAGCCTGACCAGCGATCCTCGCCTGAGCCCGCTGTTTGCTCCCGTGCATGAACAGGACTATTTCCGCTTCCGCGGCCGGATTTGGGCGAGCTTCATGCCTGTCGAGAACCTGAGTTTGAACCTTCGTCTGGCCGCCGAACCGCGGGAGTTCATGAAACCGGCAACCATGGATACGTATTTCGATCACTTGGGCATGCAGTGGCGCTACGGGATTATCGACAACCTCAACGTGCAATGGAAGAAGCCATTCGATCTGCCGGCGACCTTGACCGTTGGCCGCCAAGACATTTTCCTGGGCGACGGTTGGCTGGTGGGAGACGGCACACCGGAAGATGGCTCGTTCACTTATTTCCTCGATTCTGCTCGGTTGACCTACGATTTGAAAGAGCAGCACACCACTGTGGATGTCATTGGCATTGTCCAGTATGCCCGCCCGGACGCTTGGTTGCCCACCCTCGGACATTCAGGATCCGTACCGGGGGACCCCGAGGGCCTCCTGCTGACCGATCAAGACGAAAAGGGCGCCATTTTGTGGGTTGCCAACAAGAGTCTGCCTGAGGCCAATCTGGACGGTTACTTCATCTACAAACACGATAATCGCCTCGACCATCTTCCGGCGGCCACTTTCGGAGACAGTGGGGACCTCTACACTTTCGGGAGCCGCCTCTCGGGATTACTGGCAGACCACTGGAAGTATTCAGCCGAAGGCGCCTATCAGTTCGGTCAAAAGGAAGACCCGGAACTTAACATGGGTGGCAGCAACCCCGTGCTCTCCCCCTCCGCCGAGACCACAGACTCCCGCAACATCCACGCGTTTGGCGTCAACAGCAAGCTCAGCTATCTGTTCAAAGACCCGCACAATAACCAGCTCAGTCTCTCCTATGAGTTTCTGTCCGGGGATAATCCCAAAACGCGCGACGACGAGATGTTCGATGTGCTTTGGGGGCGTTGGCCAAGCTGGAGCGAAATGTACAACATTTACAGCTATGTCCCCGAAACACGCGTGGGCCAGACCGCCAATCTCCATCGCTTCGGCCCAACTTGGAGCTTGAGCCCCGTTAAGAATATGGACTTCAGCGTCAGCTACTTCGCTTTGCTGGCTGATCAGGACACGCCCACACGGCCCTTAAACCAGGCATTTGGCTTGCCGGCATCCGACACGCCATTCAGCAACGACGGGAACTTCCGCGGCCACTATCTCCAGGCGGTCCTCAAATACAAATTCAATAAGTACGTCAGCGCTCACCTCTGGAGCGAGTTCCTCTGGGAAGGCAACTACTACGCCCACCGCGACATGATGGATTTCCTGCGTGCGGAGGTGATGTTCACGTTCTGAAACAATGATCGTCGAAACCGAACAACTGTAGCGGCGGTCTGCGATCGCCGAAGTCGCCAAGCCATTACCGGCGACGCTCATGGAACGCCGCTACGGCATGAGGATGCTCGACGCCGAGTTGATTTTCTAACCATGTTCTGGGATCATACAATCGAAACCATCGACTGCGGCGCGCTGGAGAGGCTGCAGTTGAGGCGTCTGCAGGCAACCGTTCGGCGCGTCGCGCGCCGTGTGCCGTTTTATCAACAGAAGCTTGCGGCGAGCGGCGTCAAACCGCGTCACATCCAGTCGCTGGCCGACATTCGCCGGCTGCCGTTCACGACCAATGCCGACCTGCGGGATACGTATCCGAGCGGCTTGCTGGCAGTCCCTGCCGATGAGGTGCTGCGATTGCATACCTCCAGCGGTACCACCGGAAAACCGAAGGCGCTGTTTTTCTCGGCGCGGGACGTGGAAAACGCGGCCGAATTGATGGCGCGTTGCCTGGTCATGACGGGCGTGACCAAGCGAGATGTGCTCCAGAACATGATGACCTACGGACTATTCACCGGCGCGCTGATGATGCATTACGGCGCCGAAAAGGTCGGTTGTTTGGTCATTCCTGCCGGGCCGGGCAACACTGAGAAGCAACTCCTGTTGATGCAGGACTTCCGGACCACGGTCATTCACGTAACGCCAAGCTACGCGCTGTACTTCGCCGATTTTCTCGAAAAGAAAGGTGTCGACCCGCGTCGCGACCTG
>Ga0335081_10001274_pt1 | contig 40109 bp, 37 predicted proteins | sample Lox_Sample_35_FD_206713 | JGI IMG/M metagenome (GOLD analysis project Ga0335081, IMG submission 206713) | Soil microbial communities from Loxahatchee National Wildlife Refuge, Florida, United States - Lox_Sample_3.5 | ecosystem: Environmental > Terrestrial > Soil > Wetlands | place: USA...
CAGGCCCGCTCCGCGCCGTGCCGTCTTGGTGAACGGCACGCGGCCCGGCATCGCCACCACATCAATCGATCGGCTCTGATTGTAGCCGCGCCGGATGAAGCCCTTGCGCTCGAGATTGGCCACATGCTTGTGCACGGTGGCGAGCGACGAGAGATTGAGCGAGTGCGCGATCTCCTCGAAGCTCGGTGCGTAGCCCTTGTGGTTGAGGAAATCCACCAAGAAATCGAGCACGTCCTTCTGCCGTTTTGTTAGAGCCATCAGGACCTCCCTGGCTGAACCGTCATCAGTATTGTAGGCGAATAAAAGGCGAAATGGCAAGAGTTCGTTGCCGGGCGCCGGCCACGAGAGGCTCGGGCCGGGGCCGCCTTCTAGGCCACCCCGGCTTCCGCCGAGGCGCTCTGAGGTGCGGCGAGGCTGGGCCAGGGCAGCCTGGCCACCCGGCGAAGCCGGGGCAGCGCGACGAGCAGGATGACAAAGTAAAGGAGACACACGGCTCCGCCGAGCGACAGAGCAAACCGCGTGCCGAGCTTCTCGGCCACCGTGCCCACCCAGAGACTGCCAAGCGGCGCCAGGCCCAGCACCGTGAGCGTGTAAAAGCTCATGATGCGGCCGCGGAGCTCGGGCGGGCTGACGAGCTGCAGGGTGGTGTTGGTGAGCGCCAGGGCCCCTACCATGGTGGCCCCCAGCACGGCCAGGAGAAAGAAGGACCACCAGAAGGATTGGGCGCGGGCGAGCAGAATCAGGGCCAGCGAAAACACCGCGGCGCTCGACATGATGAATCCGCCTCGCCCTTCGGCGTTCCTTTGCGCCGCCAGGCTGAGGGCGGACAGCACGGCGCCGAGCCCCGCCCCAGCCATCAGGTAGCCCAGGCCCGAGGCTCCGAGGTGAAGCAGGTCGCGGGCGAATACCGGCATGAGCACTACGAAGGGCAGGCCGAAAAGGCTGAGAAAGGATGGGATCGAGAGCAGGATGATCAGCAGGCGATGACGATTGACGAAACGCAGGCCGTCGAGCATGGCGGCCCATACGCCGGGCCCGCTCGCCCGGCGCCGGGGCGGAAGATGAAGCACCAGCAGGGCAATGATGAGGGCGAGAAAGCTGAAGGAGTTCAGGTAATAGCAGCCGGCCACCCCGACGGCGCCGAGGGCGAGCCCCGCAAGGGTGGGCCCGATCGCGCGCGACATGTTGAATTGCGCCGAATTGAGCCCCACCGCGTTCACGATGTTCTCCCGCGGCACCAGATCGGGCACCAGGGCCTGATAAGCCGGATTGTTCAGCGCCGAGGCGAGGCCGGTGAGGAAGCTGATGAGCAGGATTTCGTTGACGGTAACCACCCGGAACGAAGTGAGCAGCCCGAGCGCCAGCGCCAGCACCGCCATGCTGGTCTGCGTGCTCAGCATCAGCTTGCGCCGGCTCAGACGGTCCGCGATGGCCCCGCCGGGCAGCGAGAACACCAGCGACGGGAGTGAGCCCAGAAAGCCGTTCAGCCCTAGCAGAAACGGGGAGTTCGTCATCAACAGGATTTGCCAGCCGAGCGCCAGGGATTGCATCCAGGTGCCGATATTGCTGAGGAAATTGCCCGTCCAGAAGAGTGCGAAGTCCCGGTAGCGCAACGAGCGGAACACGGCCGGAATCCGGCTGCGCGGCGCGAGATCCCTTGCAGCCGCAGCGGTTGCGGCAAATGCAGAATTGTTTTGCGGAGGGCTCATGGGCGACCAACCATTATAGGCCAGTGGTCGCGTACGGCGAGCGCTGTCCTTGCTCGCAAGTGGGCGAACGGACCGCAGCAACCTCGCCTTATGGATGCAGCGAGACCGCCCTTCACTCAGACTAATGGCCCCAACGGGCGCGGATGAGGTAGGAAATGCCCAGCACGAGCAGCAGCAGATTGGCCACCAGGAAGAGATAACGTTTGAAGTGTCGATGAAGGCTAGCGCCCCAGGCGAGCAGCCAGACGCTCACCACGGCGGCGCCGTAGTAGCCCACCAGGCCGCCTGCGAAAAACGGCACCACATGCCAGTAGCCCTCCACGCGCCCTTCGGCCAGCACGGGCCCGGCCACGGTGAGCCAGTAGATCCAGGTGCCCGGGGCGGTGAGCTCGGCCAGTGACGCGGCCGAGACACTGGCGTAAGTGAGCGCGGCGGAGGCGGCGAGCTCCTGGTGGCTCTGGCGGCGCATGGCGTGAAGCGCATAGCCGGCCAGGGCGATCAGGGTGACGCCGCCTACGTACGCCACATCGTGCGCGATGTCGTGCGGGATGATTTGATAGAAGAAAAGAGTGGCCGCCAGCAGGCCGCCGTCTATGACCAGCGGAGGGGCAATTAGAATGATGAGGGCGCGGGACCAGCGCCCCAGGGCCACTTGCGCAAGCGCGATGAGGTGCAGCGGGCTCGGAACCAGGCCGCCCACAATCCCCATCCCGGCACCGAGCAGAAGCAGTTGCATAGTAAAACGGTTTCGCGCGCTCGCACCAGAGCTGCCGCGAAAGAACTAAACAGCTTTACCACAGCGGCCCGCAGACGCAGAGAAAAAAAGATCAAAATTGCGCGCTATGTGCAGCCGGGGCGCGACGCGGAACTTTTCCTGGCGCGATCTCCGGCCCCAGGTTGCCGCAGCCTTCTGGACCGGGATCATCGCTGACCATGGCGTGCTCTGCGGTTCAAGGGGCAATCCCCGCCGTGGCGGTCAGGGCGATGGGGTTCCGTCCCAGCGCACGCGCGGCATGATGATGTCCGGCTTAATGCGGCCGGCGTGCTCGCGAATGCGCCCGAGCACGCTATCGATCAGGACGTCCGAGAGCAAGTGCGGTTGCAGGCCGAGGTCGAGCAGCTTCTGGTGGCGCGGATTGTAGTAGTGCACCTCCGCCTCCCGCCGCGGATTCTGCAGGTGGTCTACGCGAGCTTCGATCCCGAGCTTCGCGGCCTGGCACTGCACCAGCTCGGCGAGTTGGAGCACGGTGAAGGTCTCGGTGAACTGGTTGAACACCCGGTATTCGCCGGCCTGGGGCGGATTCAAGATGGAGAGCTCCACGCAGCGCAAGGTGTCGCGAATGTTTAGGAAGCCGCGGGTCTGGCCGCCGCCCCCGTAAACGGTGAGCGCGATGCCCGCCACGGCCTGCACGCAGAAGCGGTTGAGCGCCGTGCCGAACACCTCGTCGTAGTGGAAACTGGTGGCCAGGCGCGAGTCAATCTCGGTCTCGGCGGTTTCAATTCCGTAGACCACACCCTGATTGAGGTCGGTGGAGCGCAGCTTCCAGACGCGGCAGGCGAACAAGATGTTGTGGCTGTCGTGGACCTTGGAGAGGTGATAGAAGCTTCCCGGCTGCTTGGGGAAAGGCAATACGTCGCGGCGGCCGCGGTGCTCGATCTCGATAAAGCCTTCCTCAATGTCGATATTCGGCGTGCCGTACTCGCCCATGGTGCCGAGCTTCACCAGGTGGCACTCGGGGGCGGCCCGGTGCAGCGCCCACAGCAGGTTCAGCGTGCCCACGATGTTGTTGGTCTGCGAGAAGACGGCGCGATTGTGGTCCATCATCGAGTAGGGCGCGGAGGGCTGCTCGCCATAGTGGACCACGGCCTCGGGACGGAAACTTCGCACCGCCTCGAGCACCACGCCGTAGTTGCGAAGGTCACCCACGAAGAGCTCGATGGCGCGCCCGGTCACCTCGCGCCACGCCCGCACCCGGTCGTGCAGGGTGTGGATCGGGATGAGCGGCTCCACGTTGAGCTCCATCTCCCAGCGCCGCTTGGCGAAGTTGTCCACCACCCCCACGTCGTGGCCGCGGGCCGAGAGGTACATGGCCGTGGGCCAACCCAGATAACCGTCGCCACCGAGGACCAAAATCTTCATGTACGCCTTTCCGATTGAGGCTCTGCCAGCGGACGGAGGGGACGGCATAACCCCGCAGCGCCCGCCTATCGATGATAAGCCACCCTGGTGACTTGCGCCGCTGATCGAGATACCAGATTCCGGAACGCGGGCCGCAGCGCCGGCGAGGGTGCTGGCCCTCCACCCGGCGCCGGGCAGGCGGGATTCCATTAAGGGCGCGGCCTCGGCACGTCCGCGCTGCGGGAGGCGGGCTTCGGATCTCGAACGCCGTTTCTACTGCACGGTCAGGGTCACCATCGTGGTGTGCGTCTGGTTCCCTCCGATGGCCGTGATGGTGAGGGTGTAGTTGCCCGGCGGCGTGCCCCCGGACTTGCCCCCACCGCCGCCGCTGCTACTGCTGCTGCCGCACGAGGCCCACAGCATTACCGACAGCCCAGCCACCGCCAGCAGCGCCCAGGGGCGGCGCCGCCGGACCAGGCTGAGAGCGCCCAGCAGGCCCAGGGCCGCGAGCCACAGCGCCGGCGTGCCAAGCGGCTTGCCCGAAGGAGCCGGCGGCGGCGCCATGCGGCGCGCCGGCGGGGCGGCTGAGGGCGCGGTGGTGGTTACGGCCACTGCCACGCTCGTCGAGGATGAGCCGTCGAGGGTGGGCGAGGCCGGCGTAGGCGTGCACTTGCTCTCCGAGGGCGCGCCCGAGCACGACACCTGCACGGTCTCGTCGAATCCGCCGACGGGTTTCAGCGTCACCGTGTAATTTGCGGTCACACCCGGATTGACGCCGATCGAGCCCGGACTGGCCGAGATCGTAAAGTCCTTCCCGCTCCCTGACAGCGGCACGGTCTGGGGGCTTCCCGCAGCATTATCGGTAACCATCAGGGCGGCGCTACGCGATCCTCCAGCCGCGGGCGTAAACGTGACGCTGATGGTGCAGTTCTTTCCCGCACCCACCGTAGTGCCGCAAGTATTGGTCTGGACGAAGTCGGCCGCGTTCACCCCGCCGATGGCGATGGACGTGAGGTTCAAGGTGGCGGTGCCGGTGTTGGTGAGCGTGACTACCATGGCCGTGGAGCTCGTGCCGACGTTCTGGCCGCCGAACGCCACCGAGTTCGGCGCCAGCATCACTTGCGGGACGGTGACTCCATTGCCGGACAGGCCGACCGCCTGCGGGCTGCCCGCAGCGTTGTCTGCCACGCTGATTGAGGCGGATCGCGCGCCGCCCGCGCTCGGTTTGAAGTTCACCGTGATCGTGCAATTGCCGCCCGCCGGCACCAGCGACAGGCACGTATTCGTCTGGGGGAAGTCGCTGGAGTTCGTCCCAGTCACGGTGATACCGCTAATGCTTAAATCAGCGGTGCCGGAGTTGGTGAGTGTCACGGCTTGGGCCGGGCTGGTGGTGTTCACGTTCTGATCGCCGAAACTGAGGCTTGTGGGGGAAAAGGTCACCGCCGGCGCGGTGCCGGTTCCGCTCAAGGCCACGGTCTGCGGGCTGCCCGGGGCATCGTCGGCTACCGACAGCGTGGCGCTCCGCGAGCCGGACGCCGTGGGGGTGAAGATCACCATGATGGTGCATGACTTCCCGGCGCCGACGGGGCTCACGCAGGTGTTGGTTTGGGTGAAATCTGTGCTATTGCTTCCCGTCACGGTGATGCTGGTGATCGTCAGGCTTGCGGTGCCCGAGTTGGTGAGCGTGACGTTCATGGGAGGGCTGGAGGTTCCCACCGCTTGATTGTCGAAGGTCAGGCTGGTGGGCGACAAGGTAACCGCCGGGCCGTTGGTGCCGGTTCCGCTCAAGGGCACCGATTGGGGGCTCCCGGGAGCATTGTCGGTCACCATCAGTGCCGCGCTGCGCGCGCCGGCAGCGGTGGGCGTGAAGGTGACGGTGATGGTGCAACTGGTGATCGTCACTGAACCAACGCAGGTGTTGGTTTCGGCGAAGTCCAGGTTGTTCGTGCCCCCGACCGCAATACTGGTGATGGTGAGGGAGCCGGTGCCGGAGTTGGTGACCATCACCGTCATGGCGGCGCTGGTGGTTCCCACCACTTGGTTGCCGAAGTTGAGGCTGGTGGGTGTGAAGGTCACCTGCGCCTGGGTGCCGGTGCCCGAGAGGCTGACGGTTTGCGTGGGAGGCGAGTCGTCATCGGTCACGGTCAGGGTCCCGCTTTGTGCGCCCGAAGTGGTGGGCGTGAAAGTCACGTTGATGGTGCACGCTGCGCCGGCCGGCAGCGTCCCGTCGCAGTTATCCGTTTCGCTGAAAGGAGCGGTGGCGGCTATCGACGTTATGGTGATGGTCGCCAGGCCGGTGTTCGTCATAGTGACCGGCTGCGAAGCGCTCGAAGTGCCCACAAGCTGGTTACCGAAGCTGAGTGTCGCAGGAGCGAGTTGGATCGAGCCTTCCGTCGAACCGCCGCCCGTGAGGGGCACGTTCTGCGGGCTGTCGGAGGCGTTGTCCGTGATCGTGAGGTTCGCGTTCTTCAGTCCGACCGCCGTGGGCTTAAACGTGACGCTGATGGTGCACGAGCCGCCGTTCGCCGCCAGCATGGCGCCGCAAGTGGTGGATTCGCTGAACTGAGAGGACTGGGCTCCGGTGATGGCAACATTCGTGTTGCTCAGAGCCCCAACGCCGTTATCGGTGAGCGTCACGACCTGCGCGGCGCTGCTGCTGCCCACCGCCAACTGGCCGAAGTCCAGCCTGAGATGCGACAGACTGACGGCGGGGCCGAGATCCAGTTTGGCGACGAACGCGTCTGAGGTGCCGTCGCAATTTCCATCGGTGCCGCAACTCGTCTGGAACGCCCCCGTGGCGACCGGAAAGCCCTGGCCGGGAGTGCTCGAACCGCGCGACGTGGTGCTGCCCGTCACGTAGGCAATGCCGGAGGCGTCCACGGCCAGGCCGAAGGCTTCGTCGTCATTCGCGCCGCCCAGAAAGGTGGAGTAAATCTGGTTCAAGCCATCGGCGCTGAGCACCGACACGAAGGCGTCATTCAGTCCGCCGTTGCAGGTCCCGTCCGTGCCACAGGCGGGTTGCAAGGCTCCCGAAGTGACCGGGAAGTTTGCCGACGTCGTAAGACCGGCCACATAGGCGTTACCCAGGCCATCCACCACAATCATGTTCCCCTGGTCGTCATCGCTGCCGCCGAGGTAGGTGGAGTAGACCAGGTCGCTCAATCCGCCGCCGGCAGGCTTCAACTTGGTGACAAAGGCGTCGAGACCCCCGCCCGGCGTGAATTGGAAAGCGCCGGCGGTCGGAAAGTCCGACGATAGGGTATCGCCGGTCACGTAGACGTTGCCTGCGCTGTCCACCGCGACACTCTTCGCTTCATCGGTGCTGCTGCCGCCCAGGTAGGTGGAATAGAGCAGGTCGGAATGTCCTGTGCCGGCCAGGCTCAACTCGCTCAGGAAGGCGTCATTATTCGCGCCGTTGCAGTTTCCATCCGTCCCGCAAGTGGTGTCGTAAGCGCCAGTCGTGGTAGGGAACGCGGCCGAACCGGTCTGGCCGGCCACGAAGACGTCACCCGCGGAGTCGAGGGCGATGCCTTCCGCCTGGTCCGCGCCGGCTCCGCCGAGGAAGGTTGAGTAAACCAGATCCTGCGACCCATTCCCGGCAGGATTCAGCTCGGTGACGAATGCGTCATCGATTCCTCCGCCGTACGTTGTCTGGAAGGCCCCTGCCGTGATGGGGAAGGTTGTGGCAGAAGTCGTGGGGCCGGCCACATAGGCGTTCCCCGAGCTGTCCACCGCGATGCCGTAACCCTGGTCGGCGGTGCTCCCGCCAAGATACGTGGAGTACAGGAGCGCCGTGCCGCTGGAGTTCAGCTTGGTGATGAAGGCGTCGTAGACGCCAGAAGTGCAGCTTGGGCCGCTCGGACCCCCGCAGACCGTCTGGTATGCGCCCGTCGTGGTCGGGAAGTTATCGGAATCGGTCCGGCCGGTGATGTACGCGTCTCCGGAAGGGTCCAAGGCGATGCCGGCCGCCTGATCGGCGCCGCTGCCCCCGACGTAGGTGGAATACAGCAGGGCAGTGCCGGCCGAATTCAGCTTGGCGACAAACACGTCGTAGCTTCCGCCCTGGTTCATTCCGCAGGTCGGGCAGGGCCCTCTGCTGGCGCCCTGAAAGTCGGTGGACGCGGTGGCTCCCGCCACGTAGGCGTTCCCCGAAGCATCTACGGCGATCGCGTACCCGACATCAGTATTACTCCCGCCGAGGAAGGTGGAATAGGTCAGGACGGGGTCAATCACCAGAGGAAGGCTGCGGTCGTAGGTTCCAACCTTGAAAGCTATTTGAGATCCGCGTTGGTTGGACTTCGATCCGGCGGTCTTCACCACGTACTCGACAGGAACGGCTTTCCTGGTGCCCTTCGGGCCAAGCTGATAGGCCACCGGCTTGTGCAGCCGGATTTCGCCGGCGGCAGTCGCGATCATAAGGTCGCCATGGTCGGCGAGTTCGAGGGGCGCTTCGCCGGTCCGGTCCGTCCCGGAATCCGCCCCGACCGCGAGCGCAATCGCATTCGGGTTGGCCCCGGGAGCCAGCCTAAAGTCGTACTCCAACTCACCCTGGCTGCCGTAGTAAACCAGATCCACTCCGGGATATACGGCCGAGTATTCCACCCTGCCGTAGTTGGGGATATTCGTTCGCCACTGGCGGGAATCGCGGCCCATAAAGTAGTTGCTTCGGCCCGGAAGTTCACCCGCACCCACCACCCGGGCGGGGTTGGCGTTCAGCAGCCGCATCCGAAAAACGCCGCTGCCCGCTCTCGCAGAACCGTGGTTTCCCGGTGCGGAGTCTGCGGTTTCGCGCTGCGCTTCGCTCGCCTGATTCGCGTCCCCCGGCCTTGCCAGCGCCACCACGGCCTGATTCCTCGTGAGGAAAAGGGTGTAGCCCCGGCCCCGCGCCACAAAGTCCACGCGGGGATCGGTCTGCCCTTGGTTGGCCTCGAAGCTCAGCGGAAGTCTGCCGTAGTTCGCGTGAACAGCGCCCCGCACTCCCTCCCCGGCCCGGGACGCGCGCTGCGTGTTCTGAGCTGCCGGAGCCGGCGCGGAAGCGCCTCGTTCAGGCGCCTGTTGCCGGAAGCCCTTGGCCCAGGCAAGTTCTGATTGTGCCCCCAGGGTTAAGCCTGGGCTCCAAAGTGCCGCCACCACTGCAGCCAGCAGCAGGCTCGAGCCCGCGGTAACCCGGCCCGGCGAAGCCCGCCGGACCTTCAAACCGCTGCTGCTGCCTTGACGAGATCTCATAATCTTGCTCCAAAGTGTGATGGCGATGGTTCGAGTGTCGATAATCCGGGCGGTGCATTGCTCCGACGGCGGGGTGGCAATTAGACGTCCGCTGGCTGCGGAGAAGCCTCCCCCTCGAATCTCGCCCCAGCGTCACACTTGCTGAGTAGTTAAGCCCAGTATCGTGCGCCTGTCAAGACTTGCAACCGTAAGTATTCCGAAACAAGGCAATGCGAGGCCATGGGCCGCCGCACAGTTTTGGGGCTTGAATGCGACAGGGCCGGGATTCAGGGCCGGCGTGCGAAAATCTCACGGGCTTCGCCGAGATCGCGCGCCGCCGGCGTGATGATGGTGCGGGGGCCGACGGGAATTTTCTCGCCCTTGGTAAGCGCTCGCCGGACGTCGTCCTCGCAGACGAATTCGGCCGGCTTCGCTTGCACGGGTCCGCCCGGCGCACTTGCGGGCAACGTCACGCTCGGTCCGGAAGCCGCACCTTGGGCCTGCTTCGCCGGGGCCGGAGCGCACGAACCCGAGGGCGTCGCCTGCCGGGCGGGGGCTGCTTTGGCGCGCGACGCCAGAACGCGGTCCACAATGCGAGCGATCTCGGCCCGGTCGATGACTGCCGCCGGGGGGTTGGGCACGGGCGCCGCCGGGGCCACGAGGAGAGAGGCCGGCGCTTTCAGGGCGGGGGCGTTGACCGGCTCCCTCCCGGTGGCCGCCGCGCCGGCGTGGGCATGGTCCACAGGCCGGCGCTCGTAGGCGAGCCGTTTAATGTTGACCAGATGCATCGGCGAGATGTTGTCGGAAGTGATGTTTCCCCCGGGCGTTCCGCAGCCGAGCGACATGGAGGGCGAAAGACCCGTGGTCCACCCCACCGAGCCGTGCGGGGCCGGCGTGTTGACCACCAGGCGGAAGGCCGGAAGCTCCAGGGCCATGGCGCGCAGCACCTGGTCGTCGCGCGCGTGCAGGGCCATGGTGTGACCCATGCCGCCGAACTCCAGCAGGCGCCGGCAGACGTCGAGCCCTTCGCGCCAGTCTGCCACGGTGAAAAAGGAAAGCACGGGCGAGAGTTTTTCAGCCGAGAGGGGGTGCTGGCGGCCGATGCCGTCGAGCGGCGCCACCAGGGCGCGCGTGCCCGGCGGAACGGCAAAGCCCGCCGCCTGCGCGATGCGGTCCGGAGACTGGCCCACCATTTTGCCATTGACGCGGAAATCGGGCAGGATCAGCACCCGGGCCACGGCCGCGGCCTGCTCCGCCGTCAGGAAGAAGCCGCCCTGCCGCTCGGTCTCCAGGCGCGCCTGTTCGGCCACGGCCTTGTCCACTACCATGTGCTGTTCCGAGGAGCAAATGGTGCCCCAGTCGAACGACTTGCCGGCCAGGATGTCGGCCACCGCTTTGGGCACGTCCGCCGAGCTGTGGATGTAAGCCGGCACATTGCCCGGGCCCACGCCCAGGGCGGGCTTACCCGAGCTGTAGGCGGCCCGCACCAGGCCGGCGCCGCCCGTGGCCAGGATGATGGCGGTCTGGCGATGCCGCATCAGCTCGTTGGTGGCCTCCAGGGTTGGCAGGCTCAGGCAGGCGATCGAGCCTTCCGGCGCGCCCGCCTTCACGGCGGCCTCGGCCATCACGCGCGCCGTCTGCAGGATGCAGCGCACCGCGTTCGGGTGCGGACTCATCACGATGGTGTTGCGTCCCTTGAGCGCGATCAGGGCCTTGAAAATTGCCGTGGAGGTGGGATTGGTGACCGGAATAATGGCCGCCACCACGCCGGCGGGAACGGCCATCTCCACGATGCCGTTTTCCGGATCCTCCCGGATAACCCCCACCGTTTTCATGCCCTTGATGGCGTTGTAAACGTCGCGCGCGCAGAAGAGGTTCTTCTCGACCTTGTCTTCCACCTTGCCGTAGGTGGTTTCCTCCACGGCGAGGCGCGCCAGGGGCTCAGCCTGGGCGCGAGCGGCCTCGGCACACGCGCCCACCAGGGCGTCGATGGCGGATTGGCTGTAGCCGGCGAGAACCTTCTGGGCCGCCGCGGCCTTCTCAACAAGATGGCGGGCTTCCTGAATGGAATCGAGGTCGCGGTCCATAGAACAGGGGCTAGGTGTTAGGGGTCAGGTGCTAGGGAAACAACAAATGATGAAATATGAATGACGAACGGTCCCGTCCGAGCGTGCCGTTCATTGTTCATCGTTCATAATTCATCGCTAGCTGGCGCTTTTCTTCCCGGAGAGACCGCCACCGGGCAGAATCTTCTCGGCCTCGCTGTGCGGGCGCGGGATCACGTGCACGCTCACCAGTTCGCCCACGCGGCGCGCGGCCGCGGCCCCCGCGTCGGTGGCCGCCATAACGGCGCCCACATCGCCGCGCACCATCACGGTGACGTAGCCCGCCCCGATGTATTCCTTGCCGATCAGCACCACGTTCGCCGCTTTCACCATGGCGTCCGCAGCCTCGATGGCCCCCACCAAGCCTTTGGTCTCGATCATGCCGAGCGCGTCCTGCGTCATACCGCCTCCGTGTGCCACCGCCAGCAGACCTAAGAAGCTAACACGACTGCGAGGAGGGTGCAAGGAAAGGCTAAATTTCGTAGCGACTTAGTTTAGAGACTTTGTAGCGCGGTGTCCTCACCGCCAATGTTCTTTCCTTAGCGAAGCGTCGATGGGGACATCGCCGGTGCAGCAAACTGAGTGACCACCCTAAACTTACAGCCGGCACGGGTCCGCCCGCACGGTCGAGCGGCCACAGCAATCGACGGCCCCGCGAGGAGCCGTACCGTGAGTGACCGCGTATGAGGTAAGGACTAGCCGCAGCCGTCGACCGCGTTTTCCGCTTGACATCCGCCCTCGAAGTAATATACAGTCAATACCACCGTGTTTAACGTACCGAGGTCCGCCCGTTTCCTCCGGCCCGAAGGCTGTAACCAGCGCCAAGCTCGAGGGGCGAAGCCACCCAAAGCCAATGGGGTTATCCCTTTTCTTACCAATAACTTATCCCGAAAATCTCAGAGCCGAAGCCATTGTGGTTACATCCCTTGTTTTCAACGACTTGCGTCGAAAAGCGGGCTGAAATCGGGAGAATTAGTAGGAAATAGGCTGACGTCAAGAATTGGCTGTGAAGATGTACGCCGTTGGTGGACAACTGCCCCCGGCGTGTCGTCCTATATTTGGGGCCCGGAATTCGGACGCTTATATTCCCGGCCAGGGGATCAAACGCGAAAGCGGAGGGAACTGAAAAAAGTGGGCCGAACCAAGCTGGAATGTGCTTTAGAATCAGTTAGTTGTTATGATTCCTGGGGCGCGATCATTCCGCCCGCGCAGCCTGCCAGCGCCGTCAGTGGCTGGCGAGTGGCGACAGACCGCGAAAGAGTGGGCGGATCGAAGCTGGAATGTGCTTTAAAATCAGCCGTTTGCTATGATTCCGCTACGGCTCGCGTCCGCCCGCCCGGGAGGCGGAACCTCGATTTACCGAAGACCGCTCCGAGCTCCGGGCGACTGCGTGTGGCTCCCGGGCCGGACGTTCACGTTCCTTCACCGCTTGGCCACGAGGGGAAACGGGCGCGGGACGATGCCCTGCCCTTCCTTCACGGTGATGATCTGGTTGACGGGGACTTTCTCGAGTTTTTCCACCACGCCGTTGGGCCACGTGATTTCGAGGGATTCAATCGTCTTGCGCTTTCCCAATCCAAAATGGACGCGAGGATCGCTGGCCGACATATAGCCCATGCCGCCCTGCCGCTGTTTCACCTGGATGAACCCTTCCGATACCAGGCGCAGCGAAGCACCCACCGCGTCGCGATTCGACTTGGTTCCGATCAGAAAAACCTGCAGCCAGTTGTGGGCGTTGCCGCCGTCGTTGCGCAGCAAGGCTGCATTCCCGCCGCGAATGTTGAGGGCCAGGTCGAGATCGCCGTCGTTGTCGTAATCGGCCACGGCCAACCCGCGGCCCGCCACCGGCCGCACGAAATCGGGGCCGAGTTCGCCGGAGACTTTCTTGAACTTGCCGCCGCCGAGGTTGCGGAACATCAGGCACGGTTCCCGGTAGCTCACTTCGGAGTGGTAGAGGCTGATGTTGTCAAGCATGGCCCCGTTCACCTGGCAGATGTCCGTCCAGCCGTCGTTGTCGTAATCGAGGAACTTCGTGGTGACGCCGCTGAGGTTCAGCACGGAGTTGCCGATTCCGCAGGCGTAGGTGGCGTCGTCGAACGTCCCGTCGTGATTGTTGCGGTAGAGGCGGTTAAGCTCGTGATCGAGGTGGGTGATGTAGAGGTCCGGCCAGCCGTCTCCGTCCACGTCGGCCGCGTCAATTCCCATCCCGGCCTCGTACTTGCCGTCTTCGCTGGCGGCCATGCCGGAAATGAACGAGACGTCCTTGAACGTGCCGTCGTGCTGATTGAGGAAGAGAAAGTTCGGCCAGGTGTCGTTGGCCACGGCGATATCGGTCCAGCCGTCGTGGTTGAAGTCCGCCAGCACCACGCCCATGCCCTTGGCCTCCGGAACGCCGACGCCGGACTTCTGGCTCACGTCGGTGAACGTTCCGTCATGATTGTTGTGATAGAGCTTCAGGTGCTGCCCCTTGTAGTCATCGGGATGGCAGTAGGCGCGATAACCGGGTTTGTGGTCGCCGCACCAGATATTGATTTGCGGCGACCACTCGATGTAGTTGCAGACCAGAAGGTCCAGGTATCCGTCCCGGTCGTAATCGAACCAGCCCGCGCTGGTGCCCCAGCCGCCGGTGTTGGCGACCCCGGCCTTCTCGGTGACATCGGTAAAGGTGCCGTCGCCGTTGTTGCGGAACAGGATCGAGCGGCCGTAGCCCGTGACGTAGAGGTCGGGAAATCCGTCGTTATCGAAGTCGCCCACCGCCGCGCCCTGGCCGTAAAGGCCGGCAGCGCCGGCACCGGCCTTTACGGTGACGTCGGTAAAGGTGCCGTCGCCGTTGTTGCGGTAGAGGGCGGACCGCAAGGGACGAGGCGGCTGGTAGGCGTTGGTGGCCGCCGACTGTACGAAGAACAGGTCCATGAGCCCGTTCTGGTCGTAGTCGATCCAGGCCACGCCGGTGCCCATGGTTTCCAGGTAGAACTTCTGGTTGCTCGCGGTTGCGTCCTGCAGAAAGTCGATCGCGGCCGCGTGCGCCACGTCCGTGTATCGAACCGGCACGGTTTCAGGCGGATGGGCTGCGTTGGCTCCGGCCGCGCGCTCCGAAAACAAAGGCCGGGCCGCGAGCGGGCTGCGAAGCGCGAGCGCGCTTGCACCGATGGACCCAACCCGAGTGAGGAATTGACGGCGCGACGGCATGAGTTCGTCTCTCCGTCGAGTATAAGGCTGGGCCCGGAAGATGGGAAGAAGTGGAGAGCGTCACCCGCCGGCTGCCGGGTGGACGCGAGCGAGCAGCGTCCAAGGTCGCGCCACGGAGGGGAGCCAATTCATTGCACGCGGGTGTTCGCGGCAGGCGGCGCCGTGGGCGGGGCCATCAGCCCTAGACCCTGCAGCAGGAAGACTGTGCGCTGGGCGGCTCCCCGCCAGATCAGCTGGCAGCCATCGCCCTGGCAATTCTGCACGTAAACGTCTCCCCCGCTGTACTCCAGGCTGCAGTTCTTGAAAACGCAGTTGATGAAGACGCCTTCATCCAGAACAACGTTTTGGTTCTCAAACGTCTTGCCGTCGTAGCGGTTCATCGGCGCTCACCGCCGGCGCTGCGGAGCCGGGTCCGGCCTCCGGCGGGCGTCAGTTCTTGGGACGCGCCCGCCGGTTGGGCCATCTTCGTTTGTACCATTGGACGCCGCGTTACGGCAACGACGGGGCGCCGGTCTAAGCGGCGTGCGACACATGCGCCGGGGGGCGCAGCATGGTCTGCACGCGGCTGCGCAGCCTGTTAAGGGCTGCCGAGTGGATCTGCGACACTCGCGATTCGTCGATGCCGAGCTGATCGCCGATCTGCTTCATCGTCAAGTCCTGCTCGTAGTAGAGGGACAAGATCTGGCGTTCCCGCTCGGATACGCGCTCCAGGGCCTGGTTGAGCAGGTCGCGCTGCTCCCTGCGGTAACAGAGCTCCATCTGGTTGGGCTGGTTTTCGGCGGGCAGCTCTTCTTGGCTTCGCGGCCGGTCCTCGCCCATCAGGGTGGGCCTCATCCACTCCAGGCCCATACTCTGCATTTCGTGAACAGACTGATACCACTCCTTCAGACTGATGTGGAGTGCGTCCGCCAACTCCGAGTCCGTGGCCGGGCGGCCCAGCCGGACGCCGAGCTCTTGGAACTGCCGCTCGGCCCGCTTGTTCTTCTTGCGCATGTCGCGCGACGCGGGATCCAGAGTGCGGAGCGCGTCCAGGATGGCCCCGCGGATCCGGTAGCGGGCATAGGTCTCGATCTTCACGTGCTTGCTGGTTTCAAAGCGGCGCACGGCGTCGATCAATCCGAGCGTGCCGGCGCTCATCAGATCGTCCACGTCCACGTGGGCCGGCAGGTGCTCTCTCATCTCGTGGGCCACTCGCTTCACAAGTGACAGCAGCTTGACGGTCACGGCATCGCGCTCGCTCGCCCGCCGGGTGGCGATAGCTTCGCGCCGGCTCTTCAGGCGGCTGTGGTTATGCCGGGCGTCAGCCTGCCACTTCGCGCTCCGCCTCGCCGTTGCCTCTTTGGCCGGGGTCTGGGTGCTTCCTGATGCTGCATTTGAGGCTCTCATCGTCATGCTCCTTTTTCGCGGCCTGCTCAAGTGCCCTGAGATCAGGCCCGCCGGGCGGCACTGGCGAGGGTCAAGTTCGGGAGAACTGAGAGCACACGTCGCCGTCGACGCGAGAAGTCCGCTCTGCGTCCTCGATCGCCTTCGCTTGTCTCGTCTTTGGCCGCTTGCTGCCCTCCCTATTGCAGGTGGCGGGCCACGCTCATGAATGAAGGCTGAACGGACGACCTCGGGGGATTCGGTAAGCCGGGCGAGGAGTCTGGGCCGTCCGAACGACCGCCGGCTGGGTTTTAGGAGCCCGCGCCGGGAGGCCGCGGGCTTGGCCGCATCTACAACTTGGGAAGGCGGTTGGCGATCAGTCCGAGCCAAGAGCCCGGCTCAGGCGAGGAGTCTGGGGCCGGGCCGGGTGGCAAGCTTCGCGAGGGCGCGCGAGCGCGCCTCCGCCGCCTGCACACCGGGCGCAGCAGCGCAATCGCAGGGCCTGGACCGCGCCCGGGTTCCGTTTTGGGAAAGACGCGCGCCGTTTTGGAACTGAACCTCTTCGAACGCGGTGGCCCTATAATTCATCGAGCGTGCGCATTCGGCTGCGACCATGCGCCTCGGGCAAAGCTTCCGGCAAGGCCAAGCTTCGAAGATCGGCTCTGGCGGAACGTAAAGCCGTCAGCGGGCCGCGACTCAGCAGTCGCGGACCGCGCGCGCGAAAGGCGCATCCAAGCAAAGCATGATCGTCTCTACGATGTTGTTTTGCGGCAGATACTCAGCAAGGTGGTTGGCACCCCCGCGGCGCGTGTGCCCGCAGCGGTGGCGCACGGCGGAAGCCGGCGGCGCGCTGTCTCTGATCCTCCTGCTGGCCGCTGCGCCGTTGCCCGCGCAGCAACAGCAGCCACCTCCGGTGCTGCGCCCGAGGCCTCCTCTGTCTGAGCCGGCCCCGCCGCCGGGCGGCGGCGCTGAGGGCGCTTCGCAGGACAGCCCGCCCCCGGGCGACTGGGCTCCGGAATTGCTTGACGGCATTCTCAACGCTTCCAATCCCGACGCCCAGGAAGCTCTTTACGACGCCGCGTTCGCCGCGGGGCCAGACCTGATTCCGCAGCTTCAAGCGGCGCTTAAAGATGACCGCACGGCCGAGTTCGCCGCCCAGTCTCTGGCATTCCTCGGCGGCGAGCAGGCCACCAAGACTCTCGAGGCCCTTGTCAGCGATCCACGCGATCTTGACCTGCGCCGCTTCTACCTCGGCGCTCTCGGTGAGTTTCCCGCCCCGGAGATCACCCAATTGCTGGTGAGGGCGGTTGAGAAGTCCGACCTCGAGCCTGACCGCACCGTCACCGAGGCTGCTGTTTGGGCCTTGACCGTCCGGTCGGATCCGGCGCTGGCCGCCCAACTGCGCCAGGCCGAAGCTCACATCCAGGACTTGGTCATCCGTGAAGCCGTCGACAACGCCGGTGAGGTGATCGAAGCTCGAGCGAAATACCTTGCCTCGCCCGACGGCAAGAAGGCGGGATCATCGATCCCGGAAGCGGTGCGGACGTACTTCATCGGAGCGTTGGAAAACCCCGTTTCCCCGGCCGCCAGGCGTACCTCCGGCTCCACTGAGTCCCCGGCGCGGACCGAAGTCAACCGGCTTATCTTTTCGCCGGACGGCACGCGCGCCCTCGCCCACGTGACTTTCGTCGACCCCGACGGCACTGCCAACTATGACCTGGTGCTCCAGAAGCAATACGGGGACTGGGCGGTGGTGAGCGTCTGGATGGGCTCCACGACACCTGCACCGGAGCCCGTGCCGCCCCTGAAGCCCGCTACACCATCGAAGTCCCCAGCGCGCCCCAAGGCTCCGGTGCGCGCCAAGCCCTCGAACTGATCGCGGCTGAGCAGCTCAGCCCGCGCCCCTCCAACCTTGGGCGCGAGACCCGAAGCCGGACGCTCAATCTGCTATACTTTTTGGATGGAGGTTGGGTGAGCAAAACTCAGAGGATTCGATCCACGACCATTCTGGCCGTGCGCCGCGACAACAAGCTGGCCATGGCCGGTGACGGCCAGGTGACGATGGGCGAAGGGGTGGTGAAGTCCAAGGCTAAGAAGATCCGCCGCCTCTTTAACGACAAGGTTGTGGCCGGCTTCGCGGGCAGCACCGCCGACGCCCTTTCGCTCTTTTCCCGGTTCGAGCAGAAACTGGAGGAGTACCACGGCAACCTGAGCCGGGCCGTGGTGGAGCTCGCCAAGGAGTGGCGCACGGACCGCGCCCTGCGCCACCTGGAGGCGCTGCTGCTGGTGGCCGACGCCAAGAACACCTATTTGGTGAGCGGCACGGGCGACGTGATCGAGCCCGACGACGGCATTGTGGCCATCGGGTCCGGCGGCCCCTACGCCCTGGCGGCCGCCCGCGCCCTCAGCAAGCACTCCGCGCTCAGCCCGCGGGAGATCGTCGAGGAGTCGATGCGCATCGCCAGCGACATCTGCATCTTTACCAACGACCAGGTGACCGTCGAGGAAATCTAGACGCGGCAGCCAGAAGCCAGGAGGCAAAGACGGCAGCCAGGAGGCGGGAGTCAGGGGTCAGAAAGAAGACGGGACGCACTTGCCCCGCCGGTCGTTCTGACTGCTGACTTCCGGCTTCTGACTTCTGATTTCGGACATGGTTTTTTACTTACCCGAGACCCTTGAAAACGCGTCCTCGCTGGACGAACTGACGCCCCGCCAGATCGTGGCGGAGCTGGACAAACACGTGGTGGGCCAGGCCGAGGCCAAGCGCGCCGTAGCCATTGCCCTGCGCAACCGCCTGCGCCGCCAGAAGCTCTCCGAGGAGCTGGCGGAAGAGATCCTGCCTAAAAACATCATCATGATCGGCCCCACCGGGGTGGGTAAGACCGAGATTGCCCGGCGGCTGGCGCGCCTCACCAACTCGCCTTTCCTCAAGGTGGAGGCGTCCAGGTTTACCGAGGTTGGGTACGTCGGCCGCGACGTGGAGTCGATGGTGCGCGATCTGGTGGAGATTTCCATCGACATGGTGCGGGAGGAGAAGGTCAGCGAAGTGGCGGAGAAGGCGGAGCAGAATGCCGAAGAGCGTGTCCTGGACCTTTTGCTGCCGCCCCCCGCACCTGCCAAGCCCAAGCTGCCCGGCGAGGCCGCCGCCGGCGACGGGACCGAGCACATCGAGCGCACTCGCGAGAAGCTGCGCGCCCAGCTCCGCGAGGGCAAGCTCGACGAACGCCAGGTGGAAGTGGACGTCCGCGAGCGCAGTTTCCCCGCTTTTGAGGTGGTCTCCTCGCAGGGCATCGAGGAGATGGACATCAACATCAAGGACATCCTGCCGGGCCTTTTCGGCCAGCGCTCCAAGAAGCGACGCATGCGCGTGGCCGAGGCCATGGACTACCTCATTCAGGAAGAAGAGAACCGCCTGATCGACATGGACCAGGTGACGCGCGCGGCCGTCGAGCGCGTGGAGCAGAACGGCATCATCTTTCTCGACGAGGTGGACAAGATCGCCGGGCGCGAGCGCGGCCATGGGCCCGACGTGAGCCGCGAAGGCGTGCAGCGCGACATCCTTCCCATCGTGGAGGGCACCACCGTCAACACCCGCTACGGCATGGTGCGCACGGACCACATTCTGTTCATCGCTGCCGGGGCCTTCCACGTCTCCAAGCCCTCGGACCTCATCCCCGAGCTGCAGGGCCGCTTTCCCATCCGGGTCGAGCTGCAAACGCTGACCGTGGAAGACTTCGTCCGCATCCTGCAGGAGCCGAAGAGCGCGCTGGTGAAGCAGTACACGGCCCTGCTCGATACCGAAGGGATCAAATTGAGCTTCACCGACGACTCCCTCGAGGAGCTGGCCCGCTTCGCCGCCGTAGTAAACGAGCAGACCGAAAATATCGGCGCCCGGCGGCTGCACACCATCATGGAAAAATTGCTCGACGAGGTTTCGTTCGAGGGGCCCGACCTGAAGAAGAAGACCGTCAAGGTCGACGCCGCGTACGTGCGCGAGCGCCTGGCCGATATCGTGAAGAATCAGGACCTGAGCCGGTATATTCTCTGATCCACAGATTACACAGATCACACAGATATACGGGACCGCACCGATCATTTGCGTGCGAGATTGGGCGCCAGGCCGGCAGACCAGGCGGATGCCACCAGACACCCGTTTAGACCGCCGCGTCATCGCAGCCGGGCCCACACGCCCGGCTCTCCATTCGCCATTCTTTATCTGTGTCATCTGTGCAATCTGTGGACGGCTGCTTTCCTGTGCGGCCCAGTCTCCGCCCCGCCCGCCGCGAGTGCAGCGGCCGGAAGCGGTCAGGGACCTGGCGGTGAAACAGGTGGGCCGTAGCCTCGAGATCAGCTTTACTGCTCCCAAGCTGGGCGTGGATGGCGAGAGTCTGACGAAACCCCTCGAGATCGAGATTGTCGGAAGAGTCTTGCCGCCCGGCACCCCGGCGGTTCCGTCTCACGTTGCAGACTCCAGTGGGGAGACGGCGGCGGCGCCCGTCGTTACTCTGCGCAGCGAGGATCTCGCGCGCCTGGCGGTGGCAGGTAAGATCGAATACCGCGACGGGCTCTCTGCCGGCGACTTCAATCGCTCGGTGGGCGCCAGATTCGCCTTTCAGGTGGGCGGGCTGACCCGCGGTTTCCGCGGCCGCCCGATTGAGGGCGACCTCTCGAACGGCGCTGCCCTGACGCTGCTCGACGTTCCGAAGCCGGTGACCGGCCTCTCCATCGAGCCTGGCCAGAGCGCGCTCCGGCTGCGCTGGTCCCCCCCGGCTGAAACGATCACCGGGCGGCCGGCGGGATTCATCACGAACTATCGGGTGTACCGGAGCGAGACCGGGAAGCCTGGTTCCTACCGGCTTCTGGGTGTGGCGCATGAGGCCACCTACGACGATTCGAATTTCGAGTTCGGCCGTCTCTACAGCTACAAGGTGCGGGCGCTCGCCGCAGAAGGCGCGCAGACCGCGGAGAGCGAGGACTCGGCTGCGGTCGAAATTGTGCCGCGCGATACGTTTCCTCCGGCCGTTCCCGCCGGGCTTACCGGGCTTTACACCTCCGGCGCCATCGAGCTGATCTGGAGTCCAAACCTCGAGCCGGACCTGGCAGGCTACAACGTGTACCGGCGCGAAGAGGGAGCCGGGCAAGTGAAGCTGAACCCCGAGTTGTTGCACTCGCCGGTCTATCGCGACGCGGCCGTGACGCCTGGGCATCGCTACGCCTATCGGGTGACGGCCGTGGACCGTAGCGGCAACGAGAGCCCGCCCTCTGCCGAGGCCGAGGTGGAGGCGCCCTAAAACAGCGCCGCGATTTTTGCCGTACGCGGTTGTTCTTGATTTTTCCGCGCTCGGCCTGTAGCATGGGCTTCTCGCAGCATTGAAACCGGCCGACCCTGCCGAGGCGCTAAGGATGCCAGAATCCGGGAAGATGGATTCCAGCCGCCGCGCCGTGCTGAAAAAGGCCGGATTAGGCACCGGCGCCAGGACGGCGCTTCCGGCGCTGGCGGACCCGGCTAATCACCGGCCCGTGGCTGCGCCGGGCGTACGCTTCTTCGAGCGCCTGAAGGACGCCACGATTTTCGCATACTACACTTCCCAGAACGGCCCGGAGCAGGAGTTGCAGTACGGGGGCGACGAGAGCCCCGGCGCCTGCACCCATCCTGAGCAACAAAATTGAGGTCAAGCGATCCATGAAGCCCATGCTAAGTTTCGTGCTTACTCTGGCGGCGGTCTGTGCGATTCTCGCCACGCTCGCCGCGGCTGCGCCGCCTGAGCCCGACGGCGCCGCGATCTTCACGCAGAACTGCCAAATGTGCCACGGCGCCGACGGCAAGGGCTACGCGGCCATCAAGACTCCGGATTTTACCGACAAAAAGTGGCAGGCCTCCATCACCGACAAGCAGATTTTCGACGTCGTCAAGAACGGGAAATCCGGCACTATGATGGCGGCGTTTGGCAACAAATTGAAAGACGATGAGATCAAGGCTGTGGTGAAACGGATCCGCGCTTTTGGCGGCGCCAACGGGCGATAGGCTTGCCCGCCAGCGCCTCCCAGCGGACCTCGGTAAGGGCTGAGCGCGCCCGTGGGAGCGCTCGGAGGAGTCATGGATAGAGTCCGCGTTGGAATCATCGGCTCGGCGTTCGTCTCCAACATCCACGCCGAGGCGCTTCAGGATGTCTGCGAAGCCGAAGTGGTGGCTGTGTGCTCGCCCAGCAAGGGCCATGCCGAGGAATTCGCCCGCCGCTGGCAGATTCCCAATTTCTACACCGATTACCGGCGCCTGCTCGACCGCAAAGACGTTGACGCGGTGGTGATCGGCATCCCGAACGACCTCCATCGCGAGGTGGTGGTGGCCGCCGCCGACGCGGGCAAGCACGTTGTCCTCGACAAGCCCATGGCGCATACGCTTGACGACGCCGACGACATGCTGAAAGCCTGCCGCAAGCGCAAAGTGATGCTGGGTTACGCCGAGACCATCTGTTTCACGCCCAAGTACGTGCGCGCCAGGAAGCTCGTGGAAGAAGGCGCGGTGGGCGACCTTTACATGATCAAGCAGGGCGAGAAGCACTCCGGGCCGCATTCGGACTGGTTCTACGACGTGGAGCGCTCCGGCGGCGGCGCCATCATGGACATGGGCTGCCACGGCATCGAGTGGGCGCGCTGGATGTACGGCAAGCGCAAGGTGCGCAGCGTCACGGCCCACTGCCAGCGCGTGCTGCACACCGAGCGCACCCGCGGCGAAGACAATTCGGTGGTGATCCTCGAATTCGAAGGCGGAGCCCTCGCGGTGATCGAGGATAGCTGGGCCAAGCCCGGCGGCATGGACGACCGCATCGAGCTCTACGGCACCGAGGGCGTCATTTACTGTGACCTGCTGCGCGGCAGCTCCATGGAAACCTACAGCAACATGGGCTACGGCTACGCCGTAGAAAAGGCGGGCGAGACGCGCGGCTGGACGTTCACCGTCTTTGAAGAGACCCAGCTTTACGGATTCCCGCACGAGATGCGTCACTTCCTGCGCGCCATCCAAACCGGCCAGGCGCCATCGGAGAGCGGCGAAGACGGGCGCACCACGCTCGAGATCATTTACGCGGCCTACGAGTCGGCCGCTACCGGCCGGCGCATCACCTGGCCCTACAAGCCGAAGAAGCCGGGCGATATTCCCATCAGGCCCTGGCTGAAGGCGGGGTCGTAGACTCGGCCACCGATGACGCGCCAACCCCCATCGAGGTAGCGGCGGTCGAGCAGGGCCGGGGTTTCGGGCAAGACGTTCAGGATCTTTCTCAGCCATTCGAGTCGCGACGCTTGGCTGGCGTCGGTTGTTAAGGACAGAATCGAGCACAGGATTCGTGGAGTCGAAGTTTGGCTGGACGAAATGTCGCTGACCGGCGGCGAAGAAGTGCTGAGGGCCCTCAAGGCCGGGATCAGTCAAGCCCACGAGTTGGTCGTGATCGTATCGAACGAGAGTTTGCGGTCGCAGTGGGTCGCTTGGGAGATTGGCATGGCCGAGGGGCAGCGGAAGCGGATCACACCGCTCCTGAATAACGTGGATCACGACGCGATGGCGCCTCTGAAAGGGGTGAAATCGTATGAGCTCAATCTGTTCGAAAAATTCCTGTTAGAATTGACCCGGAGAGCATCCAAGTCTTAGCGAGGGTTTCATGGGCAGCCGAGTTTTTATCAGCCACGCCGCTGCGGACCGCGGGTTGGCGCACAGGGTCGCCGAGGCAGCTCAAAAGTTCGGAAGTCAAGTGTGGCTTGACGAGTGGTCCCTGCCACAGGGCGCGAGCCTGGCGTCGCGGATCAACGCCGCGCTTAAGGACAGCGACGTGGTCGTGGCGATCGTAAGCAAGCAATCGGCTCAGAGCCCCTGGCTCAATTGGGAGCTGGGCGCCGCCCTTGCGCTGGATAAGAAGATCCTGATCGTCACCGACGCTGATAATCTGTCGGAGCGGGACTTGCCGCCAACTCTCCGATCCCTCGTCCGCGTTCGGCCTCAGCAGGTAGAACGTTATCTGCGACAGCTCGAGCTCGATCTGAAACCTGAAGGTGTGGCCGTTTAGTCCATTTTCCCGGCGTACTGCACGTCTGGGGGAGTCCTTCCTTGCGTCTTCGGCTTACAGTTTTCTGAGGGCGAAGCCAGTCCGTGTTGCCCGCTGTGGCGCGGCCGGCGACAGTTTGAGGCCGGCCAAGTTCCGGGAAGAGAGTTATCATGAGCGACCGCAAATACCGTCAGCGCGGCTATCAGGATTCCGACCGCGACCGGCGCGACAAACCCTCCGGGAACCGGAGCGGGCCCAAGCCCGAGACCTTCGGCCCCCGTACGCCGAACTTCCCTGCCGCGCACACCGTGGTGCGGTGCGCGGGGTGCGGCACCATTCTCCCGGCGGACTTCGATCCGCAGGGCCGTTGCCCGCGTTGCGGGTTCGAGCTGCACAGTTGCAAGCAGTGCGCTTACTTCGAATCCGCCGCCCGCTTTGAGTGCACCCGGCCGATCAATGCACGCATCCCGCGCAAAGACGTGCGCAATGAGTGCTCTTACTTTGCCCCTCGCACCACCATCGAGCGTCAGACTTCGCCGGGCTCGGGCAATTCGGTGCGGGCGTCGAACGACCCTCGCCAGGCTTTTGAGAACCTTTTCAAGAAGTAGAGCCGGCCTGGAGGCCGGCACGCGCTCCGGCGTCGCGTTCTCGCCGGCCGCCGTGTGCGCCTTCACCTGCCGCGGCCGTTGAAGCCGCCGAGGAGTCTGCCGGCGGCTTGCGCCTGAATTTTCCCTTGCGGAGGTTTTCGAGATGACCCCCATCGTTGAACCTCGCACCGAGCGCTATCTGCAGGATTTAATCCCGCGGCGCGACGCCGTGCTGCGCGACATGGAGCGCTACGCCGCCGCGCACGACGTGCCCATCGTGGGCCCCGCCTGCGGGCGCGTGCTCTTTCAGCTTGCGCGTCTGGCGGGCGCGCGGCGCGTTTTTGAAATGGGTTCGGCGATCGGCTATTCCACGGTGTGGCTGGCCCGGGCGGTGGGGTCCGGCGGCGTGGTGTACTACACGGACGGCGATTCCGCCAACCTCCGCCGGGCCCAGGCTTACCTGCGGCGCGCCCGCGTGATCGACCGCGTGCGCCTGCTCACCGGCGACGCTCTCGAGCTGCTCAAGTCCACCGACGGCGAGTTCGACCTGATTTTCAACGACGTGAACAAAGAGCAGTATCCCGAGGTTTTTCGCCTGGCCGTGCCGAGGGTGCGCCTGGGCGGCCTTTTCGTCACCGACAACGTGCTGTGGTCCGGCCGCGCGGCCCGCGCCGCCGCCCGGGGCGACGCCGAGACGGCCGGGATCCAGAATTTCAATCGCCTCGTCTACCGCTCGCCGCGCCTGTTCACCACCATCGTTCCGCTGCGTGACGGCCTGGCCGTGTGCCAGAGGATTCGCTAGCCCCGCCACCTCGCGGCGCCTGAAAGCTTCGTCCTGCCGGCAGCCCCTCAAGCCGGACTTCGCGAATCCTCAAGGCCGCCGCGGCAGCTTGACGGGCTGGAACCACAGATCGTCCGCCCAATCGCCGGCCGCCAGAAACAGCGCTACCACCAGCTTCTTCCGGTTGGACTCGAAGGCGTCGTAAGGAATCCGCAGGGTGGCCTCGGTCTGCCCGCGGTCGAGACCGGTCAGCGGAGCGTTCAGGGCCAGCGACCCGTCGGGCGCCCGATACTCCGCCCGTGCGGCGCGCACCTTGCGGTTCCGGGCGAGGAGCACGGCAGCGATTCTGGCCGGCCGCGCGCCGGCGTTCTTCAACTCGAACCGGACGCGCAGCAAAAGTGCGTTGCCTTGCGCGTCCCGGCTCACCGTGACCGACTGAATATGCCCGAGGGGGGGCGCCTGTCCGCCCGGCGAACGCGCGGCATCCGGCCACGCGTGATTGAAAATGGCGAGGGCCACGCCCTCCGTCTTTTCCGTCTCCTGCTCGCGGTTTGCCCACCGGGGATGGCTGAGCATAAACTCCGAGTACTTCGTCTGATCGCCCACTGCGGACCGCATCAGGCGGTCGAGCGCCAGCGCGAAGTCGGGATGAAAGCCGGCTTCCGCCATCATCAGCACCCCCAGCCGGTCCGCTTCGAACTCGGTGCGCCTGTCGCCCTTCAGGTTGAACATCCCGCCCGCCGCCGGCGCCACCCGCAGCGCGAGTTGTGCCGCGGGGTCGCTCGGGCTGAAGCCGGAGGCGAGATAGATTTTGCGAAGCTCGGCCTCGAACTGCGGCTGGTATGCTGGATAGAGCATGATGCCGTGGGCCAGCTCGTGGGCGATCGCGGCGGCCCACACGCCCTCGTGGCCGCCGAGCACCCCGGCCAGACCGCGCGTCATGGCAATGCGCCCCCGGCCGTTCGAATAGGCGTTCACCTGCCAGCTCTCGATGAGATCGACCTTCCAGGGCAGGCGTGGCAAGGCCTGGCCGAGAGGAGTGGCCAGCAGGGCGCGCAGAGCCTCGTTGGCCAGACGATCGTCGGTGGCAGTGTCCTCGGGCCCAAGCGCCCCGGCGGCTGGCGCCGCGAGCAGAGCCAAGGCCACCAGCATGGGGGCCGCGAGATGCAAACGAACGGACCTCATTTTTCCAGCGTAGCAGAGTCTGCGGCTGGCGCGGCGGGGGACGGGAATGGCTTCTGACGTCGAGCCGACTGGCCGCACGGCCGCGCGCGCTTCTTGGAGCGCCGCGCGACGGGTCGCCCATAATGTTTATTTTTGCTCGGGCTGGCCCCCGGACCAAAAGTCGCTGGAGGTCTGGACGGGAACGATCTCAAACTCCACCAGGTCGTCCCAGCGGCTAACCCAGAGGTTCAGCAATTCCGTTTGGGGCGCTTCCATCATCTGGAAGCAGCGGGAGCCCGTAACGTCCACCCAGCTCGCGTGATAGACGACGCCCTCCGGCAGCATGCGGCCGCGTTGTTTGAACCGCTCGCCGACCGGTGCAGCGTTGCCGTTTTTGAACCGTTCGATGACCATGAATAACATGGTTGGGAGTATACCCCGCGCGGCTGCCGCTCAGATTGACCCACTACCGTCGGCGGCGCACTTTGTACTTGACTTCTTTAATTACTTGTTGTATAAGTTATGTATGAATAAAATTTATGCCAGACCGTGAGCCATCCATGACCGCCCGTTGGCGTCACCGGCCGTCCGTTCCGCGCTCCCGAGCCACCTTCGTCTTGGCCCGCGAGAGGGAATGTGCGCGAAAAGCGGATGGCTACGTCGAAGTTGTGGACTTTCAATCACATCCGGACTTTTTGCCAGGACGAATTGCAGGACATAATCCATTGACAATAAACGGTTTCGAGGGGGATAGGCGGGTTTCATTCATTCGCAGGATCACAGTCAGTGAATTGGGCTCTCGCGGCCGGACGTCGCCCTGCGGGGTCGGCGCGGCCGGCACCGTCGTAGCCGGTGCCCGCTCCAAGAAACGAAGCCAATCGAAGCCACCACGGTTAAACCTCTGGATTACAGTAGCACGCAGTCAAGATCGCGAAAACGAAGCCAATGCGGTTATGAGCCTGTTTTTCAATCAGCTAGAGCCAAAATGGGGACGATTTTTGGCGAGAGGCCGCAGCCTTGGGAGCGTCGCTAAATGCGGGGGAACCTTCACCTGTAACAGTTACATGCCGCCCGGTGCGCACGGGATAAACGAAGCCAATCGAAGCCATTACCACCAAGCCTTTTATTTGCAGCGAGATGCAGCCAAAATAGCACAAACGAAGCCACTGTGGTTATTCTCCTCATTTTCAGATACTTACAGCCAGAATAAGGCCGATTTTCTCTCCGTGAAGGCGGCAGAAATTTCGGTGTTGATCAGGTGGCCGGAGGAGCCCCGATTGATCTCACCCGCGGGGAAGGTTATGCTGGGCGCTGGACGCGAGCCATGAGCGAACTCGAAACCAAGCAATCGCGGTTGGAGGCCGAACTCAGGTCCGTGGCCTCCCTGGTGGTGGCGTACTCGGGCGGAGTCGATTCGGCCTATCTCGCCTACGCCGCTCATAAGGTGCTGGGCGGCCGGATGCTGGCCGTTACGGCGCTGAGCGAGAGTTTTTCCAAGCGCGACCGGGAGCACGCCGAAGGCTGCGCCGCCCAACTCGCCCTGCCGCACGAGTTCATCGAGACGGCCGAGGTTTCCAATCCCTCCTATCGCTCCAATAACCCCGATCGCTGCTTCTTCTGCAAAGACGAGCTCTTCGATAAGCTGGAGGAGCTGGCACGGGCGCGCGATTACGCCGCCGTGGCCTACGGGGTGAACCTGGACGACCTCGGCGATTGGCGTCCCGGCCAACGCGCGGGCCGGGAGCACGGCGTGCTGACGCCGCTGGTGGCCGCCGGCCTCACCAAGGCGGAGATTCGCGAGCTCGCCCGGCGCGCCGGCGTCCCGGTGTGGGACCGCCCGGCTTCCCCGTGCCTGGCGTCGCGGATTGCCTATGGCGTGGAGGTGACGCCCGAGCGCCTGAGCGTGGTGGAACGGGGCGAGGAGGCGCTGCGGGCGCTCGGCTTCACGCGATTCCGCCTGCGCCATCACGACCAACTGGCCCGCATCGAGGTTGCGCCGGAAGAGCTCGCGCGCGCGCTCGATCCCGAAATGGCGCGGCGCTTCGTGGAAATTTTCAAGGCGCTCGGCTTCGCCTACGTCACCCTCGATCTCGAAGGGTACCGGCAGGGATCCCTGAATCTGGTGAAGCTTCCGGCGCCTCGGGCCTAGAATGATTTTTGGTTGAATTTCGGAGCCATCGAATGCGTAAACACCGTGTCGTGGGTTTCAGCCTGATTGCAGCGATGATGATCGCCTCGCTCCCGGCGGCGGCCCAAACCAAGTCCGTCGCGGAGCGCCTCGGCTATCCCGCCGGCTCCAAGCTACTGATCATTCACGCTGACGATCTGGCGGTGGCCCACTCGGTGGACGAAGCCAGCTTCGCCGCGCTCGAAAGCGGCGCGGTGTCGTCCGCCAGCGTCATGGTGCCCTGCCCCTGGCTCACCGAAGTGGCCGATTGGTTTCGCGCCCACCCCGACGCCGACCTGGGCCTCCACCTCACGCTCACCAGCGAGTGGAAGACGTATCGCTGGGGCCCGGTGGCCCCGGCCGACCAGGTGCCCACACTCGTCAACCCGCGGGGATACTTCTGGCCGGATGTTGCTCCCGTAACAAGCCGGGCCACCTCGGAAGACGTGGAGCGCGAAATTCGCGCCCAGGTGGAGCGGGCCCTTTCCATGGGCATTCATCCCACCCACCTCGACACGCACATGGGGACGCTCCTGGCGCGCGCGGGCTACTACGCGGCGCTGGTGAAGGTGGCCCACGAGTACCACCTGCCGTTTATGGCCGCGCGTCCGCCGCTGGCGCCGCCCAACCTGGCTGCGCTGCTCGCGCCGAACGATGTGCTGCTCGACTCCGTAGTGATTTTCGGCCCCGGCGTTCCGCCCGACCGCTGGACCGAAACGTATATTGAGAGACTGAAAGCCCTCAAGCCCGGCCTCAACGAAATGATCGTCCACCTCGGCCACGACGACGCGGAGCTGGAGGCTATTACAGTAGGCCACCCCGATTACGGCGCGGCCTGGCGCGGCCGCGACTTCAAGGCCATGACCAGCCCCGAGTTCCGGCAGGCGCTCACGGACAATCACATCATCCTGGTGCACTGGAAAGACCTGAAGGCGCTGCTGTGAGGGCGGCTTACGCTCCGGTTTGGACTGCGAACTCCAGGGCGGCGCGCACGGTGGCGGCGTGAATGCGGACCGTGTCCCCCAGGTGGCGCGCGTAGCCTCCCGCCAGGGCCACCGCCACCGGCACCCCCTGAATCCGCGCGTGCTCGAATACCAGCCGGTCGCGGTGCTCGAGCCCGCCCAGGCTCAGCTTGAGTCCGCCGAGCTGGTCCTCGCGGTAGGGGTCCGCGCCCGCAAGGTAGAAGACGAGGTCGGGCTTTAGAGCGGCGAACGACTGGCGCAGGCCGTCGTCGAGCGCGGCCAGATATTCGTCGTCGGCCGTGCCGTCTTCCAGGTTGACGTCGAGCGAGCTGGGCGGCTTCGGATAAGGGTAGTTGTGCTCCTGGTGAATCGAGAAGGTGAACACGCCCGGATCGCCGGCAAAAATCGCCGCCGTGCCGTTGCCCTGGTGTACGTCGCAATCGACCGTCATAGCCGTGCGGATCGCCCCGTCCTTTTGCAGGCGGCGGATGGCGATGGCCACGTCGTGGATCACGCAGAAGCCCTCGCCGTGGCCGGGGAAGGAGTGATGAAAGCCGCCGCCCAGCGTCACCGCCGCTCGATCGGCGAGGGCGAGGCGCGCGGCCAGGATCGAGCCCCCGGCCGCCAGCCATACGGCGCGAATCAGCTCAGGCGAGTAGGGAATCTCGAGGCGCAGGATATCGGCGAAGGTGAGCGTGCCCGTCTGGAGCTTGCGGAGGTAGCCGCTCTCGTGCACCAGGGCCACGTCGGCGTCGGTGGCGGGCACGGGCTCCACGAAATCTTCCGGCCGGGCTGCGCCGTCGCGCAGCAGTTTTTCCTTGGTCAATTTGTACTTGACGGACGGAAAGACGTGGTCGCCGAGGTTCAGGTCGTAGAGGTCGGAGTAAACGATCTTCATAAATGATTCCGAGGCTCGGTCGCAGGGAATTTTCTCAAGCGGAAAGCTCCTGCCGGAAAAATTCCAGGCTGGCTGCCGCATCGCCCTCGAAGGTGCCGTTGGCTTCGATGGAGATGCCCCCGCGGAATTTGATTCTCCTGACGAGCGCAAAGAAGCGCCCGTATTCGGGGTCTTCAGCCGGGCTCCTCGGCCAGCGCCGCCCCTGGGGATTCGCGAAATGGAAATGGACGATCTCGCGCCGCGCCGTCCAGAGGATCTCGGGGTCTTCGTTCTCCGCGCGCAGATGATAGTAATCGACGATCATGCGAACGTTCGGATGATGCACCTCGCGCACCAGGCGCAGGGCCTCGGCCGCCGTGTTGATGATATTCGATTCCTGGCGCCGCAGCGGCTCGATGGCGATCACCAGGCGCCGGGCGCGGGCGGCGTCACCCGCCATGCGGAGGAAGTCCAGGATTTGGGCCCAGGCGCGGTCGCGCGGGAAGCCCGCGGGCACATTGCGCGAGCCGGCGCTGCCCCATACCACAATCTCGCCGCCCAGCTCGCGGCAGCGGGGCAGGCAGAGGCCGAGATAGTCGCGAAGGGCTTGCGGGCGGGCCTCGTCGCCCACCACGCGCAGGGTGCGGATGAAACTGTTGAAACTCCGGCAGCGCAGCCGCGAGGCCAGCACGCGCGCCTTGAACGCCGCAAAGTCCGCTTCGCTCATCGCGGCGATGCCGGCCGCGGAGGGCTCGAGATAATCGAAGCCGTACCGATCCGCCTTGTCGAGGTCGCGAGGCGGCGCGCACACACCGATTTCGACCTTGCCGATGCGCGCGTACGCGCGGTGAGGATCCGCCCCGAGCGCCGCGGCCGCGGCCAGGGTCCCGATGAATCGCCGTCGGGTGAGCATCGCTTCGCAGCCGGTTTGGGCACGCTCCGGCTTTCGATTATAATGGCGGCGCGGTTTGCGGGCGCCTGGATTCCGAGGCGGCGGACCGCCCTGGCCGCGCGGGCCTCAGCGCTCCGCGGCCGATGAGGGAGAGATTGAAGCGTGGGTGACGCCTTTCAAGCGCCGGAGACCGAGGCGAAGGTGGTGTTCAACATCAACGACATCTTGCGCATTCTCCCGCATCGGTACCCCTTTCTACTGGTCGATCGCATCGTAGAACTCGAGCCCGAGAAGCGCATCGTGGGCCTGAAGAACGTCACCATCAACGAGCCCTTTTTCCAGGGCCATTTTCCCGGCGCGCCCATCATGCCGGGGGTGCTGGTGATCGAAGCCATGGCTCAGGTGGCGGGCATTATGACGTTCCACGATCTGCCGGACCGCGATCGCAAGCTGGTGTACTTTACCGGAATTGAGAACGCCAAGTTCCGCCGGCCGGTGATCCCCGGGGATCAATTGCGCCTTGAAATGGAACTGCTGAGCCGCAAGAACCACTTCGGCACCATGAGCGGCCGCGCCCTGGTGGATGGGCGGCTGGTGGCGGAGGCCACGGTGCGGTTCGCCATCGTGGACCGTCCAGGCAAATGAAGGCGCATCCTAGCGCGGCGATTCATCCTCGGGCCAGGCTCGCTTCGAGTGTGACGGTAGGCCCCTTCGCTGTGATTGGCGAAGGCGTGGAGATGGGCGAGGACTGCGAAGTGATGTCCCACGTGGTGCTCGGGGGCAACACCCGCCTGGGCCGCGGAAACCGGATCTTCCCCTTCACCACCCTCGGCCTCGATCCGCAGGACCTGAAGTACCGGGGTGAGCCCACGCGCGTGGAAATCGGCGACGGGAACACCTTCCGCGAAGGCGTCACCGTGCATCGCGGCACCGCCGAGGGCGGCGGCCTGACGCGCATTGGCAGTCACAGTCTGCTGATGGCCTACGCCCACGTGGCCCACGACTGCCGCGTGGGCGACCACGTGATCATGGCGAACGCGGCCACGCTGGCGGGCCACGTGGAAATCGGCGACCACGCCACGGTGGGCGCCTACTGCGGCGTGCATCAATTCTGCCGCGTCGGGGCTTACAGTTTCGTTGGCGGTTACACGGTGGTGACCCAGGACGTGCTGCCGTACTCGAAGTCGGCTGCGCCTCGCCCGGTGCAGGTGTTGGGCGCCAATCGCATCGGTCTCGAGCGGCGCGGGCTCAGCCGCGCGGAGATGGATGAGCTCGACCAGGCCCTGCGCCTGCTGTGCCGCTCGAAGCTGAACACCACCCAGGCCCTCGAAGCCATCGAGGCCCGGAAGTTCGCGTCGCCTCACGTGCGCACGCTGTTGGAGTTTGTCCGCTCCTCGGAGCGCGGAGTGCTGCGCGGGTCGGGAGCGCGCCGCCTTGCGTCCGCGGCGGAAGTCTGAGATCGCCGCCGGGTCCGCGTCCCGCCCCGATCCGGAGCCCGGCCGCGACGAGCGCCCCTGCGGGTGATTGCCATGGAGGTTGCATGAAACGCATCGCATCCCTTTTCCCTCTCATTCTCCTTGTTGCCTCGGCGGCGGCAGCCCAGGACTGGGCGCGTGCGCGCCTGGACAAGTCTCCCCGCCACCACGAGTGGGTGACGGTGAAGCATGACGGCCGGGCGGTGGAGGCCTTCGTAGCCTATCCCGAGTCGAAGGAGAAGCGGCCCGTGGTGCTGGTGATCCACGAGATCTTCGGCTTGACGGACTGGGCCGAGGACCTGGCGGACCAGGTGGCCGCGGCGGGCTACATCGCAGTGGCGCCCGACTTGCTCTCCGGCATGGGCCCGAACGGCGGCCGAACTACGAGCTTCAATCAGGATCAGGCTGTCGAAGCCGTGAGCCATCTAAATCCGGACCAGATCACCGCCGACCTCAATGCGGCGGCCGACTATGCGCTGAAGCTCCCGGCCGCGAACGGCAAGCTTTTCGTGGCGGGCTTCTGTTGGGGTGGCGGCCAGAGCTTCCGCTTTGCGACGAACCGCGGCGATCTCTCCGCGGCCTTCGTCTTCTACGGACCACCGCCGCCGAAGGATGCGATGGCGCGCATCAAGGCGCCCGTTTACGGCTTTTACGCGGGCAACGACGCGCGCATCGGAGCGACGGTCCCGGGCGCGACTGCCGACATGAAATCGCTCGGGAAGACTTATGAACCCGTCACCTACGACGGCGCCGCACACGGCTTTATGCGGGCCGGCGAAGACCCGAACGGTAACGAGGCCAATCGCAAGGCGCGCGACGATGCGTGGGCGCGCTGGAAAGCCCTCCTCGAACGGAGCCGGTAGGTCGATCAGTGCGGCGCGTTCTCGCAAATTCGGGAAGGGGAGTTCATCCTGGCGCGTCAAGAAAGGCGGACGGCTAGAACGCTAAATGCTGCTGGCCAGAGTGCAGTGGCTGGCGGCGGCCCTTCCACATGAACCAGCCGGAGAGGCCGGGCGGAAGGGTTACGTCGGCAGCCAGCCGGTCACCGTGGCGCTCATACTTCAGGGCGATCGTTCCGCGCGGGTGCGGCATCGAGACCGAAAGCCGCTCGAGCGGCCCCAGGTGGGGTTCAATCGCGACGCTCGCGAAGCCCGGAGCGGCGGGCTCAATTCCGGCCACCGTTGCCAGCAGATCAAAAGCAGGATGCGCGCTCCAGGCATGGCAATCGGAGCGCGGGTTGCCGGGCGTCTCGGCGAACGTGGTGAGGCCTTCGTTGAGCATCTCACGCCAGGGGCCAAGCTCCGAGAGATATTCGTCTGCGAGGCCCTCCCTCTTCATCGAGCGAAAGAGATAAAAGCGAAAATAATACGACGACGGCGTTAACGTGTTGTCGCGCAGCACTTGCTCAATGACGCCTTTGCGGGCCGCGGCCGGAATGGCATCCGCAAGGACCCCCAGGATGTTCGCCTGCTGGCTGAAGCGGCGTTTGGCGGGCGTGTCGGCCAGCAAATGCCGGGCGGGATCCCAGCAGGTCCGGTAGACGGCTGCGGAGATCCTGGCGGCCAGCGTGCGGTCCTGGCGCGCGAGCCCCGGGTCGCCCAACGCCGATTCCAGATCGGCTGCCTCTCCGAGCGCCGCAGCATACTGAAGGCTCAAAATGGAAGACTGCCCGTCCGCCTCCTGCGGGGGCTCACCGTCGCGAAACTCCTCAGCCCAGTCTACGAACGGCCACCACGGAAGGCGCCCCAGCAAACCCGAGGCGGTGAGATGTCGCTGGTACCACGCCAGTACTTCGCGCAGGTTTGGCAGGAAGGGCCGCAGAAATTCGCGCTCGCCGCGGTACCACCACAGGTCGTGCATCATCCCGATCCAGTAGAGCGAAAAGGGAGGGATGTACTGCGGAAGCGATGAAGGATAACGGCTCTGCGTAAGCCCCTCGGGCGTCTGCGAGTCGGCGAGCAATTCCACGGCGTTCTTCACCAGGCGGTCGTCGCCGGCGAGGTAAAGCGAGATCAGCGCCTGAATGCGGGTGTCGCCCACGTACTGGAGCTGCTCGTAGTACGGGCAGTCCATATAGGTTTCGTGCGCGCAGAGGCGAGCCGTCCGCCAGCCCACTTCCCAGATGTCCTGCAAAACCGGGTCATCACTTTCAAACGTGGCCTGCACGCGAAAAGGGTAGGCCGTGAACGAGCCGCGCAGGTCTTCCACGGTGATCGGCTCTGAACTCGTCTCAATATCAAGCTGCACGTAGCGGTAGGCGCGCCACCACAACGGCTCAAGCGTGCGATGCGCGCCGCCGTCGGGCAGGAATTCATCGAAGAGCCCACCGATCTTCTTCCCCTCGGTCTGGTTGCGGTTGCCTTTGTGCCCGTCGGGCCCGGTGAGGGCTTCCGCGTAAGTGAGCCGCAGGCGGGCGCCTTTTCCGCCGCTCACCAACAGCTCCGGATAGGCGGTGGTTTCGAACGACTGGTCGAGCAGTACGGAGGCTTTGGTGTGCGCCGCCACCACGAACGGCGCTTGCCCCGCCACGAACTCCGGCGAGACCTCAACCCCTTGAGTGCGCACCACCCGCGCCAGCCGCTGCGGGCTTTCCTCCTGAGGAGGCAGGGAATCCTGCACCAGCATCCAGCGCGAATGAGTGTCCTGCATGCCGCGCGGCCCCGCCTCTCCCAGCGAGAGCGCCGGTTGCCAGGCGCCGTCATCGTAGCCGGCGTCCTGCCAACCCCACGGCACCCGCGACGCCTCCAGGCGCTCGCCCGGGCCGGCGGCATAATAGCCGCCCGCCTGATCGCCGGACAGCATCACCGCGCTTCGCGAGGAATCGAGCTGTGCTTTCCACGAGCGACCGGTGTTCACGGCGCCCTCGGCGGCGGTATCGCCTTGCAGCACGAAGGCGGTGCGGTAGCTCATCTGGGCCAGGGGCGCGGCGTCCGCGTAGTTCCACACCAGAGCTGCCACCTCGTTGGTCCCGGGCCGAAGGCGAGCCGCCAGGTCCAGGGTCTCGAAGCGCCAGTGATCGAGGTCGCCTCGCGAGGGACCGCGAGACACGCGGGTGCCGTTGACAAAGAGTTCGTAGCGATTATCCGCGCTCACGTGGACCACGAAATGCGCCGGCGCCGCGGCGAGCGTGAAGGCCTTGCGAAAGTAGCACACGCCAAAGTCGTGAGGCGGCGCCTGGGGGCAGGTGACCCACTGGGCGGTCCAGGACGTTTCCAGAAGCTTCGGATTGACCTGCTGGGAGTCAGCCCAGGGCCCCGCGCTCATCGGCCAGAGACCGAGCGCGATCGCACACCAGCAGAGATTGCGGAACACGAAAGCAGTCCTTCGATGCCGAGGCGTCACGTTTTTTCCTTTACATCAAGCCGCCCTTTTCAAGCTGTGCCACGAGGCGCTTGGGCGCGGTGTTGCGCCAGGCCACGCTGAGTGCGTGCCGCAGGCTTGGCTTGCGGGCCGGCTTCAGGTGGACTTTGGTAGCGCCTCGCCGCCCCCACGCGCCCTGGAAGGGCTCAAACACCGCCGGCTCTGCCTGAACGAAAAGGTCCTGCTGCTCCGGCGTAAGCTTCACCATGCCCCAGCCGTGTTCGGGGAAGCCCAAGGTTGCGAAAATCTTCCCGCCCACCCGGAAATCCGGGTGCCCCATGTGGGCGCTTTCCACGGCTTCCGGAAGGCTGAGCGCCAGCCGGCGAAAGTCTGCTGAGGTCACGGCCTTATCTCCACTCTCAAAGACGCGGCTATCACATCATAGAGGCATTGGGGTCTGCAACTGCCGCGATGTCCCGTCCAGGTCACACGCGCAGAGAGCCTCAATCGGTTCCTCCGCTATGCTGTTTTTGGTACCCTACAAGATGCACACGGAGCACAAGTGACCGACTCATCGCCCAGCGCCTCCGCGCCCACAGCCACAGACCCGAAGCGCCTGGCGATCGTCGCCGGCAACGGACGCTTCCCTTTTCTGGTGCTGGAAGCGGCGCGCGAGCAGGGTCTCGACCCCGTGGTGTTCGCCATCAGCGAGGAAGCTTCGCCGGAGCTCGCCCGCGCGGCCTCCACCATTCACTGGCTCAGCTTGGGCGAGGTGGCCCGCCTCTTCGCGCTCCTCAGCGCCGAGCGCGTGGGCCGGGTGGCGCTGGCCGGCCAGGTGAAGCACGTGCAGCTTTACAGCTCCATCCCGCCCGACCACGTGGTGCAGGGCGCGCTCGAAGGCCTGGAGCGCAAGAACACGGACGCGCTGATCGGCGCTTTCGTGCAGATGCTCGAGGCGCGCGGCATCGAGGTGGTGGACTCGACGCTCTTCCTCAAACCGCTCCTGCCCGCGGCGGGCACGCTCACGCGCCGCGGGCTCAACCCGCAGGAGGCGGCCGACGTGGAGTACGGCCGCGAAATCGCGCGCCAGCTCGCCGGCCTCGATATCGGTCAGACAGTGGTGGTGGCCGGGCGGGCCTGCGTGGCGGTGGAGGCGATGGAAGGCACCGACGCCACCATCGAGCGCGCCGCCAGCCTCGGCAACGGCCGCCGGCTGGTGGTGGTGAAGGTGAGCAAGCCCCGCCAGGATATGCGCTTTGACGTGCCCGTGGTGGGGCCGGCCACCATCGGGGTGATGGATCGCGCCAACGCCCGCGCCCTCGCCATCGACGCCGGCAAAACGCTGCTCTTCGAGCGCGCGCGGCTGATGGAGCAGGCCGACCGCTGCGGCATCGCGGTGGTGGCGCTGGCGCCGGAGTCCCGCTGATCGATGGGCGCGCGGCCCATCGGCTGGTGTGCCGGATTGGCGCCCCGAGCGCTTGACATGCGTTTTGCATGAAAGTATCCTTTTCGCATGTCGACCATGGTTCAAATCCGCAACGTGCCTTCTGACGTGCATCGCCGGCTCAAGGCGCGCGCGGCCCTCGAAGGCTTGTCGCTCTCCGACTACCTTCTGCGCGAGATCCGCGAGTCCCTGGAGCGGCCGACGCTGGACGAGCTCCGGAAGCGTCTGGCCGCCCGCGAGGCCCACCGGCCCGTACCTGCCCCCGCGGCCGCCGTACGCGCGGAGAGGAACAGCCGTTGATCGTGGTGGACGCTTCCGCCATCCTCGAGGTCCTGCTGCAGACGCCTGCCGCCTCACGCGTGAGCCGCCGCGTCTTCGCCTCCGGCGAATCGCTTCACGCTCCCCACCTCCTCGATGTGGAAGTCGCGCAGGTCCTGCGCCGCTACGCCCGCGCCGGCGCCATCACTTCCGGGCGCGGCGCCGAGGCCCTCACGGACCTCGCCGACCTGCCGCTCCATCGCTATCCCCACGCCGTGCTGCTCCCCCGCATCTGGCAATGGCGGCACAAATTCACCGCCTACGACGCGGCTTACATCGCGCTCGCCGAAGCGCTCGGCGCTCCCCTCCTCACGCGCGACCGTGCGCTGGCCTCTGCGGGCGCCCACGTGCACGTTGAATTGATCTGATCGCCCGGCGAGGAACGCCTGCGCCCTCGCTGCCGCTACAGCCTCGCCGCGCTGGATCGAGCGCTTTCACGCCCGGTAAAGCTCCCAACTGATGCCGTCCGGGTTCTTGAAGGCCACGTAGTTCTTGCCGGGGGGAAATACAAAACCATCTGACACGGGTCGCCACCATGTGACATGGGTCGCCCGCAAAGGGCGGGGCTTCAGCCCCGCCGTTTCGCGATGTCAATGCCCCGTGGCTTCAGCCACTGAAGCCTCTGCCGCTTTACCTGCACCCGCGAGCGCGCTTCAGGGGCTCAAGCCCCTTGCCCCGGCGCTCCTGGATTGGCGGGGCCGAAGCCCCGCCCTTTCGCCCGCAGATCACGCCCTGTAGAATTCCCAACTGATGCCGTCCGGGTCCTTGAAGGCCACGTAGTTCTTGCCGAGCGGTGTGGGTTTCGCGGGGACAGTGGCCATCGAGAGGTAAATTCGCCCGCCCTCTGGAACACAGGCAACGCTCGCCGCCTCCGCGAGTGTCATAATGACCAGCGAAATACAAAACACGGAGGTGGACCATGATCAGGCAGGCTTCAGCCCCAGTCGGCGCGTTTGCCCTGATGGTACTGTTCCTCTTCACTCCCGTCCTTCTCGCACAGGTTTCTCCTTCGAGCCCAAACCGAGCGACCCCGCAGCTTGGGACCAAGCTGATCACGGTGTGGAAAGTCGGAGACCCTTATAGAGGCGGCACTCCCGATACGGCCGTCCCTCCAAGCCTTGAACTCGCCGCGGAAAATTTAGGTTACGGGCTGAGAGTCCAAGCCTACCCCATCCGAGGTTTCGCAAGCCTGTTTTTCCGAGCGTTCGAGGATCATCAGCCACCCGACATCCTGGTCTTCAACAATTACGGGGTTCTCGAAGGCACTTCGACGCCGATCGGAAGCTTTACCGGCATAGGATCCGATCCGAAGATCTATGCCGCCCTGGTGAAGGTTACTGAGTCCCTGAGCGCTCTCGAAGGGCGGGGTTGGGAATACTTGATCCGTACTTCGCCGAACTTCGAGGCCGCAGCATCACTGGCCTTACGCCCGCCGGAATGCGCGGCCAATAGGGGCGAGCCGTTGCCGGCGGAGCTTGGCGACATTGCCATGCAGTCCGGCCGCGCATACCTCGAGAACAGCCCTTCACTCAAAAACTTTGAAGATCCCGACCGCCTTCACACTAGCGTGACAGCACCAAAGGAACGGCACGTCGAAACGATCAAGGCTTGCAGCTACTGGGGAACGGACCATCTAGCCTTCGTGCAAGCCACAGCGAGCTACACTTCACCTGCGGCGATCGGCTGGGTTAGCACCGTTATGGTGCTCCGAAAACTTAGCGACCAGTGGCGCCTCCTGGCGGCCAGCGCCGACCCTGTTTCGAATTCGTCGTTCGTCAGCGATATACCAGCCGTGGTTCGCCTGATCACCAAGCCCTGGACTCCCAATAACGCGCCAGAGCCCGCGAGCCTTCTGTCGCCGCAGGACGGAGAATTCCCCGCAGCTGCTCCGGGTGCGCGCTTCGGCGACTTTAGCTGGCACCCCAGCACGACGGGCAGCGAGGTGGCGGAGATTGTCGAATTCGCCTACCACGATGATGCGCGATTGATCACAGTTTTCTTTTCCGGGGCTGCTCCGGCCACCGAGCACTGCTCGGCGGGCCTTCTGTGGACTGCCCGGGGCGAATGGAAGTGGCGGGTTTGGGCAATCTCCGAGTCTGGCGGCGTGTCCTTCTCGCAGCCCCGATATTTCACTGAATAAGCGAGTAGCGCAGACCGCCGCGGTTGCGGTCTGCGGCTATTCATTGGGTGTGCCATCGATCATATTCGCGTGCGCGGGTCGGAGGTCATTCTCACGCCGCCGATGATCAAACCGCAGCGTCGTTTTTGCAGCCGCACGGTAATGAAGAACTATCCATTCGAAAGAAAAGAACGCCGCAGCTTCGACACGGCGGTAGAATTCCCAACCGTGGAGCCGACGGCCACCGAAAAGACGCGGACCACAATACCTGCGGTCCGCGCTACTTGCTGACCGTCGA
>Ga0335081_10001276_pt1 | contig 40091 bp, 37 predicted proteins | sample Lox_Sample_35_FD_206713 | JGI IMG/M metagenome (GOLD analysis project Ga0335081, IMG submission 206713) | Soil microbial communities from Loxahatchee National Wildlife Refuge, Florida, United States - Lox_Sample_3.5 | ecosystem: Environmental > Terrestrial > Soil > Wetlands | place: USA...
CGCCCGGGATCGGCCGCTCGATCGAGGGCGCGCTCGCGGGCGGCATCGTGGCGGTCGAGCTCTACAAGCACGCCGCCGGCATCCGCGCCCGCACCGGCGCCCGCTTCGCCCTGCCGCTCGCGGTCGGCGTCGCGGTCGGCCGCATCGGCTGCTACCTCGCGGGCCTCGACGATTTCACCTATGGCACGCCGACCGCGCTGCCGTGGGGCCATGACTTCGGCGACGGCATCCTGCGGCACCCGGTCCAGCTCTACGAAAGCGCCGCGATGGCGGGCTTCGCGCTCGCCTATGTCGTGGCGATCCGTCGGCGCGATCGGTTCGTCATCGACAACGGCTTCTATCTCGCGGTCGGCTTCTACGGCGCGCAGCGCTTCGGCTGGGAATTCCTCAAACCCTATGGCGCCGTGCTCGGTCCGCTCACGCTCTTTCACCTCCTGTCACTCGCGACCCTCGCGTATGCGATCGTCATGGTTGCGTCCGCACCGCACCGGAGCCCCGCGCATGACCGCGCCGCTGCGTAGATCGCGCCCCTACGTCTTTTGGGGACAGACCACCTCGCTGTGCGAGACCTGCCTCGCGCTGGTGCCGACCAAGATCGAGATCGTCGGCAACGAGGTCTGGTACGAGAAGCGCTGCAAACAGCATGGCGTCCAATCGACCCTGGTGTCGACCGATGCGGCCTATTGGCGGCGCTGCAAGGACTACATCAAGCCGGGCGACAAGCCGCTCGCCTTCCAGAGCCGCACTGAGCTCGGTTGCCCATACGACTGCGGCCTGTGCCCCGACCACGAGCAGCATTCGTGTCTCGCGCTCATCGAAATCAACGAGCACTGCAACCTCACCTGCCCGGTCTGCTTCGCCGACTCCTCGCCGGCGCGCGGCAAGCATCTGCCGCTGGCGACCGTCGAGCGCATGCTCGACGCGCTGGTGGCGAGCGAGGGCGAGCCGGACCTGGTCCAGCTTTCCGGCGGCGAGCCGACGCTGCATCCCGACTTCTTCGCCATCCTCGATGCCGCGCGGGCGCGGCCGATCCGCCACGTGATGATCAACACCAATGGGATCCGGATCGCGCAGGAGCCCGATTTCGCGGCGCGGCTCGCCGAGCAGAAGCGCGGTCTCGAGATTTATCTGCAGTTCGATTCGCTCGCGCGCGACGCGCTGATGGACTTGCGCGGCGCCGATCTCCGTCGCGTGCGCCAACAGGCGCTCGAGGCGCTGGAGCGCCACGGCATCTCGACGACGCTGGTCGTGACCGTCAAGCGCGGCGTCAACGACGGCGAGATCGGCGCGATCGTGCGCCATGCGCTCGAATGGCGCTGCGTGCGCGGGGTCACGTTCCAGCCCGTGCAGGACGCCGGGCGCAACGAGAATTTCGCCAAGGGCACCGACCGCATCGTGCTTTCCGAGATCCGCCGGCGGGTGGTCGAGGACTCGGGCGTCTTTGGCGAGGACGACGTGATTCCGCTGCCGTGCAACCCGGAGACCATTTCGATCGCCTACGGGCTGCGCAACGGCAAAAGCGTGCTGCCGGTGCTCGCAGCGGTGCCGCGCGAGGACCTGGTGGCGCTCTTGCCGAACGCGATCAGCTTCGAGAAATATCCGGCACTGCGCGAGAGATTCATCGACCTGTTCTCGCTCTCGTCCGGCCCGTGCAACGCCTCGGAGCGGCTCGCCGAGTTCCTCTGCTGCCTGCCGAAATTCGAAGCCCCGGCCGGATTGAGCTACGAGAACGTGTTTCGCGTCGCCATCGTGCAGTTCATGGACCGGTTCAATTTCTGCCTCGGCGGGGTGAAACGCAGCTGCATTCATTTCGTCACGCCGAACGGCCAGATCATCCCATTCGACACCTACAATCTGTTCTATCGAGACGGCCGGATTGACGCGATCCGCGCCCGCATGCGCACGGAGCTCACCGCATGAGCTCATCATTCGGATATCGGGCCACGGTGACGCTCCTGTTCATCGTCATCGGCCTTCCGCCCGCGCTGTGCTCGCTCTATTCCACGCCGGAGATCCTCGCGGAACTGCATGGATACAGCCGAGAAAGCCGGTTCTATGCGGTGCTGGCCGGCGTTCTGTGCCTGTTCGGCTTCGCGATTTTCGCCGTGTTCCTGACAATGCTGATCCGGGCGTGGCGGGGAGAGCCGCGATAATGTCCGAGCCTTCGGCACCTTCACCCTCGCCGCCACCCAGAGGTCGCAACGGGTGCCTGCAGGCGCTCGCGATCGTCGTCGGCATCGTGCTGCTGCTGCCCGGCCTCTGCGCGATCATTCTGATCGGCGCCGGGCCGCGCATGGCCAGGGAGGATGTGCTGTTCCTGCTGTTGATGCTGGGGATCGGCGCCGGCGGCATTGCGCTGATCTGGTGGGCGGTGCGGCGACCGCGACAATAAGCGGAGCGTCCCGAGGCAGCCACATGAGCAGCGGCCAGGGCCCGGTGCACGATCCCAATCAGTCCCCGTCGGGGACGCGAGGCTGCTTGGCTGTATTCCTGATCGTTCTCGGTATCGCCCTCCTCCTTCCGGGCCTCTGCTACTTGGCCTTGGGCCGCGGAGGCGGCAGCAACTTGGCGGCCACGGGCGTCGTCACTTCGCTCGTGGGCGTGGTCTTGATGATCTGTGCAGGTGCCATGCTCGCCTCCCGAGGGCCGCGACCACCACCACCGCCGCCGTCCAAGCTCCCCGGTTGGCCCCGCAGGGAGTAGCCGCCCGAACACACCAGAGCGGGGCGGGCGGCCGCGGCACCACAGGGGCATCGAGGCATACATCGCTGCGCTGCTTGCGGGGGTGATTCTCGTCGTTCTGTGGCTGTTGCAGCGGTGATCTTAACCATTCCGTTTTAAGGGTTGCTTCGCACCGTTCGATCCCTATATTGCACTGCAAAATCGGCCCATTGGCGGCCTGATTCGCATCAATCCGGAACCCTTCATGTCGCTCCGCAACGTGGCGATCATCGCCCATGTCGACCATGGCAAGACCACCCTGGTCGACCGCCTGCTGCAGCAGTCGGGCGCCTTCCGCGAGAACCAGCGGGTGGCCGAGCGCGCCATGGATTCCAACGACCTCGAGCGCGAGCGCGGCATCACGATCCTCGCCAAGGCGACCTCGATCCAGTGGAAGGACGTCCGCATCAACATCGTCGACACGCCGGGCCATGCCGATTTCGGCGGCGAGGTCGAGCGCATCCTCAACATGGTGGATGGCGCCCTGGTGCTGGTCGACGCCGCCGAGGGGCCGCTGCCGCAGACCAAGTTCGTGGTGTCGAAGGCCCTGAAGGTCGGGCTCAAGCCGATCGTCGTCATCAACAAGGTCGACCGCGCCGACGCCCGTCCCTCCCAGGTGGCGAGCGAGGTGTTCGACCTGTTCGCCGCCCTCGACGCGACCGACGAGCAGCTCGACTTCCCGGTGCTGTACGGCTCGGCCAAGCAGGGCTGGATGGCGGCAACCCCGGAGGGTCCGAAGGACCAGGGCATGGCGCCGCTGTTCGATCTCGTGCTGCGCCACGTCGCCGAGCCCAAGGTGGAGGAGGGACCGTTCCGCATGCTCGGCACCATCCTCGAGGCCAATCCGTATCTCGGCCGCATCGTCACCGGGCGCATCACGTCGGGCTCGATCAAGCCGAACCAGCCCGCAAAGGTGCTCGACCGCAACGCCAACCTGATCGAGCAGGGACGCATCTCGAAGGTGCTGGCGTTCCGCGGCCTCGAGCGCCAGCCGATCGACGAGGCCTTCGCGGGCGACATCGTCGCGATCGCGGGCCTGCCCGAGGCGACCGTCTCGCACACGATCTGCGCGCCCGAGGTGACCGAGCCCCTCGCCGCCCAGCCGATCGACCCGCCGACGCTCGCCATGACGTTCCGCGTCAATGATTCGCCGCTCGCCGGCACCGAGGGCGACAAGGTGACGGGCCGCATGATCCGCGACCGGCTGTTCCGCGAGGCCGAGGGCAATGTGGCGCTGCGCGTTGGCGAGACCGACGAGCGCGATGCCGTCGAGGTCGCGGGGCGCGGCGAGTTGCAGCTCGGCATCCTGATCGAGACCATGCGGCGCGAGGGCTACGAGCTCTCGGTATCGCGCCCGAAAGTGCTGATGCGGCGCGCCGAGAACGGCGGGCTGGAGGAGCCGATCGAAGAGGTCGTGATCGACGTCGACGACGCGTTCTCGGGCGTGGTGGTGCAGAAGATGGCCGAGCGCAAGGCCGAGATGATCGAGATGCGCCCGTCCGGCGGCGGCCGCACCCGCCTCGTCTTCTACGCGCCGACCCGCGGCCTGATCGGCTACCAGGGCGAGCTTCTGACCGACAGCCGCGGCACCGCGGTGATGAACCGGCTGTTTCACGCCTACGCGCCCTATCGCGGCGAGGTGCAGGGCCGCCGCAACGGCGTGCTGATCTCGACCGATGCGGGCGAGGCCGTCGCCTATGCGCTGTGGAACCTGGAGGACCGCGGCCCGATGATGATCGAGCCGGGCTGGAAGGTCTATCGCGGCATGATCGTCGGCGAGCACACGCGCGGCAATGACCTCGAGGTCAACGTGCTCAAGGGCAAGAAGCTCACCAACATCCGCACCACGTCCAAGGACGAGGCCGTGCGGCTCACGCCGCCGATCCGCATGACGCTCGAGAAGGCGCTCGCCTATATCGAGGAGGACGAGCTGGTCGAGGTGACGCCGAAGTCGGTCCGCCTGCGCAAGAAGATCCTCGATCCCAACGACCGCAAGAAAGAAGAGCGGCGCAAGGAAGCCGAGGCGGTGTGAGGCGTCGTCATGGCCGGGCTTGTCCTGGCTTGTCCCGACCATCCACGTCTGATCCGCCGCGTTGCCTAACGACGTGGATGTCCGCGACAAGCGCGGGCATGACGGTGACAGGCTTACCGCAATCGCGCCAAAAACCGCTCCACCACCGGGCCCCACACCGTCTCCGCGCCGTCGGTGTCCGCCGTGAAATGGCCGTCACTGCCGAACGGCGGCAGTAGCGCATAGTCGACTTGGCCGCCCGCCGCCCGGTAGGCCTCCGCCATGGCGCGCGACAGGCGCGGCGGGAAATAGCTGTCGTTCTCGCTGTAGATCCACACCGTCTGGACCCGCGTGGTGCGCGCGAAATCCGCCGCCGCGGCGATCAGCCGCTCGGGCGCGCAGTTGTTGTCCGGCCGATCGAACGCGCGGCCGCCGAGGCCCCCGGCGAAATCGATCACGGCGGAGAGGCCGGCCGGCGCCCGGCTCGCGAAAGCGAGCGCGGCCCAGCCGCCGGCGGAGTGGCCGGCGACCACCACGCCGGTGCGGCGGATGAAGCGCTGCGCCGTCAAGTAGGCGACCGCGGCGGCGATGCTCTCGGCCGCGCCGCGTCCCGCGCCGGCGAAATCCGCGTTGTCGCAGCCGCCCTGGTCCTCGCGATAGACGCCGCCGGTCTCGCCATGGCCGGGGCGCTGCGGCAGCGCGACCGCAAAGCCGCGCCGCACGAACCATTGCGACAATGTCTCGAAGGCGGGCGCCGGGAGCGCACGCCGCCGCTCCGCGCTCTGGGTGGTGCCATGATTCATCACCAGGAGCGGAAACGGCCCGGGGCCGGGCGGGCGATAAACGATGGTGCGCATCAGCACACCGTCCTCTCCCGACGGTACGAGCCAGAGCTGGCGGCGGAATGTGCCGTCTTGGGGCGTTTGCGCCCCGGCGAGCGGCGCGGCGCGTGGCACGGCGGGCACACACGCCAAGAAAACGACAATCGCGACCGCCCCCAAGGCGCGGCAAAAACCGTCAAAAATGCGCCGCTTCCGCACGAATTCCTCAACCGCCACAAGGGATTCACGCTCTCCTATCGGAGTAATCCACATCGACCAAGTGTGATCAACGTGCCTCTTGATGGGAGACTCGCCGATTGCTTCTATTCGACTCATGAGCACGGTCCTGATCGAGATTCGCCGGGCGCGTCCCGCCGATGCAAAATCGGTGGCCGATGCGCACGACGAGGCGTGGCGGAACGCCTATCAGGGGATCATCCCGGGTCCGGAGCTTGCCAGGCTGGTCGCCCGGCGCGGCGCGGCCTGGTGGGACAGCGCGATCCGCAAGGGCAGCCGCATCTCGCTCCTGGCGTTCGGCGACGCGATCGCGGGCTATGCCAATTATGGGCGCAATCGCGCGCGCAGCCTGCACTACGAGGGCGAGATCTACGAGCTCTATCTGCGGCCCGAGTTCCAAGGCCTGGGCTTCGGCCGTCGACTGTTCACCGCCGCGCGGCGCGACCTGCTGCAGGGCGGGATGAAGAGCCTGGTGGTCTGGGCGCTCGCCGACAATGCGCCGGCGGTCGACTTCTATCGGGCGCTGGGCGGCCGCGCGGTCGCGCGCTCGTCGGAAAAATTCGGCGGCAAGACGCTCGAGAAGGTCGCCTACGGCTGGAACTAGACCGGGCATCCGGCGCAGCCCTCATATCGATTTGAGACTCGGCCCGCCGCCCGCGATTTTGCCGGGGCGGCAATGGCGGCATATCGGTCGCATTTCGTGCGCGCGTTCAGAGCGCGGGCGCCGGCAGCCCGTTGGCGGCGCAGGCGGCGCGCAGCGTGTTGACCAGGAGGCAGGCGATCGTCATCGGGCCGACTCCGCCCGGCACCGGCGTGATCGCGCCCGCGACCGCGCGCGCCTGCGCGAAGTCGACGTCGCCGACAATGCGGGCGCTGCCGTCCGGCTCGACGATCCGGTTGATGCCGACGTCGATCACGGTCGCACCCGGCTTGATCCAGTCGCCCTTGACCAGCTCCGGCCGGCCGATCGCGGCGAACAGCAGGTCCTTGTCGCGGCACAGCGCCGGCAGATCGCGCGTCTTCGAATGCGCGACCGTGACGGTCGCGCTCTCGGCGACCAAAAGATGCACCAGCGGCCGGCCGACGATGTTGGAACGCCCGATCACGACGGCGTCGAGCCCTTCGAGCGAGGGCCGCACCGTTTTGGCGAGCATCACGCAGGCGAGCGGCGTGCACGGCACGAGCACCGGCAGGCCGATGGCGAGGCGCCCGACATTGAGCGGATGGAAGCCGTCGACGTCCTTGGCGGGATCGACCGCGGCGATCACCTTTGCGGTATCGACCTGGGCGGGCAGCGGCAGCTGCACCAGGATGCCGTGCACGGCCGGATCCGCATTGAGCCGCGCCACCAGGTCGAGAAGCTCCGCCTCGGTCGCGGTTTCGGGCAGCCGATGGTCGAACGAGCGCATGCCGGACTCGACCACTTGCCGCGTCTTGCTGCGCACATAGACCTCGCTCGCCGGATCGTGCCCGACCAGCACGACCGCGATCCCCGGCACGAGCCGGTGCGTCTCGCCCAGCCGGCGCACCGCGGCCGCCGCGCGCGCGCGCAGATCGGCCGCGAGCGCCCTGCCGTCGCTGATCGTCGCCGTCATGGTTGCCGCTTCTCCGCCGCGAGGATTCGTTCGAGCGCCGCGGCGAGCGCCGCGCCGGGGCCCTCGATCCTGAGCCGTTTGATGCGCGCCGTCTCGCCCGCGACCAGGCTCACGCTGCGCGGCGCCACATCGAGCGCGCCCGCCAAGAGCTTGACCAGCGCCGCATTCGCCTCGCCCTCGCTCGCCGCGGCGCGCACGCGAGCCTTGAGGACCGCACGGCCGTCCGCCAGCCGCTCGATGCCGTCGATCGCGTCACGCCCGCCCTTCGGGGTCAGGCGCACCATGAGCGAAAGCCCGTCCGCGACGACCCGCCAGGGAGGCGCGCCCACCACGGGTCATGGAACGTAAGGATAGACGTAACCCGTGATGTAGCGTTCGATCAAATAGATGAGGAGCAGGACGATCAACGGCGAGAAGTCGATGCCGCCGAGCTGCGGCAGAAAGTTGCGGATCGGACGAAATACCGGCTCGGTGACCCGGTACATGAAGTCGGCGATCATGCCGACGATCTGGTTGCGCGTGTTGACCACGTTGAAGGCGATCAGCCAGGACATGATCACCGCGATGATGACGATCCACCAATAGATATTCAGCAGGATAATGATGACTTCGAGCAACGGGCGCATGTGGATTGGGTCCGGAGGTGGGCGACGCAGACATTTAACGGGTCGCAGAAGCGCAAACAAGCGCGCCGGCGCATGTGGCGCGGTCGCGAGCACGAGCGGTTCACCGGCAAGACACCGGCGTTGCCGGCGGATTAACCACGATCCTTGACAGCTCCGGACCCCGGTCCTAAATGGCGCCTTCCCAAGGGCCGCGGTGCGCCGCCGGTCCGGCAGGGGCCGTAGCTCAGCTGGGAGAGCGCCTCGTTCGCAATGAGGAGGTCAGGGGTTCGATCCCCCTCGGCTCCACCAGCCTACGCCCCTTCGGGGCTTCGGCTGGCGGGCCACCCTTCGCAACATCCGCAGCGATCGCAAGGGACGACTGGGGCGTAGGCTGCGCGTCGTAGCTCGAAGAGCGAAGGCGGGCCGGAGGTCGCGAGCATCCTCTCGAACCAAATGAAAAACCGCGGCGCGCCCGGCGCGCCGCGGCTCTGTCGCTGTCGTGGGCGCTGCGCGCTCAGCCGGTCGGCGGCACGAGCTCGTCCAGGCCCTTCTGTCGCGCCTCGGGACCAAGCTGGGTCACCGACACGGCGGCGATGAACATGAGGGTCGCGAGCGACACGAACACCGTCGTCAGGCCGAAGCCGTTCTGCACCCACAGGATCGTCGGCATGATGAAGGCGGTCGCCAGCCGGCCGACGCCCGATGCCCAGCCGAAACCCGAGGCCCGCGCGTTGGTGGGAAACACCTCGGACGCGAAAATCTGCATCGAGTTGCCGGCCACCTGGACGAAGAAGGTCATGATGAAGCCGGCGATCATCAGCTGGCCCGGGGTCGCCGCATTGGCGAACACGACGGCCATCAGTCCGGCGGCCACGAACGCGCAGATCGAGGTGATCTTGCGTCCGATCTGATCGAGCGCGTACATCATGAAGATGCTCGCGCACGGCACCGCGAAGTTCATCACCAGGACGTATTGCAGCGACTTGGTGATGGAGAAGCCCTTCGCATTCATGATGTTCGGCAGCCACGCGCCGAGCCCGATGGCCACGCCGAAGAACGCCGTGAAGCAGATCATGCCGGCAACGACGCGGGTCGGGAACTTGGCGAAGACCACCGCGAACGGATCGCTTTTGGTGTCGCTCGCCGTGCTGGTCGCGAGCTTCTCGGTCGGACCCGGGATGCCGAGCCGATCGAGCACCTTGATGGCGTCGTCGCCGCGGCCGTGCGTTGCAAGATAGCGGGGCGATTCCGGCAGCGAGAAGCGCAGCACCCAGATGACCAGCGCGCCGACGCCGGCGATCAGCCAGACGCCGCGCCAGACATTGTCGGGCGTGGTGATGACGTTGCCGGCCAGCAGCACCAATGCGGTCCCGATCGGCCACACGCAGGCGCCGCCGATGAAATGCACGATCGCGAGGATGCGGCCGCGAATGCGCTTCGGCGCATATTCGCCCGCGTAGGCGAAGGCCAGCGGCTGCTCGGCGCCGAGGCCGATGCCGGCGATGAAGCGGCAAAGGATCAGCAACGTCGGGTTCGGGGCGAGCGCGCCGAGGATCGTGAAGGTGCCGAACAGCAGCAGGTTGAACTGGTAGATGAACCGCCGGCCGAACCGGTCGCTGAATTCGCCCTGGGCGGCGGTGCCGAGCGCCATGCCGAAAATCGTGAAGCTGCCGACCGCCGCGACCTCGGGCCCGCTCACGAACTTCGAGCTGAGCAGGAAGGGAACGATCGAGCCGAAAACGGTGAAATCGATGACGTCGAAGAAATACCCGCCGGCGATGAGTGCGATCACCTTGACGTGGAGCGGCGATATCTTCGCCTCATCCAATGCATTGCCGACGAAACTCTCGATTGTCTGCGCCACTTTAGGCTCCTCCGGAGTGAATGGGCCGCTGCGGCGGCTCTCGTTGCTCGGCTTCCATCAATGTGGAAGTCCGTCCCGCAGTGTGGAATTTCGTCCCACCCACTGTCAATCGACGCGCGGCAGAAAAGTGCAACGCGCCGCTGAGGCCCGATGTCACAACGTCCTCTCGGTGGCTCAGGCTTGTTCGAACTGGAGGATGTAGAGCCCCGCATTGGAGTCGGTCAGATACATGACTCCCTGCGCGTCGACGAAGCAGTCCGCCGACTGGATCACTTTGGGGCGATTCGGGCGCGGATCGAACATGCGCTCGGGATCGGGCGGCACGAAATAGGCCGCCTCGCGCGGGTGGAACGCGTTCGCGATATCGTAGACGCGCACGCCCGCGTTGTGCATGGTCGCGACGATGTAGCGCGAGCTCTGGAACGCGCCCGGCCGATTTTCCCACAGATTGTGCGGGCCGAAATTGCCGCCCTTGGCGCAGTAGTCGGCGTCGTCCGGGACCGGCATCGTCGAGATGCTGACCGGATTCGACGGCGCCCGCACGTCGAACACCCAGATGTAGCGCAGGCCGAGGCTGCAATTGGGGAAATTGGCCTCGTCCGCCATCACGAGCAGATTGCGGTCGGGCAGCGGCAGCGGCGAATGGGTGCCGCCGCCGAACGGCGGATCCCAATTGCGATGGCAGACGAGCTGGGGCTTCGCCGCATCGGCGACGTCGAGGATGGTGAGCCCCCCGTCGCGCCAGGCGCCGTAGAAGAGATTGCCGGCGACGAGCCCGTGATGCAGCGCATAGCGCTTGCCCTTCGGCCATGTCGGGGTCTCGCCGCCGCCCGACCACAGGCCGGGCAGCCACCACTTGCCGACGATCGCTGGCTTGGTCGGATCCTGCATGTCGACGATCGCCAGCACGTGGTCGGCGAAGTCGCGAAAGTGGACCGACACGTAGGCATAGCGGCCGCCGACGTACCAGATGCGGTGCGGTCCGACGCCGTCGATCGGCAAGAAGCCGATCTCGCGCGGCGTTTCAGGGCGTGAAATGTCGTACACGCGGATGCCCGACGTGAACGGCTTGTCCTTGATCAGGTCAGCCGGCGATCCGGAAAAATAGGCTTTTGGATCGACCTGCATGGTCCACACGTTGGGCGCATTGACGCAGACCAGGAGGTCGCCGTGGGTCTGCAGGTGGAGCGCGCGGGTATTGGGCGGCGCGGCCACGAAGTTGACGGTCCTGGGATTCTTCGGATCGCGCACGTCGATCACCGTGAAGCCGTTGTTGAAGCCGTGCCCCACATAGGCGTAGCCGCGGTGGACCATGACCTGCACGCCGTCGCCGCGGCCGCCCTGGTCGCAGTGGCTGAGAAAGCTGATGTTGCGCGACGCGACAGCGACCATTTGCAAAATCCTCCCAAAGAACCGATCCGGGGCCATCGTCCCTACGGGGTCGACAAGCCTTCCGCGGCGGTGCAAGTATCCCGCCCGCCGCGGACGGCGCAACGGTAGATTCATTGATTGGCGCATGTCCTGGTCGGCGAACCGGCATCCACTTCGCCGGGACGTGCGCTGAGCGTTGGAGGGAGCGTTGGCAAATCGATTCGGGCGTCTCGCCCTGCACATGTGGACGATCGACACCACGCCGCTCGCGACCGCGCTCGATGCGGCGAAGCAGGCCGGCTACGACGCGGTCGAATTGCGCCGGATCGATTTCAAGCGTTGCTACGAGGCCGGCATGAGCAACGCGCAGGTGCTCGACGTCGTGCGCAGGAGCGGCGTCACGGTCGGCGTGCTCGGGGTGGAATACGGCTGGCTGTTTGCCACCGGCGAGGAGAGCAAGCGCATCTTCGGCGTGTTTCGCCAATCCTGCGAGAACGCGGCGGCGCTCGGCTGCGATATGCTGATGAGCGCGCCCGGCCCGTTCACCGGCCCAGTGGCTGACGCAATCGCCAATCTCAAGGTCGCCGGCGACATCGCGGCCGAGTTCGACCTGCGGCTCGCGATCGAGTTCAACTCGCAGCACCCGGTGCTCAACACCATGAGCGTCCAGTGCGAGATCGTGAGCGGCGCCGGCAAGAAGAACGTCGGCCTCTTGCTCGATGCCTATCATCTGGCGCGCAGCGGGGCGCCCGGGCGCAGCTTCGCGGACGTGGATCCCGAGGACATCTTCTGCTTCCAGTACAGCGACCTTTCGCCCAACCCGGTCACCGGGGTCGCGCGCCCGACCGACCGGCTCGCGCCCGGCAAGGGCACGATACGCTGGCGCGAGGTCTTGGGCCTGCTCGCCGAGAAGGGCTACACCGGGTACTTGAGCTACGAAGCGCCGAACCCGGAGCAATGGGCGCGCTCGCCCTACGACGTGGCGCGCGAGGGCGTCGAGCTCACGCGCGCGCTCCTGCGCGACGCGGTGCCGCAATATGCCGCCTGAGCGCGGCGTCACCCGCCAGACCTGCCTGACGCCTCCGAAGGGAACCGGGACACCATGACGACCACCGATCCGCTGTTCGCCGGCCTGTTCGACCGCAAGATCACCGAGGTGCCGGCGACGGCACAGACCCAGCGCTACATGACCAGCGTGGCACCGGCCGCCGCCAATCCGGGCAAATGGGTCGAGCAGCCGCGCCTGCCGATTCCCGTCGGCGAGATGGGCGTGATCGAATGCCTCGGCAAAATCCACATCGTCGCCGGCTACGCGCGGCATCGCGTGGACGGCGATTTCCACCAGGTGTTCGACCCGAAGAGCGGGCAGTGGACGCTCAAGGCGCCGTTCCCGATGCCGTGCAATCACGTCGCGCTGGCGGCGATCGGCTCGAAAATCTACGCATTCGGCGGATTCATCGAGCAGAACCGCTGCCCGCACTCGAAATGCTACGTCTACGACGCGGCCGCGGATACCTGGACGCCGATCGCCGGCCTGCTGCGGCCGCGCGGCGCGTCTTCGGCGATCGTGCTCGACGGCAAGATCCATCTGCTCGGCGGCCGCGACGTGCGCTCGGTCGAGTGGCACGAGATCTACGATCCGGCGACCGACAAATATCAGATCCTCGCCGGCATGCGCGGCTCGACCGGGACGCAGCCGTTCGTCGGCCAGCGCGACCACATGGGCGTCGCGGTGGTGGACGGCAAGATCCATGCGATCGCGGGCCGGATGGATTCCTATGACTTCAACACCTCGCTGCACGCGGTCTATGATCCGAAGACCGACGGCTGGACGTTCCGCGCGCCGCTGCCGACCCCGCGCAGCGGCGTGTCGGCGGTCTACTACCGTGACCGCATCGTGGTGTTCGGCGGCGAGGCGACCGGCAAGGTATTCGGCACCAACGAGGCCTATGATCCGAAGACGGACAAGTGGGAGGCGCTCGCGCCGATGAAGCTGCCGCGCCACGGCCTGCACGGCGCGACCGTCGCGGTGATCGGCGACATGGTGCACGTGCCGGGCGGCGGCCCGGTGCCGGGCGGCAGCATCCAGGGCGCCTATCACGACGCCTTTACGCTCGGCTAGCGCATGTCCCGGCGAAGTGGACCCCGGTTCGCCGAAAAAGGACATGCGCCAACAAAAGAGAGACCCGCGATGCCGAGCTTCGACCTCACGGTCAACGGCCGCGCCGTCAGCGTGACGGTCGCGCACGACGACGTGCCGCTGCTCGGCGTGCTGCGCGACGCGCTCGGCCTCCTCGGCACGCGCTTCGGCTGCGGGCTCGAGCAATGCGGCTGCTGCATGGTGCTGATCGACGGCGCGCCGCAGAAGTCCTGCGCCAAGCCGATCTGGGGCGTCGCCGGCAAATCGGTCACCACGGTCGAGGGCCTCGGCACGCCCGAGCGCCCGCATCCGCTGCAGCGCGCCTTTCTCGACGAGCAGGCCGGCCAGTGCGGCTATTGCCTGAGCGGGATCCTGATCTCCGCCAAGGCGCTGCTCGATAGGAATCCGGAGCCGACGCGGGCCGAGATCGCCAAGGCTCTCGACGAGAACATCTGCCGCTGCGGCAGCCACAACCGCATCCTGCGCGCGGTCGAGAAGGCGGCGGCGCTCGCGCGCGGAGGCGAGCCATGACGGCGCTGACCGGCGCGCTCGCCGAGCATCCGGCGCTCGATCAGTGGGTTGGGTTTCCGGCGCCCGGCCAGGTCACGATCCTCACCGGCAAGGTGGAGATCGGCCAAGGCGTGCTCACCGCCATGCGGCAGCTTGCGGCCGAGGAGCTCGACGTCGCGCCGGCGCGCATCGCGATCGAGGCAGGCGACACCGACCGCACGCCGAACGAAGGATTTACGGCCGGCAGCCAGTCGATGCAGTTCGGCGGCGTCGCGCTGCGCCAGGCCTGCGCCGAGGTGCGCGCGCTGTTCATTTCTCATGCGGCGCAAAAGCTCGGCTGCGGCGCCGACGAGCTTGCGGTGGTCGACGGCCGCATCCTGCGCAAGGGCGTCGCGACCGGCGAGGACTACTGGACGCTCGCATCTGCGATCAGCCTCGCCGCCGAGGCCACCGGCGCGGCGCGGCGCAAGCCGGCCTCCACGTATCAGGTCGTCGGCGAGAATGCCGCGCGGCTCGACCTGCCCGCAAAAGTGTTCGGCGCGCCGGTTTTCGTTCATGACATGACGTTGCCCGGGATGGTGCATGCGCGCGCCGTGCGCCAGCCGCGCCGCGGCGCAACGATCGCGTCGATCGACCAGGCGGCGATCCACCGCGCGGCCCGCGGCCCGGTCGACATCGTGCGGCACGGAAATTTCCTCGCCATCGTCGGCGCCGACGAGACCGCCGACGAGACCGCCGTCGAGGCGGCGGCGGTGGCGGCCGAAACTCACGTCACCTGGGCCGGTGTCGAGCCGATCAACCCGGCGCGCCAGCACGCCAACTCGCTGCTGCAGCAACCGACCATCGACCGCACGGTGGGTCCCGCGGCGGCTTCGGCGCCGGGCGCCACGCATTACGAGGCGACCTATTCGCGGGCCTATCTGGGCCACGCCTCGATCGCGCCGAGCTGCGCGCTCGCCGAATTCCGCGACGGCCATCTCACGGTCTGGACGCATGCGCAGGGCGTCTTTCCGCTGCGCGCCGCGCTCGCGCAATCGCTCGAGCTCGACCCGAAAAACATCTCGGTGCGGCACGTGCAGGGGCCGGGCTGCTACGGCCACAACGGCGCCGACGATGCGGCGGCGGACGCGGCGATCATCGCGATGCAGCGGCCCGGCACGCCGATCCGGGTGCGCTGGCGGCGCGCCGAGGAATTCGCATTCGAGCCGGTGAGTTCCGCCATGGTGGTCAAGGTGCGCGCCGCGCTCGACGCGGCCGGCCGGCCGGCCGACTGGACCGCGGAGATCTGGAGCGGCACCCACAGCGCCCGTCCGGGCAGCGGCAACCTGCTCGGCGCGCAGGCGCTGCCGGCGCCGCCGCCCGATCATGCGCCGCACGACGTGCCGGACGCGGGCGGCGGCGGGGCGGTGCGCAATGCGACCCCGCTCTACGCCATCCCGGCCAAGCGCTTCATCCATCATCTCGTGCCGGACACGCCGGTGCGCACCTCGGCGCTGCGTGGGCTCGGCGCCATGCCGAACGTATTTGCGATCGAATGCTTCATCGACGAGCTCGCCGAGCGCGCCGGGGAGGATCCGGTGGCCTACCGGCTGGCGATCGCCGCCGACCCGCGCGTCCGCGGCGTGATCGGCCGCGTGGCCGCGATGGCGGGTTGGCAGGCCGGGCTGCCGTCCGGCAGCGGACGCGGCCGCGGCATCGGCGTCGCGCGCTACAAGGACCGCGCCGCCTATGCGGCGGTGGTGGTCGAGCTCGAGGCCGACGAGACGATCCGGCTCCTCAAGATGTGGTGCGCGGCCGATGCCGGGCTGGTCATCAATCCGGACGGTGCCATCAACCAGCTCGAAGGCGGCATGATCCAGGCGGCGAGCTGGGTGCTCAGGGAGCAGGTCCAGATCGATAGCGCCGGCATCGCGTCGCGCGACTGGGAGACCTATCCGGTGCTGCGCTTTTCCGAGGTGCCCGAGATTACGGTCGAGCTGCTGCCGAGCGCCGACGACGTGCCGCTCGGCGTCGGCGAGGCCACCGCCGGCCCGACTGCGGCGGCGATCGGCAACGCGGTCGCCCACGCGCTCGGCGCCCGCATCCGCGACCTGCCGCTCACCCGCGAGCGCATCATGGCGACGTTGTTGAGCAGCGAATAGTCGAGCCGCGCGGCGCGCTATTCACGACTGGCGGCTGCCACCGCGTCCTGCCCGACCCAAGCTTCCAGGAACGTCGCGAGCCAGGTGCGGATGGCGTGGTCGTAGATCGGCCGCTCGGCGAAATGGGCGGCGCGCTGCTTGGCGCCCGGCATCTCCATGCGGGCGTGGCCGCGGGTGGTCCAGCGGCACATCATGGCGTGGGTCACCTCGGCGTGAAACTGGATCGCGTAGGCGGCCGGACCATAGCGCATGGCCTGGACCCGGAAGATGTCGCCCTCGGCCAAGAGGTCGGCGCCGTGCGGCAGCTCAAAACCTTCGCGGTGCCACTGATAGACGTAGTCCGGCCATTCGCCGCACACCGCGTGGGCCTGCTCGGTCACCCGGATCGGATAGTAGCCGACCTCCGCCTTGCCGTCCGGATGGTAAGCGACGCGCGCGCCGAGGTGCTTTGCCAGCATCTGGGCGCCGAGACAGATGCCGAGGAACGGCCGCTTCTCGGCGAGCGGCACGCCGATCCAGTCGATCTCGCGGCGGATGAAGTCATCCGTGTCGTTGGCGCTCTGCGGGCCGCCGAAGATGACCGCACCCGCGTGGTCGGCGAGCGTGTCGGGCAGCGGATCGCCGAAGCGCGGGCGGCGGACATCGAGCGGGATGCCGAGCTTGGCGAGATAATGGCCGATCCGGCCGGGCGTGGAATGCTCCTGGTGCAACACGGCGAGTACCGGCCGCGAGGCGGCCGGCGGGCTGAACCGCGAATCCATGGGCCCGTGCATGCGACTTTCCTACGCCCCCGGTCCCGGTTTGCAAGAGCCGTGCCGGTCGGGGCTCGCATGAGCGGAGCGCGGGCCTGGCGCCGATTTCGCTCACATTTTAGCGAATGGTCGCCTAATCCGGGCCGGCCGTATCGGTCGCCGGCTGCCCCTGGGCGGCGGCGACGCGCTCGCGCAGCGCGATGCGGTCGCGTGTCGAAACGGCGAGCAGGTCGGCGACCCGCCACATCACGTTGGCCTCGAACTCGCTCACCTTGCCGTCGAGATAGACCATCTCCCACAGCATCTCGACGAGGCGCAGCCGCCCGGCCTCGTCGAGGGTGCGCATGATCAGGCTGGTGAAATGATAGAAATCGACCGCCTCGCGGTCGTCGGCGGCCGCCTCCGCAATCAGCGCGTCGGTTGCGGATGCATCGAGCGCGAACTGCGCCTCGAGGATCGCGTGCAGCTTGCCCCGTTTCGGCTCGGTGAGATCGCCGTCGAGGGTCGCCACGTGGACCAGCAGGGCGGCCGCCGCCCGCCGGTAGTCGTTCTCCGCAAACGTGTCCTGCGGCCTGGTCCCGCCAGTCAGCTCGGCGAAGAAATGGCGAAGATCGGCAAGCATCGCGGCGCGCCCTGAAGGATGGTGCGCCGATGCGAGAGAGGTTGCTAGCGCACGGCCCGGTGGGTCCGCACGCTCTCCTCGAGCAGCGCGAGATTGTTGGCAATATAGGGATTGTTCGGGTCCTTTGCCTGCGCCTCGGCCAGAATCCGGCGGGCATGCGCGTAATCGCCGCGCAGCATGTAGGAATAGCCCTGATTGTTGAGAATGGCGGGCGTGCGCCCGTTCATGCGGTAGAGCTGGTTGTAGGCGCGATCGGCGAGGTCGAACCGTTTGAGCCGGTCATAGGCGGCGGCGAGGCCGAGCCAGGAGTCGGAATCGCGCGGCGCCGATTCGACCGCACGGCGGAAATTGCGCTCGGCGAGCCCATAATTGCCCTCGCGGAAATGCTCCCGGCCGAGGCTCAAGTCGTCATTGGGCTTGCTCGGGGTCAGCGGCGGGTCGGGCTCGACCGCGGGGCCCTTGTCGCCCACGGGCACGTCTTCCGCATGGGGGCCCACCGAACCGGTCGCATCGGTCGCGTGATCGTTCGACGGGCTCAACGCCTTCCAGCTCAGGAATTCAGGGGCCTTGAGCGACGTGGTCTCGCAGCCGGCCAGCCCCAGAAGGCTCATCACCGCCACGACCACGCTACGCTTGACGCCAACGCTCATCAGCTGCGCCCCCGGCGCCCGAACTCGAGGTCGGCTCGCGGCACCTCGCGCGTGCGACGACGCGGTGGTGCCAAAGCGACCCCCCATTCGAACCTAGGGGACGTTGGTTAAGAAATCCTCGCTGGAACCGCCGGACGAACGTCGCCTCGGCTTTCGCTCTACCCGGCGCCCGCGGCCCGCCGGGCGGGGTTCGCCACCATGCGCAGAAGCTGGGCGTGCGGCAGTGGCCGGCTGAACAGGAAGCCCTGGATCTCGGTGCAGCCCGCCGCCCGCAGCGCCGCGAGCTGCTCCTCGGTCTCGACGCCCTCGGCGGTGGTCGACATGCCGAGGCTGCGCGCCAGCGCGATGATCGCCCGCACGATCGAGCCCGAGCTCTCCTCGGCGTTGAGGTCGGACACGAAGGAGCGGTCGATCTTGATCTTGTCGAGCGGGTAGTTGCGCAGGTAGCCGAGCGACGAATAGCCGGTGCCGAAATCGTCCATCGCGAAGCGCACGCCGAGCCCGTGCAGCTCGCGCAACGTCGAGGACACCGTGGCGCTGCTCTGGATCAGCACCGACTCGGTGATCTCCAGCTCGAGATTGCGCGGCGGCAGCCCGGCGGCGGCGAGCGCCCCGACCACGACGCGGCTCAGCGAGGGCAGCTTGAACTGGGCGGCCGAGAGATTGACCGCGACGTTGACGTCGCGCGGCCACGTGGCCGCATCCGCGCAGGCCTGCCGCAGCACCCATTCGCCGATCGGCATGATCAGGCCGGTCTCCTCGGCGATCGGGATGAACTCGGCCGGCGAGATCCTGCCCCGCTGCGGGTGGTTCCAGCGGATCAGCGCCTCGCAGGTGCCGATCCGGTCGGCCTCGAGGTCGAGCACCGGCTGGTAGTAGAGCTCGAACTCGCCGCGCGTCAGCGCCTTGCGCAGGTCTTCCTCGAGCGCGCGCCGCGTCTTCATGCGGGCGTCCATCTCGGGCTCGAAGAAACGATAGGCGCCGCGACCGTCGGCCTTGGCGCCGTAGAGCGCGAGATCGGCGTTCTTGAGCAGCTGATCGGGCTCGTGGCCGTCGTCGGGCGCGATCGCGATGCCGATGCTCACGTCCGCCACCAGCTGGTGGCCGTGCAGGTCGTAGGGCGCGCGCAGCGCCGTGAAGATGCGGCCCGCGAGCGCGGTGGTGTCGGCCGGATCGGCGACGCCGAGCTGGATGATGGCGAACTCGTCGCCGCCGAGCCGCGCGACCGTGTCGGCCTCGTTGACGCAGCCGCGCAGCCGCTGCGCGACCGACTTGAGCAGCTCGTCGCCGACCGGATGGCCGAGCGAGTCGTTGACGTGCTTGAAAAAGTCGAGATCGAGGTAGAGCACCGCGACGCGGTCGCTCCGCTGCGCCCGCTGCAGCGCCTCGTCGAGCCGCTGGCGGAAGAGCACCCGATTGGGCAGATCGGTGAGCGCGTCGTAGCTCGCGAGCCGCGCGATCCGCTCGTCGGCGCGCTTGCGCTCGGTCACGTCCTCCACCACGCTGAGAATGTACAGCGGCGCGCCATCCTCGCCGCGCACCGCGAGCCGGCGCGACGTGACGATGCGGCGGTTGTTCGCCGCGGTCACGATCTCCTGCCCCTCCATCAGGATCACGTCGGACGACTCGGATCTCAGCAATTCGTCGTCGCGCACATCGATCAGGGCGGCATGCTCGGGCGAGAGACACTCGTGCGCCGTCTTGCCGATCATCTCCCGCCGCGCGAATCCGAGCAGCTCCTCGCCGGCGCGATTGACCAGCACATAGCGGCGATCGCCGGCGTTGCGCACGATGATCGACACCGGCACGTTCTCGATGACGAGATCGAGGAACTTGCGATTGCGGTCGCGCTCCTGCTCGGCCCGCCGGCGCTCGGTGATGTCCTCGTGCGTCGACACCCAGCCGCCGTCGCCGGTCGGGCGCCGCGCGATGGCGATGATGCGGCCGTCGTCGAGCTCGATCACGCGGTCGGACGGCTGGTCGCTGTTGGGCTCGGCGAGGCGCTGGCGCAGGTAGCGCTCGGCGGTCGGCCCGGTGTACACCCCGGCGTCGAAGCGGTGCCGCAGGATCTCCTCCTGGGTCGAGCCCGGGCGGGTGAGCTCGGGCCGCAGGCCGTACATGTGGGCGTAGCGGTCGTTGCAGACGATCAGGCGGCGGTCCTTGTCGAACATCGCGAGGCCCTGCGACATCTGCTGCAGCGCCGCGTCGAAGCGCATGTTCTGCACCTTGAGCTCGGCCTCGCGCTGCTTGATCTCGGTGATCTCGACGCGGATGCCGATCGAGCCGCCGTCCGCCGTGCGGCAGTCCTCGACGCGCAGCCAGCGGCCGCCGGTGAGCTGCTGCTCGTGCAGCTCCTTCGCGGCGCGATGCAGCGCGAGACGGTGGGCGAGCCACGCCTCCTCGCGGCCGACCGCGTCGGGATACAGTCCGCGCGCGAGCGCGCCGCGCAGCATGTCCTCGAAGCGCACGCCGGGAACGCGCAGATCGGCGGTCGCGGCGTAGAATTCGTCATAGCGCCGGTTCCACAGGACCAGCCGGTCCTGCGCGTCGTAGAACACGAGCCCGATCGGCATCACGTCGATCACCTCGCGCAGCCGCGCATGCGCCTCCTCGGCGCGCTGCTGCGCGCGGTGGCGCTCGGTGACGTCCTCGTGCATCGCCACCCATCCGCCGCCCGCAATGGGCTGGTTGCTTACGCACACGACGCGGCCGTCCGGCGATTCGATGAACTGGCTGTCCGCGGTGCCGCGGGCGATGTTGGCCATGATCTGCGCGCAGTACTGCGCCGGATCCTCGTGGAACGAGCCGATCGCCTTGCGATGCTCGACGATCTGGCGCAGCGTCCGGCCGGGCGACATCAGCTCGGCCGTGAGGCCGTACATCGCGAGATAGCGCCGGTTGCACAACACGAGCCGCGCCTCGCGGTCGAACATGCACAGGCCCTGGGACATGCTGTTGAGCGCGGTGTCGAGCTCGAGCCGGTGCTGCCGGTGTCCGAGCTGCAGCTGGCGCACGATGAGAAAGCCGATGACCGCGATCAGCGCGCCGGCGATGCAGGCCACGCCGATGAAGAGGTCGGCCTCCCGGTGCCACTCGGCGAGGACCGCCGCGATATCGACGCCGACCGTCACGGCGAGCGAGTAGCCGGGCACGCGACGCGCCGCGATCAGCCGCTCGCCGCTGTCCCAACGGCCGACCATGTGGTACGTGGCGGCATCGCTCTGCTTCAAGGGAGCGATGAAGCCCGTATAGCGCTGGCCCACCGCCCGCTCGATCCGCGGGTAGCGCACCAGCAGCACGCCGTCCTCGCGCGCGAGCGAGATCGAGCTGCCCGCGGCGAGCGTGACCGAGGCGAAGAAGGTCTCGAAGTACCGCGGCTTCAACGCGCCGAGGACGGCGCCGATGAACTCGCCATGCTGGCCCGTGATCCGCCGGGCGAGGTAGATCGTCCAGGTCCCGTCACTGCGGTTCTGCACCGGCACGCCCAGCACCGCCGCCGGCGCCGCATTCGACTTGAGCGCCTGGAAGTAGTCGCGCTCGGCGACGCTGACGTCCGGGATCGGCCAGTGGTGCGAGGAGTTGATCAGCCGGCCCTCCGCGTCGACCACGGCGAGCGCCTCGACATGGCTGAGCCCGCTGAGCTTGTCCTTGAGCATCATATGGACATCGGCGCCCGCCATGCGGCGCACGTCGGCACGCGACGCGATGCCCATCTGCTGCATGCGCTCGATCAGGCTGCCCTCGACCGCGTCCACGGCCGCGAACGTCCGCTGCGCCTGCTCGGCGAGAATGTGCGCCGTATTCGACAGCTCGCGCTCGCTGTCGGCCAGGATGTGCGCCCGCATGCTCGCCACCACGAGCGCGGTGGCGGCCGCGAGCGCGACGATCAGCACGAGGCCGCAGACCACGAGCAGCGTGATCGGCCGGGAGCGCGATATGCTTAACATGACCTAAAGGATCACCCTTCGGTGATGCGGCGCGCCGTTCGGCGCGGTCCGCCAGTCGCCCGAGGCGGCCCCGCGCATGCCACAACGTTACCGGGAAACCGCTAAGATTTTGGTAAAACGATACAATAGCGAGCGGCTATTCTGAGTTGTGGGCTCGCGCGCTCCGGACACCGCGGGGCTCAATAGGCGCCCATCTTGATGCGCACGACCACCGGCAGCATGATCACGACGAACAGCACCGGAAACACGCAGAGCATCAAGGGCATCGCGAGCTTGGAGGGCAGCGCATAGGCCTTCTCCTCGGCGGTCGACAGGCGGCGATGGCGCATGTCCTCGCTGTAGACCCGCAGCGCATCCGTGATGCTCGATCCGAGCTCGTCCGACTGCTGGATCAGCGTTGCGAACGAGCGGACCTCGGGGAGGCCCAGGCGATCGCCGAAATGCTCGAGCCCCTCGCTCATGGTGCGGCCGGCGCGGATTTCGAGGTTGGTCATGTGGATGTTGGCGCACAGATTGGGATAGCTCACCGAGAGCTCGCGCCCGACGCGCTCGAACGAGGCCGCCATGCCGAGACCGGCATCGGCGCAGACCACCAGCAGGTCCATCATGTCGGGGAATCCCGCCCGATATTCGTTGCGGCGGGCCGCCACGATGCGGTCGAGCGCGATGCTCGGACCCAGATAGCCGGCGAGCCCGGCCACGCCGACCACCGGCCACAGGTAGTTGTCCGACACGTTGAGCATCGGCGCGACCGCGAAGGCGACCGCTCCGAGCGTCACCGCCAGGATCCCGCGGGTGAGGAAGAAGAAGCCGACCGCGCGCGGGTCGAAGATGCCGGCCTGCACCAGGCGCGAGCGCAGCGCCTTCATTCCCTTGTCGTCGAACGAGGAATAGTGCTTGGTGGTGCGGTCGATCAGCCGCTGGGCCGCCTTGATGCCGGAGGTGCGCAAGGTGGCGCCGCCGCCCTCGGGCACCAGCATGTCGGCGGAGATGCCGGCGGCGCGCCGCCGCACCGCGCCGCGCACGCGGATCGCCGACATGATGAAGAACGCGATGGTCGCGGCCGGGATGAAGACGAGCGCCATCACCAGCACATTGGCGCTGATGCCGTAGGTCGAGGCGAGATCGAGCAGCGTGTCCATCGCTTCAGATCTTGAAGTTGACCATGCGATACATGATGAAGTTGCCGGTCAGCATCCAGCAGACCGCCATGCCGAGGACCGTCTTGGTGATGTCGTATTGCCACACGCTGCCGTAGAAGTCGGGCGACGAGAGCTGGACGGCACCGAACAGCACGATCGGCAGCGAGGAGAGGATCAGCGCCGAGGCCCGGCCCTCGGCGGCGAGCGCCCTGACCTTGCGGCGCATCTTGAAGCGCGAGCGGATCACCGCGGAGAGATTTTCGAGGATCTCGCCGAGATTGCCGCCGGTCGACGCCTGGATCGCGACCGCGGTGACGAACAGCGGCAGGTCGTCCTGGCCGATGCGGGCATAGAGGTTGCGCATGGCGGTCTCGAGGTCGGCGCCGTAGGTGATCTCGTCGCCGACCAGGCCGAACTCCGACCCGATCGGGTCGGGCATCTCGCGCGCGACCATGTTCACGGCGATCGGGACCGGATGGCCGGCCCGCAAGCTGCGCACGATGATGTCGATCGCGTCGGGAAATTGGGCGCCGAACTTCTTCTGCCGCCGCGAGCGCATGATGCGCAGCGCGAGATAGGGCAGCACGAGCCCGCCGGCCAGAATGGCGAGCAGCGCCTGCACGACGGTGCCGCCCGCCATGAGCGTCCCGCCGAACGCCATGGCGGCCGCGACGCCCGCGATGAGGCCGATGCGGGAGAGGCCGATCGACAGTCCCGACTGCACGATCAGGCGATTGAGCGCGACGCTCGGCAGCATGAAGTCGCCGCCCATGGTCAGGCCGCGCTCGCGGCGCAGCTGCACCAGGATGGCCTGCCGATCGACCGTCTCGTTGAGCAGCGAGAGGCGGCGATTGACGCGGTTGCGATACGATGTGGCCGAGAAGAACAGGAGATAGACGCCCTCGGCGAACAGGATCGCCGAGACCGCCGCGAAGGCATAGACCGCATATGTCGGATCGATCTCGAACGACATGGCTGCTCACAGCTGCTGGGTCGGGTCGAAGTAGCTCGACGGAATTTTGATGCCCTTGGCGGTGAGGTCGGTCAGGAAGCGCGGCCGGATGCCGGTCGCCTGGAAGTGCCCCTGCACGGTGCCGTCCTCCAGCGTCGCGGTGCGCACGTATTTGTAGATTTCCTGCATCTGAATGATGTCGCCTTCCATGCCGGTGATCTCGGCGATGCTCATCACGCGGCGCTTGCCGTCGGACAGGCGCGAGAGCTGGACGATCACCCGGATGGCGGCGGCGATCTGGCCGCGGATGCTGGCGACCGTCATCGGCAGGCCGGCCATGCCGATCATCTGCTCGAGGCGCGAGATCGCGTCGCGCGGCGTGTTGGCGTGGATGGTCGCCATCGAGCCTTCGTGACCGGTGTTCATCGCCTGCAGCATGTCGAAGGCTTCCTCGCCGCGGCACTCGCCCAGGATGACGCGGTCGGGGCGCATGCGCAGCGCGTTCTTGACGAGGTCGCGCTGGCGGATCTCGCCCTTGCCCTCGATGTTCGGCGGACGCGTCTCCATGCGCCCGACGTGCGGCTGCTGCAGCTGCAGCTCGGCCGCGTCCTCGATGGTGACGAGGCGCTCCTTGTCGGAGATGAAGGCGGAGAGCGCGTTGAGCATGGTGGTCTTGCCCGAGCCGGTGCCGCCCGAGATGATGGTGGTGACGCGCGCCTTGACGGCCGCCGCCAGGAGCTCGCCCATCTGCGGCTTCAGCGCGCCGATATCGACCAGCCGGTTGAGGCCGAGCGGCTTCTTGGAGAACTTGCGGATCGAGACCAGCGGACCGTCGACCGCCACCGGGCGGACCGCGACGTTGACGCGCGAGCCGTCGAGCAGGCGCGCGTCGCACAGCGGATGCGATTCGTCGACCCGGCGACCGACCGCCGAGACGATCTTGTTGACGATGCGCAGGAGATGCGCCTCGTCCTTGAAGCGCACCGCGGTCGGCTCGAGGATGCCGCCGCGCTCGACATAGACGCATTCGTGGCCGTTGATCAGGATATCGGCGACGCTCGGGTCCTTGAGCAGCGGCTCGATCGGCCCGAGGCCGGTCATCTCGTCGAGGATCTCGTTGACGAATCCGGCGAGCTCCTGCGCGTTGAGGGCGAGGCGCTCGACCAGAATGTATTGCGAGACGAGCTGCTGGACGTGCTTGCGGATCTCCTCTTCGGGCAGCTTCTCGAGCGCCGAGAGGTTGATCTCCTCGATCAGCTTGCGGTGCAGCCGCACCTTGGCGTCGAGCAGCTTGTCGGTGAGCAGCGGATTGGCGGCCGGCGCCGGCGCGGCGGCGGGCTCGGCCGGCGTCGCCAGCATCAGCGGCACGATCGGATCGGGCTCGGGGGTCGCCTCGGGAAACACCGTCCACGCGACGGCATCGGCAGGCGGCGCGGGCGGCGCGTCACCGCCGGGCGGCGGCGCAAGCGGCGGCGCATCGGGCACGGCCGGCGGCAGCGATGCCGGGTCGACCGCCGGAAAGTCCGGCGTCGCGCGACGTGTGCTGAATCGACCGGCCATTGCTCTAACCCAGCTCGCTCATCGACCCGCTCGGCTCACGATCGCGCCCAGGACAGGGAGAGCCATTTCGGCAGCGCGCCGCCGACGGCCACCGTCTCGGACGGCGGCGCGAGCAGCTTCTTGAGCTCCGCGGTGATCTTGTTGCCCGGCTTGACCTCGTCGAGCGGCACGCCGCGGTCGATCGCCTCGCGCACCAGCCCGTAATTGTTGGGGATGGCGGCGACGAAATCCTTGCCGAGCGCCTGCTCGATGTCGCTCTTGCGCAAGCCCGCGCCGAACATGCCCTGCTCGAAGCGATTGATGATCACCTGCGGCCGCTTGCCCTCGCCCAGCCGCTCGCTGATGGCGGCGATCAGGTGCTTGGCGTGCTTGAGGCCCGGCACCGTCATCTCGCTCACGACGAACAGCCGGTTGGAGCCGAGCAGGACGCTGTCGGTCCAGGAGAACCAGGTGCGCGGCATGTCGATCACGACGTAGTTGAAGTGCGACGAGACGAGGTCGAGGAGGCGCGTGACCAGGTCTTGATCGAACGAGCGCATCTCGGCCGGGTGATTCGGCGCCGCGATCACGGCGAGCCCGGACGGATGATAGGCGGTCATCACCTCGAGCAGCTGGCGGTCGAGCCGCTCGGGCCGCGGCTCGATCTCCTTGAGGTCGAGGCGCGGCTCGAGGTCGAGATAGTCGGCGCAGGCGCCGTGCTGGAAATTGAGATCGACCAGGCAGGTCGCCGAGGCGTTCTTGGGCGCGTTGTTGAGCAGGGTGAGCGCGGTCTGGATCGCGAGCGTGGTGACGCCCGCGCCGCCCACCGCCGACATGTAGGTGAAGATCTCGGCCTCGGTCGGCTCCGGCGTGTTGGGCGCCTGGATGACGCGCGCGCAGGTGCGCACGAGCTCGATCGGCTGCACCGGCTTGACCAGAAAATCGGCCACCCGGAGCTGCACCAGCTGCCGCACCGTCTCCTTGTCGAACGAGGGCGTGATCACGACGACCGGCGGCCAGGTGTTGACGCGCCCCATCAGCCGCAAGAGGGCGGACATTTCGTCGTCGCGCCGGGTGTCGAGATCGATCACGATGACGGTCACGTCGTCGGCGACGATGTTGCCCTCGTGGACGGCGAGCGTGCCGTTGAGCACCGCGAGCTCGATCTGCGCGGCTGACGCGAACGTCGTGCGCACCGACGCCTCGAACGCGGCGTCGGCCGTGACGACCAGCACCTGCGTCTTGTTCGAGGCTGATTTCGGCCGGCTGCTGCGCATCGCGAACTCGCGGATCTCCGAGCTGCGGCGGGCCTTACCGGCCCGCCACCGTTTACTTAATGGTGACGGCGGCGGCCGAGCCGCCGCCCAGCGCCGCCGGGGTCGCGCCCGAGGGGACCGGCTCGCAGCCCGGCTGCGCCGGTGCTGCCGTCGTGTTGTAGGTGCCCTGCGTGGTGGTCGGCCGCGGCTGGACCACCTGGCAGGTGCGGTAGCGCCCGATCGCGCCGGCAACGACGGCGCCGTTGCTGGTGTGGCTGCGATCGGCGCTGGCGGCCGGCCACGGATTGATGATCTGCGTCGCCTGCGCGGTCGCGGTGGCGTCGTTGGCCGCGAACGTCACCCCTTCGCGGCGGTCGTAGTAGATGTCCGAGCAGCCGGCGAGCAGCGCGCCGAGCAGCGTGGCGGTGGCCACGATCCGCACCTTGTCACTCCGCCGCGGCATGGAAACCTCCCTTCGGCATCTCCAGGATGTGCCCGATCGGGCCGCGCTCGACGGCGGCGGCGCCGCCCTCGACCTCGGTGCGCAGCACCTCGGGCTTGTTCTTGAGGAAGAAGTCGACATCGTTCCCCGGCAGCGCATTGTCGAGCGGGGTGCGCACGACGTCGCCCGGCCGCGTCGGATTGACCAGATGCGGCGTCACGATGATGATGAGGTCGGTCTCGTTCTTCTGGTAGGACTTGCTCGCGAACAGCGCGCCGAGCACCGGCACGTCGCCGATCCAGGGCAGCTGCTGCTGCGCGGTCGAGAGGTTGTTCTGCAGCAGGCCGGCGAGCACGAAGCTCTGGCCGTCCTTGAGCTCGATGGTCGACGAGGCGCGCCGCACCGTCAGCGCCGGAACCACGATGCCCTGGCCGACCGTGACGCTGTTCGCCGGGTCGAGTTGGCTCACCTCGGGCACGATCTTCAGGTTGATCAGGTTTCCGTTCAGCACCGTCGGAGTGAACGCGAGGCTCACGCCGTACTGCTTGTAGTCGACCGCGATCGAGCCCGCGTAGGCGCCCGGCACCGGGATCGGATACTCGCCGCCGGCGAGGAAGTTCGCGGTGTCGCCCGACAGCGCCACCAGATTGGGCTGGGCGAGGCGCCGCGCCAGGCCGCGCTGCTCGAGCGCGTTGAGGACCGGATCGATCTGCAGCCCCTTGGCGATCAGGTTGGCGGCGATGAAGCCGAACGGCCCGGTGGCGGTGCCGATCAGGCCAGCGGAGCCCGCCGCGATGCCGGTGGGCGTCGCGAGGCTGCTCAGCGGCTGGTTGGGAAGGACCGGCGTCACCGGCAGGTTGAAGCCCTGCTGGCCGGAGCCGATATTGGCGATGAAGCGCTCCGAGCTGCCCGGCTTCGGCAGCACGTTCCACTGCACGCCGAGCTCGCGGTCGGCCTCGCGGGTGGCCTCGACGAAGCGCACCTCGAGCATGACCTGCTGCGGCTGCGCGACCTGGACCGAGTTGATGACCTCGGGAACGAACTGCTTGGCGACCTGCAGCGCGGCGTCGAGCACCATGCCGTCGCTCACCGTGCCGGACAGGAGGATGCGGCCGTTCACCGAGGACACCTTGAGTTGGGCGGTCGGGAAGCGGCGGTTGAGCTCGGCCGAGAGCGCCGAGGTGTCATAGGAGACCAGCACGTCGAACACGCCGATCAGGCGCTTCTCGGCGCCGTAGATCGACACCCGCGTGGTGCCGAGCTTCTTGCCGAGGATCGACAGCGACCGGTCGGTCAGCGCGTTGACGTCGGCGATGTCGGGATTGCCGACCACGATGTCGACGAAAGGCTGATCGGTGTGCACGTCCTCCGACTTGTCGATCGGGACCACCACCGACGTGGTGCGCGCGCTGCCGATCTGGACCGTGCGGTCCGCCGCCTTGGCGTCGCGGGCGTAGCCGGGCAGGCCGGGCACCGCCGTGAAGGCGAGCGTCGCGACGATCGACACGAGCAGCGTGCCCCAGTCGCCGCGCCGCGCGAGCCGCTTGGATGCGGCGCGATCCGAGGTCCTGTCCGCAGGCCGGGCGCGTGGCGCCCCGGCGTCATGGTGACTGTGGTTGTTCACGTCGGCCTCCCCAGCCTGTGCTTTCCAAGCCCTCCGGCGAATCCCCATTCGCCGAACGGCGCGTTTCAGTGTGTCGTCCCTTGATCGAGGAGCGCGGTGGACGGATCCTCGCCGCTCTCCCTGCGTACGCTGTAGACAGTCCGGTTCATCGCCCGCGTGACCCCGACGGAGGTGTACCTGCCGTGGTCCTCGCGCGAGTTGTTGAGATCGGCGAGCGTGACGGGCCGCGAGTCGGTCAGCTGGGCGTCGCCTGCCCGGCGCAGCGCCAGCGACAGGCTGCCCACCTGGCTCGCCAGCGCGAGCTTCTGCGCACCGACGATGTCGACCTCGAGCGTCACCGCCTTGGCGACCGACGGCCGGTCGGCGCGTTCGTCGGCGAGTTGGTCGATCGCCAGCACCTTGGTGTCCTTGAGCACCACGTCGTTGATCGCCGAGCCCTTCTCGAGCTGGCGGCTGAGCATCACGTCGACGCGGTCGCCCGGCAGCACGAACCCGGCGACGCCGTCGACGTCGTTGACCCGGATCGTCACCGCCTTGTGGGTGTCGCCGATCATCGCCGAGAGCGTGGCGCGCTGGCCGTGCCCGGTGATCTTCGACTCGAGCACCGGCTCGTTCGCCTCGATCGCCGTGAGCACGACCCGCTTTTCGCCCGCCAACGCCTCCTGAATGGTCCTGAAGGAGCCCTGCGGCAGCGCGTCGGCCGGCCACGGCACCTCGCGCAACACCGACGCGGTCAATTCATTGCCGAAACGCAGCGGGCGGCTCGCGACCACCAGCGTCTGCGCGGCGACCGGCTTGGGCTGGTTCGCCTGCATGCTCTTCAGCCGCGCCTCGGCCTGGGAATTGAGCCACGACTGCGCAACGAAGACCGCGAGCAGGCCAAAGACGGCTGCCACGCCGATCATGATGATGGTACTGCTGCGCACGGGCCATGTCCCCGATGTTGTTTCCGCTTTCGCAGGCTCGTCCCTGGATATAGGCGCCGCGACCGTATTGAATCGGTGAACGATGGGGAGGTTCTCGGGCTATGCTGAAATTTGCCTGAATCCCTATTGTTTACGAACCGTGCAGATTTTCATAAACTTCGCCGTAACCTTGAATGGATTGACCCATGTCGCAACGCGAAAGGCGCCCTCCGCCGGGGCGACGCGGCGACGGAGCCTTGGCGCCGCATGCGGTGCGGCGCGCCGTTCGCGACAATTTCGCATACCCGCGCGGGGTCCCGATCGGCTATGGATGCCGAAAGCAACCAGGCATTAACCGCGCCGCCGCCGCGCCGCGGGGACGCCGGACCGAAACGACGACCCCGGAGGACGCCGCATGAAGAAGCCTCGCATCAGCTATGTCGATCCTGCCACCATCCGGGATGCCGACATGCTGGCCGAGCTCGACCGCTGCCGCCGCGAGGGCACGCCCCGGCCCGAGAGCCAGGCGGTGCGCGCGCACGTCCCGGCGGTATTCTGGTCGTTCGCCAACAGCTGGCGCGACGTATTCAAACACGGCGTCGCCGATCACAGCATCAAGGAGTTGTGCCGCATCTATGTTTCGCGCTCGGTGCTGTGCGAGTTCTGCGGCAACCAGCGCTCCATGAAGGCCGCCAAGGACGGCCTGGTCGAGGACGACTATCGCGACCTGATCAATTTCGAGAGCTCGACCCGCTACAGCGACAAGCAGAAGGCGGCGCTCGCCTACGCGGAGGCGATCACCTGGGACCTGCCGACCGACGACAAGTTCTGGACGCGCCTGCACGCCCATTTCAGCGAGCCCGAGCTGGTCGAGATCGGCTATTTCGTCGCCCTCACGATGGGGCAGCAGCGCTGGCTGCGCACGCTCAATATCGAGCATCACCAGGTGCTCGCCGGCACCGATGCCTCGATGGCGCCGGGGTTCGAGAGCGAGGACGCGCTCGCGCGCTCCAAGGCCGATCCGGACTACTGGGCGCGCAAGAAGGCTTCGCCGGCGCAAGCCGCCGAGTAGCCGGCCCACCGACCACCCTGCCCTCGCCCGATCGGCGCGCCGGCGCGCGCCGTGCGCCGAAATCCGCCGACCGAAGGATCGCATGACCGACGCCCGCGTCACGGCCGCCATTGCGCATTGGGCGCCACGCCTCGTGGCGAACGGCGTCGCGCTCACCGATTTCGAGGAGATCACCGCCGCGCTCACGTCGTGGGACGACTGGTGCACCACCTGGTCGGCGCGGGCCGCGCGCCATGAGCAGATGGGCCGCGACGCGCTCGCGCGCGGAAAAACCCTGAGCGCGGGCGAGCACCTGCAGCGCGCCGGCGTCTACTATCATTTCGCAAAATTCCTGTTCGTGCACGACCTCGCGCAGATGAAGGCTGCGCACATGAAGGCGGTCGAATGCCGCACGCTGGCGCTGCCGCACCTCGCGCCGCCCGGCGAACGGGTCGCGATCCCGTTCGAAGGCAGGACGCTCTACGGCATCCTGCGCAAGCCGGCCGGCCGCGCAGAGCCGCCCGTCATGGTGATGATCTGCGGGCTCGATTCCTGCAAGGAGGAGACCGATGCCTACGAGGCGCCGTTCCTCGCGCGCGGCATCGCCACGCTGGTGTTCGACGGGCCCGGCCAGGGCGAAGCCGAGTACGACTTTCCGATCCGCGGCAACTACGAGACCGCGCTCGCGGCAGTGCTCGACGTCGTTGCGGCCCGCGCCGATCTCGATGCGGCGCGCATCGGCCTGTGGGGCGTGAGCCTCGGCGGCTACTACGCGCCGCGCGCCGCCGCCTTCGAGCCGCGCGTCAAAGCCTGCATCGCGCTGTCGGGGCCGTACGACATGGCCGATTGCTGGGACGGCCTTCCGGCCCTCACCCGCACGGCGTTTCGCGTGCGCAGCCATTGCGCGACCGAGGAGGCGGCGCGCCGCAACGCCGCGACCCTCACGCTCAAGGGCGTCGCGAGCCGCATCGCCTGTCCGATGTTCATCGTCACCGGCAAGCAGGATCGCGTCATCCCGTGGCAGGACGCCGAGCGGCTCGCCCGCGACGTCAAGGGTCCGTGCGAGCTCCTGCTGATCGAGGACGGCGGCCACGTCGCCAACAATCGCGGCTACCGCTGGCGCCTGCAGAGCGCCGACTGGATGGCGGAGCAGCTGGGGGCCTGATCCGCCGCTCATAACATATAGCGCTTGCCCACCGCGGTCGGCGCCAGCACCTTGTCGCCGAATGTCGCGGACAGCGCGGCGAGCGCGCGCCAGCCGGTGCAATGGCCGGCCGCGATGAGCGCCGGCGCGAACGACTTCATGGCCGCGACCGTCTGCGGAATGATCTGCTCGTTCGCTCCGGAGAGATGCAGCCCTCCGAACACGGCGTGGATCGGCACGTCGGGAAAGCTCGCCCGCGCATGGCTGAGCACGTTGACGATGCCCGCATGCGAGCAGGCCGAGAACACGACCAGCCCCTTGCCCGCGACGTGCAGCGCGAGCCAGCGCTCGTCGATCACGAGCTCGTCCGGTTCCCAGCGCTTTCCATCGTCGCTCCGCCGGACCTGGCCGGGCAACCCGCGCTCGAACGGCGTGACGCGCGGGATCTCGCCGCTGACGTAGAACATGTCGTCGAGAAAGCGCTCCGGCGCGGTGGTGCAGACGACCTGCGCGCCCTGCGCCGTCAGATCGGCGATGGAGGGCACGTCGTCCATCAACCGCACGCCGCCGTTCGCGAGGCGCATCGCGCGCGAGCGAAACATGCCGGGATGCGCGTAGTACGGCACCGCGCGGCCGCCGTTGCGGGCCCGAATCGCATTGAGCGCGAGGAACATCGCGCCGGAGTGGTCCCAATGCCCGTGCGAGAGCACGATGCTCTCCACCGCGCCGAGGTCGGCGCCGAGCCGCGCCGTGTTGCGCTCGAACGCATAGTCCTCAGGCCCGCTGTCGAACAGCACCGTATGGTTCACGCCTCCGCGGCGCGCCGTGATGAGGCACGAAAGACCGTGCACGGCGCAGCACAGACAGCGGCCCGAGGATGCACGCAGTCCGCGCCGGGTCGCGACGGCGAACTCGCTCTCGACCTGCGGCGGCGTCGTCGAGAGACCGTCGGTGACATTGTCGACCAGGACGACCACTTCGAGCTGATCGACCGGTGTCACGGCAGACGGGTTGGGCATTGCGATATCCCTGTGGGTGCGATGGGGCGCGGCGGAGGATGGCGGCCGGCGTGTCGCCGAGTCAAATGTGCGACGCATCGGGCGGCAGTCGTCGAACGTGGTCGAGACCAATCTGGCGGCCCGCCCGCGCTCGCCCAGGTCCCAGCGGGCTCGCCTTCGATGTCGCCGCCGGGCATTTCGGCGCAGAACCGGGTGGCGCCGAGGCGCCGGTTCTGCAACATTGCGCGCCGAGCCCGGGGTAACGCAGGAGCGAATGCATGTCCGATCTGATTGCCGTCATTGCGCCGGGCGAGATGGGCGCCGGCATCGGCCTGCGCCTGCACGAGCGCGGCGCGCGCGTGATCACGTCGCTCGCCGGCCGCAGCGCGGCGAGCGCCAAGCGCGCCGAACGCGCCGGCATGGTCGCGGCGGCGAGCGACGACGAGATCGTCGCGGCCGACATCGTGCTGTCGGTCGTACCGCCGAAGGACGCGGCCGGCCTCGCGGCGCGGCTCAAGCCGGCGATCGCGCGCGCCGCCAAGAAGCCGATCTACGTCGACTGCAACGCAGTGGCGCCGCAGACCGCCAAGGAGATCGGCGCGATCCTCGACGGCAGCGGCGCATCCTATGTCGACGGCGGGATCATCGGGCCGCCGCCGACCTCGGCGAGTGCCGGCGCGCGCATCTACGTCGCGGGCGATCGCGCGCGCGAGGTGCTGCGGCTCACCACCTACGGACTCGACGTGCGCTACCTCGAAGGGCCGATCGGCGCCGCCTCGGCGCTCAAGATGTCGTACGCCGGCATCACCAAGGGATTCACCGCGATCAGCGCCCTGATGATGCTCGGGGCGACGCGGGCCGGCTGCGCCGCCGAGCTGCACAAGGAGCTCGCCGAGAGCCAAGGGCCATTGCTCGCCTGGCTTGGGCGGCAGATGCCGAAGATGCCGCCCAAGGCGTATCGCTGGGTCGCCGAGATGGAGGAGATCGGCAGCTTCCTCGACGTCATCGCAGGCGGTCACGACGCCTACGATGCGATCGCGCAGCTCTATCAGCACATCGCCGACGTGCAGGCGCAGCCGCGCAAGGGCGACGACACGGTCGGCCAGCTCGACGCGTTCTGCGCAATGGACGCGCCGGCTGCGGCGCGCAAATCCGCCTGAGCGATCGTAGGGTGCGCAAAGCGAAGCGTGCGCACCATTGGCCGCGTGGGCACGGCGCGTGCCGCGCCCTTGCCCACCCTACGCGCGCTGCGCGCTACGTCTTCCGCAGCGCCAGAACGCGGTCGACCATCTCGCCGGCGACGCCGAGATAGTTGGCGGGATCGACCAGCTTCGCCAACTCCTCGCGCGACATGTGCTTGGCGATCGCCTGGTCCTCGGCCAAAAGATCGAGCAGCGGGCGGCCGGTCGCGACCACCTTGCGGCAGATGTCATAGACGAGGTCGTGCGCATATTGCCGGCCGAGATGCGGGCCGAGGCCCATCATGACGGCCTCGGAGACGATCAGCCCGCGCGTGATGTCGAGATTGGCGCGCATCCGTTTTTCGTCGACCTGCAGGCCCTCGAGCACGAAGCGCGTCTGCGCCAGCGCGCCGGCGGTGAGCGAAAAAATCTCCGGCAGCACGATCCACTCGATCTCCCACGGACCGGTCGCGCGCTCGTGGTCCTCGACCATGGCGTCGAGCAGCGCCGCCACGTGCTGGCGCACCACCGAGGTCAGCGCCGTGATGTAGACCGCGGAGATCGGGTTGCGCTTCTGCGGCATGGTGCTCGACGAGCCGCGCCCTTCGTGAAACGGCTCGAAAACCTCCTCGACCTCGGTCTGCATCATCAGCTTCACGTCGAGCGCGATCTTGCCGCACAGACCGGTGGCGAGGCCGAGGAAGCAGCCGACCTCGGCGATGCGGTCGCGCACGGTGTGCCAGGCGATCTCGGGCTGGGCGAGACCGAGCTCCTTGGCGAGCTCGGCCTGCACCTTCAGGCCGTCCTTGCCGAGCGAGGCGAGCGTGCCGGCGGCGCCGCCGAACTCGAACACCAGGACGCGGGCGCGCAGCTCGGCGAGCCGCTGCTTCTGCCGCTCGAAGGCGGCCAGCATGGTCGCCATCTTGTAGCCGAAGGTGATCGGAACCGCCTGCTGCAGATTGCTGCGGCCCGCCATCGGCGTGTCGCGATGTCTCTTGGCGAGCGCCGCGAGCGCATCCGAGATGCCGGCGATCTCCGCCTCGACCAGCGCGAGCGCCTCGCGGATCTGCAGGATGGTGGCGCTGTCGGTGATGTCCTGGGTGGTGGCGCCCCAGTGGCACCATTCGCCGAGGCCGTCGCGGCACAGCGCGACGAGCTGTTGAACGACCGGCAGCACCGGATAACCGATGCGCTCGGTCTGCGTCTTGATCTTGGCGAGATCGAACTCGGCGACGCCGCAATGGCGGAGGATCTCGTCGCAGGCGTTCTGCGGAATGATCCCGAGCCGCGCCTGCGCGCGCGCCAGCGCGGCCTCGAAGTCGAGATATTTCTGGATGCGGTTCTCGTCGGAAAACACCCGGCGCATCGCCTCGGTCGAGAAAATGTCGCGAAACACGGCAGAATCGATAGCGGTCGCGGGCATGCGAGAAGCCTTTCGGGGAATGGCACGACGGAGGCCGGGGCCTCGCGGAGGACGGCGGGTCAATACCGCGTCCGGATCGCAAATGCGACCCCGTCGAGCCGCAGGGCGGCGTCGCCTACCGTGACGCAGGCGTCGGCGTCTTTTTCACGCAGATCGGCTGACCGTTCGGTACCGGCGTGCAGTCCCAGTCCGGACCGAATCCGGCGTTGATCGGCGGGGACAGGAAACCGAAGCGCATGCCGCCGAACAGCACGACGGTGGCGAGCGCGATCATCAGGACGATCGCACCAAGCTCGCGGCGGTGGAGCGTCAACCGCGCCCACCTGAGTTGCAGCTGCTTCCTCGGTCGTTGCGTGTGTGTGGTGTGATTGGCGCGGCTCACCCGAGCCCGCGCAGCGCGAGGACGATCGCCAGCAGGCCGGCGAGCGCGATGCCCCAACCGAGCACGAGGGCGAGAAAAATCCGGCGCGGCATGTGGGCACGCGCGGCGCGACGCGATGGCGCGGGCGGACGACGGCTTGCGTTGCGCGCCGCGCCGCGCACCTGCCAGTGGGAGGTTTCGTCGCGCCGGCCGTGGTCGCCCGCGCGATCGCTGAACGGATACGCCTGGCCGATGAAATCCTGCAACGCCACGGCTCAGTTCCTTCGCCGGCGCTCGACCGCGCCGATGCGACCGATGATTGGTTGCCGGCGCCCGTTGTCAATCGAACGAGAGCTTATTTGGAGGAATTATAATTTTCCGTGCATGGGAACGACCGCCCCGTGGTTAACGCCCTGCAGCGGGATAGACAGATTGGAATACGTGCAAACTGGGGCTTTTCGCCTTTGCAATGCGCAACGCCCTCGCCTATCGAAGCGCGATCCCATCGAGGGTTTGCGTTCGCCGCCGCCATGATCGTCTGCTCGTGCAATGTTCTCTCCGACGCCCAGGTGCGCTCGGCCGTCGCCGACGCGACGCCGCGCTCGCCCGCACAGGTGTACGGCTGCCTCGGCTGCAGCCCGCAATGCGGCCGCTGCCTCGTCACCATCCGGCGCATCATGAGCGACGCGCTCGACGCCTGTCCGCAAGGCCGCGGGTGCTGCGGCAACGGCGAGAGCCCCTGACCGCGCCTGGGAATCCGGGCTCCCCTTTTCCGCAAAATCCTCCTAGGCTGCCCGTCCCACGATTTTTACGGAGCCCGCCATGAGAGGCGACGCCAAGGTCATCGAGTATCTCAACAAGGCGCTGCGGCACGAGCTGACCGCGGTCAATCAGTACTGGCTGCACTATCGCCTGCTGGACAACTGGGGCTACCTGACGCTCGCCAAGATCTGGCGCAAGGAATCGATCGAGGAGATGGAGCACGCCGACAAGCTCGTGCAACGGATCATCTTTCTGGACGGCTTTCCCAACATGCAGGTGCTCGATCCGCTGCACATCGGGCAGACCGTGAAGGAGGTGCTCGACTGCGACCTCGCGGCGGAAATGTCCGCCCGCGCCCTCTACCAGGAAGCCGCCACCTACTGCCATTCGGCCAAGGACTACGTGACCCGCGACCTGTTCGAGCAGCTGATGCACGACGAGGAGGGGCATATCGACTTCCTCGAGACCCAGCTCGACTTGGTCGCGAAACTCGGGCTCGAGCTCTACGCGCAGCACAACATCGGCAAACCCGACGAGAAGGACTGAGGCCCGACGCCGCGCGGGCCGCCGCGCGGCGATCACGATCCCGACCGTCACCCAAAGAGCACAGTCCACAACCGATTAACCGGCCGCGCTTGTCCTACGCCGGCAGGCTGCTAGCCTGAACCGGGGAGCGCAGGCAGCCGGCGTCTTCGGACGGCGGAGCTGCCTTCGTCAGCGGGATCCCGGTTGCGTTCGAAAGATCAGCGGATGGGCGTGCGTCAGTTCTCCGGGTCGGGGACCGGGCGAGCGTTTGCTCGCCTGCTCGTGCGCGCCGTCGCCATGCTGGGCGCCGCCGCAATGCTCTCCGGATGCATCATCGTCGGCTACGAGAAGCCGGACCTCAACCTCGATGTTCCGGACTCCTACAAGGCCGCCCGCAAGGGGCCGGACGCCGCCCTGCCGCCGCTCGACTGGTGGCGCGGGTTCCGCTCCTCCGAGCTGACCCAGCTGATGGAGGAGGCACAGACCGCCAACCTCGACATCGCGGCCGCAGTCGCCCGCATCCGCCAGGCGGACGCGCTGGTGCGCATCGCCAATGCGGCGCTGCTGCCGACCCTCGACGCCAATTTCGACGCGACGCGCACCCGCACCGCGATCCTGAGCGGCGCCGCGCGCGGCGGCTCGCCGGTGAGCTCGCTCTACAACCTCAACCTGACCGCGAGCTACACGCTCGATTTCTGGGGCAAGAACCGCGCGACGGTCCTCGCCGCGGAGGAAAGCGCGATCTTCAGCCGCTTCGACAAGGACGTGGTCGCGCTGACCGCGCTGGTGAGCGTCGCCAATACGTATTTCAACATCCTCGACGCGCAGGACCGGCTGCGCGTCGCGCGCGAGAACCTCGCGGCCTCGAGCCGGATCCTCGACCTGATCAAGCAGCGCGACCAGGCCGGCACCGCCTCGCAGCTCGAAGTCTCCCAGCAGCAGAGCCTGGTCGAGACCCAGCGCGCCTCGATCCCGCCGCTCGAGATAACGCTGCAGCAGAGCAAGACGGCGCTCGCCCTCCTGGTCGGCCGGGCGCCGGAGCACTTCATCGCGGCCGGCGGCAGCGCCTATCGCATCGCGGTCCCGCGCATCGCGCCCGGGCTGCCGTCCGAGCTGATCAACCAGCGCCCCGACATCCGCGAGGCCGAGGCCAACCTGAAATCGGCGAACTTCAGCGTCGAGGCGGCGCGCGCCGCGTTCTTCCCGACCATTGCGCTCACCGGCCAGACCGGCTTCGAGAGCCTCGCGCTCAGCACCCTGTTCGGCCCGGGCGCGTGGTTCTACACGATGACGGCGGCCGCCAGTCAGCCGATCTTCCACGGCGGCGCGCTGCTCGGCGCGCTCGAGCAGGCGCAAGGCCGGCAGCTCGAGCTCCTGCAGGACTACCGCAAGGCGGTACTGTCCGGCTTCAGCGACGTCGAGCAGGCGCTGATCGCCGTGCAGCAACAGGCGCTGCACGAGCGCTACCAGCGCGCGGTGGTCGGCGCCTCGAAACAGGCCTTCGACATCTCGTTCCAGCGCCTGCAGCAGGGCACCCTCGACATGGTGACGCTCACCCAGACGCAGCAGACCCTGTTCACGGCCCAGGACACCCTCGCCCAGGTCCGGCTGGCCCGGCTGCAGGCGGTGGTCAGCCTCTATCAGGCGCTCGGCGGCGGCTGGTCGCCGCCCCCGCGCGAAACCGCTGCCGCGGCAGAGCCGAAATCGGTGCCGCAGTAGGTGGCAAATCCCACATTTCTCCCCGACACGCTTTGCGCCCGCCCGTTTGGCCATACCGCTCCCTGTGCATTTTGTAATGCAGCGGAAAGATGGCCGACACCTGCGCCGTGGCAGCATGGTGCGTTGCATGCGACGCTGCCAATCGTACGACCCGTCATATTGAAATCGACCGCGTGAACCCTGATCTCCGGTGCGTCGACAACAGAACCGCAGGCTGGCCGCAAGTGCCCGAGTCGGCTAGATTATCCGGTGGACAATGGACGATCGCACAAAGACCGACCGCAATGAGGCTTGGCCCGGGCCGCACACCCGGCCCGCCCACGTCCTGCCCGAGCCGCCGGCGCCGCCGCGGCGTCGTGGCGGACGGGTGCTCGGGGTCATCATCATCCTCCTGGTCGGCCTCGGGATCGCCTGGTGGGCGCACACGCGGCCCCAGCCCGAGGCGCGGCGCGGACGGCCACAGCCCCCGGTCGCAACCACGGCGGTGCAGAGCGGCGACGTGGATATCAACATCAATGCGCTGGGGACCGTGACGTCGCTCGCGACCGTCACGATCCGGAGCCAGATCAGCGGCTACCTCATGCGCGTCGCCTTCAAGGAAGGCGACATCGTCAAGAAGGGCGATCTCCTGGCCGAGATCGATTCGCGACCCTATCAGCTCGCGCTGTCGCAGGCGGAGGGCGCGCTCAAGCGCGACCAGGCGATGCTGCAAAGCGCCCAGCTCGATCTCGAGCGCTACACCAACCTCGCCAAGACCAATGCGATCCCGCGCCAGCAGCTCGACCAGCAGGCCGCCCTCGTGCAGCAGGACCAGGGCAACGTGATCGCCGACCAGGCGCAGATCGACACTGCCAGGCTCAACATCACCTACTGCCACATCGTCGCGCCGGTGAGCGGCCGGCTCGGCCTGCGCCAGGTCGATCAGGGCAACTACGTCACGCCCGGCGACACCAACGGGCTCGTGGTCATCACCCAGCTCTCCCCGATCAGCGTGGTCTTCACCACCGCCGAGGACAATCTGCCCCCGATCCTCAAGCGGCTGAAGGACGGCGCGACCCTCTCGGTCACCGCCTATGACCG
>Ga0335081_10001277_pt1 | contig 40089 bp, 33 predicted proteins | sample Lox_Sample_35_FD_206713 | JGI IMG/M metagenome (GOLD analysis project Ga0335081, IMG submission 206713) | Soil microbial communities from Loxahatchee National Wildlife Refuge, Florida, United States - Lox_Sample_3.5 | ecosystem: Environmental > Terrestrial > Soil > Wetlands | place: USA...
AATGTCGGACAGCCGAACGAACCGAGTGTCGGCACACGTCACGGTTCCGGAAGGAGAATCCATATGAACACATATCGTCGAACGGTTATACTTGCTGCACTTGTCGGGTTTCTGGTCTGTCTCGTCTGCGCGCAGTCCCAGGATAGTCTCTTCAAGGAGGCAATGTCGTCGTACCGGCAGGACAGCCTGCAACAGGCGCTGCCGATGTTCGAAAAGCTTGCTGAGATATCTCACAGTGCGGACAACCTCTCCTGGCTTGCCGAGACGTACAGGCGCGTGGGAAAGGAGAACGAAGCGGTAGCAACAGCCCGCGTGGCACTCGCGCTCGACCCGTGCAACTCGTTTGCCCACACCGTCCTCGCGGACGCAACCAACCCGATCTACGGAACGTGGGATGGCGCGAATGCCGACACTACGTGGACGCAGTTGATGGAAGCCGTCGCGTGTAATCCCCGCGATGGCAATGCATGGCTTTCCATTTGGGTCGGGTCCGTCTTGAGGCAGGACACTGCCACGGTGCGGAAAGCGCTCCACGGCTTTGTCGAGTCCGGATTCTTTACTCCCGCTGCACTCGCGTTTGCGCGATGGATGCTGCGGGCTCTTCCGCCGAACGCGGTTCTCGTGACGAACGGCGATATGGATACGTTCCCGCTCTGCACCGTCCAGCAGGAAGAAGGGTTCCGCGACGACGTGTTCGTCGTGAACCGGAGTCTCCTCAACACGGAAGAGTACGCGGGGTACGTCCGCAGCACGCTGAACATCCCGATTCCGCCGGACAGTATCATCGGCCGGGGGTGGGACGACGGCTCGCCGGCCGACCGGATTTTCCGCGCGTGGATGTCGCAGAAGATGGAGGGGAAATTCCCTTACCCCCTGGCGCTTGCCTGCACGGTCGAGGAATCGTGGTTCAAGCTGTATAGCGACGATTTTCGCTTTACGGGTCCGTTCTTTCTTGCGACGTGGGACTTTCTGCCCGGCTCTTCTGCGCTGTCGTTGGCGAAGGCGAGCCTGGAAGGAATTGAGCCGGCGGCATTCTACGGACCGTTCGTAAGCGACAAAGATCGGAGTCCCGTGCGAATGGTGACGGCGAACGGGATAGTGCGTCAGGTTCTTGTTACGGGGTTGTTCATCGGCAGGTTTGCGCTGGAGCTCAAGGACACGGCGCAGGCAAGGCAGTGGCTGGTGTGGGTAGAAGACGTGGACACGAAGTGCGCCTTCGGTCCATCAATGACAAACCAAATTGCGGCGATGAAGAAGAAACTGGGGAATGGGAAATAGGACAAACTTCGAATTCAGGATTCTGGCTCTGTTTCCAAAGCGCTACCGTCCGAAGTAAGATGGAGAGTATGTCTCTCTGCGTTGTGACGATAGCAGGACGGTTGCTGACAAAAAACAGGTGACTCTTCTGCGTCGGTTCTCCGAACCAAGGGCGCCGACGGGACAGAGTCCCGTCGTACATGGTGTAGGTCTGGTCTCCGCCCCGACCGCGTTGGCGGAAATCGACGGGCAGACTGCCCATCGTACATAAGGAGAAGTAATGCAGGTTGACGAAAAAAATATTCAATGAAGTACAATCCAAATCTTCATCATCGACAGTCGATATGCCTGAAAGGGTATGACTATGCCGAGGCCGGTGAGTATTTCGTTACCATCCGCACGCACGATCGCGGAAACGTGCTCGGTAGAATCCGGAACGAGAACCTGATACTTTCAGAGGTCGGAACGATCGTCAAAGAAGAATGGATGAAGACTCCCGAAGTGCGCTCAAACGTGGATCTCGACGAGTTTGTGATCATGCCGAACCATGTCCACGGCATCCTTGTGATTCGCGATGAACGAAAGGGCGGCGAAGTTTTTGTAAGGGGGAATGGCAATTCGCCCACACGAGAGAACAAGTCCTCCCAAGGAAGAACGCCCTTTCGTTCCCCTTCCGCGACTGTCGGCGCGATTGTTCGAGGGTTCAAGGGAGCAACAACGAAGCGTGTGAATGAATTGTTCGGTACACCCGAGAGACCGCTGTGGCATCGCAACTACTACGAACATGTTGTCCGTAGTGAGAAGGATCTGGAGCGAATCCGGGAATATATTCGGCTGAATCCAACACGATGGCCGCAGTATGAAGAAAACCCAATCAAGTCATCAAAGGTCTTGAATCATGCAGGTTGACGACATTTTTACCTATGGCCGTCCCGACACAGAACATCGGGATGCAAAGAACGCAGAGTAAGGATTTGGAATTGAGTGTGAAGGAGTTTTTTCGTAGGTCGACCAGTTTGGTCCACCGCGAAGGCCGCCATGGTCGAGCAGACTGCTCGATCTACACAGGAACATGAAAACGGACGACATATTCACCTACGATAAGCTCGTCGCCGAAGAGAAAGCCAATCTCCAAAAGGGCATGAACTTCGGCCTTGGCCGCACGTACTCAGTCCTGCTCATGTCCGTTCGCAGAGGTGCGCCGTATTCGGATGAGTGGGACAAGAAGACCGGGACGCTGATTTACGAGGCTCTATTGAATAGAAGATGAAACGCGAATACTACTCAGATACGATCCAGAATTTCTTGAAAGCCAAGTCCGACACTATTCTCGGCGAGCTGACGAGGAACAGTGATTTCGACGTCGCGCAATCGCAGACCGAGGCTTGGTTACGGGAAATCGCAATTCTGCAGGAGATTCTGTCCGGTCGCAAAGGAGCTATCTATTTCGAGTATTCCATTCCGCGCATGGGAAGACGCATTGATGTGGTTCTTCTCGTTGGGCCTGTGATCTTCGTGCTTGAATTCAAGATTGGCAGTGAAGATTTTGCCGCTGCAGCGATTGACCAGGTATGGGATTATGCTCTGGACCTGAAGAACTTCCACGAATCCAGCCACGATCATTTCATTGCCCCGATACTTATTGCCACGGAGGCAGACACGACGAACATTTCCATTGCGACAACGCCGCAAGACGACCAAATTCTCTTCCCCATCAGATGCAATTCGCATGACCTTGGCAATGCAATTGACGCGGTCCTGAGTCTTGCAGATGGAGAGACCATTGATCCGGCACGATGGGAAAAAGGACGATACTCGCCCACGCCAACCATTGTCGAAGCGGCGATGGCTCTTTACAATGGACACTCTGTGAGCGAAATATCGCGAAGCGATGCGAGCGCGAAGAATCTCACAGAAACTTCTTACGCTATCTCAGAAATCATTGAGCTCTCCAGGGAAAAAAGAAAGAAATCCATCTGTTTTGTTACTGGTGTTCCGGGTGCCGGTAAGACGCTGGTGGGTTTAAATATTGCGACGCAACATATTGAAAAGAAAAGTAAGCTGTACAGCGTCTTTCTCTCCGGCAATGGGCCGCTTGTGGCAATTCTACGGGAAGCTTTGACCCGAGACAAAGTCCAACGGGAGAAGGAAAAAGGCCATAAGCTCAAGAAAAACACCGTCATGAGCGAAGTGAAGATGTTCGTTCAAAACGTTCACAATTTTCGCGATGAGTGTCTCGTTGACGAGAAACGACCACCGATTGAGCACGTTGCGTTGTTTGATGAGGCACAGCGTGCATGGAACGTTGAGCAAACAGCCAAATTCATGCTCCAAAAGAAGGGAAAGTCGAACTTTCGCATATCAGAGCCGGAGTTTTTGATTTCGTGTCTCGATCGCCACAAGGATTGGGCAGTTGTTGTTTGTCTGGTGGGGGGCGGACAGGAGATCAACACGGGTGAAGCGGGCATCAGCGAGTGGATTGATTCGTTGCAGCGAAGTTATCCTGACTGGGATGCCTACATTTCTTCAAGACTTACGGACAACGAGTACGGCGCTGCTGAAGTGCTGGACAAATTCAGAAAGCGCAAGAACGTAAGGCTCAAGGACGAGCTTCATCTTTCGGTGTCGATGCGGTCGTTTCGCGCTGAGAACGTTTCTCTTTTGGTAAAACAGTTGCTGGACCTGGACGCAAAGGAAGCCCGAAAGACGCTTCGACAAATCAATGCGAAGTATCCAATGGTACTCACGCGCGATCTTGGCAAAGCTAAGGATTGGCTGAGAAGCCAAGCTCGGGGTTCGGAGCGTTATGGGATTGTGGTTTCTTCACAAGCAGAGAGGTTGAAACCGCACGCGATTGATGTGAAATCGCCGATGGATCCGATTCACTGGTTCCTTGATGGAAAAGAAGATGTACGCTCTTCTTACTATTTGGAAGATGTTGCCACAGAATTTGATATTCAAGGATTGGAGCTGGATTGGGCGTGTATCACCTGGGATGCCGATTTCAGATATACCGACAAAGGCTGGGAACATTGGTCATTTCGTGGCGATCGATGGCTTCACATCAAACAAGAGCAACGACGAGTTTATCTCAAAAATGCCTATCGTGTTCTATTGACGCGAGCCCGTCAAGGAATGGTGATTGTTGTCCCAAACGGTGACGCACAAGATCCCACTCGCCGGCCTGAGTATTATGACTCAACCTTTGACTATCTGAGAAAAACAGGTTTCGGCACACTATGACCGGCACGATTCCACGACGGCAGAAAATGTGAACCTGCTGTGTGCAAAGCATAATCTCTCCAAGTCGGATAAAACCATGCTTCTGGTTCGCTTCATTGTGCCAAAGACGGAACATTTCTTCTTCAAACGAAACTAAATTAAAGGGTGGCTGGACTTAATAGAACGAATCAAGACAACTTGCATATAGATGGAAGAAATTGCGACGAACATCTGTGCTTTCTGTGGAAGACGGGCTCAATTGAGAGATAGCCACATTATCCCGAAATTCGTTTTTGATTGGCTTAGAGACACGTCGGGTACGGGATATATCAGATTTTCTCATACCCCCAACAAGCCCGTGCAGGGCGGAATCACTGTTCCTTTGCTTTGCGATCAGTGTGAAGGTGCATTCAGCATTTGGGAAAAGAGAGTATCAGAAGAAGTATTCAGTCCACTTCACAAAAACCCAAGCCAACGTCGCCTCTATGGCAAGTGGTTGGCTAAATTCAGCGCATCCGTTGCTTGGCGAGTGGTCACCTTCTTCAATCAAAAAGGAGATTTCAAACATTTTTCCCCACGCCTAAGCGAAGCAAAAAATCAAGCGTTGCTGAAGTGGAAAAGCTTCATAGAAGACAAAGAAACAAATCCTGGGGTCTTCGAGCTACATGTCATCCCTCTTGATGGAATCGAAAACGCAAGAGATCTCGACTTGCCTCCTAATATGACTCGCTACTTCTTGCGCTCGGTCGACATTGATGTTGCGTGCACAGATAAAAGTGCTTTTGTCTATGCCAAAATGTGCCATCTACTTCTAGTTGGATTCATCGAAATGCGAGGCGCTAAATACTGGCGCGGGACAAGGGTGCACATTAATCGAGGTTTTGTCGGAGGTAAAAAGGACTACGCTATTCCTTCCAATTTTCTAGACTATTTGAAAGGCCGTGCTCGCACGGTTGCAGATGCCCTAGATTCAATCTCGGCAAATCAATCAAGAAAGATTACCGAAAAGTATCAGAAGAATTTTGATCGAGCGGCTAATTCTGAAAGCTTCCGCGCGATGACCTTCGACGTAGCCCTTTTTGGCAGAAATGCATTCAAGAAAGAACACAATGATGGGTAGCCAAGCGCGTTCTGCCGCGCAATTGCAGGCGGGCGTTATTGCCGTGGTTCTTCGTAAACGACTGCCATTACCACACGTTCTCGGATTTTTCGTCATACAGGAAAGGAGATCACATGCAACGATACAAGAATCTCGCGGTGACTCAAACGTTGCCGGCTATGAATACGGTTCTGACCTCATCTGGGTACAATTCAAAGACGGTTCGGTTTATCGTTACACTAATTCAAGTGCCGGTTCGCAAAATATTGAACGAATGAAGAAGCTGGCTGATGTTGGCCAAGGCTTGAACTCCTTTATTAACACCAATGTGCGCAAGTTGTACGAAGCCAAAGAACGCTAGTCACTGCAACTGTGCGTCGCCCCATCGCATTCGCAAATGCGGATATGCTTCATCAGAGCATGGACACATAGTTTCGCGCTGACGAAAGATGAACGATGGTTGAATGTCTTAGGATTAACATGAAATCTGCCTGCTTACCCTATTGAAAGGAGATCCACAAATGTCACTTAACTTATTGAACCTAGATTCTCTTACCCGGCAGCACATGCTCGACGAGATCAACGCGGACATCGCGGCCGGCAGGCTGTACGTAAGTAACCGACTGAATGCGCAAGGACGGCAAGCTTATCCTCGTTTACTCAAGGAAGCTGCTCAACTTCACGATGACTCGTGGTTGGCTGCGCAGCTGAGAGTTGGTGGCAACTTCAATGATACCGAGCAACGAAATACTAAACGTGGACTTGTGACAGCACAAATTCCCGTGACTGCCCCAGACACGCTTGCAGAGGGCGAGTTCAATCGCTACTATCTCTGCGGACTTTGTCTCAGAGCTATTCAACAAAAGGAACCATCGCTCATTATTTATCGAGCAAAGCTGGTTGACAATCCACGCCCTGACTCCGAAATGAAAATCGGATCACACATCGATCCAATTGTTTTGCTGAACGATGTTCGCACTCATCCAGGTGTTGACACGGCTCTTGGTCTACCGCCGGGTCCAAATTCAGGATTGAGCGCAAAGCTACCATAACCTTGATATCATACCGCAAAAATCGAAAAACAGCGACAGTTCCCAGGTAGAAAAGTGGGGAAACCGGTGCGGACTTTGCTCATCGTGGCCGAATCGAAGTTCGGTTCGCTTTCCTTTTCAATCACCCGGAATGCCGCTGTAATAGCTCATTCCTCTTGTGCTTGATATTCCTGTGGTTTTCCGAAAGGCCGAGGATAATAGGGAGGATTGCTTCGGTGGAAAATGTGAAAAGAAGGACGGTGGCATATTGAAGGGCCAGCAGATTGGAAAATCAGAGGGCGGTACTTGTTAAATATGTGCGAAACCACTTCACAATGGCACCCGCTGGTGTTGGCCCAAACTCTTTTGCTGCGTCTGGGTTGGCAAGTATGAGGTCCTTGAGCATATTTCCTAACTCTATATCATGAACGAGAGCTTGCAAGAAGAATTTTCCGTGTTCAAAGTCTGTCGCATCGAACAGCAAGTCAAGAACTCGATTGTCATCATTTGAGCATTTTGCTATCCAAATATACTTAGGTAAAGATTTGAGAAGAAAGTCTGTACGGGGAATCTCTTCCCCAATGTAGCTCGGATCTTCAATGATCAATTTCTTCAAATCCCCAACCGTTGTAAGATGAATATCCCAAGTGAAACCACTCTCCTTGCCCCTTTTGAGTACATTATCCTGAAGGAACGACATTATATAGTCAACTTTAGATGTGGCAAGTACAATGTGTTCAACGGGGACACGAATCTTCTTGTCAAGCGGAATAAGAAGGGCTTGTGGAACGGCTCGGATATTTCCATACTGATTATTTGAATCGACCCAAGACGTAGAAAGCGAATAAGATTCAGAACGTCTGCCATCTTCAGAGTATCCAATAACTTCACCATCATTTTCCATCCGCGCAAAAGGCCCCACCTGGTCGTCATGTGCGTATAATTTCCCGATCCCCGCAGCGACCGTCTTGAAGGCAAATCCTTCTATCGCTGTCTTCTCTGGAAGACCCTGATTGAATCCAGCAATTGTAACAGCGTGAGTGCCTATGAAATCGCCGTTCCTGCGGCCAATCGGAGTTCGCCTTGAGAGGTTGCCGATCAACTTGAAAATAAGTATTACTGGAATCCTGGCCTTAGTATATGCGTAAACCGTAGAAAGAAAATTGAATTCATTTTCTGCGCTCTCCGAAGAAGGGTCGAGCCCGATGTCCCTTATTGCTTGACTCATTTGTTCGATAGTAAGTCCGTGGTTTGGAAGTTCCCGAGTCCTCGAGGAAGAGCGTCTTGTCGCTGTCTTTGTAATCTCAACTGGAGAAGGGATCGAGTGATGGAAGATGTCTCCAGTACCATTGAACGCTGCCCAAAGCGCACTTGTTGCACAAGCAGCCGCAACTCGATCCTGCTCCTGAAAGGCCAAAGTACTGACGCTTAGCTGTATGCCAAAGAGATGAACATTGTATGGCCGTATTATAGGGTAATTCCGACCACCATCGGTAGGATAGGTCTTTAAGCAAGTGCGGCCAATTATTGTAGAGGGAAGGGGTTTGACTACAACAAAACCGAGATAGTTGGTGTTCAGAGCCTCACGCGAGAGGTTGGATTTCTTTCCTAGCAGCAAGTTTATAAATTCAGACTCATCAATCTGTGCACTGAAGAAATGGAGTCGTTTACAAAACCTCTTATACTCAGCGAAACATCTAACGTAGTACGCCTGAAAATCCTCTAGATAGTCTTTGTCAACATAATCATGCTCTACTATTACGGTCCTTGCCCCTAGATTCGCAAAGTATTCTTTAAAATAGTTGATATGACTCTTGGTGCTGATTACATCTGCATCTCCATCTTCCTCGAATTGTTCGAGCAAGAAATCAATGGAGTACTCATGAACAATCAACTGCTTGTGGTTATCCATTTGCGTCTTGAGAGACAAAAAGATGTGCTGGCCCCCAAAGAACCAAGTACCGGAATGAATGGAACGGGAAGGAGGGCTAAACGGTCACTTCTTCGTGCATGACATTGGAAGGCAACCGCCGCTTCATTATGATAGTATCGGCAAACTTCTTTGCCTTCTTGAGCTTGCTTACCGAAATTCGGCGCTTAAAAAAGCGAGCAGAAAAAGCCGACAAGGTTTTAGTATCAGACCGTGCCTCCGAATGGCGTGGTTTATTCTGCATAGAATTCTCCGGATTTAGATTACTTTGGATCAATTATCGGTATCGAAAAAGTATATACCCCAAGAGCTAAAGCCCCAAGCTGCTGCTGGTACCAATTGAATTCTCTAAAAGGACCGCCTAGAGCGAAGGCCCAAACCACGAAGGCGACACAAGAAATCAGAAGCTGTTTCCAATTATAGACCTTAAGGACTCTTTGAAGATAGAAAAAAGTCCCTACCAAGCAAATTAGGAAAAGAAGCCACAGGTAAACCTCCCCGTCTCTGATGGAATCAATTAGCCCTACCCCCATGAGATATAGGCTGACCACCTCCGCAGGAATGTACTTTACAAGTCTATCGAAGTAGTCATCAGGCGTACGCGAACCAACGCCACCCGATCCCGCCGAAGACACTATGTCGGCATCAGTCGTCTTACTTTTGTTGGCACTTACAATTGAGCGATTCAAAGGGAGGAATAGGTTGAATTGAAATCATTCGCACTAACCACTAAATCCCCGTTATTATCCACGAACAATTGTGGTCTTGCGGACACATCAACAAGCAAAAGGCAAACATAAAATCAATCGAAATCTAGGTTTTACAGGATCAAAATGCAACATAATTTTCATTAATTGTTGCGACAGATAAAAGCAAAAGCGTTGCCTTCTAAAGTGAAGGTTGGTGGATCGTTGGCAAGTCATTGAAATCATAACAACTTATACTGTTGGCGGGCGGCTGGTCTCTTACGATCTAATGTCATATTGGCCTTAGAGGACCAGAATAATAGCCGCTTGGTCAATTACACGCATATTCAAAGGCGATATTTCCTGTTATAGCCATAGAACCGCTTCGCGCTCTTCGTGCTTAACGCTTCAGGGACAAGTTTAAGCGTCCCGAAGTGGCTTCATCGAACTCTCGCACCTTGTCTAATTTTCGAGAATGACATCTGATGGGCTCAACCAATGACCGAGTTTCCCCCTTTTTTGGATACAACCATAGTCAAGAATCGCCAATTGCCTTTTGAAATCGGCAATTCCAGTTACCACGAAAAAACTCAAGAATTTCTGTCAGAGGCCATTACCTCCTCTGGCTCCCCACGTTCACTTCACAAAACCTATTTCGGATCCACCTACGACCCCGTCCGGCCGCACGATGCATTAAATCACTTACGAAGGGCTTCATAATGAGTGTCGCACCAGTTCCAAGCCGCGATACCTTTAATCAAGTTGCCTTCGCACTTGTTCTGGATACAATCGCGTTTGTTCCAAACAAGGCCACATCTATTCTGGACGCTTACACGTGTCGGCAGACGTTCACCTGTCCAAATCGGCTTAGCGGCTCTTCTGTGTATGGTCACACCCCTTCGGAACGCTGTCTCGATTGTGTATGCCCCGTTCACGGTCATTCTCAACAGAATCATGCTCCTGTCGGACTCCTTTACAGTTCTTCCGGACAGTATCGCGTGGGTTTGCGACGGCTTCGTACTCGTCCAACGCACCCTCAAACTTCTTTGCGCGGCAACGCAAACATCGACGAGCAGACTATAAATGCTAGGATGGCTGGCAGCTTACATCCTCCACTTGGAAACCACATTGTCGCGAGAGTAGGGGAAAAACAGGCAGAGGTAGAAGAAAAAGCAGCAGGGAGTAGGAACTAGGTAGAGGTAGAGGGAAAGATGGAATGGGGGTAGCGGCGAATTGTCAGCGGTAAACAGTGGCTGGAAACTTGCGCAGAATAATATCGGCAGCAAGCGTGGCGCCTGGATAAGTTAATAGAACGCACTCACCTTCGAGGGTAGCAGAAAAAGCAGCAGAGAGCACTGCGTAGTTTTTCTATTTTCCCATAAAAGCAGTAAGAAGTGATAAGTAAAAAGTGAAGAGTGAAGGGTGCCCTTCGACTTCGTGGCGCTAAAGCGCCACTGCGCTCAGGGTGACCTCGCTCGCCTGTTTTCTCCAATGGAATCTCCTCCAACGTTTCGCTATCTTCAAATAGAAGCTCTCCCGGATGAAAACAATCGACGATTTGAACAAATTAGTCTCCAAGGCCATTGCCAGCTACTGGAAGACGCGGCAGAAGCAATCAAAGAAACAGTCCAAATCGGGCAAGGCGGATCAGGGTGCCCGGAGTGCCGTCACCGGCGGAGCTCAGATGGACGGCTTTATCGGTCTGATTACCGAGCTTATCGTTGACGCTGGAGCAAACAAGTCCAACATATTTTACAACAAACACCTGGAATTGCCTGGCTTCTTCCGTCCGACGAAAGAATGGGATCTTTTGGTTGTCAAAGACAATCAGCTTATCCTCGCCCTGGAAGCCAAGTCGCAGGTTGGACCGTCGTTTGGCAACAACTTCAACAATCGCACGGAAGAGGCAATGGGAAGCGCAATCGATCTGTGGACGGCGTACCGCGAAGGAGCATACAACAAGATCGTGAAGCCTTGGCTCGGCTACGTCTTTTTGCTGGAAGATTGCCCGGAATCTCAAAGGCCGGTGAAGGTACAGGAGCCACATTTCAAAGTGTTCCCGGAATTCAAGAACGCATCCTATGCAAAGCGGTATGAATTGTTCTGTCAGAAGCTGGTAAGAGAACGCCACTACAATCAGGCGACATTTCTCCTTTCGGACAGGAAGACGGGACCTAAAGGGAAGTATTCAGAACCTGCAGCAGATCTTACGTTCGAGATCTTTGCTAAATCGCTTGTCGCACAAGTGACCGCCTTCGGAAAATAAGGAAGCAATGACTGCAAAAGAAAACGGCCATAGTGAGGTAACGACCCACCGATTGATACAAGGCGACGCAAGGTCTGTCCCATTTATCAAGGACGAATCTGTCCATCTCGTGGTCACTTCTCCGCCGTATTGGACCCTCAAGCGTTACAATGAGAATCCCAATCAGCTCGGTCACGTTGCCGATTATGAAGCCTTCAATGAGGAATTAGCCAAGGTATGGAAGGAAATGTATCGCATTCTCGTTCCGGGTGGGAGGATGGTTTGCGTTGTAGGTGACGTCTGTCTTTCTCGTAGAAATTTCGGTCGTCATGTCGTGTTCCCACTGCACTCGGATATTGCAGTCATCTGCCGGAGAATCGGATTTGACAATCTGAATCCCATCATTTGGCATAAGATTGCCAACGCAAATTATGAAGTCAGCAATGGTTCGAAGTTTCTTGGCAAGCCATATGAACCCAATGCTATCATCAAGAACGATATCGAATTCATCTCGATGCAAAGGAAACCGGGAGGTTACAGGCAACCAACGGACCAGCAGCGCAAGCTCAGCATGATTTCCAAAGAAGAGTATGGCAAATGGTTCCAGCAATTTTGGAACCTCAGCGGCGCTTCAACCAAGCAGCATCCCGCCCCCTTTCCTTTAGAGTTGGCCTACAGGCTTGTAAGGATGTTCTCTTTCTCCGGTGACACGGTTGTCGATCCCTTTTGTGGCACCGGGACGACAATGGTTGCTGCTCTCAAGTCCGGCCGGAATAGCATAGGTATTGAGATTGACGCGGCTTACTGCAAAATGGCTGAAGACCGGTTGCGGAAAGAGAATTCGGGGATGTTTTCAACGTCTACCCTTGAATTTATCTACCCGGCACGACCCACCGAAACCCACCAGCCAAAACTTGCTGTAGGGGAAAAGAAACAAAAGTACTCCGCTAAGAAGAAAAAGCTCGCCAAGCAGCGCGCCTAGGTTGCTTCACCGCATTCACTAAGCAGACTAAGATTGGGAGCATGTGCGTGGCCTTGATAACTTCGTAGGAATCACTTTGCTTGGAGAGTAGCAGGAGAGCAGTAGAAAGCAGCATGCCAATCTTTCATTCTTCCAACCATCTTTCGACTCGTCCGAATGTCTTCCAATAGGACAATGTGCTGCGCCCATTGCCATTTGTACGCCTCCGGCTGCTCAGGGCGACGTGACCCGACAAGAACAAAGTGCCAATCTCTTACCGCCACACGCTATCCCGCGTAGCGCCTGTCGCGCGTGATCAACCAAATCATCACCCCCACCCCGATCAGCACTCCCAGCGGCGCATTGGCGGCAACCAGGCTCTGTATTGCAGGGAGCGGCTGACCCGTTAATGCAATGAGTGAGGAAACGAGCCGGGGAAAAAGTCCGACCGAGAGTCCTGCAAGTCCTGCAGTGCCCCCGAGGGCAACCGTGATGAGTCCTACCAGGTCAAGCGTCGTGAGGCGTTCCTGTCGTTTGGCAAGCTGCGCCTTCATCCAAAGGATGCGGTAATCAGGAAACGCGCGTGTCGCCGTGTTGGTGGTCAAAATGTTCATGGTGGTTGTCATCTCCTTCGTTTCGCGGCAGATGGGACAGGAGGAAAGGTGTGCCCGCAATTCGTTCGTCCACGTGTTGGTCTTGGTTGCGGCGATGGTGGCTGCGGTAAATTGGCATTCTTCAATGTTCATGCTCATCAATTCAACCTCAAGTAATGGAGAAATTCTCTTGGACCGCTTTCTTTTCAAAGAAATCAGCCGGAGGCCTGTGATTGTATCGGGCGTTCGGCTGATTCTAAATCAACAAACTGCAGGTCTCGTCGCACTACCCGTGCGGGGGTTACTTTCTTTGCGACAAAGAAAGTAACCAAAGAAATCTCGGCCGAAATTATCTCCCCGTTCAAATCATCCATCCTGCATGCCGGTATTCCACTCAGGGTCTCATGCATTTCATTCGTGGAATAATACGCACATACAGCCGTCCATCCCGCACCGCCGAATTTCGGCGACTGTATCAAACAAATCTTAGACATACGCAAAACCGACGATTTCTCCCGGAGAAATGGCATTGCCAGACTCAACGCGAAGGCCGCTCGCCCGCAATTCGTCCGTCCACCGGTCTGTTCGGGTTGCGCTGATGACGGCGCGGGTGTATGTGCAGTCTGGAATGTTCACGGTGTCGTCTCCGATGCTATTCCTGCGGACCTGAGAAGGGCGGCAAGCCTGCGCCGGGCGCGGAATAACAGAACTTTCACACTCTTTTCTTTGAGCTTCAGGATGTCCGCAATTTCCCGGTGCTCGAATTCCTCCGCATACGCAAGCCAGAGGAGCGAACGCTGTTGCGGCGGCAGCCGGTCGAACACCTGGCGGACGTCCTGGCGGAGGTCTGCGGCAGTGGTCGTGTCGGCGGCCGGTTCTTCCGTCGCTTCGCTCCACCGCGCACGGTGCTTCCTCTTCCGCCACTCGTCGCGGATGACATTCGTCGCAATCCTGTAAAGATAGGATTTCATCTGTTCGTCCGACCTCCATTCCGCGTCGCTCTGCAGAAACCGGACATAGGTTTCCTGGAACACATCGTCGGCGAGGGCATCGTCCCGCGTGAGGCCGGCGATGGTGCGCCAGAGGGCCTCCCGGGTGGATTCGTAGAACGATTTGAGGGTGGATTCATCCACGGTGCTCACGCTGTCTGCGCTGTGTCCGGAGAAGACGTTCTAGTGTTTCGCCGAACCGTTCGTGAGATGCCATTGTTTTGCGAGGTAATGCGTCACCGCGCCGGCGAGGATGAGCCCGATACCGATGGCAAGGGCCAGTGTTCCCCAATAGTACGCGTTCGCGCGCTCGTAAACAAAGTTGATTTCGGTCGCCGAGCTCAACCGGATTCCGTTGATGACATCCGCCACGCCGATCAGCGCGAAGACGATGCCGGCCTGGACAAAACGCATCACTTTGCCGAGAGGATTTGACATCGGGGCGGCGGGTTCTTCGAGGAGTTTCTTCCCCTGCGGGCTTTGTGCGAACTCCACGAATTCCTTCGCGGTCCCGAACTTCTCGAGCAGGCGGTTGAGGGTGTCGATCTTGTTGTTCTTCGCCTGCATCGTCAGCTGATACCTGCGGAACACGAGGTACAGAATGAAGCAGATGAGTACGACGAGGCCGATGGCGGTGGCGGCTTCTGGCAGTGAATGGTCCATGGATGCTCCTGTGCTTGTTATGGGGCGTTTAGTAGCTTCTGCGGATAAAACGTTTGAGGGGTGTGAAAGGTTAACTGAAGCACTCCAACGCCCTCCGCGCTAGAGTGCGTGTGAGAGCCAGTGGAAGACATTCAGCGCGAACCGCTTGTCGGAACTCCCTTCATAATTCACCCCCATTGTGAACCCGAGGGGGTCGACTTGTGCGGACAGCACTGCAGCCTCGCCCAGTACAACCACGCGACCGTTCCCAAAGTTCATTGCTGTGCACTGCGCGTGCCCCCTTGCGGGATACCGCACCGATCGGGATTCCCATGTCGATTTTCGATTGGGGAATTGCAAGAGTGCGCTCGCAGACTGCGTTTCTTCAGGTCCGCGGGCATTTCGTCAAGTGAAATCGGCTTTTCGCGACCTCACTTCGCCATTTCATCAGTTCACCGGTCATTTCGCGACCTCACTTCGACATTTCATCAGTTCACCGGTCATTTCGCGACCTCACTTCGTCATTTCGCCAGTTCACCGGTCATTTCGCGACCTCACTTCGACATTTCTTCACCTCACTTCGACTTTTCAGCGCGTCATTCCATTTTTCAGGAACGCATGTCGGCATTTCGCGGCTTTATCGGACATTTCGCGACCTGATTTCCATTTTTCACGAGCGCATCTCCGCTTTTCGTCACCTCAACTGGACTTTTCGCCACCCTACCTGTCATTGTTTCACCTCACGGAGTCAATGTTCGACTTCGCGTCGGCTATGTTTCGCTGCACGAGGCTCTGAATGACCTCTCACCGTCATTGCATTCCAATTTTTGACAATGTTTGACCTTACACCCCCTTTGCATCGCATTCATTCGACATTGCGTCAAGCGAAATTGACATTGTCTCAGCTCGCGCGGACTATGTTTCACCTCACATCGACTTTGCACCAGTTTCACGGTCAATGATTGGCGTGAAGAGGACATTGTTACCCCTCATGCCGACAATGTTTCTCCTCACACGCGTTTTGCAGAGCCCTTCATCCCCTTTGCAGGAGTCTGTTCGGGTCTGTTCGATAAACTGTGTCAGAGAAGGGAGTGATGGAAACGATGAAAGAGCCAATTGCCGTTTCGTCTCATCAATAAACCGTAGGTCTAGTCGCACTGCCCGTGCGGGGGTTACTTTCTTCAGACGACGAGCCGGAGGCCTGTAAATGTATCGGGCGTTAGGCTGATTTTAATTTGATGGCAAAACACGCTATTCCATTCGACCACTTTCTTCTCGAAGAAAGTGGTCAGAAAGAAGGTAGTCGAAATCGTAACGCTCGGAATATCTCCTACCCACAACCCCGAAATCTCGCGCTATGCGAACTGCGCATAGACGAGCGCGAGATCAAAGTCCCACGAAGATCATCCTGCGCTCAAACCCGGACGATTTCGACTCCACGCGACCGCCGCTCCCACACGAGCCGAAGAAATCTGTTGTTCTTGTGTGGTGGCCCCCGAAATCAACGGGCGGTGTGTGGGGTCTGACATACCGTGTGTTTATTTCGCCGGTTGAACTATCATCGACCTTCCGGCGAAATTCCGGCCATTGCGATGGCGGATCTTACTGTGCGTTTTGATTTCGGTTCCTTTTCTTGGTTACTTCTTTTTGAAGAAAAAGAAGTAACTCGCCATTGGGCGAAATGATCCCATGCAGAAGCTCTCGTAGGGACGTGATTCATCACGTCCAAATCCGAGCCGATTGCCGTCTCGCTTCGTTGCCCTTCATTGATGACCTCGTCGCACTACCCGTGCGGGATTAGGATAAGTTGACGGTCACAAAGAAAAGTGCGATGGATTCCCGGGCGGACTGGTACCGGGAGCAAGCGGGGTGCTTGGATAAGTCGGTGGAACTCACCCATCTTCGGGAGTAGCAGGAAAGCCGGCCCGTCAAAAGGTGAAACACGGCGGGTAAAGGAGAGCAGTGCGGCATCTTTTCATTAAACAAAAACAGCAATCAGCTTTTAGCAGGTAGCGTTTAGCTGTTAGCTAAGAGCTAATCGCCAACAGCTAACGGCCCCCTCCAACTTTTCCTCCGTCCTTCCGTATATCTCCATTGTTGTTCTGGGACCGAAGGGTCTGATGCCTGAATGGGCAGATCCTTCTCCCGACTCCCGCCAACGGTTCGTCCTTCGGCTGCCCTCAGGATCGCTTACCATGACGGCGGGTAAATCGCCGGGATCAGGATGACGGATGACGCAGTGGGCAGCTTCTTCGCTGGCGCTCAGAATGACGATTCCCTATATTAACCCCCAATGATCCTTCGACTCCGTGACAACAAAAGTCGTTGTCACTGCGCTCAGGATGACGTGGGCTAACTATCCGCCTTTTCTTCCGTATATTTGCAGGTCCATTCGTCGACTCCCTACTTATATTCATTGCTCCTCATGATCGATATTCGGCATATCACCAAAACGTTTCCGTCCGTTACCGCGCTCGATGATGTTTCGCGTTTTGTCATCCTGAGGGCACGAAGTGACCGAAGGATCTCGTCCTCGGTGGGCAGATCCTTCGCTAGCGCTCAGGATGACGAAAAACCGGCTGGACAGATTCTTCGACTTCGTCCCGACAAACAACATCGGGACTGCGCTCAGAATGACGATTCCCTATATTGTTTACCATGATCAACATCCAACACATCACAAAGACTTTTCCCGCAGTTACAGCGCTCGATGACGTTTCGCTCGAGATCGGGCAAAAAGAATTCTTCGGACTGCTCGGACCGAACGGCGCTGGCAAAACCACCCTGATGAACCTCCTCGTCGGCTACCTGAACCCGGAGAGCGGGACAATTACCGTCGGCGGAGAACCGGTGACGCGGGACAGTCTCGAGGTGCGAAAAACCATCGGCTTCGTCCCCCAGTCCCTGGCGCTCTACGACGACCTCCCCGCCCGCGCCAACCTGGAAATGTTCGGCTCCCTGTTCGGCCTCCCGCGCAAGGTCCTGCACGAAAGGATCGACGAGCGACTGAACGCCGTGGGACTCTACGACCGGCGGAAGGACAAGGTGAAGACCTTCTCGGGGGGCATGAAACGCCGACTCAATATCATTGCCAGCCTCCTTCACGACCCCAGGGTGTTGCTGTGCGACGAACCGACCGTCGGCGTCGACCCGCAGTCCCGCAACGCCATCTTCGAGTTTCTGGAATCCCTCAACGCACAGGGGAAAACCATTATCTACACGACGCACTACATGGAAGAGGCCGAGCGGCTCTGCTCGCGCATCGCCATCATCGACCACGGCAAAATCATCGCCTCGGGCACGAGCGACGAGCTGATCGACATGCTTCCGTACGAAGAGACGATCATCGTCACGAAGAATCCTGCAACGGTGGAACACAAAGCCGTGCTCGGGGAGTTCGGTACCGTGATTGAAAACGACGACCACATGTTGCTGAAACCGGGGACGGGCTTTGCGCTCTCGAAGTTTTTTACGCGGGTGGAACAGGAAGGGATGAAGTACCGGTGGTTCGAGCTCCACCGGCCGACGCTGGAAGAACTCTTTCTTCATATGACGGGAAGGAGGTTACGCGATTGAAACAGGTCCTCCGTCTCTTCAACAATTCGTACCGGATCTTCCTGAACGACCGAATGGCGGTGATGCTCACGTTCACCGTCCCGGTGGTGCTGATGATCCTGTTCGGCGCAATCTTTGGCGGAGCGAGCTCGGGTCCCGACCGGATGCCGATCGCCGTCCTGAACCAGAGCAACTCCGACCTTGCGAAACAGGTGGTGGCGACGCTCGATACGATGAAGGCCTTCCGGGTGATCAAGTCGTACAAAGACGACCAGGGAAAGGATGTCGCGTTCGACACGGTGTCGATCAAGCATTTCGTCCAGACCGGGAAAGCCACCGCGGCCGTCGTGCTTCCGGTAGATGCGTTTACGGATACGTCGATGGGCCTGCGGATGGAGTTTTACTACGACCCGAAGAACGAGATGGAATTCCAGGTTGTGCAGGGGTTGATCAAGCAGGTGGCATACAGTCAGATCCCGGCCATTATGAATCAAAGCATGCAGCGGCAGTCCGAGAAATACCTCGGGACGAAATCCGGGCAGGCGTTCAACCGCGGTATCGCGTCGCTGGTGAACAAGTATTTCCACGTCGACACAAGCTGGATTATGAATCCCTCGAAGGCGATGGCGGCGTGGACACACAATGATTCCTCGAAGAAGGGGCAATCGCAGTTCTTCGATAACATGGTGAAGATCGAATCGCAGCAGGTGGTGGGCGAGCATCTGAAGAACCCGTGGGCGACGCAGAGTGTGGGTGGCTGGGCGATGACGTTCCTGTTGTTTACGATCGTGGCGACGTCGGCTTCGTTGCTGGAAGAAAAGGAAGCGGGGGTACTCCTTCGGCTCCTCTCTTCACCGGTGTCGAGAGCGAACATAGTGTGGAGCAAGTATGTGTTTAACGTGACGCTCGGGATCATCCAGTTGTTCTTTATGTTTTTGGTGGGCTGGCTGTTGTTCCAGGTGGACGTGTTTTCGAATTTATTCAACCTCTTCCTGATCATCCTTGCGGCATCGGTCGCGTGCACGGCCTTCGGGATGCTGCTCGCAGCCTTTTCGAAGACGCGGCGGCAGGCACAGGGGCTCGGGACGTTATTGATCCTGAGTATGAGTGCGATTGGAGGGGCGTGGTTCCCGATCTCGTTTATGCCGCCCACGGTCAAAATGTTCAGCAAGTTAACGCTGGTGTACTGGTCGATGGATGGTTTTTTGCAGGTATTGTGGAGGGGGGCGGGGATTGCGGCGATTGTTCCGCACGTGTTGATCCTGTTCGGTATGGCCGTGGTGATCACTGCCGCGAGTATGTGGGGATTTAAAAGAGGAAAGGTGTTTGAGTGAGAAAGTGAACCGCAAAGAGAGAAGAGAGTAAACAGAAAAGAAACGGCAATGTTTCGAGATGCGTGCCCTCGTAGGGGCACGACACGTCGTGCCCAAAACAGAGCCGATTGCCGTTTCGGTTTGATGCCCTTGATTGTAAACCGTGTCGCACTACCCGTGCGGGGGTTACTTCTTTCTCGAAAGAAGTAACCAAGAAAGGTGTCGAAATCGTAACGCACGGAATGTCCCCTACCCACAACCCCGAAATCTCGCGCTATGTAAAAATCACACAAGCAAGCGCGAGATTAAAGTCCCACGAAGATCATCCTGCGCTCAAACCCGGACGATTTCGACTCAGCGCGAAGGCCGCTTGCACACGGGCCAAAAGAGACGGCAATGCTTCGAAACATGTGCCTCGTAGGGACGTGATTCATCACGTCCGGAACGGAGCCAATTGCCGTTTCGCCGCGTCGTCCTGTATTGATAACCGTGTCGCTCTGCGCGTGCGGCAGTCTTCACGTGGATCATATCAACCACTTTCGCCTTCCACAGTGTCCCGGTTGAAAGATCCGCACTATGTCGGACCCCCTCCTACCTCCCCCCTAAACCGTATTGAACCCTGGATGGGGGGAGAGAATGTTTCCTTTCCGACGATTTCTCCCGAAGGGATGGCGTTGCCAGACTCCACGCCAATTCCTCTGTCGCACTGGCCAAATCGATCCTTTGCTGTTGCTTCTGCGCGAGGCATCGCGAAATCCGCGGAGATGTGTGAGGGCAGTCAAAGATACCCCTCCCAGACCATTGTCCATCTCCCCCCTATGCCCCACTTGTTTGGCGCACCCAACAACATTTGACCTAAAGAGTGGGCCATTGATTTCGCGCACGCTTTCTTGTGGCGCCTATGGCGCCATCGCCATTTGGTGAAAAGACTTAATCAAGATGCCTTTGTTTTTAAAGACGGAGATCGTGTCGCACTATACGTGCAGCTTACCCCTAACGTTTCTTGTGAGGACCTACTATCTTTCCGATAGTCGGAGACCTGTGAATGTATCAGGCGTTAGCCTGATTCTAATTTGATGGCAAAACACGCTATTCCATTCGACCACTTTCTTCTCGAAGAAAGTGGTCAGAAAGAAGGTAGTCGAAATCGTAACGCACGGCAGGTCCCTGCCCACGTGCTCGAAATTTCGCGTTATGCATAAGACGCATAAACGAACGCGAAATTAAAGTCCCACGAAAAGTCATCAACGCTCAAACCCAACGATTTCGACTCAGCGCGAAGGCCGCTTGCACACAGGCCAAAAGAAACGGCAATGTTTCGAAACAAGTGCCTTCGTAGGGACGTGATTCATCACGTCCAGAACGGAGCGGATTGCCGTTTCGTCTCGCTGCCGGCCGACCGCCGAACACCATCCCCTCATTGCTTCTCCATTCCCCAATCGGTACTTTTCAACAAAAAAGTCATGAGAACTATCTCCGTTTGCTCAATCTTCCTTGTCCTCTGCTTCAACGTCAGCGTCGGACAAACCAGGAATGCACCTGAAGCACCCGCCGATTCCATGTTTCATCCCATCGACCCGCAACAGGTCCAGGACCAGCAGACGATGACGTGGGACGACTATCATCCCATCCCGCACATCAACTGGGCAGATTCTACGAAGCCTGCCCGGCAATTCAGGATGGCGCTCGTCGCAATCGATTTTCCCGATCAACCGTTCGTGATCACGCTCCCGAAGAAAACCGACCTCTTCGGCAATCCCCAGACCGATCCGGTGCGGACCGTCCAGGTTCCACAGTTCTACGCCGACTTCTATAATAAGCCTTCCCCCATCAACCACGGCCACACCATCAACGGATACTGGATGGAACAGTCGCGCGGCAAGTTCGGCATCGCTCCGCTGGATGCATACGGACCTTACCGGATGCCGAAGGCCTTTTGGGAATACGGCCTCAACGAATACGGACAGAACAACGCGACACCGTGGGGCGGATCGGCTGCGGGGAGACTGGAACACGACTGCGACTCCCTCTGGCACCTCGCCGTGGGTGAGAAAAAATACGATGCCGTCCTGCGGATCTATGCAGGCTACGACGAAACGGGCGTGTGGCAGGAATTCGGCGAGATGAAATTCAAGACGAAAGACGACATTCCCTCCGCGTGGGGAAATCCCAATCCCGCAAAGCCGCGGTGGGTCGTGAGCCGGTACGTTCCGTGGACATCGTGGAGGGCGGGGGCATCACAATGGGGACTCTCGTCGATCCGGCAGGGGGAAAACTCTGGCACGATCACGCACGAGCTCGGACACTATGTATTCCGCATCGGCGATAACAATAACAACCCGTACGTCCAGCCGTACCGGAGAGCTGGGTCCGGTCCGTGGGATATGATGGACCGTGGATCCTTCAACGGTCCGGGCGGGCCGCACAGCCGTTGGGAAGTGCCGGCCATTGCCGGTGCGTCGATGCCGGCAGGACTCATGCTGCGCAACAGGCTCAAGAACGGTTTCCTCGCTGCGTCGCAGGTGCTCACGCTCAGTCGCGACGGTCTCGCGAAATCCGGGCTGGCCGTTGCACGGGTGACGGCGCGCGCCGTCGCACCGCTTCCGGGGACATTCGCAGGGATCATCGTGCGTCTCGACGGCAAGGCACCGCAGGACCGCACGCCGAAGGACGATCCGGCCAAAAACCCTCTCTCTCCCGGCATCCCCGATTACAATTTCTATTCACTCGAGGTTGTCCAGCGAATCGGGTACGACTCCTTCACGCCGGACAACGGCGTCCTCATCGCGAAGAACAAGGACAAGGAGGGGCGGAACGGGGGACCGAACGGGTTCAACTGTTTCGACTGGGTGATCGATGCGCACCCGGAAGACATTCACACGGTGGATTACACAAAGCCGGACGGGACGCCGGTGATGCGCACGATTGCCGATTACCGGCAGCTCAACGATGCGTTATTCCACGCCGGGTTGAAATCCGGGAGTCAGTACGAGTATCAAGACACTCCCAACAGGTTAAATTTCTACGTGATCGATCTTCAGAAGAATGCGGACGGGATTCGCACATATACGCTCGGTGTGAAGTCGATGGACGGTTCGGGTCCGCAACGACGCGGCGTGGAGATTACAGCTCCGTCGCACGAGATCATGACGGGTGAACATCTGAAGTGTGAGTTTACGGTGAAGAATACCGGTAGTCCGGCGACTCCCGGTTCGGCGACGCAACCCGGGGTAGCGCGCGAGTACTTCAACGTGGACATCATTCGCTTGTCGGTCTCGATTGAGGGCCAGGGCTGGAATGGTCAGCTCGAGAGCGCTCTCGCGTCGATCAAGCCAGGAGAGGAACGATCGGTTGCCGTGTATGTTTGGAGGACATCCGAAGCGGCTTCGACAGCGACGGTCACGCTCCGTGCCGTTTCGGAGAGCGATGGGTCAAAGAAATCTGAGGCAAGCATGGAGGTGGTGGGGGAAAAGTAGGAAGTAAGGAGTTGGTATAGGAAAAGGTAGAGGTGAAGGTAGAGGCATAGGAAAAGGCAGAGAGTGTGATCCTTCGACTCCGTCCCGACGTGCTTCGACTCCGCTCAGCATGAGATAGAACGTAGTGGACGAGCCACACAAGATGCTCGCTCAGGGCGACGGGGAATTGTCTAGAGTAGACTGCAACGAACTTCTAGCAATTGGCAATGAGCAATTAGGAAAACAGCAGGTAACTGGTAACAACGAGCAGCTAGGGGTTTGCTATTGGCTAAGAGCCAATTGTGGAACGCTAACTGCCAACCGCCGATGGCGGGCCGTCAGGCGATCACTCCAAACCTCCATCTATTTCGCGAGGCGCTCTATGAAAACGAGTATTCGCGTCTTCCTCTTCGTCCTCCTTGTGCTCGCCGGTTGTACATCGAAGAACGTTGAGCGCACATCCAATGATGCCGCGACGTTCAGCGCGTTCACACCGGGCACAATCGCGGTCTTGAAAAAGTCGTCCCCGTACCTCAAGGCACACATGAACAACGGGAACGTGTACGTCTTCACCAAATGGAAAACCGATTCAACCAACACGGGGATTTCCGGAATTGCCACACTCTTTGGTCCGGGGAGAGACACCCTTGGCCACGGCGACTACTGGCTCCCGTATTCGGACATCGCGATCATCGAAACGAACGAACTGAGCATTTCCGGGGCAGCGACGGCGATGACTGTGTTTACCGGCATTACCGTTGCGATGGGCGTGTACTGCCTCTCAAACCCGAAAGCGTGTTTCGGGTCGTGTCCCACCTTCTACGCTTCGGACGGAGACTCGCTTCTTCTGCAGGGCGAAGGGTTCTCGTCCAGCGTGGCTCCCGCTCTTGAAGCGACGGACGTCGATGCCCTGTATCGTGTCCGTCCCAGGAATGGCATTATGGAAATCCTGATGCGGAACGAAGCCCTCGAGACGCACGTCGTGCGCTGGGTGAACCTCCTTGCCGTTCCGACGCACGAGGGATGCCGGGCATTTGCAACGGCAGACGGGACGTTCTGGGAAAGCACAGCACAGGTTGCGCCGCTTGCGGCGGAAGGACCGGAAGGGGATTGCGTGCAGCAGATCGCGGCTTTTGATGGACACGAACGGTTCAGTTTGGCCGATGCGCACGACCTTTCGAGCAAGGAATCGCTTAACTTGAAATTCCGTGTTCTGCCCGGCCATCGGTACGGCCTCGTGGTAGCGTGCCGCCAGGGCCTGTTGCCGACGTACCTGCTCTACCAAACGCTGGCCTACATGGGGACGAGTGTCGCCACGTGGATGACGCAGATCGAGCGCGGGAAACTTCCACCCGGAGCGGTGAACATGGAACGATTGATCGGGGGGATCAATGCAACTACGCAACAATCAGACGGATCGTGGCGGTCCGAAGGCGAGATTGCGGAACACGGTCCGCTTGCCGTCGATGTGCATCTCCTTCCCCTCAAAGAGATTTGCGATTCCACCGTCAACCTCCGGCTGACCATGACCAAAGGGACGTGGCGTATCGACTACGTCGCCCTGGCGGAGCTCTCGCAGCCCGTGCCTCCAGTACGGATTGCCCCGTCGTTGGTCCTGAAGGGGGACGTTGCGGACCGGGTTGCGCTGGCAACGCTGTGCGATTCGTCGAAGACGCTCGTGACGTTGCCGGGGGACAGGTATTGGCTGAAGTACAGGCTGCCGCAGCGTGGAAGTCGATACGAGTACTTCATCGAAAGCCGGGGGTATTACCTTGAATGGATGCGGAAGGAATGGATCGCAGAAGAAAATCCGGCGCTCCTGGCACAGATGTTCCTCGATCCGCACACGGCGTTGCGGAACCTTGCCCCGCAATACAAGCTCGTTGAGCCGCTCATGGAAGACTGTTTCTGGAGGAGCCGCTATGGAAAACAATAAGTTGCTTTCCAGGATTGCCTGTATTCTGCTCTGCCTGCTTTCGGTGGATTGCGCCGTGACGCACGAGCCGCAGCGATGGCTGCCGGAACCGGAGGAAGTCCCCCTGGATCCGTACGGTTCGTGGGCAGAGGTGACAACAAAGGGCAGCCGGGTGATGGGAGAATTGATCGCGGTAACCTCGGACACTGTCTTCGTGGCCGATACAATGCTACACGGAGTCCCTGTCAAGACCATTGAACGAGCCCGGGTTGTTACGTTTGAACCGGACAATTACATCGCCAGTGTCCTTTGGGGACCTCTCCTGACGATCTCCAACGGATTCTTCCTCATTTTGACGGCTCCGATGTGGATAATCGGCGGGCCGATTGCGACCATTGCGCGGTCGTACGATCCGATCGTGGATTATCCGTCCAAACCGCTGACGGAATTGCAGTGCTATGCGCGCTTCCCGCAGGGGCTGCCGCACGATATCGACCGGAGTGCCATACAGATGAAACAGGTTCGAAGGAAGTGGAAGCGGTGATGAAGAAGAAGACGGAGGTTTCCGGCTAGCGACGTTGCACGCCTGCCAGCCTTCTCCTTGGCGGGCCACGTCGTTTATAAGTTCAATGAGAGAGATGAAGCGCTTGGAACGTGGAGAGAATTCAATTGACGTTTACGGTAGAGCGGTTACTTTCCTTCCGGTAGCCGGAGGCCTGTAAATGTACCAGGCGCAGGGCTGATTCTAATTGGACGCCCAGAAACGACATTCCGTTCGACCACGTTCTTCTCGAAGAAAGTGGTCAGGAAAAAGGGAGTCGAAATCGCGACGCGCGGTACATCTCCTGCCCACAAACTCGAAGTCTTGCACTCTGTGAACATCACACACGCAGCGCGAGATTAGCGTCCCACGGTGATCGACCGTCTCACATACCCAGACGATTTCGACTCCGCCCGTTGTCCGCCCATACGCTGGACTCCGGCAGCTCAGGATGACGTATCGGCTCTCCACTCTCACCTCTCTACACAAACCTACTCAGCTATTTCCCCTTCCCCGCAACCGGAGTCGCAATCTGGTCGATGACGAGCATGGGACCCTGTCCCATGTCGTTGTAAATCTTCAGCCGGACGTTCGACCCATCCTTGAACCAGGCAAGCTTCTGGTCGAACGATCCCGCCGGGAATTCAATCTTGGCAGTCAACACCAGCGTGTCGCCGCTGAACGTACCTTTGTACTGCGGCGCATCGCCGAAATTGTTGAACATGGAGAGCACGTAGTTGCTGTCCTGCCGGTTGTATCCGAGGACGCCGTGGGCTTTGTATTTTCCGAAAACAGGATTGTCGCTCTGGTCGTCGAGGAGAATGAACATCGAGTCGACGCCGTACGAAAGCGTCGATGTACCCTTGCCAACGACTTCCTGGGCATTCATCGGGCTGGGCGGCATGTGAGTTTCCGTTGTGAACGTACCGGTGAGAAAAGCGAGTTTCGCACGCTCGGGACCCGGCGCCGGTGGTTGCATCATATCCTGGGCGGCGAGCTGTGCGACACCCAGGAGCAGGATAACGGCAATGACTGCTGTCTTCATAGCGTATTACCTCCAATAGTTTGGAAAAGTGATGTTGGGATTCACTGCTGAGTAGGGAAACGGTCAGAAGATAGCGTTTGGGAAGTATTGGTGCAAGGGGAAAGCGGCAGTTGGCTATTCGCTGTTGGCTTTAGCGGTTGCCAGGTCCTTTGTCCTTCGTCCCCCGACTTGCGCTCCGGGTCGCTCAGGGCGACGGGCAAAAGTGAATGATGAAGAGTCAGCTTTCAGCAGCGAGGAGAGAGGGCTTGGACGGAAAGCTGTCCGCTGTTGGCTGACAGCAGGCCGCTAATCTCCAACCGCTCAACGCGGGTCGCCTGGATCCGATACCGAAAAATGTTTCTTCGCAAAGTCCAGGAACCGCTCCGTGTCGTAGTCGGTGATGCCGTGTTTCCCCTTCCGCATATGATACCCGATAAAATTACCGACAGGCGTTTCCAATGGTGGCATTTCGCTCACCCCTAATCCGGTTTCTCCAAACAATGCGTAAACAGGTTCCGCTGCCCTCGCTGCCAGGAATGCGCCGTGCGGGTCACCCCACAAATCCTGTTCTGCCGTCGAGACATACACGGGCCTGGGGGCTATCAATGCAACGAGCATGTGGAAGTCGATCGGAAGGGCGTCTTCCCGGTTGTTGAAGCTCTTGAAGTTGCCATCGAACCAATGAGGGAATTGATCGTTGATGAGCTGCACTGTCTCGCCAAAGCGGCGACGGACGAGGGTTACGCCCCCGCATCCCGACTCGCACGACAAGACGATTGCGAATCGTTGATCAAGGGCGCCGGCCCACACGGCGGCTTTGCCGAAGCGGGAGAAGCCGAGAACACAGACCTTCCGGTGGTCGATGCCGGGGTCCGTTTCGACGTAGTCCATCACCCTGCTGGCCGTCCACGACCACGCCGCGATCGATCCCCATTCATCGGGCATTGGCTCGGTGCGGTCCTTCGGATCGAAAAATTTTCTGATCCCGTTTGCATACGCACTATCTTTGCTGTCCGGCTCGATTTCCCGCGCGTCGTACGTTACAAGTCCGAATCCGTTCCTGATCAGGATCGAAGGGTTGGGACCCCAGGTCGAAACGAGAATGGCGGGGACGGGTCTATCAGTCTTTGGCAGAATGATGGTGACGTGGAGTTCCGGCCAGGCGTTCTTCTTTGAAAAATAGATTGTGATTTTCTTTGTTATCGCAGAGCCGTCAAATGTGGCGCTGTCGATGCCCGTCGTTTCCCAATGCATATCGTCCGGTCGGCCCATCGCAGCTTTTCCATAAACATTCTTCTCGAACAGTTCCAGGATTTCCGGTCTCCGCACTTGATTCCAGGTGGATGTGTCCGTCACTCGCTGGCCGTTTGACAGGATAAGAGGGTCGGGGAGCGTATAGTGTGGGACCTTCGACTCATCGTATTGTCCCAAGGCAGTGCGTGGAACACTCTTTTTGTTCTGTGCGACCGTTGTGGACACCAGCAGAAGGACGAAAAGAATTCTTACCGCGTAGAGTCTATTCATAGAGAAGGTCCTGCGAAATGTTTGAGTACGTGGCTTCATTGAGCACGACCTTTCAACGGAGGATCGTGAACCACGGGTAAGGTAGCATGTTTTGCGGAATAGGAAAATAGGGATCGAGCGGATGAAGCAGCTTTTGGCTGTTAGCCTTTGGAGGTTGGTAAAAAGCAGATCGATATAGGCTTGCAGCTAATTGCCGATCGCCAGCTGCCTTCACCCTTGCACCCCCTTCCCTTTTGAAGTACATTGACGTTGGAATTTTTCGCGTCGATCGTAAGGAACCGCGCATGCAAACACGCGAGATGCGTGAAGAGACGTTCAATGTTGCGTCATACGACACCGATTTTACGGGACGGCTGGCTCTTTACTCTTTGTTTGAACGGTTCCAGGACATTGCGGGACTCCACGCCACGCACCTTGATGTTGGCTTCGACAAGTTGAGAGAATTGGGCATTGCCTGGATGCTTTCTCGCATCAAGGTGAGGATTGAATCACTTCCAACGTGGGGAGAGGCCGTGACGCTCCGGACCTGGCCGAAGGGGGTCGACCGATTGTTTGCGCTCAGGGATTTCAGACTTACGAGGGAAAACGGGGATGTGGTGGTCCTCGCGACGACGTGTTGGCTCCTGGTCGATCTTGAAAAGGGAAAGCCGAGACGAATCGAGAGCCTCAATGTCGATCTGCAATTTCCCCGGGCTGAACATGCAATCGCAGAAGTACCGGACAAAATTGCGGTTCCACCGGCGCTCACGACAGTCTACCAAAGACCCATCCGTATCAGTGAGCTGGATGTGAATGAGCATGTCAACAACGCCCAGTATGTGCGTTGGATTGCGGATTGTTTTGATGCAGCACAAATGCGCGCGCGGTATGTTGGGTCAATTCAGATTAATTATCTTGACCAAGCACGGTACGGCGACCAGGTGAGGGTTTTGATGTCCGGGGGGAACGACATCGGCCAGGCTCAATATTTCGAAGGAGTGAACGGGAAGAATGGAGGTAGGATCTTTCAGGCGGTCGTGCAATGGAAATGATAGAGTAAACAGACATTCTGGCAAAGCACCCTTGGGGGGAATGCCCGCCCATTAAATGTGCTGCAGGGAAGCCATCATAGCGACGTAGCACGCTACGGCGCTAACAAAAAAATCCTCTTCACCCCTTCATCAGTGCATATCGGAGGATGAAGAGCGCGCCGAGGACGTACATCAACCAGCTCACCTCTTTTCCCTTCCCGCTCAGAAGTTTGAGCAAAGGATACGAAATCAGTCCGAATGCGAGTCCGTGAGCGATGTTATAGGTGAGGGGCATGCCGATCATCGTGAGGAAGGCGGGAATCGCATCGCTCCAATCGTCCCAGTTAACCTTGAGCATCGATTTGGTCATCATCGCGCCGACGAGAACGAGAACCGGAGCGGTGATCGGATAGAGGAATTTTCCCGGCGCAATCTGACAGCCTCCTCCCACCATCTGTACGAGCGGGACAAACAGGAGGGAAAGCAGAAAGAGAAGTCCCGTCATCATGTTCGCAAGTCCGGTCCGCGCACCTGCTGCGATTCCTGAAGAACTCTCTACATAGCTTGTCACGGTCGATGTCCCGAGTGCTGCGCCGAGCGCCGTACCAATGGCATCGGTCATCAGCACACGACCTGCGCGTGGCAGCTTCCCGTCCTTCAAATATCCCGCCTGAGTACTCACGCCGATCACCGTTCCGACCGTGTCGAACAGCACCATGAAGAGAAAAACGAGGATCACGGTCGCCAATCCCATGTTCCAGGCCCCCACAACATCCATCTTCAGCAAGGTCGGGGCAAGCGACGGCGGCGCACTGACAAATCCGTGGAACGTCACCAACCCGAACGGAAGTCCGATGAGTGCTGTGACCGCCATTCCCCACAGGATTGCACCAGGGACTTTCTTGATGAGAAGGACTGCGGTCACGATGAGTCCGACGAACATCAAAAGGACCGGCGGGCTTGTAATATCCCCCAACTGGACGAGACTTCCCGGGTTTCCGACGATCACACCGGCTTGTTGAAGTCCGATGAAGGCAATGAAAAGGCCGATGGCGGCCGCGATAGCGTGTTGAAGGGATGGCGGAATGGACTCAATGACCATCTCGCGGATGCGGACAGCTGACAGGAGAATGAATGCAACGCCCGAAATGAAAACCGCCCCGAGCGCCACCCGCCACGAAATCCCCATGCCGAGAACGACGGTATACGTGAAGAAGAAGTTTTCTCCCATCCCGGGTGCGAGCGCAATAGGATAATTGGCAAGCAATCCCATGATGAAGATGGCAATCGCGCTGGATACGCACGTCGCGGTCATCACCGCTCCGAAATCCATCCCAGCCTGTGAGAGGACGGCTGGCTGTACGAAGATGATGTAACTCATGGTCAGGAAGGTGATGAGTCCGCCCCGTAGCTCTGTCGAAACAGTCGTACTGTTTTCCCGCAACTTGAAAAGACGCTCGAGAAGCTTGCCCACGGTTGACTCCCTCAGAATTCGTAATCGACGACGATCCGTGTATCGCGGAGACGCTTGAGCAATCCGGCGACGCGCTGGTGTTCCGGGTGATTCAGGTATCCGTCGAGGTCTTCTTTTGTGGCAAACTCGGAGACTACGGACATGTCGTACGCGTCCGGTGTTGGATTGAAATTAATGCCGACCTCAAACTTCCGAATTGCCGGGATTTTTCCCACAAGCGATTCGAGTTCACGTTTCAGCAAACGCGCATTTTCCGCTTTCGATTTCTCTTCGGCGCGTTCTTTCAGTTTCCAGACAACGATGTGTTTGATCATGGGCCCTCACTCACTTCCGATGTTTGCTGTTATTGGGAATTGATCGTCGCATATTCAATCTCGTTTTTGGTCCGATGTTTATCCAGTTTTTCCAGAACGTGTCGTGCGCGGGCGCGGATTGCCGGTCCTGCATTCAACGACATCTGCTCGATGGCCCCCCTGAGTTCGTTCTGCAGCGCAGGTTCACCTCTCCCGGCGTTCAGAATGACCGACATCGCGTGAACGCGCACGGCGATCGCCCCCCCCTCATCGTTCAAGTAGGCGAAACAACGTGAGACGACTCTCCCAAGAAGCGGCTTCGGAATCTCGATGCCGGACAGGATTCGCACGACGTTGCGTCTGACGGCGATGTGTACGCCCGGCTCATCCATCTTCGTGATCATGGGCTTAAGCCACGGGCCGATGAGTTCCGGGTGTCGCTCGGCGCATTCGCTGATGACCCACGCTGAGCGCTGCGTAACACGGTACTCGCCTTGGAGGAACTGGGTTATCAGTTGCCGGAAGCGGCGTTTGTCGGCGCCCACCCAGCGGGCAATCTTCGTCATCTGTCGCTTTGAGTGCTCGCGAAGGATTTCGTCTTTCAAGCTCATGGTGGCATTAGACACTTGAGGTCGTGTGGGGAGCGCGCGCGAACGACTGGCCTACAGCCGGGCGGGTTGCCTCCTGACACGCAATGCGAAGCATTTCCGGCCCGCCAATCTCCGTCACAATGCAAGTCCCGACCGGACAGTCTCACTTCAATCCGAAAAACAACTCCAGAATATCTTCCGTTCTCTCCCGCCAGTTGGCCCATTCGTGTCCGTCATTGACTTGCCGAAAGACGTGCCTGATGCCATCCTTCGTCAGCTCGGCGCTGAATTCCCGGTTGGCACCTAGGAATGATTCATCGGCTCCGGGATAGTCGAGGTCGAACGTGCCGACGTCCGTATAGAGCTTGAATGGTTTGTGCGATGAAAGATGACCGACAGTGCAGTCGAGGATTTCGAGGAGCTGCGGTGTTATGGTTGAGGACTGGCCGGCAGCGTTCAGGAATACATCGGGGCGCTTGAGAACGGTTGCAAGCGATACGTGCCCTCCGTTGGAAATCCCCATCATTGCACGATCCTCCGATTTGCGGGATGTGCGATACGTCCGGTCGATCAGCGGCACGAGCTCGTCGCACAACATCTGCGTGAATTCGCGCTGTCTCCATCCGATGTACTCTACCTCCCGCTGGACAGGCGGAATGAATACCGCGATGACAGGTTTTATTTTGCGGTCGGCGATGAGATTATCGAGCACGGTATCGAAGAACTCGTCGCGGAGGGCCTCAAAACCGTCGTGAACATACACCGTCGGAAGTTTCGAAAGGGATTCATAACCCGCGGGCCGGTAAATTTTGATCGTTCGCGGTTGGAGTGCAACGTCGGAGCTCTTGAGCTGCATGCTATCGATGGTTCCGTGCGGTATGTCCGGCCGGTATTTTAGAATTGGATTGGACACGAAGCCGGGCATTGCCAGCTCGGAGTGAGGGCCGTACCCACTCGGCGTAATTCTAGGATTCCCCGGGTCGGTGCCATACTTGCCGTCCACGATGAACTGATAATCGATGCGTGTGTCCGCAGGAACTGTGTATGTGCTGTAGAAGAAAGAAGAGTCTCCACACGAAATACATTCCATCGTATCCGGGTGTGACCATCCGCGTTGTAGATCGCCATTGAGGACAACGGTCTTGGCCGTTCCAAACCAGATGAAGTGCACACACCCCCCTGTATCAATCACAGGAGTCGTGGCAGACTCCGCAAGAAATTTTTCGACAGGCACAAGACGCTGTTCGGCGGGCAGAAGTTTCAAGTGCTGAACGAACGCGTCGAAGGGCTGCGGTTGTTGTGCGAGCGGTAGGAGGAGGAGGATGTATGCAAGAGTTGTCATGGTGGCATGCCTGAATTAGAATGTTGATAGTGGAGTAAGCGGAGTTCCCTACAGGGTATTCAGAGTGTGGTGTCAGGAGCCCGCCCGAACGACTGGCGTTCAGTCGGCCGGGTTACCTCCAGACACCGAATGCGTTACACGGTTACAAAGGTGGTGTCAGGAGTTACCTCCTGACACTAAACATGCTGCAGCGCCATAGAGGCGGTGTCTGAAGTCCCGCTCTCTTGGATAACATACTGCGGCATTACCTTCTGACACTGAAAGCGCAGCAGCCGCTTCTTTCCAATCTCCCTCAGGATGTCCACCATCCTTCGACTCTTCGACAAGCTCAGGGCTCAGGATGAGCGGCGGATAAATAAGTCCTGACGGCACGATCTTTTCAACTTTTCCAGGATGTTCGGAAGACAAACTGAGACGATTACTCAGTCGTAAATGTCTGCGTCGTTTTGTCAAAGGTCAAATGTTTTGTTGTCTTCGCGGCCCCGGCCGCAAAGGAAATGTGCAGATCCAGATTCCCGAGCGATTCCTGTGTGACATTCGCAAGTCGCATCGTCCCCATTTCCCTTTTCCCTATTTGTATGGCCGGTTGAAGAACTCCGGAAAACCCCTCTGGAGTGACCAGCGAAACATTGCGAACAGGATCCCCTTCGTTCAGGAAGAATACCAAGAGGTCGTCCCCTTTCTGCACGATGCCTGTGACGTGGAAGACCGGGAGAGGCTCCGCGAGCAGAGCAATCGGTGGGGCGGGCGCTGGGTTGGATCCGATGAACGATCGCCTGGGTGTGGTTTGGCTTTTTTGTGCTTGAAGTGTCTGGGCGGGAGAGGCTAGGAGCGGCATTGCGGCGATCTCATTCAGAGTATAGTTCGTGCGTTCGAGGGGTCTGCCGGCAAGGACGTCAAAAAAAGTGGGGTCGTACGTTTCAATCGCTTTGAAGTACAGGAGTGCCGACCCGACGAGAAGACCGGCGGCAAATCCGCCGATATGTGCCCAATGCCCGATGTTATCACCGCCGATGACGATCCCGAGAACATCGAAGACAGCCCACGCGATGATGAGCCAGTACGCCCTCACCTTGAATTTTCCCGATTTCCAAAAGATGCCCATGAAGGGAAAGGAGAAACCGTACCAGCAATGGAGCTTGTTGACCGGGAAAAGGATCAGCGACATGCCGACGATCCCGTTGATGGCTCCGCTTGCTCCGATTGCCGGAACGCCGCTGAACGTCAGGTGGGCAACGGAAGCGCTCACTCCCAGAAACAGGTACAGGAAGGGGTATGCGATATTGCCCACCGTTGCAGCGACAGCGTTCCCGAAAACCCAGAGGAAGATCATATTACCGAGGAGGTGAAAGAAATTGGCGTGTAGAAACGTACTGCCGATCATTTGCCCAAGGTCCCAGTCTTGCAGGACCAGCGATTGTGCATCTTCAATCGCAATCAGTCCAAAGGCAACGAAAAAAAAGATGAGCGAGTTGAGGACGATCAGGGTGACATTCAGGTATGGAAGCCTGGTGTAGATCGTTTCGAGCCGGTAAGGGATAAGGAACATAGCAATACCTTCCTTTCGTTACTGGACGAAAATATGCGAATGCTCTTCTATCCTTGAGTTGATTTCCTCTTGAATCCTTTGGAGAGACCTCCCAACACAACAAGAGCAATAGCAAAGATCGCACTGCCGACAACCGTCGTGATGAGTTGAAGCAACAAGAGAACAGCCAGGACAAGGCAGATGCCGACGAAAATGAAGAGGGCGGGTTTTGCATTCAGTGTGTGGCACCTCCTCGAGTTCTCATGGGTGACGGTAAACGATCCGTGTGAATATTCTTCGACCTCGGAGTTCTACCAATCATTGTTCATCAAACAGTTCTACTTGAAATCCCTGCAATTGTATTCGATTGTGACGAGGTTGAATTTTCCGTAGACGTACTCATCACCGGGCATATGCCATATCAGCTCGGCCCGGGTGGCTACTTTCCGTCCTTCAAAATCCTTGTAGTTCTCCAACGGTGTAGCCCATCGGTGGTTTTTGTACGTGATGCCGTCCGCAGACATAAACCGGTCGTCCGAGCTGAAGTCGACAAGCTCTCCCTCCTCGTTAAAGTACAAAAGTGCGGAGATGGTGTACGCGCTGTTGGTGAAAATCCCTTTGGCCGTCAGCGAATCGATTGCTTCCCAACGGACGGTGCTATCGATGAGTGTGGCGGGTGCCAAGATGCACATGTCGTTGAACAGGGTCACGGTTTCGCTCCTCGTCATGGTATCCCCTTTTGCGTCCACGACCCGGAAGAGCGAAGCCACGTTTATTTGCATCGTTGCACTGCTCCCCCGATAAAGATGCAGACCGTCAAAGGGAATACCGAACAGGCTCGACTGGATGAAGAACACCCGTGTCGGCTCGTCGAAGAAGTCATACTGTTGAGCGGAGAAATCCATCCAGCCGCTTTCCATCGATCGGCGTATCTGGCCTGAGAAGGTTGCCCTGAAATTCTGGACCCGTGGCTTTCCGACAACACCCGCGTAGCGCAAGTACTTCCGGACAGGAGCCGGCAGATCGCGGACGTCATTTTCGGAAACAAGGGGAGGCTTGCCCAGCCGGACGATTCCCGTTTTCGCTTCCTCTTTGTAGATGTTCCAGTAACTGCCGGGCAATGCGTTGGCGATGGCCATGATGAACGGAATGAGAACGATAACGGTCGCGACGGTGCCGAACTTTGCATCGGTCCAGGAAAGGAAGATCATCGTTTGCGATAGAAGAAGGGCCGGAACGCCGATGATCCACCAGGAGGCTTGGTTCAGGAGATAGAACACAGAGGCTGCAACGAAGAGGATTCCGGCCGTGAGCCAGGCTATCCCGGCGGATCGTGAAATGGGCTGCTTGAGCTGAGCGACCTCCGCAAAGCTGTACGCTTTCAAGAATCCAAGTAGATGAATCAGCCCGTGAACGAGTATTATAACAAAGAAGAATATTCTCATCGTCTTCCACTCTCCGAGATTCCTGGCATATCAGAACTCCGATGAGCTACTGCCTACAATCGAGGTGCTACGCGCCACCTGCAGGCAGCGTCGTGTTCAAACGGCTTCACGCCGCCTTGGGCCGGATTCTCCCTGGGAGTGTTGAAACGGAAGACAACATCCTTCCAGGGATGGGTCGAGTTCTGTTGAAATATGTTCAGGGGAGGTTGTCGAGATGAATCCCCCGGAAAAATTAGGAAAGAGTGAAACCAAAGACAATCTCCAAGTTTGGGAATAGAACAAGCGGTGGAAAAGAAATGATCTCACTTTAGGCTCTCAATTTACGCCTGTGCTGGTGCTCGTCCATATGATGCGTCCGTTGTGCACGATACGTGAATTTCCGTTCGTCACGCAGGAAACCCCTGTAAACATTGGTTGATTCGCGTTATTTTCTTTTCTCCCAAATTTGCGAATTGCCCATCATCCAGTTATCTTCTCGCATCTTCCCATAACAGTTTCGCTTTCGCTGTTGAAGATTCTGTAGGGCCCTGAAAATCAAATCCAAAGAAGGTTCACAATTTGACTTTGAAGGATGCCAGTACGATCCCTTCTTCGTGGTAGAAGGGGGTCGTCTGCGGAGAACGCCGTCACGTGTAGATATCAATCATAGGGAGGGAATATGCAATTCTGCAGCGGTAGCGTAGTGACGTTGGCTTCATCAAGCACTCGTCGTGGCAACAGACGCGGAGTTCGAGTATCATTTGCTGGACTGATTGCGTTATTGCTCGTGCTTCCGCGAATGGGCCAAGCACAACTCAGCTTCAAAATTGATGGCGGTGACGTGACGTCCTTCTGCGTGGTACGAGTGGGAGATAACACGTATCCGTTCGCCATAAGTAACGGCAAAGTGTACTCTGGCTACACAGATCCGACCACTGGGGAAACCTCATGGAAAGACGAAGAACTTTTCGATGGTGACGCCGTAGCAGTCGCGAATAAGGCCGGTAGCCCATCAAAGTTTATGGTCCTTGACAAGCTTGGTCAAGTATGGGTTTTTGACCGTGCAAGTGTAGCTGCAACCTACGTGCGCTACACTGTTCCGCCAAACTCAAATTGGGAAAGAGTCGCAGGCGATGCGGTATATATGTTGTCTTCGTCCCTATTCGTGGTAACGCGCGATACGGGCGCCTCGTGGCAGCGAGATACATCCGCACTTGGTTCGCTGACATTCAATGCCTTTGCTCTTGATACCTCGCAATACGTCTATCTTGCTACTTCCGGCGGGATCTTCAAACAGCATCCTGATTCAAGCGTGTGGCATAAGCTCTCTTCGTTCTCTGCGTACCCAAGCACGATCTTCATCGACGCACGCAACAGGATCTATGTCTCGAGTTTCTCCTCGGTCTATTATAGCACCGATGGCGGTTCTACGTGGAAAATCAATTCCACCGGACTTGGAACCACGCAGTTGGTAAGTTACGGGGAGGATGCGTTTCACAACATCTACGGAATTGGTAGTGCAAAAGTGTTCAGGTCCGACAGTGGTACTGGCTCGTGGGTCCGCATCGACACAGCAATCACAAACAAGATAAAGGACCCTGTCCAGCCAACATCACCATTCAATCAGATTGGCGGCGACACGGTTCTTTTCCTCGCGACGAACTATGGCTTGTTCTCCAGCACCGATTTTGGATCGACATGGTCTGAGGCAAACAAAGGCATCACCGCAACGACGATCTACGGATACACACGCTCCGCAGACCGCCAGTTTGCATCGACAAGCCTCGGTCTCTACTACGGAAGAATCGGCGACACCGTGTGGACGAAATCATTTCCTGCCAACGGATATGCAGCCGGAAAACCGATCTTTATCGACTCGGCCGGAACTCTCTACACGCAGGGTCCCGTGGTGGGGACGAGTTCGTATTTTAGCACGCCGACGAACTGGAAGAGCACAGACGATGGTGCAACGTGGTCGCCCGACACGGCAGGGTTCTCGGCAATCCATAACGAGGCATCGAGTATCTATTCCGTGGATATGAGCGGTCACCAGCACTACATGTTTTCCGGTACCGCGGTTGGGTGCTACCAGAAGGTCTCCGGTTCTTCGTGGGCTCCGGATACAGCGGGGTTTCCTTCCATGCTGACGGATTACCCGTCCGGATTTGGAACGGACAATCTCGGGAACCTCTACGCATCCATCCAGAATTCCGGGGGTCTCGGATTGCTCCTCAGGCGCCCTGTTTCAGGGGGAACGTGGGTGTATGATACTGCCGGTTTGCAAGGAGCTGTTATAACAAGCTTTACGCCTGACGGACGCGGTAATTTGTATGCCGGAACGTTTGCGAATGGACTTTTCAAGAAATCGGGGGGAACGTGGACTGCTCTCCCTGTACCGTCCGGTTTCTCGGGATATGCAACGAGCGGGACCGCGATCAATCCTGGGGGTACGTTGTTCGTCTGTTTTGCAGTCTATAACATCAGTATAAGCTCGTTCAGTATCGACTGGTACGGAGTTTATTCTACCTCCAATAACGGGGCAACGTGGACGTATGTCGGACTTGACAGCACGGAAGTGGACGGCCTTGTTTCCTACGGTGATACGGTATACGCCTTATCGAACGGTGGACTCTACCCGCTGACGGCGAGCAGTGCGACCGGATTGGCAAGGACGGGAAGTCTGGAGCCAAACTTATTCGCGCTGTTCCAGAACTATCCCAACCCATTCAATCCAACGACTCGGATCAGCTTTCAGCTGGCGGCCAGAGCAAAGACCACATTAAGGATTTACGATCTGCTCGGCAGAGAAGTGGAGACTCTTGTCGACGGCGAGATGGATGCCGGTGCACACGAGGTCTCATTCGATGCCACACGGTTCGCCAGCGGTGTTTACTTCTACCGGTTGCGGGCGGGCAATTTTGAAGCGACGAAGAAGTTGGTACTCCTGAAGTAAGGAATCTTCTACCGACGGTTCACCTGAAGCCCGCGGAGTACCGTGGGCTTCTTCATTTCTCTCTGTTTCGGTTGCCGGTATCTCTGTCACATCTTTCTAGAAATCCCTGTAAACATTGATGATTCTGACCAATTTTTCTCGTTCCCAGATTTGCGAATGTGGTGCCGACGTGTTATCTTAGCTCGTCATTAAGCAGCACCCACCAGCCAACCCCCATTTTGATTCCGCAGGGCTTGAGGGAACGAAGATAATGAGCTTCACTTAAAAAGTAAGATTTCGACATTCGGATGTTTGAGCTCAGGCAGACGATGTTTGTTCCTGAGTTCGAAGTGTGCGGTCTTGCGTCTTCGAAAGGTCGGTGTAGTGGCAACTCTTTCCCCCAAGAAAGCATTCGTTCTTCTCTTCGTCGCTTGTATTCTCCAGGCTTTGCCTCTCCACGCCCACCGAGTGCACGGCCAAGCCTTCGCGAGCCAAAGAGCTCTTCAGCGACTGCAGCGTCGGACAGAACAGTCCGGTGAGAATCTTGCCACGGAGCATGAGAGGAAACGTTTGATGATAAGCCAACTGGTCGCTCGGTATGGTTTGACGCTCTTGTGTGCACACGGCGCTGCCGAAGTTACCAATGAAGAAGTCGACGGCGCCGGTTGGGAAGCCAGGGAATTCCTCATTTCTGGCCAGACAACGCCCGCCTTACGTGCCCGGCGTAAGAAAGCCCCGGTACATTCTCTTCTTTCAATCTTTCCCAATGTCCCACTCCAATTGCAGACTTTTGAACGACGCACTTGCAATGCAATCCATTGGTCAACAACCAATCAGCCCCTTCGTACTGTTGTCCTTCTGATTTAGACATTTCTCCGCGTTGCTTGACTGCTCGTCGAGTAGTTGAAGCGAGGACGATGCGTCAACCTCTTGTCGGCCGACGCTACGCGCAGTCCGAAAACGCCACTGAACCCTTTTTACGCGACGACGACAATACGATTTTCAATTGCGAAATTGTCGATTGTCGATTTGAAGATATATGATCTCCTCGGGCGGGAAGTTGAAACGCTGGTGCACGGCGAAATGAATGCCGGATTGCACGAAGTCACCTTTGATGCAACGAAGTTCGCAAGCGGGCAGCTTCGTGGACACGAAGAAGTTAATTCTTTTGAAGTAGTGTTCTGGCTAATCGCCACGATGCTTTTCAGCCATAACAATGGGTATTCATTCTGAACTTGCGAGGGACTATCCAATGGTTCAAACCTTTTCTTCGCGGAACGACATTCGGCTTTTTGTCATCCTTGCGTCGCTGTGGCTCGCCACGAATCCTGCTTTGCACGCACAGCCAAAAGGAGAAACTATCAGCGGGACCGTGCACCACGGGGACTACAACTATTCCTGGACGGGGAGAGAATTCAGCTTCCACGAAACCGGATTGCGCGGAGTGGTCAAATGGACGGCCCCGGCAGGAAGAGAAATCAGAGGGTTTGCCGTAAAGAATTCTCAGGTCGCAT
>Ga0335081_10001278_pt1 | contig 40089 bp, 30 predicted proteins | sample Lox_Sample_35_FD_206713 | JGI IMG/M metagenome (GOLD analysis project Ga0335081, IMG submission 206713) | Soil microbial communities from Loxahatchee National Wildlife Refuge, Florida, United States - Lox_Sample_3.5 | ecosystem: Environmental > Terrestrial > Soil > Wetlands | place: USA...
CTGCCGCTGGCGCGCGTGGTCGACGACGCGAAGGTCGCCGATCACCACGCGATCATCCCGACGCGCGCCGAGCGCCATCCGGTCGACAAAATGGATGAGGACGACCGGCGCATCTACGACCTCGTCGTGCGTCGCTTTCTCGCGGTCTTCCATCCCGACGCCGTGTTCGAGAACACGCGCGTCGAGACGACCGTTGCCGCGCACGTGTTCCGCACCCGTGGCAAGCTGATGCTCGTGCCAGGCTGGCGTGGCGTCTACGGGGAGACGGCTGACGCCGACGCCGCCGAGGGCGCCGAGGACGACGAGGGTCGCGAGCAGCGGCTGCCCCGTCTCGAGCGCGGCGAGCGCGCGAAGGTCGAGCAGGTCGCCGCCGAGGAGAAGGTGACCAAGCCGCCGCGGCGCTACACGGAGGGCTCGCTGTTGGGCGCGATGGAGACGGCCGGCAAGCTCGTAACCGACGATGAGCTGCGTGAGGCAATGAAGGACTCGGGCATCGGGACGCCGGCGACGAGGGCAGCGATCATCGAGCGCCTGCTCCAGGTCGGCTACATCGAGCACGACGCACGAGCGCTGGTCGTCACCGAGAAGGGGATGAACGTCATCCGCCTACTCGGCCCACATGCGCTCACTTCACCCGGGATGACCGGGGAGTGGGAGCACCGGCTCGCGAAGATCGAGACCGGGCAGGACTCGCGCGAGGCCTTCATGGGTGACATCGTCAAGTTCACCGAGGAGACGGTGTCCGAACTGGACTCCAAGCTCAAGGACGTCCGCATCCCGCGGGCGAACCTCGGGCCCTGTCCGGTGTGTGCACGGGACATCGTCGAGAACCGCAAGGGTTACTCGTGCTGGTCGCGAGAGGATCCCGGCTGCGGGTTCGTGATCTGGAAGGCGAAGGCGGGCAAGCAGCTACCGGTCGCCGTGGCCCGCGAGCTGATCAAGACCGGTCGTACCGACAAGCCGGTGACGGGCTTCAAGGGCCGCTCGGGGAAGAGCTTCCGGGCACGGTTGGCGCTGCAGCAGACCGATGATGGCAAGTGGCGCGTGGAGTTCGACGAGCCGTGGGCCAGGGAGGGCGCCAGGCCGCCCGACGCGGAGGCTGACGAGCGCCAGGACGGCGCGTCAACCCGGGCCCGGGCCGGTCAGCCGGCGGCGGCCGCCTGAGAGCGGCGCCCCCGCCGCGCGAGCGCCATCCGGCGGTCCCGGGCCTCTTCAGCCGGCGGCTGCCGCCTGAGGGCGGCGCCCCCGCCGCGCGAGCGCCATCCGGCGGCCGCGGGCCGGTCCGGCCGGCGGCTGCGGGCGGCGCCCCGCAGGGCAACGCGGGTGCCGCCCCTGAAGCCGGGCCGGTTGCCGTCGGGGCTCCGCGTCACCATAGGCGAATGCCGCTGACGCTCGTGCTCGGACCCGCGAACTCCGCCAAGGCCGGCGAAGTGCTGGGCGCGTACGCCGATGCGGCTCAGCGCGGCGCGGTGCTCGTCGTACCCACAGCCTCGGACGCCGACCACTACGCGCGCGAGCTTGCGGCCGAGGGCGCGGTGCTCGGATCGGTGCGAACGTTTGCCGGGCTCGCCCGTGAGATCGCCGGGCGCGCCGGATTCAGCGCCAGGTGCCTGTCAGCGCTGCAGCGGGAGCGGGTCCTGCGACGGGTCTTGCGCCGAATGCGCTTTGAAGTGCTGGGCCGCTCGGCGCAGGCGCCGGGGTTCGTCGCCGCTGCAGCTCAGCTGATCGCTGAGCTGCAGCGCTCGCTCGTGAGCCCGGAGCGCTTCGCGCAGGCGCTGGACGCCTGGGCGGCGCACGACGATCGGCGGGCGCCTTACGGGGGTGACCTCGGCTCGCTGTACCTCGGCTACCGGCGCGACCTCGAGCGGCTGGGGATGGTCGACGCCGAGCTCTATGCCTGGCGGGCGCTCGACGCGCTGCGGACCGCGCCGGCGCGCTGGGGAACAGACCCCGTGTTCTTTTACGGCTTCGACGACTTGACCCCGTTGGAGCGGGACGCGATCGAGACGCTGGCACGCGTGGCCGGCACACGTGTGACTGTCTCGCTGACCTACGAGCACGATCATCCTGCGCTGCTCGCCCGCGCCGAGACGGTGCAGTCGCTGATGGCGCTCGCCGATCGCCTGCTCGAGCTGCCGGCGCTCGATCAACACTATGAGTCCGGTGCGCGAGCGCCGCTGCATCATCTCGAGCGCCGGCTGTTGCGTCCGAACGGCGAGCGGATCGATCCGGGGCCGGCTGTCCGCCTGCTCGAGGCCGGCGGCGAGCGCGCCGAAGCCGAGCTCGTCGCGAGCGAGGTCCTCGCGCTGATCGCCGAGGGTGTTGCGGCGGACGAGATCGTTGTCGTCTACCGCTCGCCCGGCCGCGTGGCGTCGCTTCTCTCGCACGTATTCGGCACGTACGGGCTCGAGCTCGCCGGCGCGCACCGGGTGCCGTTTGCGCACACGGCTCTCGGGCGCGGCCTGCGCGCGCTCGCGCGCTGTGCGCTGCAGGAGGGGGGGAGTGCCCAGGACCTCGTCGACTACCTGCGAGCGCCCGGCGTGCTCGCCCGGATCGAGGTCGCCGACGCGCTCGAAGCAACGGTCCGGCGCGACGGCTTGCGCACGGCTGCGCAGGCCCGCGCCTGCCTGGGTGTGACGCTCGATGAGCTCGACACGCTGCGGGCAGCGGCCGATCCGGCCCGCGAGCTGCGATCGCAGGCGCTTCGCCTGTTCGCGGCTCCACACCGGCGCAGCGCGTCAATCCTCGATCGCGGCGGGCGGCTGGATGCGCGAGCGGTCGCGACGCTGCACGAGGCGCTCGCCGAGCTCGAACAGATCGGCGAGCGGCTGAGCGCAGAGGAGCTGCTCGAGCTGCTGGATGCGCTCGACGTCGAGGTCGAAGCCGATCTTGCGCGGTCCGCGCATCCGGGAGCGGTGCTGCTGGCCGACCCCCTCTCGATTCGCGCCAGGCGCTTCAGCGCCGTGTTCGTTTGCGGCCTGCAGGAGAACGAGTTCCCGCTGCCGGGGGTGTCGGAGCCGTTCCTGTCCGATGAGCGCCGGCGCGAGCTCTCGCTCGCTGCCGGGTTGGTGTTGAGGCCGGCCGAGGACGCCCTGGCCCGCGAGCGCTGTCTTTTCTACGCCTGCGTCTCGAGGGCGACCGGGCAGCTCGTGCTCAGCTACCGCAGCTCCGACGAGGAGGGAAACCTGATGCTGCCCTCGCCGTTCATCGCCGACGTCGCCGAGCTGATGGTCGACGGCTGGTCTGAGCGTCGCCGCCGGCGGCTTCTGGCAGACGTGGTCTGGGCGCCAGATGGCGCGCCCACCGAGCGCGAGCACCTGCGGGCGCTCGCCGCGCGCGCGGGTGCCTCGCCGGCGGACGCGACGGAGAGCCGCCCGCAACGCCGATCGCTCGGCGAGGCGGCATTGCGCCGCGTGCGCCATCGCAAGATCCTCTCGGCCGGCGCGCTCGAGTCCTATGCAGCCTGTCCGTTGACCTGGTTCGTGGAACGGGAGCTGGCGCCCGAGCGCTTCGAACCGGAGCTCGACGCGATCGCGCGCGGCAGCTACATGCACGCCGCGCTCGAGGAGCTCGTGCGCCGGCTTGGCGGTCCGGTGACGCCCGCGACGCTCGAGCGGGCCGGCGAGATCCTCGGCGAGGTGCTCCCGGAGCTCGGCGAGCCGATCGCGCCCGGGCGCTCGGATGCCGTTCGCGCCGGAGCGCTGCAGGCGATCGAAGCCGACCTGCGGCGCTATCTCGCGCACGAGGCCGCCGACGGATGCGGCTGGGACCCGCAGGGGATCGAGCTGCAGTTTGGATTCGACGATCGCGAGGGCTCGTTGCCGGCCCTTGTGCTCGGTGAGGGAGCCCGCCAGATTCAGCTGCGCGGGTTGATCGATCGCGTCGACGTGGATCCGTCCGGGGGTGCACGCGCGATCGTTCGCGACTACAAGAGCGGCAGCGCACGGCCCGAGCACCAGGGGGCCCGCTGGCGCGTCGACGGGCGGCTGCAGGTCGCGCTCTACATGCTCGCCGTGCGCCGGCTACTCGGTCTGCAGCCGGTCGGCGGCCTGTACCAACCGCTCGGCGGCGGCGACCTGCGAGCGCGCGGCATCTACTTGCAGGACGCGCCGGTCGGCGCCAGGCTGTTCGCGACCGACTCGCGCTCGCCCGAGGAGATCGAGGTCGAGCTCGACGACGCCGCGCAGCGGGCCTTGAAGCTCGCGGTGGCGCTGCGAGCAGGCGAGCTCGAGCCCTGCCCCGCGAGGTGCTCGCGCGACGGCTGCCGCTACCCCGGCATCTGCTGGAGCCAGAGGTGAGCGCGGTGGCCGACCCGCCCGCTCGAGTGCTCGCCTGCGACCGCGACTGGACGGCCGAGCAGCTGTTCGCGATCGAACGCCGCGGCGGTGATCTCATGCTCGACGCGGGCGCCGGCAGCGGCAAGACGTCCGTGCTCGTCGAGCGCTTCGTGCGGGCCGTGCTCGAAGACGGTGTCGGTGTCGGCGCGATCCTCACGATCACGTTCACCGACAAGGCGGCGGCCGAGATGCGCGACCGGATCCGCGAGCGCCTGCGCATGCTCGGGGCCGGCGCACAGGCTCGCGCGACGGAGGGTGCGTTCATCACCACGATCCACGGATTCTGCGCGCGGCTGCTGCGAACGCACGCGCTCGCTGCCGGAATCGACCCCGGCTTCGCGGTGCTCGACGAAAGCGAATCCGGGCGACTCGCCGGCGCCGCCTTCGACGACGCGCTCGACGAGCTCGCCGCGCAGTTGCCGGGAGGTGTGGAGCTGATCGCCTCGTATGGTCAGGGAGCATTGCGCGCCGCGATCCTCGCGACGTACGCGGCGCTGCGCTCGCGCGGTGAGCTCGAGCCGGGGCTTGCGCCGCTGGCGCCGGCGCCCGACCTCGACGCGGCGCGAGGCGCCCTCAGCATCGCGGCGGCGACCGCGGCCGACGAGCTCGGCGCGCTTTCAGAGCCGTCGGCGCGTGTCACGCAGGCTCTGCAACGGCTCGCGAGCTGCGCCGAGGTGAGCGCGAAGGCGAACCCGTGGCCGGGCGACGTCGAGGCGCTCTGCCTGCCGGGCGGCAATGGGTCCGCGCTGACGACGCCGGCGTGCGTCGCCTATGGCGAGGCGCTGGCGCGCTTTCGCAGAGCCTGCGAGCACCGCCGGGCACAGCACGCACACGAGCTCCTGCACCGGCTGCTGCGGAGCTTCGGTGTCCGCTACGCCGAGCGCAAGCGGGCTCGCTCGTGGGTCGACTTCGAGGATCTCGAGCTGCTGGCGCGCGAGCTGCTGCGCGATCACCCCGAGCTGCGCGAGCGCTACCGGTCGCGGTTTGCGCGGATCATGGTCGACGAGCTCCAGGACACCAACGCGGTGCAGCTCGAGTTGATCGAGTCGATCGCGGACGGCAACCTGTTCACGGTCGGCGACGCGCAGCAGTCGATCTACGGCTTTCGCCATGCTGACGTCGAGCTGTTCGCGCGTCGCGGTCGGCGGCTCGAGCAACACGGCGCCCGCGCGAGCCTGCAGACGAACTTCCGTTCCCGCGCCGAGCTGCTCGCGGCGCTCAACAGGGCGTTCGCGCCCGCGCTCGGCGACAGCTTCATGGCGCTGCGCGCCGGGCGCGTCCAGGCGCCGGCGCCCGAGCCGCTGGTCGAGCTGCTGCTCGCCGACAAAGGGGCGGACTGGGACTCCGACGGAGTCGCCTCCCCGTGGCGGGTCGCCGAGGCGCGGGCGCTGGCCGCGCGGGTCGGCGAGCTGGTCGATCACGGCGCCTCGGCGCGCGACGTCGTCGTGCTGACTCGCGCGACGACCGACCTGCGCGTCTACGAGCGCGCGCTGGAGGAGCGGGGGATCGCGACCTACGTGATCGGCGGGCGGGGCTACTGGTGCCACCCGCAGGTCGTGGATCTCGTCGCGTACCTGCGCGCCCTCGCCAACCCGCGCGACGAGGAGGCTTTCTACGCGGTGCTCGCCTCGCCGCTGGTCGGCGTCTCATGCGATGCGCTGGTCCTCATCGCGGAGGGATCGAGAGCGCTGCAGTGCGATCCGTGGCGGGTCGTGCAGGAGCCCGACGGATGCCTCGAGGATCTCGCCGGCTCCGACGACGCAGGGCGGCTGGCGGGCTTCGCCGCTTGGTTTCGCGCCGAGCGCTACGCGTCGGCCCGCGTCGGGCCCGAGCAGTTGATCGAGCGGGCGCTCGCGTGCAGCGGATATGACCTCTCGATGCTCGCTCTGCCGGGCGGCACGCGCCGTCTCGCCAACGTCCGCAAGCTGATGCGCCTCGGGCGCGAGCACGAGGCGGCCGCCGGGCCCGATCTGCGCGGCTTCCTGGAGCTCGTCGCAGCGCGGGCCGCCGGCCTCTCGGGCGCCCGCGACGCGCGCGAAAGTGAGGCGCCCGTCGAGGGCGAGGCGCTCGATGCCGTGCGGCTGATGACGATCCATCGCGCCAAGGGGCTCGAGTTCGAAATCGTCTGCGTTGCCGATCTCGGCCGCAGCCCGCGACGCACGGCCGAGCTGTTGCGCGTCGGCTGCGACGGCCGTTTCGGCGTGCGTCTGTCCGAGCCGGGCACCGGCAAGTCGCACCCCGCGCTGGACTACAAGGCGCTCGGCGACGAGCAGCTGCATGCGGCCGACCGCGAGGAGCGGCGGCTGTTCTATGTCGCGATGACGCGCGCCCGCGAGCGCCTGATCGTCAGCGGCGCCGCGCAGCTGGACGCGTGGCCCGAGCGCGGCTCGCCGATCGCGTGGGTGGGGCCGGCGTTCGTGCCCGAGATCGCCCAGTTGGCGCGGGCGCGCCAGAGCGCGAGCGACGGCTCGGTCCTCGTCCGGTTCGTCGCGCCGGGCCAAGCCTGTGAGCTTGCGCCGGCCGGCCCATCGTCCACGCCGCAAGCCGCCCAGCCGACGGCTCTCGAGCCAGGATCGGCGGTCGCGGCGATCGCGCCCGACCCCGAGGCGAGGGGCTTGGAGCCAGAATCGGCGGCCGCGGCAGTCAAGGTGCCTGTCCAGCCGTCGCGCCTGCAGCCGTCGGGATCGCCCGCGCCGGCCGGCACGCCGGCGGCAGCCGTGACCCGGCTGAGCTACTCATCACTGCACGAGTACGCGCGCTGCGGCTACCGGTTCTACGCCGAGCGGGTGCTGGGCCTGCCGCCTGCAGGCGACTATCCTGGCGGTCCGATCCCGGTCGTGGGCGAGGACGGTCCGGCCGCGAGGGCGCTCGATCGCGTGACCGCGCAGGGCGCTCCGGCCGCCGGCGCGGGCGAGGGCGTCACCGCAGCTGACCGCGGCGTGCTCGCGCACGCGCTGCTCGAGAGCCTGGACTTCCGCCGTCCGCAGCGGCCGTCGCCGGAGGCGATTGCCGCCGCCGCCCGGCGCACCGAGCTGACGGTGCCGGGACCGGCAGACGAGCTGGCGCAGCTGATCGGGGAGTTTGGCGCCAGTCCTCTGTGCGCGCGGCTCGCCCGGGCGACCGACGTCCGTCGCGAGGAGCGCTTCTCGTTCCTGCTCGCCCGCGCGCCCGGGCCAGCCGAGCCCGCGAGCGGCGCCGATCCCCGTGGAGTGCTCGTCACCGGAGCGCTGGACGTGCTCGCGCGCGAGCCCGCCGGCCGGATGCTCGTAGTCGACTATAAGAGCGACCGTCTCGACGGCGCCGATTCGGCGGCAGTCGTCGCGCGCGAGTACGCGATCCAGCAGCTGCTGTATGCGATCGCGGCGCTGCGGGCGGGCGCGGCCGAGGTCGACGTCGTGCACGTGTTCCTCGAGCGGCCGCTGCAGCCCGTCAGCGCGGTCTTCACCCGCGCAGACGCACCGGCGCTCGAGCGCCGGCTGGCGGCGCAGACAGAGCAACTGCTGCGGGGCGAGTTCGCGGTCGCACAGCTGCCGCAACGATCCCTTTGCGCCGGCTGCCCCGCCGAGGGCGGGCTCTGCTCGTGGCCGACCGAGCTCACCCGTCGCGACTCGCCCGACCGACTGTTCTGACCGCGCGCTTGCCGTCAGGGACCTTTGGTCATCGGGACCTGCACGGACGAGTCGAGTCTTCTTGGGCTATGACCTGAACTGCACGTTGACGTGCTCGCGTTCGTAGCGCTCTTCGACCTTTGCCAGCGCGCGCAGCGTGTCCTTGTCGGCGGGCGCGTCGGGCGCGCCTAATAGGCTCCGCGGCCACAGCCTGCGCTCCAGCACGACGTTGATCTCGGCGGCGTAGAGCGTTACCTGCGCGCCGAGGTGCAGCCACAGGAGCAACGCGATCACGAGCGCGAACTGGGCGTAGGTCTCGCTCGCGTGACGGTAGACGTGATTGATGTACAGACCGCCGACGAGCTGCAGGATCTCCCAGAAGACCGCGGCCACGCCCACGCCGATCCAGAGGGAGCGGGTCGGCACGGCAGCGGTCATGAATCGGAACGCCGCCAAGAACAGCGCGAAGTTCACCAGCAGCGAGAGCGCGATCGTGCCGACCTTGACCAACGGTCCGCCCAGCCCAGTCACCAGTCCCGAGCCCGCGGAGGCGACGATGAACACGACGCCCAGGCAACCGAGCAGCGCCAGCCCGCGAAGACGCCTGCCCAGGAAGCTGGGCCGCTGCTTGAACGGTACCGCCCATACTCGGTCAAACGCGTTCTGTGCCGCGCCCGTGACGCCGAGGCCGCCCAGCAGCGACGTCGCCAAGCCGACCACGAGCGCTGTCGCGTGGCCCGCTAGCGCGTGAAGCTTGATCTGCTCGCCGATCACCGGAAACTGGCCGAGCACCGAATGCTCGACGGACCGCTGCGCGCCCGGGTTGCCCTGCAGCACGAAGCCCAGGAGCGTCGTCAGCACCAGCAGCAGCGGGAACAGCGACATGAACGCGTAATGGCCCACCAGCGCGGCGAGGCTGCCGGCCTGGTCGTCGCCGAACTTCCGCAGCACCGCGATCGGGATCGCCAGCGACTTGTGGGCCTGCTGGAAGCGATCGAACCGGCGCAGCGGACTCAGCGCATCCACGTGATCTCAGACTACCCTGCGGAGGCTGTGCGCACGCCCGGAGCCCGCGTCGGCTGCGATCACCGGCCCGTTGGCGTCGCCTGCAACCGGTCGGCGCGTCTCTCGCGACCGATCAGCGCGTCTCTCGCGACCGATCAGCGCGTCGTCCGCTCGACGGCGAGCAGCCGCCGCTTGCGGTCCAGGCCGCCCGTGTAACCGCCGAGACCGCCGCTCGCGTGCACGACACGGTGACATGGAACGACGATCGGCAGCGGATTGGCGCCCAACGCGTTGCCGGCGGCGCGGGAGGCACGGGGGCTGCCGGCGTCGGTCGCGAGCTGTTTGTAGGTCGACAGTGAGCCGTAGGGGATCCTTGCGGTCGCTTGCAGCACCCGCCGGCCAAAACCTTTCGTCAGGCGCCAGTCGAGCGCCAGCTCGAAGCTGCGGCGGGCGCCCTGGAAGTACTGGTCGAGCTCGCGCCGAGGCTCGTCGAGCTCGTGTGCGGCGGCCAGCACCCGTGGGGAGACGTGACCTGCAAGCTCGATCAGCACCGTATCCTCGCCGTCGCGGCTGTCCACGTACGCGATCCTGATCAGCCCGAGCGGCGTCGCGGCGATCAGCAGCCTTCCGACCGGGGAGTCGAGCGTTGCGTAGGCGACGTCGAGCAGGCCCGCGGCGCCGGCCGCCGCAGCGATGTCCGGCGGGCGCCGGTCGCCCTGCAGCCGCCCCGTCTCGCGCAAGGCGCGCTCCAACGCATCGCCGCTCGCCGCGGTGTCGGGGGCATGTCCGGCTCCCGTGGCGCTGTCGGGCGCATGTCCGGCGCCCGTCGCGCTGTCGGGCGCATGTCCGGCGCTCGTCGCGCTGTCGGGGGCATGGCCACCGCTCGCCGCGGGCCGCAGTGCGTCGTCGTCAGTCACCGTTGGTACTCCTTTCGCAATCGCTTGATGCCCTCGTGGACGTTGCGCCGCGCCGCCTCCTCGCTGGTCCCCATCGCCGTGGAGATCTCGGCGTACGGGGCGTCGGCGACGAACCGCAACGCGATTGCGAGACGCTGCTTCGGCGCCAGCAGGCGCACGTGTGCCCACACGTCGCCGTCGGGGACAGGCGCCGGCGCGGCGCGGAGCGCCGGGCGGTCGTCCACGTGCTCGACGGGCACGGCCGCCCGGCGGGCGGCGCGGAAGTGATCGATCGCCTTGCGGTGCGCGATTGTCAGCAGCCAGCCGCGCAGGTTCGAGGCATCTCGCAGGCTCGGGTATGCGCGCAGCGCGGCCAGCCACGTCTCCTGGTAGCAGTCGTCCGCCGCGGCGGGGCCGACGGCGGCGACGAGGAGGCGGTGCACGTCTGCACCGTGGAGGTCGAGCAGACGCTGGAATGGCGGCAGAGGCACGGGTCGGGTGGCGATGTGACGCGGCGAAGGCACCGGTGGGATGGCGCTGAGGTGCGGCAAAGGCACGGCACTGGTGAGCTGATGGTCTTAACGCGGTGACGCAGCGATGCGTGAGATGTGATTGCGCTGACAACGGCGCAAGGGGGCGCTCAGGCCTTGATCGCGAACCCGCATTCGCTATACAAGGTTGTCATGGCGCGCGCGATCTGGTCAGGCGCGATCAGCTTCGGGCTGGTCAACGTACCGGTCAAGCTGTACAGTGCCACGTCTCCGAAGAGCGTCCGCTTTCACCAGCTCTCGAGCAAGACCGGCGCGCGCATCCGCCAAAAGCGCGTCGACCCGACGACCGGCGACGAGGTTCCCTACGAGGAGATCGTCAAGGGGTATGAGATGACGCCCGACCGCTACGTCCTGATCGAGCCCGACGAGTTGGATGCGCTCGACTCCAAGGCGACGCACACGATCGACATCGAGGAGTTCGTCGCGCTGGACGAGATCGACCCGATCTACTACGACCACACGTACTACCTCGCGCCCACGGCCGGCGGCGCCAAGGCCTACAGGCTGCTGCTCGACGCGATGCGCGAGTCGGGCAAGGTCGGAATCGGCAAGGTCGTGCTGCGCTCCAAGCAGCAGCTGTGCGCTCTGCGCCCGGTCGCCGACGCGCTCGCGCTGACGACGATGCTGTTCGACGACGAGGTCCTCGCGCCCGACCGCCTCGACGAGCTCGAAGCGGTCGGCCAATCGGAGGCGACGCAGCGCGAGCTGACGATGGCTCAGCAGCTGATCGACTCGTTGTCGGCGCAGTTCGAGCCGTCCAAGTTCCGCGACGACTATCGCGAGCGGGTGCTCGAGCTGATCGAGCGCAAGGCATCCGGGGAGCAGATCGCGGTGGCGCCGCAGGCCGAGGAGGAGGCACCGGTCCCCGACCTGATGGCCGCATTGGAGGCGAGCTTGGCCGCGGTGCGAGCCGGCGACGACGACCAGCCATCGGCGCCCAAGCGGTCCGCGCGCGCCGGAGGCAAGGAAGGCGCGCGTAAGCAGGCCAACTCGCCTAAGGGCCCTAAGCCGGCCAAGCCTGCAGCGCAGGCCAAGGGTTAGCGAGCAATCCTAGGCCCACTGATACGCTTTGCGCGTCTGCTTGGCAGGCGCGCGGTGCCACCCCGCCCTTCGGCTGCTTCGCCCACCCTCGTCCTTCGGCTGCCTCGCCTATGTCCGATTTCCACGCTCCACAGGGGTTCATCGGCCTCTACGATCCGGCCAACGAACACGACGGCTGCGGCATCGCGCTCGTCGCGAAGCTGTGGGGGGAAGCCAGCCACGCGGTCGTCGAGAAGGCGCTCGACGCGCTCGAGAACCTCGAGCATCGGGGCGCCGAGGGGGCAGACCCGAACACGGGGGACGGCGCCGGCATTCTGCTCCAGATCCCGGACACATTCTTCCGCGCGGTATCGGGCGTGGAACTGCCGCCGCCGGGCCGCTACGGCGTCGCCGTCTGCTACCTGCCCAGCGACCCCGAGCGGCGTCACGTCCTCGAGCACCTGATCGAGGAGAAGGTCGAGGAGGAGGGCCAGCGCGCGATCTGGTGGCGCGACGTGCCCGTCGACGAGCGGCACGTCGGCCAGACCGCCCGGATTTCGGCGCCGGTCATTCGCCAGCTGTTGATCGAGGCTTCCGACGAGCTCGACGGTCAGGATGCTTTCGAGCGCAAGCTGTACGTGGTCCGACGCGTGATCGAGCGCGCCGCCGGGCGCGACCTGGCGCTGCCGAGCTTCTCGTCCAAGACGATGGTCTACAAGGGGATGCTGACCGCGCCGCAGCTGCCGCGTTACTTCACCGACCTGCGCGACCCACGCGTCGCCTCGCGGCTGGCGCTCGTGCACTCACGCTTCTCGACCAACACCTTCCCGAGCTGGGAGCTGGCGCACCCGTACCGAATGATTGCCCACAACGGCGAGGTCAACACGCTGCGGGGCAACATCAACTGGATGCGTGCGCGTGAGTCGCAGCTGGCGTCCGAGTTGTTCGGTGACGACCTCGCCAAGGTGATCCCGGTCGTGCGAGAGGGAGGCTCGGACTCCGCGATCTTCGACAACGTGCTGGAGCTGCTCGTGCTCGGCGGGCGCTCGATCATGCACGCGGTGATGATGATGGTCCCGGAGGCCTACCGGACACGCCGCGACCTCGATCCCGAGGTCAAGGGCTTCTACGACTTCCACTCGTGCCTGATCGAGCCGTGGGACGGCCCCGCCGCCGTCGTGTTCACCGACGGGCGCCTCGCCGGCGCGGTGCTCGACCGCAACGGGCTGCGCCCGGGCCGCTGGGTGCAGGACACCGAGGGCTACATCGTGCTCGCGTCGGAGACCGGCGTCGCCACGATCGCCCCCGAGCACATCCAGCGCAAGGGGCGCCTGGCTCCCGGCAAGGTGTTCCTCGTCGACCTCGAGCAGGGCAAGATCATCGAGGACGAGGAGGTCAAGCTGCGCGTCTCGCGCCGCAAGCCCTACCGCGAGTGGTACGACCGCTCCGTGGTCCACATCGACGACCTGCCCGAGCGCGAGCCGCGTGCGCCGCGGATCGAGCCGCTGCGCTCCAGGCAGCTGGCGTTCGGATATTCGCAGGAGGACCTGCGGATGATCATCGCGCCGATGGCCGCCAAGGGCGAGGAGCCGGTCGCGAGCATGGGCGCCGACGCGGCGCTGGCGGTCCTGTCCGAGCGCCAGCCGCCGCTGTTCTCGTACTTCAAGCAGCTGTTCGCGCAGGTCACCAACCCGCCGATCGACCCGATTCGAGAGAGCGTCGTGATGAGCCTCCAGGCCGGCGTCGGCGCCGAGGTGAACCTGCTGGCCGAGGTCCCCGAGCAGGCCCACCAGCTCGTGATGGATCAGCCGATCCTGCGCAACCACGAGCTCGAGAAGCTGCGCCAGGTCTCCCACGACGTGTTCGACGCGGCGACGCTCGACATCACCTGGCCGATCGAGCGGGGGCCAGACGGGATGGAGATCCGGCTCTACGACCTGTGCGGGGAGGCCGCCAACTACGTCGATCACGGCGCCAACATCCTGATCTTGTCGGACCGCAACCTCGGTCCCGAGCGCATCGCGATGCCGTCGCTGCTGGCCGTCGCCGCGGTCCATCACCATCTCGTGCGCCGCGGCACGCGGCTGCGGACGGGGCTCGTGATCGAGTCCGGCGAGCCGCGCGAGATCCATCACATGGCGACGCTGATCGGCTACGGCGCGGCGGCGATCAACCCGTACGTGATGTTCGAGTCCCTCGACGAGCTCGCCGACCGCTCGCTGCTGCCCGAGGACCTCGATCGCGAGGAGGCCGAGAAGCGGATCGTGAAGGCGATCGGCAAGGGCCTGATGAAAACGATCTCGAAGATGGGGATCTCGACGATCCAGTCCTACTGCGGTGCGCAGATCTTCGAGGCGGTCGGGCTCGAGCCCGAGGTGATCGACCGGCACTTCACCGGCACCGCCTCCCGAATCGGGGGCGTCGGGCTGGAGGTGCTCGCGACCGAGGCGATGGAGCGCCACTTCCGCGCCTATCCGCGCACCGGGCGCGAGCTGCTCCCGGTCGGTGGTGTGCTGCAGTGGCGCCGCGACGGCGAGCTGCACGTCTGGACGCCCGACTCGATCGCGAAGCTGCAGCACGCGGTTCGCAACCGCAACGGCGACCCGCGCGAGACCTATGCGGAGTACGCGCGGCTGATCAACGACGATGTCGCCCGCAAGGGCCTCCTGCGCGGGCTGATCAAGCTGCGGCCGGTTGGAGACCACGTGTCGCTGGACGAGGTGGAGCCCGCGACCGAGATCGTCAAGCGCTTCACGACCGGCGCGATGAGCCTCGGGGCGCTCAGCCGGGAGGCCCACGAGACGCTGGCGATCGCGATGAACCGGCTGGGGGCCAAGTCCAACACCGGCGAGGGCGGCGAGGACCCCGCCCGCTACACGCCGGATCCCAACGGCGACCTACGCCGGTCGGCGATCAAGCAGATCGCCTCGGGGCGCTTCGGCGTCACCGTTCACTATCTCGTCAACGCCGACCAGCTGCAGATCAAGATGGCCCAGGGCGCCAAGCCCGGCGAGGGAGGGCAGCTGCCCGGGCACAAGGTCGACGCGTACATCGCGAGCATCCGCAGCTCGACTCCGGGCGTGGGCCTGATCTCTCCGCCCCCGCACCACGACATCTACTCGATCGAGGATCTCAAGCAGCTGATCTACGACCTGCGCTGTGCCAACCCCCGGGCGTCGGTGTCGGTCAAGCTGGTTTCCGAGGTCGGTGTCGGGACGGTCGCGGCTGGCGTCACCAAGGCCAATGCCGACCACGTCACGATCGCCGGGTTCGACGGTGGCACCGGGGCCTCGCCCCAATCCTCGATCCAGGGCGCCGGTCTGCCATGGGAGATCGGGCTCGCCGAGACCCAGCAGACCCTGCTGCTCAACGACCTGCGGTCGCGGATCACGGTCGAGGTCGACGGGGGCATGCGCACCGGACGCGATGTCGTCGTCGGTGCGGCTCTGGGCGCCGACGAATTCGGGTTCTCGACCGCGCCGCTGATCGCGATGGGGTGCATCATGATGCGGGTCTGCCATCTCAATACCTGCCCGGTTGGGGTCGCGACGCAGGATCCCGAGCTGCGGCGGCGCTTCCGCGGCACGCCCGAGCAGGCAGTGAACTACCTGATGCTGGTGGCCGAGGAAGCCCGCGAGATCATGGCCGCGCTCGGGATTCGACGCGTGCACGAGATGATCGGGCGCACCGAGCTGCTCGACATGGTCGATGCCCTCGATCACTGGAAGGCGCGCGGCGTGGACCTGTCGATGGTGCTCGCGAGCCCCGAGCTGCCGCCCGGCACCCCGCGCCGGCGGGTTCGTCCACAGGTCCCGGTGCTCGACGACGCACTGGACTGGGAGCTCGTGCGACGCTGCGCCCCCGCGATCGAGCGCGGCGAGACGGTACGTCTGGGCCCCCTGCCAGTGCGCAACGTCAACCGTACCGTCGGCGGCATCCTGTCGGGCGAGATCGCCCGCCGGCACGGCGGCGATGGGCTGCCCGAGGGCGCAATCGAGATCTCGTTCTCGGGCTCGGCGGGCCAGAGCTTCGCCGCCTGGTTGGCGCCGGGCGTCACGTTCTCGCTGCGCGGCGAGACCAACGACTACACCGGCAAGGGCCTCTCGGGCGGCATCCTGTCCGTGCGCCCACCGGAGACCGCGATGTTCAGGGCCGAGGAGAACATGATCGTCGGCAACACCGTGCTGTACGGTGCCACGCGCGGCAGGGCATTCTTCCGGGGGCTCGCCGGCGAGCGCTTTGCGGTGCGCAACTCCGGCGCCAGCGCGGTCGTCGAGGGCGTAGGAGACCACGGCTGCGAGTACATGACCGGGGGGCGCGTGGTGATCCTCGGGCCGACCGGGCGCAACTTCGCAGCCGGTATGAGCGGCGGGATCGCCTACGTGTACGACAAGGACCGCCGCTTCGAGGGACGCTGCAACCCGGAGCTGGTTGAGCTCGAGGAGCTCGACGACCGGGACGCGGCCGAGGTGCAGGCGCTGGTCAAGGAGCACGTCTCCCGGACGGGCTCGCTCGTTGGGCGCAACTTGCTCGCCTCGTGGGAGCGTGGTGCCCGCGACCGGTTCGTGAAGGTGATGCCGCGCGACTACAAGCGCGTGCTCGCGGAGCTGGCGGCCGCGCAGGCGGCCGCAGCATAGCCCCAGGCCCTTGACGGGCCCTTACGGCATGCCACGGCGAGCCCGCGCAGCGGCGCTGGTAGCCTCCGCAGCTCAATGGGAGAGCTTGGCGCGTTCCTGAAGATCCACCGAGTCGGCTTCGACAAGCGCCCGCCGGCCGAGCGCGTGCACGACTACAAGCAGTACTTCGCCTTGCAACCATGGGAGGAGATCCGCCGCCAGGGCGCGCGCTGCATGGATTGCGGGATCCCGTTCTGCCACGAGGGCTGTCCGCTCGGGAACCTGATCCCGGATTGGAACGACCTCGTATACCGCGACAAGTGGCGCGATGCGACCGTCGTGCTGCACTCGACCAACAACTTTCCGGAGTTCACCGGCCTGATCTGCCCGGCTCCGTGTGAGTCCGCCTGCGTGCTGTCGATCAACGACGACCCCGTGACGATCGAGCAGATCGAGCTTGCGATCGTCGAGCACGCATTCGCGGAGGGCTGGATCGTTCCCGAGCCTCCCAGCCGCCGCAGCGGGCGCAGTGTTGGCGTGATCGGCTCCGGACCATCGGGGCTGGCCGTCGCTGCGGAGCTCAACGCCTGCGGCCACGCCGTGACGGTCTACGAGCGCGACGAAGGACCCGGTGGCCTGATGCGCTTCGGCGTCCCCGATGCCAAGCTCGAGAAATGGATCATCGACCGCCGCGTGGCGATCCTCGAGCAGGAGGGCATCGAGTTCCGCTTCGAGGTCGGCGTCGGGCGCGACATCGCCGCGACCGAGTTGCAGGAGCGCCACGACGCGCTCGTCGTCTCGATCGGCTCACGGGTATCACGGGACCTCGATGCGCCGGGGCGCGACCTGCGCGGCATTCACCCCGCGATGGACTACCTGTACCAGCGGAACCGGTCGGTCGCGGCGCAACAGGGCCGCCCGTTCAAAGCGCCGGCGCCCGGCGCCGAGATCACCGCCGGCGACAAGAATGTGATCGTGATCGGTGGCGGCGACACGGGGATGGACTGCATCTCAAACTCCCATCGCGAGGGCGCCCGCCGGGTCGTGATGCTCGACGTCTACGCCGAGTTGTCTGCAAACGGGGATGATCCTCGCCATCCGTGGCCGCTGCCCCCGAAGCGCACTCCGCTGACCTACGCTCTGGAGGAGGGAGGCAAGCGCCGGTGGGGAACCGAGGTGACGGGGTTCGGCGGCAAGGACGGCCACGTCAGCCACGTCTATGCGCGCAAGGTAACCGGGACATCGTCCCGTGACCTGACACCCGTGCCGGGCAGCGAGTTCGTGCTCGAAGCCGACCTCGTCCTGATCGCGATCGGGTTCGGGCATCCGGAGCACGACGGGTTGGTGGCGCAGTTGGGCCTCGGCCTCGACCGACGGGGCAACATCAGCACCAAGCAGACGTTCCGTACAACGGTCGGCGGCGTGTACGCCTGCGGCGACGCGCGGATCGGCCAGTCGCTGGTCGTCACCGCGATCGCCGAGGGCCGCAAGTGCGCCCGGATCGTCAACAAGGACTTGGGGGGCAGCCCGATGGACGCCGACCGCGAGATGCTCGCCGTCGGCGCCTGGAGCGGCGAAGCCGACCGAACGCTGCGACACGAGGCCGAGACGGCCGGAACGGTCAGGCCCGGAGAGGAGTTCTTCACCGGCCCGGGCGCCCGCCGCCGCTGAAAACCAACACTCAGCAACATGATTGCCCAGCGGCGATCCGGGGAATGATACTGTTGCGTTCCCCGGGTCGGTCCCCGGGGGAGGGTGCGCGAGCGTACAGGTTGTCCGCTTCTTCTGAGCTTGGGACGGGGAAACTCGCCCCTGTCGGTCAGGGAACTGCGCCCCCACTTCCCTGACTCTCCGGGGGGCCCAGATGGATCTGGGCCCCCCGGGCCTGCTGAATTTGGGCCCCCGGGCCTGCTTGCCGCCCATAAGGGCCCGTTCTTGAACGGGCCCTAATCTTCCGCTACCGGTGGTGATGACGCCCGAATCCACCTGATCCTTCCCAGCGATCGGGATATCACGATCACCCGATCGCGGATATCAGGATCATTTGTTGGCCGTCCGCGGGTCCGGTGGGCACCAGCGGAGCGATGGGCAGAATTGTGAAGATGGCGGCTCTTGCGACGCTCGGTGTGCACCACGGCCACACCTCGATCGGCAGCACCATCGAGCACCTGGTGGAGTCGACGACGACGTTCTTCTCCCAGCTCGCGGGCCTCAGCTGGGGCCCCCTGCTGATCGGACTGGTCTGCTACGGGCTCTACCTGCTGCTGCGCTCGCGCGCGCTTTGGGGAGCTCTGCAGACCGCCTACCCCGACGACCGCGTGCGCTGGCGCGAGGTTTGGGGAGCCTACATGGTCGGCTACGCGATCAACAACGTGCTGCCGCTCGGCGGGGGCAACATCGCGCAGCTGTTCCTGACCCGCGTTGCGGTCCCTTCGGGCAGCTACCCGACGGTGGCGGCCGCGCTGTCGACCGGGGTCCTGTTCGACTGGTTCATGGGCGCCCTGGTGATGTGCTACGCGTTCACGCAGGGCGTCTTTCCCAAGCCGCCGGACTTCTCCAAGCTGCCGGCGTTCGACATCAGCTTCTTGGCCTCGAACATGCGCCTGACGCTGCTTGCGCTCACGGTCCTCGGGCTCGTGCTGCTCGTTCTGTTCGCGTTGCTGTCGGCGAAGGTGAGGGCGTTCTGGGAGCGCGTGCGCCAGGGATTCGCGATCCTTCGCGACTGGCGGCTCTACCGACGTCGGATGGCGAGCTGGCAGCTCGCGAGCTGGATCGCCCGGTTCGCGTCCTACTGGGCGCTGCTGGACGCCTTCCACATCGGCGGCTCGGCCCGCAACGCGCTCCTGGTCATCGGCGTGCAGGTCGTCGCGTCCGTGTTTCCGTTCACTCCCGGTGGCGCCGGCGTGCAGCAGGCGCTGCTGCTGACGATCTTCGCCAACAACCCTGATGTTGCCGCGTTCTCGGTTGGACAGCAGATCGCCACGAGCGTCCTCAGCTCGGCCCTCGGATTCGCGGCACTGGTCGCAATCTTCCGCTTTCGGAGCTTCCGCGAGGTGCTCGAACGCGGCCGTGCGCATCGGCGCGCCGAGGCGGCAACCGCGTCCGAGCACCTCGATCCGCACTTGACCATGAGCTGACGGGCGATGCTCATCCCGACGGCAGTGGACCTGCGAGGATGAGGGTGCGATGCCCAGCTTCTGTCGCCACAACCGTCTCATACAGAACTGTCCGATCTGCTCGCGCGAGCAGTCGATCGAGCTGCGGCCGATCGTGTCGTCCGGTACTCCGCGGGCGAGTGTCGCCCCTCGCGAGCCTCGGCCGCGCGCCGGCGGCGCCAGCGCCCCACGATCCTCAGGCGGTGCCCGCGGGGGGACGGGTATGAGGGTACGGCGCCTCGCTCGCGGCGCCGAGGACGGCTACCGCAACCGCCTGGTCCCGGGGCTGAAGTCGAGCGCGGACGCCGAGCGGCTGGCGCAGGAGCTCGCCTTCTCGGCCGGGCGCCTGCGCAGGCTCGCCGCCAATCCCCCCGGCTCCTACGCGCAGGTCGCGGATGCACAGTCCGATCTCGAGGAGCGCACGTGGCTTGCGTTTCTGCTCGCCTACCTGTGTCCGCTCGACGGCGAGGACCCGTTTGCGGCCGTGCGCGGCGCATGGGTTTCGTGGTCCTCGGGTGACGATCCGTCGCTGCACGCGGTGGCAACCGGTCCGCGCACAGCACACGAGCCGGACCGCGGGATGGTCACGATCGACGCGTATCGCGCCTGGGCGCAGCGTGCGGGGTCCCAGGCGGCGGCGTTCGGCGGCGAAGCGGGATGGACGCAGGAGCGGCGGTTTTCGCGGGCGTTCGAACGGCTTTCGCTCCCCGGGTTTCACCGCGACGCCCGCTTCGACCTGCTCGTCACGCTCGGCCGGCTCGGGGTGTACGAGGTCCGCGCCGGCGCGCTCGAGATCGGGGGCGCGAACGAGCCGACGCTCGCGGCCAAGCGAGTCCTCGGCATCGGCGACTCGATGCTGCTGGAGCGGCGGGCTGCGGAGCTTGCGCAGGCGTGCGAGCTGCCACTGGAAGCACTCGATTTGGGCCTCTTCAACTGGGGTCGCGGCAAGCGGGCGACGCTTGGCGTGGAGCCGTCCGCAGAGCCTGACTCTCAGGCACTCGCGTCGACAAAGGCGGCGCTGGGGCTCGAGTAGGGCCCTAATCTAACGGCCCGCGCAACAATTATTGCTCGTTTTGACCGCGTCAACACGCTCAATCATTCTTGACGAGCCCCTAATAGTGCTCTGGTAAGTCCTGGGAATCCACCCAAAAGAGTTGGACCTAATTTCGGCAAACTGTGTGATTGTGGGGAAGAAGGAATTTCGGCAAGGAATTTCGGCAGGAACGTCGTGGCAGCGCCCAATCCCGGATCTGCCAAAGCACTACTAAGGGTACTCACCAGTCCGGTTGACCGTCACAAACGCGCGCACCTCGCTTGGCGGCGCGATGTTCATGTCAACTACTTTGCATTGAGAAAGGTGCACTGTTAGAGGGTTAGTTCTATGTGGGCAGCCACGTCCGTGATAGGAATGCGCCCTCGGTCGAGTGCAGGCACCTAGCCGCTTCGACTCTTGCAGGGGTAACAGGACCGACGGCAGGGGAGGTTTTGGATTCGCAGGATGGCTGTGACTCAGGCGGACCAGCCGTTGACGGAGGCGCCGGGGGGCGAGCCGCGGCCGCTCGTGCCGGTCGCGGGCCGGCACGAGGCCAGACGGCTGCTGTCGGTGCGCGACGGCACGTATCGTCTCGCGCTCGCGATCGGCGACGCGCTCGCGGCGGCGGCGGCGCTCGGGCTCACGCGGCTGCTCGGTGGCGGGACGGTTCCCGCGACCCTGATGCTGGTGCCGCTGATCGTGATCATCAGCAAGCTCCTGAGGATCTACGACCGCGAGGAGCTGCTCGTCCGCAAGTCCACGCTCGACGAAGCGCCCGTCATCTTCCAGCTCGCGACGCTGTACGCGCTCGTCGTCTGGCTGATCAACGGTCAGTTCATCACCGGCACGACGGATCGGCGCGGACTGCTCAGCCTGTGGCTGTCGACCTGCCTGCTCCTGCTCGTGCTCCGCGCGGCCGCGCGCATGGTCAGCCGCTGCATCACACCGATCGAACGCTGTCTGATGATCGGAGACGGACCAGCCTGTCAGCGGATGCGTGTGAAGCTGGCGCGCCGGCGCTCGCTTCACGCGCAGGTCGTCGCCCACGTCACCGTGAACGGTTTCGGACGTGACGCCGATGTGGTCGGCGCTCACCTCGACGAGAGGGATCTGAGCGGGTTGATCTCACGGTATCGCGTCGAGCGGATCCTGATCGCGCCGGAGCGTGCGGACGCGGAGGAGGTTCTCAACGTGATCCGCGTTGCGACGCTGCTCGGAGCGAAGGTCAGCGTGCTGCCTCGGATCCTCGAGGTCGTCGGCTCGTCGGTGGAGTTTGACGACGTTGAAGGAGTGCCGCTGCTGTCAGTGCGCACGCCATACCTGACGAGGTCCTCGCAACTGGTCAAGCGGTCGCTGGATGTCACGGTGTCGATGCTCGGACTCGCCGTACTTGCTCCGTTCATCGCGCTGGCCGCGCTCGCGATCAAGTTGGACTCCCGGGGCCCCGTGCTTTTTCGCCAGCCGCGTGTCGGTCGCGAAGGCCAATCGTTCGAGATGCTCAAGCTCCGTACGATGGTCGACGGGGCACATGCGCAGCGCGACCAGCTGCGGCACTTGAACGAGACAGACGGCCTGTTCAAGATCGCCGGGGATCCGCGGGTCACGAGCGTCGGCGCAGTGTTGCGCAAGCTGTCAGTTGACGAGCTGCCTCAGCTGTGGAACGTGATCCGTGGCGACATGAGCCTGGTTGGCCCGCGCCCGCTCGTGGCCGAGGAGGACAGCCGGATCGAGGGCTGGCACCGTCGCCGGCTGCAGTTGACCCCCGGCATGACCGGCCACTGGCAGATCCTCGGCTCGGCTCGGATACCGCTCGACGAGATGGTCAAGATCGATTACCTATATGTAACCAATTGGTCGTTGTGGGGGGACATGAAGATCCTCCTGCGAACGATTCCCTACGTAGTTGCGCGGCGGGGGATGTGAGCGCGCGGGCGAGATTCTCGGCTGCAAAATCGATCCGGTCGACCTCGAGCAGGCACTGGGGCGCTGCGAAGCTGCGATCAAGTCGGGCGGCGTCGCGCAGCACATGTCGATCAACGTCGCGAAGCTGGTCGCGATGAGAGACGATGACGGCCTGCGCGACAGCGTCTCGCGGTGCGAGTTGGTGACAGCGGACGGGCAGCCGGTGGTCTGGGCGTCGCGGCTGCTGCGAGTCCCGCTGCCTGCCCGCGTCGCCGGGATCGACCTGATGAGCGCGCTGCTTGCGCGCGCCGCCAAGCGGGGCTACCGGATCTACATCCTCGGAACTCGCCCGGAGGTCTTGGAGCGCGCTGTGCTGCGAATCCGCGCGGCGCACCCCAAGCTCGCCGTAGGGGGGTACCGGCACGGCTACTTCGCTGACCGCGAGGAGGCTGACGTGGCCGCGGCGATCGCGCGCGCGGGCCCGGACATCCTGTTCGTCGCGATGAGCTCCCCACGCAAGGAGTACTTCACCGCCCGCCACCGCGACACGCTCGGCGTCCCGTTCGTGATGGGCGTCGGCGGAGCGATCGACATCTACGCCGGCATCAGGAGCAGGGCGCCGGTGCTGCTGCAGCGGTCCGGGCTCGAATGGCTGTATCGTCTGGCCCAGGAGCCGCGCCGGCTGTCCGGAAGATACCTCAAAAGCAACACCCGCTTCATCGCTCTACTGTCGCGGGAGATCATGCGCGACCGCGCCGGCTCAGCGTACAATCGCGTCCCGCAAGCGGCCAGCGGAGCTCGATAGCGGGAACGATGGTTCTGATGGGACCGACACCGATCGCAGAGCACCTCGATTCTCCGGCCGCGATCAGGCGCGAGCAGGCGCCGATGCTGCGGCTCGTCACCACTGGTTCGGTCGACGATGGCAAGAGCACGCTGATCGGACGGCTGCTATACGACTCCAAGTCGATTCTCGCCGACCAGCTCGAGGCGCTCGAGGTGGCGTCTCAGTGTCGCAACGGAAACGGGGCGCTCGACCTGGCGCTGCTGACCGACGGCCTGCGCGCCGAGCGCGAGCAGGGCATCACGATCGACGTCGCCTACCGGTACTTCCAAACCACCCGCCGGAAGTTCATCATCGCCGATACCCCCGGTCACGAGCGCTACACGCGCAACATGGTCACCGGCGCGTCGACGGCGGATCTGGCTGTGATCTTGATCGACGGGCGCCAAGGTGTCGTCGAACAGACGCGCCGTCACTCTTTCATCGTGTCGCTGCTCGGCATCAGGCACCTCGTTGTGTGTGTCAACAAGATGGATCTCGTAGACTATCAACAAGGGGTCTTCGAGAGCATCGAACGCGACTTCGAGGAGTTCTGCGCCCGGCTAGAGGTGACCGATGTGACGTTCATTCCGATCTCGGCGCTGTACGGAGTCAACGTCGTCGAGCGCTCGCCGGAGATGCCGTGGTACGAGGGGCCGTCGCTGCTCTATCACCTCGAGCATGTGCACATCGCCTCGGACCGCAACCTCATCGATTGCCGCTTTCCCGTGCAATACGTGATCCGTCCCGGTCCTCGCTCCGACGAGCCCGATTATCGCGGCTACGCGGGGCAAATAGCGTCAGGCATCTTCCGCCCCGGCGATCCGGTCGTGGTCCTGCCCAGCGGCGAGCGGACGCGGGTCGCAGCGATCGACAGCCTCGACGGCCGGCTGGCCGAGGCATTCGCACCGATGTCGGTTAAGCTGACTCTCGAGGATGACGTCGACGTCTGTCGCGGCGACATGATCTGCCGGCCACACAACCGGCCGACGACGGGTCGCAGCCTCGAGGCCGTCGTGTGCTGGATGGGTGAGAGCCCGGTACGCCCCGGCGCATGCTACGCGCTCAAGCACACGACGCGTTGGGTGCGCGGGATCGTCGAAGGCGTGCGCTACCGGATCGACGTCAACACGCTGCACCGGGACGAGCATGCAGCCCAACTGGCCCTCAACGACATCGGTCGCGTCAGCCTGCGGACCAGCGCACCGCTGATGTCCGACGAGTATCGCCGCAACCGCGCGACCGGGAGCTTCGTGCTGGTCGACGAGGCCGACAACGGCACGGTCGGCGCCGGCATCATCATCGAGGCCCACGCGGGCGACTGCGCATCCGAGCAGTCCAACGTCACTTGGCAGCGCAGTAAGCTGAGCCGCCCGGCACGGTGGGCACTGCTCGAGCAGACCGGGGCGACTGTGTGGCTGACTGGCCTGCCGGCGTCCGGCAAGTCGACGATCGCCGTGGCGCTGGAGGAGCGGCTCGCCACCGAGGGCCAGTCTGCGTACCTGCTCGATGGCGACAACCTGCGCTGCGGGCTCAGCAGCGACCTCGGATTCCGTCCCGAGGACCGCACTGAGAACGTCCGCCGGGCAGCCCACGTCGCGCGGCTGTTCGCCGATGCCGGAACGGTTGCGATCGTCAGCATGATCAGCCCATATGCCGGTGATCGCGCGCTCGCGCGGCGGATCCACGACGAGGGCGAGATCAGCTTCCTCGAGGTGTTCGTCAACACGCCCGTCGTCGAATGCGAGCGGCGCGATCCCAAGGGCCTGTATGCCCGCGCCAGACGGGGCGAGATCAAGGGATTCACGGGGATCGACGGCCCTTATGAGGTCCCGGCAAAGCCCGATCTCGAGCTGCGTGCAGCCGAGCACGACCTCGGAGCGCTCGTCGAGCGGTTGCTATCGGCGCTCAAGCGCCGTGGCGTGCTCGCCGGCCGGTGAACGAGCCCTCATTTGCCTGTTCGGGCGTCTGCCACGAACAGGTCGGCGAGCAGCCGAGCGTTTCGATGCAGGTCGTATTCCCTGGCTACCGTGCGCCGGCCCTCGCGACCCATCGAGTGGCGCAGCGCCGGGTCCTCGAGCAGACGCGCGAGCCGGTCGGTCAGCTGATCCACCCGGCCCGGGCGGACGAGCAGGCCGCTGACCCCGTCCTCGACCAGCTCGGCGATCCCCGCGATCGCGCTTGCGACGACCGGAAGCGCCATCGCCATCGCTACAATCAGTGAGATCGGGACGCCCTCGGCGAAGCTCGGCAGGCAGAAGACATCGCGGCTGGCGTAGAACTCCGCGATTCGGTCTTGGCCGACCGCTCCCGCCCACGTCACCTGCTCGCCGATACCGAGGCGGTCTGCGATCGCCGCCGCCTTCGTGCGACTGGGACCCTCACCCACGATCGTGAGCACCGGCCGCAGGCCGCGGGCGCGCAGTTGCGAGACCGCTTGGAGCAGCAGCACGGTCCCCTTCATCGCGTCGATCCGCCCGACGGTGAGGAGCCGCAGCTCACAGCCGTGGCGCGGTCGTTGGGGCGCGAACTCCCTTAGGTCGACGCCGCAGCGCACGACGAGGAGCTTTGGCCACAGCTCCTCGGGCACGAACGCCATCGCCTGGCTGCGCGTGTAATCGCTGATGCAGGCGACGAAGCTGGCGCTAGCCGCCCGCTCGGCCAGCCGCTCCGGGCGCCGTGCTTGCGACAGGCCCATACCGGCGCCGGCTCTCCGCGAGCGCGCGGACGTGAGGGTTGTGCAGCTTGGGTGAGGTGTGGCGTTTTGGCAGGGGTCCGCGGTTCGGCGGCTTATCGAGCGGCGTGGCGGTTACGGGTCCTTACGGTTGCTGGTGCCAGATATCCAGGTATGCTGGCCGGGGCGGAGAGATTCGACGCCATCGGCGTGGCTGACAGCAGCAAGGGCATGTGACAATCCGGCCGATCTTCATCTTTTCGATCACGCGCGGCGGGTCGACGCTCGTCCAGCGGGTGCTCGCCGCCCACGAAGGTGTGGCGACTGTTTCGGAGCCGTGGCTGTTGCTCCCGTATCTGTACACCCTGCGGGAAGACGGCGTGGTTGCGGAATACACGCATTGGCTGACGGTCCGGGCATTCGAGGACTTCTGTCAGAAGCTCCCGGGCGGGGTCGATGACTACCGCCAAGAGTTGCGAGTTTTCGTGCTGCGACTGTACGAGCACGCCGGCGGGGACGGAGCCCGCTTCTTTATCGACAAATCGCCACCGTACTATTTCATCGCCGACGACATCATGCGCCTGTTTCCCGACGGGAAGTTCATTTTTCTGTGGCGCAATCCGCTCAGCATCGTCGCGTCGATCATCGACACATGGCATGGAGGTAAGCTTCATGTCACCGCCAACCTGGAGGATCTTTTCGTCGGCCTGCCGCGCCTGGTAGCAACATACGCCGGCAGCAGCTCCGTCGCGCACGCGGTCCGTTTCGAGGACTTGGTCGACGGCCAGCGGGAAAGCTGGGAGCGACTGACGAGCTACCTTGGGATCGAGTTCGATCCGGCGGCGCTGGAGCGCTTCACCATGTCACGCTGGACGGACGGATGGGTGATCGCACCGGGCGCGCGCGGTATACAGAGCTCAGTGCAGACCCGATTGCCAAATGGCGCGCGACCCAGCGCAATCCCATCCGCAGAGAGTGGTGCCGCCGATACCTGCGGTTCCTCGGCGCCGATCGGCTGCGCATCATGGGCTACGACCAACAGCGGCTGATCAGCGAGCTCAACGCGCAGCCCGCGGGTACGGACGCGCTGTTCGGGGACTTCGTGCGGCTGCTGGACGCGATCGCCCGCGAGCCCGTGCGCGCGCGCAACCGCCGCCACGGGATCGGCGGGCCTAGCGCGCTGCGCGCGCTGCTGTGAGGTCATGACAGCGGAGCGATCATCGTTCGCGCTTCGGGCGCGGCCGCGGCTGTCGGTTTGCGTGATTGTTCCCGCACTCAACCGAGCGGCAACGTTGTCGCGCTGCATCGCGAGCGTCTGGGCGCAGCGTCCGCATCTGCCCGCAGAGGTGGTCGTGGTGGACGACGGCTCCAGCGACGGCACCGCCGCCCTCGCGACGCGGCTCGGGGCGAGCATCGTCCAGCATCCGGTCAACCGCGGTCTGTCGGCGGCACGCAACTCAGGACTGTACGCAACCGAGTGCGAGTGGGTCGCGTTCCTCGACTCCGATGACGAGTGGCTGCCCGGTCACCTCGATCATCTGTGGCGCTTACGCGACGTCACGCGCTGGTCGGCAGCTCGGCGTTGTGGCGCGGAGGGGGGCCTCGCGGCGACCGTTTCCACGGTCCAGTCACGCGCAAGCCCCTGGTGCTCAGCTCACCGCAGCGGATCATCGCCACCGAAAACGTATTCACCGCCAGTGCCTGCATGATCAAGCGCGACGTCGCGATCGAGCTCGGCGGCTTTCGACCGATCTGGGGCGTCGAGGACTTCGACCTCTGGGTTCGCGCGCTCGAAGGCCACACCGGCGTTTGCCGCGCGTGACGGTGATCTACCACCTGCACGGCGAGCAGATGTCCGCACACGCCGACAGAATGCTCCGCGGGCATCGCGAGGTGGGGGAGTCGCATTGCGCGCGAACGGGTGCCTCGCCGGCGGTGCTGGCGCGTTGGGACGGCGCCGCAGCCTGGGACTGCATGCGCGCCGCGCTCGCCGGCGGTCGGCGAGGTGCGGCTCTTGTCAGCGGCCTCGCCGTACTGCGCCGCCGCCAGCGCGTGGTCGGCGTCGCGGTCCTGCTGTGGTCACGCTTTCTGGCGCGGCGGCGCAGCTCCCGGCTGAAGCGGCGCTCTAGCTCCGCTTGGTGATCGCAAGCTGCACGAACGAGTCAAGTTTCGACGCGTCGCTCACCATGCGGAGCCCGCCGCCGGAGGCAGGGCGGAAGACGGTCTCTCGGGATTCGGGCATGGATGCCCGAATCCACGTGCTCATTCCCATTCCCGTTCCCAAGCACTCGGCGGTATGAGGATCGCTCGTTAGCTCCGCTTGGTGATCGGAACCTGCCCGGACGAAATCGGTCGCGATTGGGCCAACACGGGCCTCGTGTCAGACGTACCGTCCTCTCCTGCTGGGCCGCGCGAATTCGGCGAGGCTTGTGGGTACACTTGACGCCGCACGCGGCTCTTGGTTAGGCTCCGCGAGAGACACCTACCTAGCGCCGACCGATTATCGAGGGGGCCGGTCTCGATCAGGCGGCGGCTGACGAGAGGGGAAAGTGATGTCGCTGCAATCATTCCGCCGCGCGCGTCTCGATCGGGCGGCGGCTGACGAGAGGGGGAAGTGATGTCGCTGCAATCATTCCGTCGCGCGCGCGAGGCGCGTGGGACGCGTACGCGTGGTAGGACTGTCGAGCGGTGCTTGCGCGGCTGGCACGTGACGCGATCGATATCGCGCCGGGGGCTGCCAGTCATCGCTCTCGCGATCCTGCTTGCCGGTGCGGGAGCGGCCTTGGCGTTCCAGCAGCTGCCTCCGGGCGCGCAGGTGAACGACGATCTGGCGGCCGGGATCAACAAGAACATCAGCGTGTCCGGCGAGGACCCGACGAACGCCGACCTAGTCGGCGGTTCGCTTGTCGCCGGCAAGGCGGCGGTCCCGTGGGCGGTGTTCCGGCAGAGGGAAACGAACGGCTCGCCCCCACCGCACGACCAGATCTTCTCAAGGTCATTTGCCAACGGCGTTTGGACGACCCGAGGCATCGGCACGGTTGGCGGGCGCTCCAGCGCGAGTCCGCAGTTCCGCGCGTCGTTGAACTTCGACCAGGGGCAGGATGGAGAGGCGCCGTCAATTGACTTCGCAGGCGCAGGGCGGACTGTTCCATGGGCCACCTGGTACGAGAACACGACCGGCACGGGTTTCGGGAACAACAACGTCTTCGCCAGCCGCTTTGACAGCACCGGTGACGCCAGCCAGAACAAGTGGATCTTTGCGGGCCAGAATCGCGGCACCGGCGGAGGCAGCGTCCCCGTCCCGTCGTTGAATATCCATACCGATCAGGATGCGGAGAATCCGTCGGTCGCAGGAGGCTCAGCAGTCGACCCGACCAAGCCCGGTCCGTGGGTCACCTGGCAAGAGACGACGATGAGCCCCGCCAGCGGCAGGGATCAGATCTTCGTCGAGCGGCCGATTGGACCGAACGCTCCAAATTGCGACGGTGTCAAGCCAGCGGGCGTCGCGGTCAGCGGCCACGTTCCCGCGATTGGCGGCTTTTGCTGGCAGCAGACCGGAATCCCCCGTGTTGGTCCGGGAAGCGCTGATCCGAGCCTCAACGTGGATCCGACGCGCAATGGGGTCGAGCCCGATATCACGTTCACCGGCGCGAACGACAGCGTTCCTTGGGTCGTCTGGTACGAGAAGGACAGCACCTCGATCAGCGGCCTCAACAACAACGAGATGGTGTTCGCCGCCAAAGGCATCAACGACAGCATCACCGCGAACGGCGACTTTCACTGGGTTGTTGTCGGAAACCAGTTGAGCGGCACACTCGACACCAGCGGCGCACACGGATTCGGCGCCTGTGCCGTGTCTGCCACAAGCGAGCGGCAATGCTCGCTCAATCACGATCCCACCGAGGACGCCGAGGATCCACAGGTGGCTGGCGGAACCATGTCGCCGGGTAGTCCGACCGTTCCTTGGGTTGCGTGGGATGAGAAGGTCTCGGGCGTGAGCAGTGTCTTCGTCTCGCGGCTTGTGGGCACGGGCGCCGGCGCTCATTTCCAGATCGTCAACAACGGTGCGCCGATCTCGAGCGCCAACGGCGGGACCCGCCCCGACATCACCTTCACCGCCAACACGCCATACGTGTCCTGGCGAGAGACCACAGGGGGCGTCACGAAGGGGTTCGTCGGCCACTTCATAACCCCGAGCAACCCGACGTTCGTGCTCGACGAGGCGAACGTTCCACTCACGCCGACGTCACAGGCGGACGTCAGAGAGCCGATCTCCTCGAATTGCACGGCCCATCCGTTCAACGCCGACGGGGCGTCGTGCCAGGGCGCGCCTTTGCCAAGCACGTTCTTCTTGTTCACGAATGGGACGAACCCGCTTCGCCTGTTCGCAGCCGCCGTCACAACAGGTGCGTTCGACCGCACGCAAAAGCTCTTTGCTCAGGGACGTAAGGTGCACGCGAGCGGCCCCGGGCCTGTCTGCAAGCGGACAGAGAAGATCTTCTTGACGGTTTCAATCAAGCAAGGCAAGGCCATCGCCTCGGGCGTGTGGCGCAAGCACGCCTGCAACGGAAACCCGTCGCAATGGCACGTGGACCTCACGGTTCGGGGCGGCAAGCACCTGCACCCCGGCGCGGCTACCGGCCAGGCCACCGCGAGGATTACCCACAAGGGACATACCGCGAGAGTCATTCGCTGGAGCAGGAGGGTCACAGTCACGCGCTAGCGCCGGCGAGCATCCATCCCTCGCCTCATACCGACGAGTTGGGAGGAGGATCACGTAGATCAGCGCGGGTGCCCAACGAGCCGACGGTCCGCAAGTCGACCCGCCGGCTCGGGGCAGACGCGGTGCGCGAGCTGCGGTCGCACTGTGGAGTATCGGCCGCTGAACGCGACGCCGGCCAACAGCCACAAGGAGAGGTTCGGAAACAGCGACGGCGGAACCGAGTTGGAGACCACCGCGAACATGACCACCGTTGCGAGCAGGGCGACGCGCCACGGCGAGAGGTCGGGCGGGCCGCGCGTGCGCAACGCGCTGCTGAGCCCGGCCAGCAGTCCAAATGCCCACAGCGTCAGGCCGGGAAGGCCCAGGTCGACTCCGTAGGACAAGAGGAAGTTGTGGACCGCAAAAGTGGTCGCGGTCAGCGGGAAGCTCTGGCTCTGGCGGAAGTAGAGCAGCGAATCGTCTTGAAAGCGCTGCCATCCGAAGCCGGTCAGCGGTCGCGCCTTGATCATGTTCAGCGCCGCCTCGGCCAGGTTCTCGCGATCGTATATCGAGCTGGCCTGGCTCAGCCGAGCGCTGACGGAACTGCCCAGGCCGGGGATCGAGGTGATTGAGGCAACGAAGCCGATCACCAGCACCGCGGCGGTCGGCAGCACGTAGGGCCGCAGCCGCCTGATCGAGAGCATCGTGATTGTGCAGGCCGCGGCCGCACCGAGCCAGACCGAGCGTTCCAACGACAAGAACGAGCCGGCCAGGCATATCAGCCCGATCAACGCCGCAAGCGCTCGCGCGGAGCGGCTCGACCAGGTCGCGATCGCGACGCCGCAGACCGCCGCGCAGACGAACAGGGCAAAGCCGTTCGCGACCGGGTCGGCGAACGGGCCGCGCCCTCTGGTGACGTGCAGGCCGTAGTGGGGGTTGAGTATGTACCTTGGCCACACGAGCGCATTGACGTGCACGGTCTCAAGCCAGCCCGTGAGTCCGAGATAGGCGCCGAGCAGGACGAGCGTGAACAGCAGGATTGCGCGGTGCCGGCGAGTGCGAAACGCAAGCGGCGCCGTCAGGAATGTCAGGAACGGGAGCAGTCCGAACGCGTCGATCAGCTTGAACAGCGGATCCTTCAGAAACAGCGTCTTGGCAAAGAATGCCGAACCGAAGGCGGATGCCCGTCGGCAGGCGATCGGAGGTCCGCCGGGCGATGGCGATTGGCTGAGCCGATTTCTCGCTAGGCGGCGGCCGTCCGCCTGAACCGTCGATATGCATCGCGGGAAGCGCCGTCAGGCGCGGATCTCCGATGGCTGGACTGTCGCGACCTCGGCCCGCCGGCAGCTATGGGTACTTGAAACCGATCTCGTCCATCCATAGGGTCACGCCCGACCACGACCGCATGACGAAGGAGGGGAGAACGAGTGACTCGGACCGCTGTATCGAGCGATGAGGCGCCAGCGGCACTGGGCCCGTACAGCCAGGCGATCGTGGCTGGCAACATGGTGTTCTGCTCCGGGATGGCCGGGATCGACCCCACGACCGGCGAGGCTGCAGAGGGAATCGAAGCGCAGACCGAGCAGGCGCTGCTGAACCTCGCGGCCGTGCTGAGCGCTGCTGGCTGCTCGATGAATGACGTCGTCAAGACGACGATCTTCTACGCCGATGTCGATGACTTCAGCCGCCTCAACGATGTGTATGCCCGTCATATGCCCGACCCGCCACCAGCGCGGTCCGCTCCAGCGCACGTTCGACTGCCAAGAGGCCTCCTCGTCTCGATCGAGGCGATCGCGGTGCTCCCAAGCCGCTTGCCATGACTGCCAGCCGACGTGGCGTCCGCACAGGCAGGGCTGGTTGGACGGCGTGCCGGCCGTCTGCTGCTCGACGCCCTTTTTGCAGCAGCGCGGTTTGGGTCCAGGTCAGCGCTGACCGGTGTCGCCGCGGGTCGCTCCGACATGATCGTGTCCGTGCTTGCTCTCGCCACGATGCGGCGAGCCACATCGGCGCTGGCGTGCGAGAGCACCTCTGAGCGTTCCAGTGGCTTACTGCCCCATCCGGTGTACGGGGGGACGTGCCGATCGACCTCGTGTCAGCACTGGCGGAAGTGCCAGCAGCGGCGACTTTCGTCAAGCTGCGCGATGAAGCATCCAATCAGGGTGCCTCGCTCGTCGGGCTTGGTCATCATCGTCCAGAGCTCGCCGACGACGTGGTCGTCCCCGATGATCGGCGTACCCATCCGAACGTTCGCGACCCCCTCGGCTTCCTGCTCTCGACGGATGTAGTCGAGGACCTGCTCTTTGCCGACGACCGTCTCGTCAGTGGGATGCTCGACATAAATCACGTCATCAGTGAAGAGGTCCGCGAACCCTTCAAAGTCCCACGGCTCCCAGGTGCGTCCGTAGCCTTCGACGAAAGCCAGCGCCGGGTCTCGATTCATCCGGCGACAACCTACGCGGCCCAGCGGGATATCGGACTGATAGAAGCGGCAGTCCCGCGAGATCTGCTTTTTGTCGACAGCTGGCATTGGGCGGCGGCAGACGACTCGTGCAGCGTCCGGGGACCGGCTGCCCGATCGATCCCGCGCGCTAGGTGTCCCCGCCCATCAAGCCCAGTCTGGGTGAGCAGGTCGCACTCCGGCGTCGAGGTCACCACCGTCGAACGCTGCGTAGAACCGGTCAACGGCGTCTTCCCCGTCCATAGTGCTCACGACCGTGCTCCTCAAGAACCGCTGGCGTTGCACATTGGCGAAACCGAGGGTGGGCGTCGGGTCGGGTCCCGAGCCCGCTTGCCCGACGTTGACGCGAAAGGGGAGCACCGTCCTGCGGAGCTATAGCGCCATTACCAGGTCGCGCCACTGATGCTGCTCGGGCCATTGGGCGAGCAGGCGCTCCACGCCGTCGACGATCTCGGCGAACTGGTGGTGATCGAGCGTCCAGATCAGGATCACGCCTTCGTGAGATCGCTGGGCCTCCGCCCTCTGGCGGGCGAGCGGCGCGAAGTCCAGGCTGTTACGCGTGACCAGCACCCGCTCATCGCCGGCGGCGAGCTCCAGCACGACCGGGTCGGCCATGCCCTCGAGGCTCGCGTCCTCCGCCAGCGCGAGCACATCATGCCCAGCCGCGCGCAGCGGCCCGCCGATCCGGCGCGGCGAGAGGTTCGCGTCAAGCAGCAGCCGCACGCCCTGCTAGGAGCCGAACCGCACAAACGGATACAGCTCCCGCCACTCCTCCGCCGGACGGCGGTTCTCAGCAATCAGATCGCCGACCTCATCCGGATAGCTGTCCCGGTAGCTGAGCGCAAGGGCGACCTGACGTTCGCTCAGCTGCGTCTCGGCAATCAGCTCCTCGACCGATCCGTAGTCCTCGGCCATCTGGACGATCTCCCACACATCCAGCCCCGAGCCGATTACCCAAGCTCGCCGAGCGGCGTCATCGCCGCGAAACCCGATCCCGGCAAACCGCCGGGCGCGCGTGGCCTCCTCGGCCAGCGCCTCCACGATCGCGCTCTTGGACCGCCGCGTCCGGCGGGCCTCCGCCTCGATCGTCCGGTCGGTGGCGAGCGTGAAACGGACGCTGAACGGCTCCCCTTTCTGGGGTTTGCTGCGATCGCTCGTCGCCATGCCGCAAGCATAGCGCACACAAAACTTACGGCGTAGCAAACCGTTCCTGAAGCCTGTTCCGCTGCTCGGCCCGGGTTTAGTCCCCTGAAGCCCGCCACGGGACTAAACCCCGCCGATATCTCCGCAAATCAGCCGAATTTGGCGCGCAGCAGCGCTACCCGGTCGTGGCAGTAGCACACGTCGACTTGCGCGAGCTCGTCTCGTGCGTGGAGCTCATGAGTCGAACTCCAACACCTCATACGCATTGCAGCCGAGGATCTCACGCACGCCGTCAGGCCTTCCGCTGTCAGGCTGCCTCCAGACGACGAATGGCTGGTGTGGCCCCATGTCGAAGATCGCCAGCACGATGCCGCCGCGCAGCGGATCGGAGCTACCGACCTCGGTGATGCAGTCCGTGCTTCCCCGGCGCGTCCACAACCTCAGGATTCGATGGGCGCTAGGCGGTCGGCCCATCTCGAGTTCGATCACGCCGCTCATGTCACGGTATGCGCCCTCGAGGAGAGTCGGGTCGCCGGCGACACCGGGGATGAAGAACGTGGTCACGTCGGATTAGAGTCCGCGGCTGCGGGCATCCTCGGCGAGGGCTGCGCCCATCGCCCCAGGCTGGATCTGGTCTTGGAGCTCGGCGATCAGCTTGGCATGCCGCTCGGATTCCCGGTGCACGGAGTCCTGTAGCCCCTCGACGAGGCACTCCACGTGCGCGATGCGCGCTTCGAGCGCGTCCACCTTGTCATCCCGCGTGTCGCGACCATCCTGTGGGTCGACGGTCGAGCGTCGGGCCGATTCGTCTGCACTTGCCCCCGAGCGGCGGACCTGGCGGATTCGTGCGATCAGTCCCTCGCGCTCACTCATCAGTCTCGTCTCCTGGGTCGCTTGGGTTGCGTGGCCCGCGGTGGGTAGCGTCGGCGCTCTTCATCGGTCATCTGGCGGATCACAAGCGTGCCGTTCTGGATCTGCTCGCGAACCACGTCAAGCTTGACCTGGCGCTTCTCTTCGGCTTTCTCGCGCTGCGTCTTCACCGCACCGTCGCGCTTCTGAGAGACCGAGCGAGGCAGCGATGCCCGCTGCTGGCGCGCCGTCGACCGCGTGCATGATCCCGACGCGCCAACCGCCGCGCGCACTGGTAGCCAGACATGTGTCTCCTTCCCGGGCCGGCGCGATCGAGCTGATCAGATCGAGATTCGCTGCGTCGGCCGACAAGAACCTCACGGGCGACAACGCCGCCCACGCTTGACATACTAGCACCCGCAGCATCCCGTCCAACGACTGCACGCCCCTGTGCGTGCGAGCACTCGGCATTGCGCAAGCCGGGCACGGGAAGTAGGCTCAGGACCTAACCTGACCCGGCGGGCAGCACTTCAGCGCCGGGTTCGATCCGGGCCGATGCGCAACCGCGCTGAGTCGCGGACCCAAAGCTAACGATCGACATCCGAGGCGCGCCCATCAACCCATATATGCAATGCCCGGCGACGGTCACGTCGCCGGCCCCACCCTGTATCTCGACATCATGATCTCGATAACCGAGATCACCTTCCTGACCGGCGAGCGCTGTCGCGTGGAGGGCGAAGCCAAGGACGTCGAGCGACTCATCCTCGACGCGGCGCGCGGGTCGATCATGCAGCTCGCGTGGCTGACCGACGCCCAGGCCGGAGAACCTCTCGCGATCAATCCCGACAGCGTTGTGATGCTCCGAGCACTCACGCCTGACCGTTCGGACGAATAACACCAATTTGAGCATCAACGCCGACAGGCAGCCTGCTCGCCTATTGCTCGCCGCCAGTGGAGCGATCGCTTGGTCGGCCCGGCGGACGCGCCGCGGCCTGCTTCCTCGCGTCCTTCCTGGCCTGCTTCTCTACGCGACGCTCGCGGAGTCTGCTCTCCCGGGCGAGCTTTGCCATCGTGGTCTTCTTCTTGCCGGTCGAGGCCATGTGTGCCAGTCCTTTTGTTTGTTGGGGATCTCGAGCGCGGCGGTGGTGAGCAACAAACGTGTGAGGGCTAGAAGCCCATTCGTCTGAACCGAACTCGCGGAAATGCGTGCAGACCTGCGAGCGCACGGTGGTGCCACGCCCTCGCCACGGCGCGCTTAATCACCCACCTTGTCGGGCTCACGCGGCGCGATGACACGACGGGAAGGCGGTAACCGCCCTCCCGTCGCTTGACTAGACAATGAAGCTCCAGAGCGCGTGTACGTTCGCGGCCGCCGGCCCCTTGGGGCCCTGCTCGGCGTCGTAGCTCACCTTGGCGCCCTCGGCCAGGGACTCGAAGCCGTTGCCCTGGATCGCGCTGTGATGCACGAACAGGTCCTTCCCGGCGTCATCGGGCGTGATGAACCCAAAGGCTTGTCGTCGCTGAACCACTTCACGGTTCCTGTTGCCATCTTGATTCCCTCCTGGCTATGTGCGCTGCGAGACGCGCAGGGTGCAACAAGGCAACAACTGCGAAAACGCGGGGCACCGCTTTGGTCGAAACGAACGTCGACCGGTACGAAGACTCTAGCGCTCATGCGCGACACATCACGTTCACCGAACCCGTCCCTTGCCGACCATCCCGGCGAGGTGGAATCGAGGTGCGGTAAGCCGCCGGCCGAGACTCGGCCTCGGCCCCCGCCTCCTGAACATGCAGAGAAGCGGCCAACACATCGGCGTGACGCGTATCGGTGTGATCCAACAGTATCGTCGGCCAAGCCGGGAGCAAAGCCGCCGCCGCGAGAGCCGTGCTGTGTTCCACGACGAGGATTCTCGCGGCGGACGTCGGCTGCACTCCAACGCGCGGTTCCGCGGCTACGGCGCGCCCGCGCCGGACGGGTTGGTGCGCAAGATCGCGTGTGCGCGTAGCGGGGCGGGCACGAGCGCAACCGCGCACACCACCAGGATAAAGGCCAGCAGCCGGGTGACGATCATCGGTGGGTCACTGCACGTCGACATCCGGCATCCACTGCGGAGCGCAGCCGCACTCGGCCAAGTCACCTACGATCATCCACGGAGCCTCGCCTTTTTGCTCACAGGCCGGCGAGGCTCGCGCCACATGCGCCGCCCAGCGCGAGCATCAGCCCAATCAGCACGCTCGAATGCATCTGCGGTGGCTGTCCCTCTCGTGGCCGCGACTAATCTAAGGGCCCGTTCAAGAATTAGTGAGCGAAGTTGACGAGTGGCTGGGCGTGTCTGGCGCCGCCGGCTCGCCGCGATCATACCGGGCGTATTTGAGCGGCGGGCCGGTGGCGCCAGGCAGCCGGATGACTCGGGCGCGGCCCGATCCGGCGAGGCCGGATGCCGAGCGGGCCGCAAGCCCGAGCAGACGCCGTCAAAACGCTCAGTAATTCATAATTCTTGAACGGGCCCTAATCTAAACCGGGCGCGTCACGACGGTGTAGCCGGACGGTCGTCGGGCCGTCGTGTTTCGGCATCTGCGACGCGCGCTTGGGTCCTCGCGCTGCGCACGAGGTCTTGCCGTCGGCCGTCGGATCCCGTGTCCCCGCTTGGGTGGGCAGCGTCGTGCTCGTCGAGCTCGCGTTGCCTATGGTGCGCCACCTGGCGCAGAATCCTGATATGCGCGTCGTCGCTCACGATCGCCTTCCGCCAAACTCGGGGAACGGGAGCGAGACGACGGCCGCCTCGGGCAGCGGTGAGGGACGTCCTCGGGTGTGAGGAGACGGAACCCCGACGGTGCCTTCAAGCCTGCTGCTTTGAGGTGGGTCACCGCATTCGGGGCAAGCAGCAGCCAGGTACGTCCCGGCCGGGGCAGTAAAGCGCAGCCGACAGTGTGGGCAGCAGAGGTGGGTCATGGGGCGATCACAGCCCGTTCTTGCCCGGCAGGCCCTGGCGGCAGACGGGGCAGACCCCGTTCATAACGAGGGTGTTTGGTCGGTCGAAGTACAGCCAGTGTCGCCCCAGCCCGGACACGCGTAGAACGTGCGGCGCATCCCGGGGCAGCTATAGCTCGGCCCTCGACCGGGCGGCGCGGGCTCCTCAGGTGGCCGTGATCAGCGGTGCTCCGGCCATCTCGCCAGCGCCTCGCGGGTGAAGCTGCCGCCCTCATCGACCCAACGCCCGCCGTTTAGGTTTAGGTCGTCGCGTCGTCGCGTCGTCGCGTCGTCGGTCGCGACGAGCGGCGAGGTCGACGGCACCCAGTTCGCCGGCGCGACGATTGGACCGCGCCGACGCGACCCCGTCCCGGACACGCTCCGTGGCCCGCTCAGCGTCCTGGTAGGACGCGAAGCTCCCGGACTGCGCGAGGGTTGCGCCGTCGCCGGCGACGATCCTCCAGTGGCAGGCGACGCCGTTGTCCTCGAAGATGAGGAACTCCATCGACTCCGGCACGCGCACGTCACGTGCGGGGCGCGGGCTGACCGGGCGGCGCGGGACTTCTTTGGTGCGGTGCCCATGGCCAACCGCCTCCCTGCCCTTCTGACCGAAGATGTTCGCCCGGAAAGCGAGAAGGGCCTGGGGGTCGCTGAGCGCACCAACCAGCCTACCACGGACCGACCCTCTGACTCGGAATTGTCGCCGAGTCACGCCATGCTCGAAGAAGCTGTCGTCCGTTCGGTCGGGTTGTCGACGCTCGCGTGCGCGCGCTGGCCTGTTTTGAGAGGCGGCGGAGAGCGCTGGCTATACGCGGCACGAGAAGACTCGAAGCGGCCGGATGTGGCGTCAGGACCGCCGCGATCTCGAATGCGATGCTCGGCTCACCATACCGGTACACCGGTCGCGGACCGACGCGGGCGCGCACCACCATCGACCACGACATCGTCGCGTGCGTCATGGCGACGTTTGCCCACGGGCGAGCCGAGCCTGGCGGCGGACGGCGAGGAGGAGCCTCTCTTCGATCGCGATGGCGAAGACCTGGCACGTGACGCTCGGTCATCTTCGCGAGCGCCTGCTCGGTCACGGAACCGGGCGTGGTAGACGAGCGGCCGCGTTCGCGCTCGCCGGGGCGGAACGCGGCGTCTCGCTGCCGCGAGCCGGTTGGCGCCTTCGTTTGGTGTGAACGGGTATCCGCATTCGCGGTTGCGGTCGTCTCGTTGCGGAGTTCCATGGTTCCGCGCGGTCCATGGCCGGTCGGCCGGGCGGCGGGAGCCTGCCGATGCGCGTGGGAGGTTCGAGCATTTTTGGGATCCGCGCACGCAAACGGTGCGAATGGGAGTACAGTCGTAGATGAGCTGGCCCTGCGGCCCGGATTTCACCCCAAGCCCGAATGCCACCGACGGCGCGTCCCGCGCCACGAGGCGCGAGGCCTGGGCTACTGATTTTGACTGCGGGGCCGGCGTATTGCTCTACAGACCCGGTGGCATCGTCCCCGGTCTCGTTGAACGCGCGCGTTCTCGCCCTCTTCCTTGCGCGCGGACTCCACAGAGGGATGGGAAGGCGTGAAGACTATGACGCGTACCGAAGTCGATCGGGCGGCGCGTCGGCGCGGCGAGTTGGCCCGCGATCACGGGTCCGGGCGGGTTCCCTTGGCGATCGATGCCCAGCGACGCTTGACAGCGCGCTCAGCGCGCGAGGAGCGGACCAAGCCGGATCCGGCCGGTCCGAGCGATCCCCGCTACGCCTACCTGACGCGAACCTACGATTAGCAGGGCCTAGTTCAGCTCGCTCGCGATGAACCAGGATCCACCCCGACTCCCGAAGATGGCGCCACGCATCGTGACCGTCGATGTCTTCCGGTTGATGACTCACGCCGTGTGATGAGCAATCTGGCGCTTCCCGGCCACCATTGATCGCCCATTCAGCGAGCAGACTGAACCCAAAACGAGACGACATGTCAGGAGCCGATCTCCAAGAGCTGGAAGAGATCAAGGGTCTGATCGCCCGCGGGCTGCAGGTTGGCGTGCTCACACACGCTCAGATCGCGAGTGCCACAGCCGAGCTCGGCCTCGAGGACATCGACGTCGAGGAGCTGCACGGGATCTTCGAGCGCTGCGAGATCGAGTTGGTCGAGGAGATCGATCCGGCCACCGCGGAAAGCCTGATCACCGAACGCGCGCCCGAGAAGCGGACTCGCCGCAAGGCTGCGCCGCATCTGGAGCCGGAAGGAACGACGGACGGTCTGCAGCTGTTCCTGAAGGGCATCGGGAAGGTGCGGCTGCTGACGGCGCAAGAGGAGGTTGAGCTGTCCAAGCGGATCGAGCGCGGCTCGTTCGAGGCCAAGC
>Ga0335081_10001279_pt1 | contig 40085 bp, 33 predicted proteins | sample Lox_Sample_35_FD_206713 | JGI IMG/M metagenome (GOLD analysis project Ga0335081, IMG submission 206713) | Soil microbial communities from Loxahatchee National Wildlife Refuge, Florida, United States - Lox_Sample_3.5 | ecosystem: Environmental > Terrestrial > Soil > Wetlands | place: USA...
CGGGAAGTCAGGTTGCAGTGCCCTTCCAGTGCGCTGGTGACGACCGGCCCCTTTCGTCGCGGTGATTACGTGACGGTCGATGAGGTGGAGATTCCCCATCTGGAGCGTCACCTGGACGTGGAACCCGGCGAAGTGCTCGTTCCGCTGCCCGAATTGGAAAAAGATCTGTCCCGTCGACAATTTTTTTCCCGGTTTACCAATGTGATCGGCGCGATGCTCTCGCTGCCCTTGATTTATCCTGTCATCCGGTATCTGATCTTTCCGATGTACCAGCCCTTCACCAATGGCTGGATCAAGCTGGGCAATTTGAGCGCCGACCGGCAGCCGCCAGGAGTGCCTCAAATCTACAAGTTCGCGAAGACGGTGACGGAAGGGGTCATCACCCGCCACTATGAAAAATCACACTGGGTTCTGAAGCCGACGCCGGAACAGCTCAATAAAATTTATCCGAATGGCAATCTGGATTTCCGGGATGAGAAAGGCGACCTGATATGGGTCAATCAAAAGGCCGCCGATGTGGTCGTCTTCTCCGGCAAGTGCCCTCACCTGGGTTGCGCCTTCCGGTGGCGGAAGCACAAGCGGTTCGGAATGGTCTTTGTCTGCCCGTGCCATTTGAGCATCTATGATGCCACCGGGAAGGTCTTGGATGGTCCAGCGCCCCGCCCGCTCGATAAGCTCCCGGTGAAGATGGCGCCGGGCGGCGAACTCGAAATTATCGATATGGAATTCAAGGCGGGCGAAGCGAAGCAGATACGGATTGCCTAGTGATGTTTGACGCGGTCTACCGGTGGGTTGACGAGCGGATCGATCTGAAGGGCCTTCAGGCCAAGATGCTCAACGAGCCGATGGCCGGAGGCGCCCGCTACGCCTACGTCTTCGGTTCGGCGCTGGTCTTCATCTTCATCATGCAGGCGGTGACAGGTCTTCTGCTGATGTTCTATTACGCCCCCACCGCCGATCATGCCTACGCGAGCACGCGGTTCATCATTGAAAAGGTCGATTTTGGCTGGTTTATCCTGAGCTATCATCTCTGGGGGTCGTCCGCGATGGTGGCGGTGATGGTGACGCACATGTCCCAGGTCTATCTCTGGGGCGCCTACAAGAAGCCGAGGGAAATGGTCTGGCTGGCCGGTCTGGTGTTGTTCCTCATCGTCATCGGATTCGGCTTCACCGGCTATCTGCTTCCGTGGGACCAGCGTTCCTACTGGGCGACGGTGATCGGCATCGAGATTGTAGACAAGGCGCCCATCATCGGCGATTTTCTGGGCCGATTTTTGCGGGGCGGGTCCGTGCCGGGTGCCCAGACCTTAACTCGATTTTTCGTGATTCACGTGATGATCCTTCCCGCCGCTTTGATGGCCATGGTCGGATTGCACCTGTTCTTCTTCCGCTCGGCCGGTCCGGCCGGCCCCTACAAGGGGACGGCCCAAGAGCTCAAATCCAAGATGGAATATTTTTTCCCGACTCAGGTCTGGAAGGATATCGTGGTGATGGGGCTCGTGTTTGTCGTTGTCTGCACCCTGGCCATTCGCTACCCCCACCAGATGCTGGAGGAGGCCAGCCCGGTTGCCTCGGGACTGAACCCAGAGCCGGAATGGTATTTTCTGTTTCTCTTTCAGTTGTTGAGGGATCCGGCGCTCTCCTTTTTGTTCGCCGGTCAATGGGGCGAATTCCTGGGCGCCATCGCCCTGCCGACGGTGTTCCTGCTACTGTTGGCGTCGCTGCCGTTCATCGACCGGAGTCCTGAGCGGAACATCTTCAAGCGGCCAATCGCTCTGACCTCCTGGCTGGTGGTGATGACGTCGATCGTCATCCTCACGATCCGAGCCATCATGTTTCGGGAGTGACGCGTGCGGCCGCCCAAGGATCAAGGCCTGTTTCTCACCGTCTTTGTCGGCATCTGCATGACCGTGATTCTGGGATTGTGGATCGCGCTGCCGGTGCATATCAAACTGGTGATCGAGGGCGAAGAGCCGCCCGACGAAGAGTCGGCTCCGCAGCCGCTTGCCCTGAAGCCCGCGGTGACGCCGGAGGAACGGATCGCGCAGATGGAGCAGGCGTTGGGCCTGGCCCAGGCTGCCGTGAAAGAGCTGGAGAAGCAGACCAACCCGGGTGAGAAAACGGGTGAGGCTGGAGCGAACCAGAAGGGGCAGTCCAAACCGGGCGAGACCGGGTCGACCAAGAAGGGATCGTCGCCATGAAGCAGCTGATCGGAATTGCGGCCGCGCTGGTCATCGCCACTGGCATGAGCGGGTGCTCGCTCTTTGAAGATCCGCACGTGGTCGAGGGGAAGGCGCTCTTCGAGTACTACTGCAGTCCCTGTCACGGATCCAAGGGGCGGGGCGACGGGTTTAACGCGAAATTCATGGATCCCCGTCCCCGTGACCTGACCGATTCCCGTGAGGCGTATATCGGCCCCCAATCGAATCAGGACATCTACGAGACGCTCAGCCGTGACGTCAAAGAGGAAAAGGACAGCAAGCCGGAGGAGAACTGGGTCCCGGCGCTCATGCCCACGTTCAAGTACACGCTCTCGGACAAGGAGCGATGGGAGATCGTGGCCTTCGTCCGCACACTACAGAAAAATGACGCGGGCAAGATCGACTTTACCAAGCCGATGAACGCGGTGCGACCCAGCTTTCAGATCACCGCCAAAATCAATCTGGCCGACTACAAACCGGACCAGCTCAAATCACTCCAGGAGCAAGGCCGGCATCTCTTCGAAGCGAAGTTCGTCTGCTACTCCTGTCACCGCGTCGAAGACAAGGGCGGACGGGTGGGGCCGGATTTAAGCCGGTCCGGCATCCGGTTGAATCCTTGGTGGGTGTACCGCTGGATCAAATCCCCCCAGGCGATCAAGCCCGATACGAAGATGCCCAACTTCGGCATGACCGACGACGAAGCGCTGGCCATCACGGCCTACCTCAACACCCTCAGGTCGGACAAGACCATCGAGCCTCCGAAACTGTAGAGGGCTTTCCTCGCCGCGCGGTGAGGTGATTCATCGCTGTGGCGTGCGCCGGCCAGCAGGCCGGTTGCAGTGGCTTGGGAGGGTGATTGTGAGGCGACGAACCCCACGCCCGTCGATCATCTTTTCGCCCGTACCGCCAGGCGCCGGCGGATTGCCCTCGAACTCGAGCCCCAGTCCCGCTCTCCCGCATCGAAGTTCATCGACCGCCATTGGACCTGCTCCCATGGCTGGGAGCAGGCCCTCGAGGCGAAGGACCGGGCGATGCCGCGTCAACCGGTTCGGCACGCTGGTCAGGAGGCAGCTGACCATGTTGTGGCGCGTTGACCGTTCGACCCATCCGGACAAGAAGGCTGCCTGCTTTGGCAGCCGTTGGCTCACCTGAGCGGCTGGACTAATTGATGAGGGTGAATTCGCGAGGGCGAATCTGTTTGTTCAGCCCAAGTGGACGGGAGGGATGGATGAAGAAGAATGTCGGAGGGCTGGACCGGTTCTTCCGTTTCGGCGTCGGGTTTGTCTGTCTGGCGGTCGTCTTTGCCACCGATCATCCGGTCTGGAAGGTGGTCTTCGGCATCGTGGCGGTCGCCGGCATCGGAACGGGGATTGCCGGCTATTGCCCGATCAGTGATCTGTTGAAGATCAACACGGCGGGGAAGAAAGAAGAGTGAAGGGTGGATCGTTTCGCATAAGAGCGTCAAGGCGAGAGGGGTACGGGGAAGCGTGAATGCAGTCTTACAGGCTCCGCCTGCGGAGGCGGAATCCTGCTAGCCGGCTGAGCCGGCACCATGGCCGCCAGCCGTGACCGAGTCGAAGCGCCTCGCTCCCCCTCCACCTTCGACGGATGAGCGAGTAGACGCATGAGCGGATCAACAGTGGCAAGTGGCAGATGGCGACGCTACGCCGGCTTGACGCACCGGAAGCCCAGATCCTCCAGCCCGTCATTCGGATAGTAGAAGAGCCGGTAGGAGGCCCGGGCGTAGTGCTGCTCGACGGCCACGGCATCCTTGGCGTCGTAGTGGCCGATCGGCGACCACGAGAGGCCACGGATGACCTTGTAATGGTGCCCGATCTTGTTCTGATAAAAGTCAGCGGTCAATGTTGCGCCGGGATAGGGATCGTACCAGTCGGCCGTCCATTCCCAGACATTGCCGATCATGTCGTAGATGCCGTAGGGACTTTTGCCCGCCTCATAACTGCCGACCGGCTTGCTGCCGCCGGCCGACCCGCCGATATTCGCCTTGGCCGGATCGAACTCATTGCCCCACGGGTAGATCAGGCCGCCCGGGCCGCGTGCCGCCTTTTCCCACTGCGCCTCGGTCGGCAACGACTTGCCGAGCCACTGACAATAGCCGTTGGCGTCCTCCCATGTGACCCATGACACTGGATACCGCTCCTTGCCCCCCGGGTACTGGTTGTTGACCCAGTAGCGGGGAGGCCGGCGGTTCGATTCGACCAGATAAGCCTGATACTGCTCGTTCGTGACCTCATACTGGTCGATGTAGAAGGCCGGAAGGTTGATCGTCCGCTTCGGGTGCTCGTCCTCGAACCACGGTTTGACGATGCCATAGCTGAGCCCCGTTTTGTTCGTGTCCACCTCGTCCGTGCCCATGATGAATTTGCCGGCCGGGATCAGCACCATGCCGTGGGGAGGGTGAGTGCAGCCCGAGACCACGGCAAGGAGCAGCGCGGCGAGCGGGAGCCGGAGGTTCGGATGGGATCGCATGGCGGAGCGGGTCAGTGAGTCGGTCGGTCGGAGCGGGATGTGGCGCGCTTGGCGTGATGGGCGGGGGACTTCGCGCAGCGAAACCCAAATCCTTTGTTGCGGATGTCCGGATTGAACCGGCTGCGGTTGTAGGTCGGCGAGCTCAGGCCGCACCCGTAGGAGAGGCAGTCATACCATGATCCGCCCCGGACGATCTTGTTTTTAAAGCCGTAGTGTTGGTTCGGAAACTGGTTGCCGGGATAGGGCAGATACCAATCGTTGACCCATTCATAGACGTTGCCCGCCATGTCATAGAGGCCGTAGGGGCTTTTGCCCGCCTCGAAACTGCCGACCGGCATGGTATCGGCCTGTTCGGTCTGATGGATGGCCATCCAGTATTGCGGCGTGTTCGCCTTCATCGGATCGAACTGGTTGCCCCACGGAAAGACCCGCTTGTCGGTGCTGCGGGCCGCCTTCTCCCATTCCGCCTCGATCGGCAGCCGCTTGCCGGCCCACTGGCAGAATTCCAGGGCGTCGTGCCATGACACGTAGACGACCGGATGGTTGGTTTTGTCGGGCGGGTAGGTGCCGTTCTGCCAGAGCTTTGGGGCATCATGTTTCGTGGCGTCGACAAATTCCTTGTACATGGCATTGGTGGTCTCATACTTGTCGATGAGATAGGCCTCGACCATCACCTGGTGCAACGGCCGCTCGTCCTCGTCGCCGGGCCCGTCGGCGCCCCGGCCGTTGTTGCCCATCCAGAAGGGCCCCGCGGGGATCAGGATCATTTTCTGCTTGATGATCGACTGATGGGGCGGCTGCGCGGCCGAGTGATGCGGCGCCTGTTTGTCCTGGTGTTCCGGCAGCGCCACGGGAATGAAGGAGGGCCGGGTGGTTCCGTCCCCGGCGTGCCCCCCATCACGGGCTGAAGGCACATGGCATTCCCGACATTCGGGCTTATTGTAATCGGCCACGGGTTTGCGGCCGGCGACGTGGCACTGACCGCAGGCCGATGGGTTCGCGGCCGCCACACCGAGCGCGCCGACCCTATCGGGTTGTCGATCGGCTGGAGGGGCCGCCGCAGACGCCGCCGTTCCGGAAGAGGAGCGGACCGCGTCGCCCAAGCTGGCGTTGCCGTCTGTATGGCCTCCGCCGAGCGTGCCCCCGATCGCGATGCCGATCAGCGCGTGCAGGACGAGGAGTGTGCGTCGCGCACGCGTCCGGCGGCGTGCGGTCATGGCGACGCGGCGCATCGAAACCCCAGATCGTTGAACCCGAAGATCGGATCGAAATAGAGCCGGTAACTGCTGCGGGATTCGTGCGCGATGATCCGCTTCACTTCATCCTGCTGCTGATGCCCGAATCCCACTGTCCATGATTTACCCCGCACGACCTTGAATTTCTGGCCGAAGTCCTTTGACCCCGCCGTCGAGCCCGGATAGGGCTCGTACCAGTCAGCCGTCCATTCCCACACATTGCCGATCAGGTCGTTCACGCCGTAGGGACTCCGGCCCTGAGGGAAGAGGCCCACCGGCTGCACCTGGTTGGACATAAGGTTGGCCTTGTCGAGGGTGAAGTCATTGCCCCAGGGATAGAGCCGACCGTCGGTACCCCGGGCGGCTTTCTCCCATTCCGCCTCGGTCGGAAGCCGTTTGTGCGCCCAGGCGCAATAGTCGAGCGCCTGATACCAGTTCACACTGACCACCGGCAGATCCGCCGCACCGCCGGGGTAGGTGGCGGCGCGCCACGTGCCCGGCACCCGCGAATGGGTCGCCTTTACGTAGGCGTCAAAGTCGGCGTTGGTCACCTCGTTGCGATCCAGATAGAAGCCCGGTAGATCCACCGTATGCGCGGGATGCTCGTCTTCAAACCACGGTTTGGTCAACCCGTACTGCAGGGCGAGCCCCTGTGCGTCCACGTCGTTCGAGCCCATGATGAACGGGCCACCAGGGATCCAGACCATGCCGGCGGGTGTGCGCTGGCAGCCCGTCAGCGCGCCTGACAGGGAGATCATGACGGCCGACAGCAGCACCAGTGATCCAAGGAGGCGACGGGGCGACAACGCAGCAACAAGCGGTTAGCGAATCACCATCGGGACCAGCGCATAATCGAGTTCGATGCCGAGCAGAATGATCAACCCCACACCCACGTGCGCGCGAAAGAGGCGGAAGGCTGTTTCGCGATCGGGCTGCATTTTAACACGCGACGCCTGGTAAAGGAAGAGGAGGCCGACCGCCGCCAGCGCCGAAAAGAAGACCGGATGCAGCCCGGCCCGCCGCCCCGCCCAGACGAGCAGGGCCAGCATGATGACCTCAAGCCCGATCACCGCCAGCCAGCTGCCGCGGCCGAAGAGCCGAGCGGTGGAATGGACGCCGAGCCGCGCGTCATCGGTCTCATCCATCATCGCATAGATCGTGTCGTAGGCCGCGGCCCAGCAGACGGTGGCGGCAAACAGCAGCCAGGCCGTCGGATTGAGATCCGACCGGACGGCCGACCAGGCCATCGGGACACCCCAGCCGAAGGCGACGCCCATGACGAACTGGGGGGCGGGGAAAAAACGCTTGGTGAACGGATAGCTGACGGCGAGCAGGATGCCGGGGACGCTGAGCCAACGGGTGAGCGGCGGCAACTGCCAGACGATCCAGGCGGCGATCAGCAGGAGCGCGACGATCGTGACGAGTGCCTCTGGCGGCGTTAGCCGGCCCGACGGCAGCGGGCGGTGGCGGGTTCGCGCCACCCGGCCGTCAATGCCGCGGTCGGCCAGATCATTCATCGCGCAGCCGGCGCTCCGCATGATCCAGGCGCCCAGGCAAAACAGGACAACCAATCTCACCGAAGGACGCCCCTCGCTCGCGATCGTCAGCGCCCAGAGCGAGGGCCAGAGCAGCAGCAGCGCGCCGTAGGGCTTCTCCAGTCGGATCAGTTCGGTCAGGGCGATCAGCTTGTCGGCCACCCGGCTCATCCCACGAGGCTCATGCATTCACGGCGCCTGGTATTCATCGAGCGACGGGGAGAAAATTTCGAGGATGGCGGCGGTCATCGCGTCGGGAATGTGCAGGCGGTAGCGGCGGCACCAGAGGGTTTCACCCGACGAGCCGAATTGTCGCGCCAGCGCCGGGTCGGTCAAACGGCCCACCTGGAGCCGGTCGCGGACTGACGGCAGCTCGAGCTCCTCGGCCAGCAGGCCGATCGGATGAGTGCCCTCGGCCAGACGCTTCTGGACCGCCGGACTGAGCCGCTCCCGAAGAATGAGGGCGTACCCGAGGGCCAGCCGTCGGCCGCCGCCGGTCAGCCAGACGCGGCGCTGCACCACGGGCCGGCCCGGGGCCAGCTCCAGCCAGCCGGTCAACGGCGGCAGCCGCGCTGGCTGCTGGTCGATCTGCTCGAGGGTGATCGGGGCGCGGCAGAGCGCCTGCAGAAAGAGGGTCGTCGATCCATCGGTGGTCAGAAGCGTGCGCCACAGGGGGGCGAGCCGCGGCGCATCGGCGGCAAGAAAGGCCTCAGGGCTTGTCCAGGCCGCGAGTGACAACAGCCGGTCCAGCTCCGCGGTCGTCGAGGAGGCGACCATGGCGGCATCCTATCGGCCCATTCGGGATGATGTCAAGCAATGGGGAAGGGGCGGAAAGGAGCGATACGGGCGAGTGGCCGGCTGAACGAGTGACGCATCAACATGGCAGCCCCGGTCTCCATAGGTTCAATGCCCCCGTGAGGCCGCCCGATGCGGAAAGAGAACAATGCACAATCCGATCAATACGAGCAGCGTGGCCGACGCCGAATAGCGGCTCAACGCCAGACCGCCCTGGGCGGCGGGTTTGTCCAGGAAATCGCCGACCACCGCGCCAAGCGGTCGCGTCAGAATGAAGGCCGCCCAGAAGAGCGCGGTGTGGGAAAGGGCGGTCAAATAATACGCGGCAGCGAGGGCTGCCAGCATCGCACCGAACAGAAACGCGCCTCCATTGTAGCCGATCCCGGCCGTATCGGCGGTCCAATCGCCCAGCGCCGTGCCCAGCGTTTGAGAAAACATGATGGTCACCCAGTAAAAGAGCTCGGATTTCGGAGAGCTCACGGTCTCCACGGCCACCGAGCCGAGCGCGTGATACCAGGTGACGAGCGAGGCCGCCAGCAGGGCGATCAGGATGGTCGTCCCGCCCCCATAGCCGATGCCCAGGGAGCGATCCGCAAAATCGGCCAGCGTCGTGCCGACCGTGGTCGTGGCGACGATCGTGGTCCAGTAGATCACCGGATGGAATCGTTTTGCGGTAATCTGGACGAACACCGCCGCGATGAAGATCACCGCGAAGATACCGGTGCTCATGAGATACCCGAACCCCATCGACATCGACACGGCGTCGCCGCCGGTCTCGCCGAGAGTCGTGGCCAGGATCTTAATGATCCAGAAGACCAGGGTGACTTCCGGCACTTTGCTGAGCGTCGCCGGCTTGTCGCCGCTCATCGTCTCGTGCGCACGAGGCAGCTTGTCGGCGCGTCGGCCGATGGCCGATGAGCATGATCGGCCAGAAGAACCGTCGAGGAGGCGATCACCGCGCCATCCTATCGATCGTTTTGCGGAAAAGTCAATGGAGGGAGGACCGGCAGCCGATGGCGCGAGAAAGAAAGGGCCCCATCCCGTGCACGGGATGGGGCCTTCTTGCGTCACGTACTCTTCGTCAGGCCGGCAGATATCGTCGCCACATGATCATGGCGATCAGGCCCGAACCGAGCAGGAGCAGGCTGCCGGGCTCCGGAACCGTGCTGGTGGAACCTTCCACCGCGCCCACCGCGCTGAATTCCTGATCGGCATTCACGGCGAGGACGGCTTCCGTGCTGGCGCCAAAGGCATAAAATTGATAGGACGAGCCGAAATTGAACAGCGTCTCATAGCCGACGGTGCCGCCCGGTCCCGCGCCTGGTGTCAGGACGTTGTTCACGGTGGTCGGAGCGGTGCCGGCGTAGGTGTCCAGGGTGAACGGTTCACCCGAGCCGGACACCGTCCACGCATCGAAGAGCGCCGTCCAGGTCGAGCCGTCGTTGCTGCCGTAGATCGAGTATTGATAACCGTCGTACGCGGCCCCGTAATGGTCGATGTTCGGGAACACCAGAATGTTGGCGATCGGACTGGCGAACGACGCGAGGATCCAGTCGCCCCCCGACAACCCGCTGACGGTCCCGCCGCTGTAGACCCGGTAGCCATTGGCCACATCGGTCGATGTGGGCGTGTAGGGTGATTCCACATCGCCTCCATAGAAATTGCTGAATGTGGCATACTCGATCACCGCGCCGGTAAAGTCAGCCAGGGTTGTGTCGCTGGTGTAGGAGGTGGCGTGGGCCGCGCCGGCCGCGGCCAGAAACGCGGCGGCCGCCGCCAGTGAGAACAGTGTACGAATCATGGTGATCTCCCTTGTTATCAGCAGTCCAGTCCGTTTAGTTGTCAGATCCATCATGATGCTGCAGTTAATTTGTAGAGTTTTGAATATCTACTAGCAGGTTCCATGCCAAATACTAACCCGCTGAATTTATTAAATGGGTGGAAATCCCCTTCTCAATACCGTCAACTTTTCCGGCGGTCAGGTTAAAATGAGCGATTGAGGCATGGCCATGAAAGAAGCAAAAATACAATGGGGATAGTGTCAACACGGTGTTAAAACGGACTGTCAAGTTTTCCGACTGGGCACATCGGGATTTTCCCGCCCCATCCGGAGAAGCCTTCCGCATGCCGGCCTGGCGTTCTCTTGACAGCAGGTGAATCATCGCGCTAGGCTGCGAGCGTGATCACCAAACTGCTCCACACCCGGATGCGGGTCAACAATCTGGACGAGACAATCCGGTTTTACCGTGACATCCTGGGGCTTGAAGTGATCGAACGCCATCGCTCGCCTCGAGGGTCCGAACTGGCGTTCCTTCGCGCTCCAAATAGCGATGAAGAAATCGAGCTCTGCTTGTTTCCGTCCAGCGGCAAGGTCCAGGTGCCGGAGGATCTGGTCCATCTGGCATTCGAAGTCGACGATCTCGATCGGACGATGGCCGAGCTGAAGGCGAAAGGCGTTCCCGTCACCGACGGTCCGACCACGACTTCATCCGGCAATCGGTTCTGTTTTATCGACGCGCCGGACAAGTACGAGATCGAACTGATCGAGCGGCCTCACGCCAAGCGGGTGTGAACGGCGCCATGGCCCCGTCGCGCCGGGAAGTGCTGCGTCGGGCCGGCGCGCTGGCGCCCGCGTTGTTCCTCGGCATGGATTCCCTCGGCCTGTTCCGGTCCTTGTTCTCCCCGCGCGGCAGAGTGGGCGTCTGGCGGCCTGCGCCTCCCAATCCCTTCACCAAAGACAACAAGGCGCTGGTTGGCATCGTGCGTGGGGGCGAGGTCGATCGGATGGTTCGTGAAGCCGTGTCGCTGATCGGAGGAATCGACCGGCTGGCCGTGCGCGGCAGGACCGTGCTGGTCAAGCCCAACGTAGTCTCCGATCAGCCGCCTCCGGCGACGACCAATCCCGAGGTCGTCGGAGCCGCTGTGCGGTTGTTCAAGGAGGCGGGGGCGGGTCGGGTGCTCGTTGGCGACATGTCGGCGATCATGAGGCTGCCGACCGCCCGCAATATGGAACGGACGGGCATGACCAAGGCGGCCCGTGAAGCGGGGGCTGAGGTGATCGATTTCGACGAGGCGGAGTGGGTCGAGCTCAAGCCGCCCGGCGCCTGGCTCACCCCCAGCATCCACGTGGCGAAACCGGTGTACGAGGCCGATCTGCTCGTCAACGTGCCGGTGGTCAAGACCCACCGGAACGCGACCTATTCCATCTGTCTGAAGAACCTTGTCGGCGTGACGCATCCGCGCTACCGGCCCTACCGGGTCAATCCGGCCAAATGGGAGGAGGTGGTCGCCGAGCTGAACTTGGCCGTCCATCCGGTCCTGAACATCGTCGACGCAACGACGATCATGGTGGCCGGCGGGCCGTGGGAGGGACCATCGGAACAGACTGCGATGATCTTGGCCAGCGGAGATCGGATTGCCGCCGATGTCACGGGCCTGGCGTTGATCAAACACTTCGGCCAATGGGATGCCGTGAGAGCGCTTCCCGTCTGGCAGCAGAGGCAGATCACGCATGCGCAGGAGCTGGGAGTCGGCGTGCAGAATCACCATGCGGTGCGGCTTGTCTCCGCGCTGCAGGAGGGCGATCGCCACCGCTTCGACGCACTTATAGACGGCCTCAGGAAAGAGATCAACGCGTAAGACCGATCACTTCATGTCGCGGCCGTCGAGGAAACCACGGCCTCAATTCGGGAGTGCGGGGGCTGATGGAGTGTCAGTCCTTGCCCCCTAGGCAAATCTGCCGAGCGGGCCCGGAAGTCACGCCCCGCCGCCCTCACTGATCGTGTCGGCCAACAATACGCACTTAAATGGATCGAAGTGTGGCCGGTCCCCCCTTCCTGTGCGAAAGGCCGAACCACATGGAGACAAACATGGCGCCAACCATGGCGGCCAGACCGTCTTCCAGAAACCCTCCAACGCCGGCCGGCTTGGCCGTGGCGGCACGAACGATGGTATGACGGGAGCCAAAGACAATCCATGGAGGTGGCACGCACGAGGCATCCGCGAGGAGAATACCGGAGTGGTTTGCAGGAAGCAGTCGAAAGGTCTTATAATATAAATGCTCGACAAGGAGGACGGCCTCGATGAAGGTTCGAGGGGCGTCAGCCGCAGCAAGCCGCCGGATTGTCGGAAGACAATGGAGAATATTATTGTGTCTGCTGGCGTGCGGCCTCCTCCTCCCCCTACCCATCCTCTCCAGCGTCGATGGTCTGGCTCAAACCTTTGACACGACAGGGGTCTCACTTCCGCGGACGGGCCTGATGGAAGAGGAAATGCGAACGGCCATGCTGATCGAGCATGAGACACGGCGAATGTCGGCGGGTGCAGTGGTGCGCATGGCGCTTGTCGATGCTGAGAGTACGCCGGGCGAACACCTTTCCCCTGTGACGGCAGGTCCGCCTTTGCCGCTCTTCCTCGATGATGGGTGGGGATCGGGACGTGCCTTCTCGCTCTCGGGCCACGCCATGTTGCCGATCCCGAGGGAATTCAAGGAATCGTCAGCCTCCCTTGTGCAGCTCAATATGACGAGCGGCATCCTCTTCTGGAAAGATTACCGGTTTGCGGAAAGCTTTCGGACCGACCATCGTGATGACTGGATCTATCTGAAGGCATGGGGTCATCTGCTGGCCCTGTCAATGGAGCAGGACCTGAACAGGAAACCCCATCTTCAGGTTCAAATCCCGGTCGGGTTGTGGCTATTCCAAGGGCAACGGGCGGCGCCGGCCGCCCTGCAGCGGTCGGGGGTCTCCTGCGGTCATCTGCGGCCGCTGGTGCAACCGCTCATCGGAGAGCAACTCGGGCACAGCCTCAGTTGCAAACTGCTGCTTTCGTGGTAGGAGACGATGCCTGCCGGCGGCGACATCAGAAATGCAGACTCAGCCCCGCGATGACGCCATTCCGGCTCGGTGCGACCAGGACATCGACCGGAGGCGGAGTGCGCAGATCCAACCCGAGAAACGCATCATGGATGAAACGGGCGACGAAATTGCCGATCGCCGCCCCGGCCAGCACGTCGGAGGGGTAGTGTCGTTTGGCTTCGACCCGGGCCCAGGCGGTGCCGGTTGCCAGCACGAGAAAGCCGCCGCGCAGGGCGTACTCACCGCTTTTGGGGAGCGCGACAAGGTCCGCACATTTTGTCCGCCGAGCGCGGCGCAGGCGAAGGCGCCCGTGCTGTGACCTGACGGAAAGCTGTTGTTGTTCGACCCGTCGGGCCGTTCCCGGCCGACCGCCAGTTTGAGCAGACTCGTCACCCCGCCGGCCGCGGCCCCCGCCCCGAGCTCGATCCCTCCCCCCTTGAGTTTGTTGAGCGTCCAGTCTTCAGGCTCCGGGCCGCTGGGCGCGGCCAGCGCGGTGACCACGGTGCCGCCGCAGGTGACGTCCATCAGGATCGTACTGGTCCGGCCGGCAGTGGACTGGGAGCCGAAGATCGGGGTGTGCTCCGACACCCAGTTTGAGACCCGTTTATCGAAATGGTCCACTGCGAAGACCATGGCGCCGGCCGTGGGCACCCAGGTCACAGGATCGACCGCGGCCTGAAGCGCGGCGTGACCGAGTTGATGGAAACCAGGCCAGAGCGTGGCATCCTCCCCCCAGCCATGGCCGTTCGGCAGCGTGCCGCAGCCGCAGAGCGACAGAACCATGGCGCACAGCCCCCATGTCCCTCGGTACTGCATTGGTTTCAGAACCATTGCGTGGGGCATTCTCGGTGTCATCGCGCGCTGTCTCTGACGCGGCGAGTCAGTCGATGCCGCCCCGGCCTGCACCACAAGTTGGTGGATCCTCAGGGATAAACGGACCAGCCCGCGCCGGTCATATCATTCATCTGCACGATCCGGCTGTCGCTGTTGGCGCCCTTGTCGGCGACGGAGATGACGTCCGCGCCATCCACCGCGACGCCGACGGGCCCCAAGAACTGGCCGGTTTGCCCGCCATTCGTTCCAATCGTGGTCCAGCCCGCGCCGGTCATGTCATCGATCCGGACGATCCGGTAGTTGTTCGAGTCGGCGATATAGATGCGGCCAGACGAGTCAACGGCCACGCCCTGGGGCAGATCGAACTGATTTGTGCCGATGCCCGGCATTCCAAATGTGGTCCAATTGGCCCCGTTGATGTCATCCACCCGCACGATCCGGCCGTTGTTCGCATCGCCGATGTAGATTTTCCCGCCGCCGTCCACGGCGATTCCGGTCGGCCTGTTGAGCGTGTCCGTGGGGGTGTTGGGATCGTAGGCCAACGCGGTCCAGGCGGCTCCCGTCATGTCGTCGATCCGGACGATCCGGCCGTTGCCTACATCCGCCACGTAGATCTTTCCCGATCCATCCACCGCGATGCCTGACGGCCCGAAGAACTGATCCACCCCGTCGCCGAGCGAACCCAGCGTGGTCCAGCCCGAGCCGCTGATGTCATCCATCCGAATGATCCGATTGCCGCCTTCATCGGCCACGTAGATCGCCCCGGACGAATTGACGGCGATGGCGGCCGGACTGACGAACTGCGCTGTCGCCGTGCCGGGCGAGCCGAGGATCGAGAGCCCCGCGCCGGAGATGTCGGTCATTTGCATGATCCGTTCGTTGCCGCCGTCGGCGACGTAGAGGGTTCCGGCTGGAGATGTCGCCACACCCGTGGCAATAAATGAGGCCCCGCCCGAGCTGCAGCCCACGGCGGCGATCCACCACAGCACCAGGATGATACTCGGCATCAATCGGTCTTGGACCGTGGTTGACTTCATTCGGTGCCCTCCGCAGGCCTTGGTCGGCCCCATGTGAAGATGACAATCGCGGCTCTATTTAGCAAATCGTGCGCCGCGGTGGCAAGTCCATGCCGGGACGATCTTCAGGGCGATGAGCGCGACCGGCGCTGATAAATAGGGCGGTCTTACCCGGAAATCGGTCGCTCCGCACCGGGTGGCGATGCCTGAGTGTCATGTATAGGGAGGCACGCTGGTGTGCAATCGGGCGGTTCCTCTGTATAAACCCGGAAAAGTGATTGGCATGCAAATTGCTAGCTTCAATTGATTCGACCGTGGATCAATCCGCCGCCGACAGTCTCATCATAAACGCCGACATCATTCACCGAGCCGCCACAGGTTGCCGCCTCGCCCGATGAATCGCTGGATTGCATGTCTCTTTATATTATTCGGCTCGGCAGCAACGCTCATTTCGTTGGAAGATGAGTCGATTCACATCCTGATCACCACAGGGTCTTTTTCAGGCTTAACGGATGGGATGCGACTGCTGGCATGGCTGGGCAACGGCTGGCTGCTCGTCGGGGCGGGGTTGCTGCTCTATGGGATGGGGGGAATCGGAACGATTCGGGTGTGGACAGGTCAATGTGCCGCACGTCAGGCGGGCCGGCGGAGCCTGATGGCTCTGGCAGTGACGGGCACAATCGTCCAGATGATCAAGCACCTGGTCGGACGGCCTCGACCCCATCTCGTCGAGGAAGGTCTGTTCAGATGGGGACCATCGTTGGCCAGAGGCCATGATTCACTGCCTTCGGGCCACACCGGCATGGCGTTTGCCATGGCCACTGTGTTGTCGTCGTCGTATCCGGCCGGTCGGTGGATCTGGTATCTGCTCGCGGGGCTGGTTGCCGTTGCGCGGGTTTCGCTCGATGCGCATTTTACTTCCGATGTCGCCATCGGAGCCGTCATCGGCACGGCGGTCGGCCACTGGGCGGCGCACTGGTCCGCCCCGGGTGACCGCATGGCGATCGAGGGGACAGGAGACAATCACATGACGACCTCTTCCTTGTTCACCCGCGCGTGGGCGAGGGGCCGGGCCACGGTGAACGAATTTCGCGAGCTTCATCTGGAGCCCCGCACCGCGGCGTGGCTGATCGCGCTCTTCGGACTGCTCTCGCTCGGTCCGGGGCTGGTCGGTCGCGATCTCTGGAACCCGGATGAGGGGTACAGCTTCAGCATCATTCATCACATGGCCGTGAGCCACGACTGGGTGGTGCCCATGTTGACCGGTGAACCCTTCATGGAAAAGCCGCCGCTCTATTATCTGACGGCGACGGTGTCCATGCGGTGGTTCTCGCCCTGGCTGCCGCCGCATGACGCGGCCCGTCTGACCAGCGGCTTGTATGTGATCCTTGTGTTCGTCTTCACGGGCCTTGCCGGGCGGGAGTTGTGGGGAAGAGGCTATGGCCTGGCGGCAGGGTTGATCCTCGCGGGCTGCATCGGGCTGTGGCAGCAGGCCCACAAATTGGTCACCGATGTGGCGCTGCTGTCGGGTGTTGCGATGGCCCTCTACGGACTGGTGCTGAGCCGGCGCCTCCCCGTGCGCGCGGGAGTGTGGGTCGGGACTGGAGTCGGCGTCGGATTTTTGTCGAAAGGCGTGATCGCGCCCGGGATGATAGGGGTGACTGCCGTTGTGTTACCCCTCCTGTTCCCACCATGGCGCCGCCGCAGCTATCTAATCACGCTGCTGGTGGCGGGCGTCGCCGCGGCGCCATGGCTGGTGATCTGGCCGCTGGCCCTGTACGAGCGGTCGCCCCAGCTCTTCGAGGCATGGTGGTGGGTCAACAACCTCGGCCGCTTCGTCGGGGGCGTTGATGTCGGCGCGGTGCACAAGCCATGGTTTTATACCCAGACGCTCCCGTGGTTTCTGTGGCCCGCCTGGCCGCTGGCCCTCTGGACGCTCTGGAGGAAGGGGAGGGACGGCTGGCGCCATCCCGAGGTGCAACTGCTGCTTATCTCGGCGGTGGTCATGATGGTGACCCTGTGGCTGGCGGCGACGGCGAGGGAAATGTATCTGCTTCCCCTGCTGCTGCCGCTGTCGCTCCTGGGCGCCGCCGAGATCCACGCGCTCCCGGCCGGCGTGGTCAAGGCCGTGCGCTCCAGCCACGGCGCCCTGTTCGGGCTGATCGCGGCCCTCATCTGGAGCGGCTGGCTGATCATGATGATGACGGGCCGCCCGCCGCATCTGTCGCTGCTCTCCAAGGGCCTGCCCGGTGATTACGCGCCCACGTTTCACCCCGTGCTGTTTGCGGTCGCCCTGCTTTGCAGCCTCTTCTGGCTCGCGGCGCTCAACCGGCCGTGGCCCTCCTCCCTCCGATTGTTGCTGAGCTGGTCATCGGGCATGCTGCTCGTCTGGGGATTGACGATGACGCTCTGGCTCCCCTGGATCGACGACGCCAAAAGTTACCGGCCCGTGGTCCTGTCGATGATGCGGGTCCTGCCGGCCCACTATCAGTGCATCGCCAGCCGGGATCTCGATGAGCCGCAACGGGCCGCATTTGAATATCTTGGCGGAATCGTCACCGCGCGCGTCGAAGCAAATTCCTCCGCGGACTGCGATTTGCTGTTGGTCCAGCTTCGCGGCCGTCAGCAGCCGGTCAATCCCGGACCGGATTGGCACTGGCTGTGGGAAGGCCACCGACCCGGGGAATCCCGTGAACGGTTTGAGTTGTATCGGCGAATCTGACCCCTGTTCCGGATACATGGCATGTGCCCTATTCCGGCGGCGCTCCTCCCGCCTGAATCCGCGACGTCCTTGACCCGTGCGGATTGTAAAGAGTGGACCACGGTGTTAAGCTGGACGCCAGAAGGCAAGGACACAGACATGTCGTCATTGGTTGGCAATGGTGTTCCATTGAACGGACCGCTCCGATCTCTTGAGCTAGGCACCGATCATGGCTGATACGGCGCGCACGACATTCATCCGCTGGTTCAACGAGATCGGCATCGGCGACGTGCCTGTCGTCGGCGGCAAAAACGCGTCGCTCGGTGAAATGGTCCGGGCGTTGTCGGCGCGCGGGGTGAAGGTCCCGGACGGGTTTGCCGTGACCGCCGACGCTTACCGTTCTTTCCTGAAAGAGGCCCGGCTGGAGACGGTCATCCGGGGAACGTTGAAGGGGTTGGACACCCGGGATTTGGACAATCTCCGCCGGCGGGGCGCGGCAATCCGCCAGGCGATCGTGGCGGCGAGCCTGCCCTCCGAGTTGGAGCGCGGCATTGCGGATGCCTACGATCGGCTGAGCGGGCCGGGCCGTGCCCCGGTCGATGTGGCGGTGCGAAGCAGCGCGACGGCCGAGGATCTGCCGGACGCCAGCTTCGCAGGCCAGCAGGAGACCTACCTGAACGTGCAGGGGCGCCAGGCGCTGCTGGAGTCGTGCAAGCGCTGTTTCGCTTCGCTCTTCACCGACCGCGCGATCTCCTACCGGACGGACAAGGGCTTCGATCATTTCAAAGTTGCGCTCTCGATCGGCGTCCAGCGGATGGTGCGGTCGGACCTGGCCACGTCGGGCGTGATGTTCTCGATCGATACGGAGAGCGGGTTTCCCGACGTCGTCCTGATCAATGCCGCCTACGGGCTGGGCGAGAACGTGGTCCAGGGCTCCGTGAATCCCGACGAATACTACGTCTTCAAGCCGACGCTCGCGGCCGGCTTCCGGCCCATTCTGCAGAAGATGGCGGGCACCAAGGAATTCAAGCTGATCTATGACGTCGGCGGGGGCAAGATGGTCAAGAACGTGCCGGTGCCGCCCGAGGATCGGATCCGGTTTGCCCTCTCCAACGACGAGATCCTGACGCTGGCGCGCTGGGCCTGCGCGATCGAGGCGCACTACAGCGCGAAACAGGGGCGGCTCACGCCGATGGACATGGAATGGGCCAAGGACGGGCTGACCGGCGAGCTCTTCATCGTGCAGGCGCGTCCCGAGACAGTGCAATCGCAACACCGGCGGGACCAGATCGAGATCTACCGCCTGACGCATCGGGGGCGGGTGCTGGTGACGGGGCGCAGCGTCGGGGAGAAGATCGGGCGCGGACCGGTCCGGGTGATCAAGAGCGTGCAGCACATCGATCAGTTCAAGCCGGGCGAGGTGCTGGTGACCGACAAGACCGATCCCGACTGGGAGCCGATCATGAAGCAGGCGGCCGCCATCGTGACCAACCGGGGCGGCCGGACCTGCCACGCCGCGATCGTCAGCCGGGAGCTGGGACTGCCGGCCGTCGTCGGGGCCGAGCAGGCGACGGAACGGCTGACGGACGGTCAGGCCGTCACCGTCTCGTGCGCCGAAGGCGAGACGGGCGTCGTCTACGAGGGCACGCTGCCGTATGAGGTGGACAGGGTCGATGTAAAACAGATGGTCCGACCCAGGACGAAGGTCATGATGAATCTGGGCAATCCGCAGGAGGCGTTCGGGTTGTCATTCATTCCGAACGACGGGATCGGGCTGGCCAGGCTGGAATTCATCATCAGCACCTGGATCAAGATTCATCCGCTGGCGCTGGTTCAATACGACCGGCTCGAAGCGCCGGCGGTCAAGGCCGAGATCGACCGGCTGACGGCGGGCTATGACGACAAGGCGGGCTTCTTCGTCGACCGGCTCGCGCAGGGCGTCGGGATGATCGCGGCGGCCTTCTATCCGAAGGACGTCATCGTCAGGTTGAGTGATTTCAAGACCAACGAGTATGCCAATCTGATCGGCGGTCGGCTCTACGAGCCGGTCGAGGAGAACCCGATGCTGGGCTTCCGCGGCGCCTCGCGCTACTACCACCCCCGTTACCGTGAGGGCTTCGCGCTCGAGTGCCGGGCGATGAAGCAGGTGCGTGATGTGATGGGGTTGACCAACATCAAGCTGATGATCCCCTTCTGCCGCACCATCGAGGAGGGCCGACTCGTCCAGGCCGAGATGGCCAAGCACGGACTCACGCGCGGGGAGAACGGCCTGGAGCTCTACGTCATGTGCGAAATCCCCAGCAACGTGATTCTGGCCGACGCCTTTGCCGAACTCTTCGATGGATTTTCGATCGGCTCGAACGATCTGACCCAGTTGACGCTGGGCGTCGACCGTGACTCCGAAATCATCGCGTCGCTGTTCGATGAGCGGAACGAGGCGGTCACCTCGACGATCGCCTCGGTGATCAGGACGGCGAGAGCGAAGGGGCGCAAAATCGGCATCTGCGGCCAGGCGCCCAGCGACTATCCCGAGTTCGCCCGGTTCCTGGTGGAGCAGGGGATCGACAGCATCTCACTCAATCCGGACGCCGTCATGAAGACCACCGCGAAAATTGTGGAGACGGAGCAGGTGCTGGGCCGTCGTTAGCGCGCCATGGAGCCCCTGTACGGCCAGCGCGCCGAGTCGGCCCACGACGTTCTGCGCCGACGCTCCCATCCGCTGTCCGCCCTGTTTGCCCCGGGGCGCGTTGCCGTCATCGGCGCGTCGGAGACGCCGGGCAGCGTCGGGCGGACGGTCCTCAAGAATCTGATCGACAATCCGTTCGGCGGCACCGTCTTTCCTGTCAATCCCCATCACGCCAGCGTGCTCGGGGTCAAGGCCTACCCGACGATCGGCGCCGTGCCCGATCCGATCGATCTGGCCGTCATTATCACCCCTGCGGCCACGGTTCCGGGGCTGATCGAGGAATGCGTCGACGCCGGCGTGAAGGGATCGATCGTCATGTCGGCCGGTTTTCGGGAGACCGGTGCGCAGGGCGCCGCGCTGGAAGCGCGGCTCCTCGGCGCCCTGCGGCGGGGCGCGATGCGACTGGTCGGGCCGAACTGTCTGGGCGTGATGAACCCCCTGACCGGCCTGAACGCAACATTCGCCAACGCGATGGCCCGTCCGGGCCATGTGGCGTTCGTCAGCCAGAGCGGCGCGTTGTGCACAGCGATTCTCGACTGGAGCCTCCGTGAGGAATTCGGCTTCAGTGCCTTTGTGTCGATCGGGTCGATGCTGGATGTCGGGTGGGGCGACCTGATTGATTATCTGGGCGGCGATCCGAACACCGAGAGCATCGTCATCTACATGGAATCGATTGGGGACGCCCGGTCGTTTCTCTCGGCGGCCCGGGAAGTGGCGCTGACGAAGCCGATCATCGTGATCAAGGCCGGCCGGACGGACGCGGCGGCCAAGGCGGCCGCTTCGCACACCGGCGCGCTGACCGGGCGCGATGAGGTGGTGGAGGCGGCGCTTCGCCGCTGCGGCGTGCTGCGCGTGCACCATATCGCCCACCTCTTCTACATGGCCGAGGTGCTGGCCAAGCAACCCCGGCCTCCGGGTCCCCGCCTGACCATCTTGACCAACGCGGGTGGGCCCGGCATCCTGGCGACGGATACGCTGATTCCGGGTGAGGGGCTGCTGGCCGACCTGTCGCCGGAGACGCTCGAGGCCCTGAACCGGCTGCTGCCGCCGCAATGGAGCCACCACAATCCGATCGATATCCTGGGGGACGCGACGCCCGAACGGTACGCGCGCGCGGTGGAGATTGCGGCGAAGGATCCCAACAGCGACGGGCTGCTGGTCATCCTGACCCCGCAGGCGATGACCGATCCGACGCGGACGGCCGAGGCGCTCGCGCCCCACGCCCGCCATGCCAGATTGACCGGCAAGCCGATCCTCGCCAGCTGGATGGGCGGCGGCGGTGTCGCCGACGGGGAGCGGATTCTCAACCGCGCCGACATTCCGACCTTCGCCTATCCCGACACGGCGGTGCGCGTCTTCAATTACATGTGGCAGTACGCCAAGAACCTCAGCGACCTGTACGAAACGCCCGCGCTGTCCGACGGGGCCGAGACGGATTCAATCGATCCGGCGGAGGCCGGCGGCATCATCGAGCGCGCGCGGGCCGCCGGCCGGACGCTGCTGACGGAGGCGGAGTCCAAAGCGCTGCTCGCGGCCTACGCCATTCCGGTGGTCGAGACCCATGTGGCCGACGGCGAATCGGCGGCGGTGACATGGGCAGACCGGGTCGGCTATCCGGTCGCGCTCAAGCTGCACTCGAACACACTCACCCACAAGAGCGACGTGGGAGGGGTCCGGCTCGGGCTGCGCGACGACGCCGAGGTCCGGCGCGCCTACCGGGCCATCGAGGCGTCGGTAACGGCGAAGGCGGGCGCTGGCCGGTTTCAAGGCGTGACGGTGCAGCCGATGGCGGCGCTCGACGGCGGGTACGAAGTGATCATCGGCAGCAGTCTCGATCCCGAATTCGGCCCCGTCCTGATGTTCGGCGCCGGCGGGCAACTGGCGGAGGTGTTCTCGGACCGGTCGCTCGATCTGCCCCCGCTGACGACGACCCTGGCGCACCGGATGATCGAACGGACCCGGATCGCGACGGCATTGAAAGGCGTGCGCGGCCGCCGGCCGGTCGATCTGGCGTCGCTCGAGCGGCTGATGGTCCGGTTCAGCCGGCTGGTGATGGAGCAGCGGGGGATTCGCGAGATCGAGATCAACCCCCTGCTCATCTCCGCCGATCGCCTCATCGCCCTTGACGCGCGGGCCATCCTGCACGCGCCCGATTCTGAGGAGGCGGCCCTGCCCAGACCGGCGATCCGGCCCTATCCGAGGCAGTATCTCTCACCGTGGACGCTCCGGGACGGGACCGGCGTGACCATCCGGCCGATCCGGCCCGAAGACGAGCCGTTGATGGTCACCTTTTACGAAACGGTCTCCGGCCAGAGCGTTTATTCGCCCTATTTCGCGACCTTGCAGCTGACGCCTTCATCGGCGCATGAACGGCTCACGCGCATCTGCTTCATCGACTACGACCGCGAAATGGCGCTCGTGGCCGAACGGCGCGAGCCGGCCTCCGACCGGCGCACCATGCTCGCCATCGCCCGTTTGAGCCGGGTGCATGGCTCGAACGAGGCCGAATTTTCGCTCCTGGTCGATCAGCGCTGCCAACGCCTCGGGCTTGGCACGGAACTGCTCCGACGGTTGGTGCAGGTGGGGCGCGATGAACGGCTCGACCGGATCACCGCCGAGATCGACGTGCAGAATCAGGGGATGCAGCGCATCTGCCGGAGCCTGGGCTTTCAATTCCAGGCCGTGCCGAAGCGGGGAGTCGTCAGGGCTGAACTGCCTGTGCAAGGGGCGGTGGAGAACGCCGTCCATACGCCAGGGGGCGCATGAAAGCGGTTGCCGTCATGCTCCGGAAGCCCGTCCCCCCGGTTCCATTCCAAAGTCCGCCGCATTCTGATATGATGCGGGGCTTCCGACGCTGCGCCACGGGGCCGGCGCGGCGAGGGGAGCCATCGATGACGCGATCGTGCCTGATATCCAGAGCCTCGGCCTGGCTGGCCGTGCTCCTGCTGGGCCTGGCGGGTTTCCTGGAGGCGATGGCCGTCGACCTGCAGGCTGCGGAACCCCCGGCGGTGGCCGGCACGATTTATCCCCTCTATGATATGATCCGGGTCGTCGGGGGCGCACATGTGGCGGCGAAAGTGATCCTGCCTCCGGGCGCGTCTCCTCATCTTTTCGAATTTTCCCCCCGGCAGCTCGAAGGGCTGCGTCACGTCAAGGCGATCTTCGCGATCGGGCACGGGCTCGATGACTGGGCGACACAGGTCGCCACTGTCGCGCCGGGCGTCAGGATCATCATCGTGGATCGGGGCATCCCCCTCCGCACATTCGAGGATGGGACGACCGATCCGCATTACTGGCTTCACCTCGGCAATGCGCGGCGGATCGCCGAGACCATTGCGACCGGATTGAGCGACATCGATCCTGCGAATGCGGCGGCCTATCGGGCGGCCGCGGAGGCCTACCAACGGCAACTGTCCGATGAGGAGCGCCGGTTGATGGCTGTGTTGGCGCCGGCGCGGGGGATGCCCATCCTGACCTTCCACGACGCGTGGTACTACTTCGCGGATGAATTCGGCTTGACGATTGCCGGGACGTTTGAGCCCGCGGCAGGTCAAGAGCCCACGCCCCGATATCTGGCCTCTCTGCAGCGCACTATTGCCAGGGAGCGGATCCGCATCCTGTTCATCGAACCGCAGATGTCCAGCGGGGTCGTGCGCAGTTTTGCGGAGGACAATCATCTGGGCATCGCGGTGCTCGATCCCCTCGAAGGAGGGGAAGGACGATCCACCTATCTGGATCTGATGGCCTACAACGCGAACGTGATTCGGCGCGCCCTTCAACCATCCCACTGACCCGTGGAAGACGCGGTGAGAGCGGAGGGGGTGTGGGTGGCGTTCGAGCCCGGCAATTGGGTCCTCGAGGACGTCTCGTTTTCCGTCCCCCAGGGGAGCATTGCCGCCGTGATCGGGCCGAACGGCTCCGGGAAAACGACGCTGCTCAAGGTGCTGCTGGGCTTCGTCGCCCCCCAGCGCGGGCGCGTCCGGGTGCTGGGGGGGACGCCCCGGCAGGCGAGGCGGGACGTGGCTTATGTGCCCCAACGGTTCACGTTTGACAAAAGCTTCCCGATCACGGTCATGGAGTTCCTCCGGTTCTCCCACCCCGAATGTCCGAAGGAGAAGATCGTGCGGTACGTGAGCCACCTCGGCATGGGCGCAATGCTGGACAGCAAATTGGGCTCGCTTTCCGGCGGCCAGCTTCAGCGAGTGCTCATCGAACGCGCCATGCTCGGAGACCCCAAGGTCCTCTTCCTGGACGAGCCGGCCTCCGGCATCGACATCGGCGGGGAGCAGACGTTTTACGAGCTGGTCATGCACCTGCACAAGGAACATGGGAGCACGGTGATCATGGTCTCCCATGAGCTGGACGTGGTGGCCAATTATTCGAACCTGGTGCTGTGCCTGAATCGGACATTGGTCTGCCAGGGGCGGCCGGAGCAGGCGCTGAGTCCGGAAACGCTGCGGGAACTCTACGGCAAGGACGCCGCGCTGTACCATCACAGGGATCGATGACGATGGAGCTCTTGGAGATGGCGCGCCTCCCGTTCATGCAGCGGGCGCTGGCGGCCGGCGTCGCGATCGGACTGATCCTGCCGTTCCTCGGGGTCTTTGTGACGCTGCGCCGGATGTCCTTCTTCGGCGACGGCATCGCCCACGCGACCATGGCCGGCGTGGCCATCGGCCTCATCGCCGGCGTCAGCCCGTTCATCACGGCCCTGGCCGTCGGCGTCTTGTTCGGGGCCGGCGTCTATCTGCTGGAACGCAGAACGTCCATCTCCACCGATGCGCTCATCGGGGTCCTGTTCACGGGCGGCCTGGCGCTGGGCATCGTGCTGATCAGCCAGCGACGCGGCTATCAGCCCGAGCTGATGAGCTTTCTGTTCGGCAGCATTCTGTCGATCAGCGCGCTGGACCTCGGCATCATCCTTGGCTTCTCCGCCGTGATCGTTACGGTCCTGGTCCTGCTGCTGCGGCAGCTCACCCTGCTGGCGCTGGACAAGGAAAGCGCCCGGTTGTACGGGGTGCGCGCCGAACCGCTGGACTTCTTTTTTTACGAACTGCTCTGCGTCACCATCGTGCTGGGGGTGAAACTGCTCGGGATCATCCTGGTCAGCGCGCTGCTGATCATTCCTCCGACGATCGCCAAACTGCTCTCCCCCTCGTTCAAGGCCCTGATCGGCGTCAGCGTGCTGGCGGGCGAGCTCTTCATCATTCTGGGTCTGCTCCTCTCCTACCTGCTCGACCTCCCCGCCGGGCCCTCGATTATTCTGGTGGGAGTGGCCGTGTTTCTCCTGGTTGCGGCCAGACACATGGCGTTTCGCGGCCTCTAACCGGCGCGGGCTCTCGCCCCATCCACTCGCGCCCTGCACCCCATGTTCGGGGCGGCGGCCCGATCCTTGACGCCGATTTCTGCTTCTATTTATAATGGTTGATATTTCTCGACGGGCGGATCGATGGACTGCATCGGGCGCCTCATCCCCGGGCTTGCGTATGCGAGGCGACCGCCTGTGGAACGCGAATATGGCTGACGATCAATCCGGATTAAGAGACTACTCCGTCAATTTTCTCGACGGCGCGCCGGACCCCATCATCATTTCGGACGACCGGGGGCGGATCATCTTCGCCAATCTTCAGGCCGCGAAAGTGTTCGGCTACAGTCGGGGTGAGCTGGTCGGCGCCTCCATCGAACTGCTGCTGCCCGAACACTTCCGGCGCGCGCATGTCGATCATCGGGCGGACTTTCTGTCGGATCCCAGCGCTCGCCCCATGGGTGCAGGCCTCGACCTGTTGGCCCGCCGGAAGGACGGCGGCGAATTCCCTGTCGACATCAGCCTCAGCCCCATCGCGACGGAGGATGGCCTGCTTGTGATGAGCGTGATTCGGGACGTCACCGACCGCAAGAAGCGGGAGGACGAGATCCGGAGGCTCAACCGCGAGCTGGAGGTGGGAATCACCGAGCGGACGGCCGAATTGGCGTCCGAGCGGCGGTTGTTCCGCGACTATCTGGATGTCGCCGGCGTGATGATCGTGGCCCTTCGTCCCGATGGCACGGTGGCGTTGATCAACAAACGGGGTTGCGAAGTCCTGGGTTATCGGGAAGAGGAGATTGTGGGGAAAAACTGGTTCGAGGCCGTTCTGCCCGATCGGATCAGGAATGAGGTCAAGGCAGTATTTGAACAATTGGTATCCGGCTATGAGGAGTTTGTCGAATATTATCGAAACCAGATCATGACGAAGCAGGGGATCGAGCGGACAATTGTCTGGCACAATTCCTTGGTCAGGGACGAGCAGGGGCGGGTACGTGCCACGATCAGTTCTGGTGAGGACATTACCGAAAAGCTGCTGATGGAGGAGCAAATGCGCCAGGCCGACAAGCTGGCCGTGGTGGGGCAATTGACGGCCGGCCTGGCCCATGAGATTGGCACCCCGCTCAACGTCATCAGCGGACGCGCGGAATACATGCTCCGCAAGATGAGCCCCGATGACGCCCTGCGCACCAATCTGGATAGCATCCTCGGCCAGATCGACCGGATCACAAGACTCGTGAATCAGCTGCTCAATTTCACCAGAACCCGGTCGTTGGAACTGCGGTCCGTCTCTCTCGCACCGCTCATCCGGGAGGTGCTGTCGCTCGTGGAGCACAAGTGCCGGGACGGCCGGATCAGCGTGGAGGTTGACTGCGCCGACAATCTGCCCGGCATCGTCGCCGATCCCGACCAGCTCCAGCAGGTGCTGTTGAATCTGCTCGTCAACGCCATCCAGGCGATGCCCGGGGGGGGGCGGCTGACGATCCGGGCCGGCCGGACGGTGTCGAGGCGGGACCGGGAGGACCGGCTCGGCGATCACTATCTGAAAATCGAGGTGACCGACACCGGCGTCGGGATACCAGAAGAAAATCTTTCTCGCGTGTTCGATCCCTTCTTCACGACCAAGGATGTCGGCAAGGGGACCGGCCTCGGCCTGGCCGTCAGCAACAGCATCGCGCACAAGCACGGCGGGTTCATGCTGGTGAAAAGCAGGGCGGGGGAAGGCGCCACCTTCAGCACCTTCCTCCCGATGTCACCGCGTCGGCCGAATCCGCTCGACGAGGCTGTGACTGGGGGGGCTCCCGTGCATGGGTAAGAATGGGGAACAGATCCCGGGCCGGCTGTTGGTGGTGGATGACGACCCGCAGATGTGCCGGCTGGTCGGCGATGTGCTGACCGAAGAAGGACACACGGTCCTCACGGCTACGAACGGCGCAGAGGCGTTGTCGCGTCTTGTTGGATCGGACGGGGAGCCCTTCGATCTGATGATTACCGATCTTCACCTGCCGGCGATGAAGGGGCTCGACTTGATGTTCCAAGCCAGGCAGCGGCAGCCTGACCTTTCCGTGATCATCATCACGGCGTTCGGTTCAATCGAATCGGCGATCGACGCGATGAAACAGGGCGCGTACGATTATTTACCCAAGCCGTTCAAGATCGAGGAGCTGATTTTGACCGTGAGCAAGGCGCTTAGGGAAAGCGCATTGCGGCGGGAAGTCGCCCGGCTGAGAGAAGAACTGAGCCGGGACTACCGGTTCGGCAACCTCATCGGCAAAAGCAAGGCGATCCGGTCGATGTTCGATCTGATCCGAAGCGTCGCCTCAGCGACCAGCAATGTGCTGATTACCGGAGAGAGCGGTACCGGCAAGGAGCTGGTCGCCAAAGCCATTCATTACAACGGCGTGCGGAGAGAGCGCCCCTTCGTGCCGGTCAATTGCGCGGCCATTCCCGACACGCTGATGGAGAGCGAGCTGTTCGGCCACGTCAAAGGAGCCTTCACCGATGCCAGAAGCGACAAGGCGGGCCTCTTTGAAGAGGCCGAAGGGGGAACCCTCTTTCTGGATGAAGTGACCGAACTGCCCTTGCCGCTCCAGGCCAAGTTGCTTCGAGTGCTTCAGGAAAAGGAGATTCGCCGTGTGGGCTCGACCAGGCAGACCCCGGTTGACGTGAGGGTGATCGCCGCCTCCAATGTTGACGTGGCCGGTCGGGTGGAGAGCCGGGAATTCCGGCAGGATCTGTTCTATCGTCTCAACGTGATTCACATCCATGTGCCTCCGCTTCGGGAACGACGCGACGACATCCTGCTGCTGGCGGAGCGATTTCTGGCCGCCCGTCAGCAGGGCAATGGCGCCACAAAGATCCGGGGCTTCAGCGAACAGGTGTTGGCACTGTTTCTCGATTACGGCTGGCCCGGCAACGTGCGGGAGCTGGAGAATGTCGTGGAACGGGCTGTCGTGGTGGCGAAGGGGGAGCTGATCTCAATGGAGGATCTTCCCTCCGAGATGACCGGCAGCCGGGTCGATTACGCTGCCGTCGAGCATGCAGCCCGCCGACACCTGTCCCTGGCCGAGCTGGAACGGGATTACATTGCCCGGATGATCGAACAGACCGGAGGGAACAAAAACCGCGCGGCTCAGATTTTGGGAATAGATCGGAAAACGCTCTACCGTAAACTTGGCCTCAGATTCGGCCACTCGCAGGCCGATCCCCCCGGTTAGTCCCCCGCGTCAGCCTTCCTCCTGCCTCCCTCCCCTCTGGTGGCCGACTGCTTGTCGCTGGTTTCCCGCGCCGGGATTCCTTTCTCTCGCTCGTTCGCGCGGTATCTTGTCCTGTTCGCGTCGGGCTCTTTGGTCAATTTTCCCCACCGCTCCTTGGCCTGTAGGGCAAAACTCCTCAGTTTGTCATGAGAGCCCATTCGATCCGATCGAGCTAGATTTTCATACCAGATTGATTTTTAACGGTATTTCTCATGGATTGAGAGCGGCGGCCACTTTTGCATGGTTTTTGCAATGATAACAGGTGAACGGCCACTGTGCCGGCCATCACTGTCGAAGGAGGGATGCCATGGCTGAGCTGTTTTCGGATCAACGGATCAACGAGGCGCTGCATTTGCTCAATGAGGTGGCGAAGGACAAGCGCGCGGAGCTAGCGCAGATGATTGCCGTCAAATACGGCAATCTCAAATCGATGCTCGAGGGCATTCGGGAGGAGATCGAGCGGGAATCGGCCGATGCCTACCGCCGGGGCAAGGACCAGGTGAGCCATGCGGTGAAAGAAGTTGATCAGAGCGTGCACGCCCATCCCTGGCCCTATATCGCCGGCGCCGCCCTGACGGCGCTCATTCTGGGCTATCTGTTTGGCAACTCCCGCCGGTAGGCGGGGACAGAACGTGCGAGTGCCGGAGGGAGCGTCGTGAAGGAGCTATGCGAGGTGCTGGAGGGGGTTGTCAGGTCGTATTGGGACCAGTACGTGTCGCGGGTCAAGCTGCAAGGAGCGATCTATTATGCGGAAGCGGTGCTGGGCGTCCGATCGTTGTTCATCTTTTTCTGTCTGGCCGCGGCCTGCATCGTGGTCTTCGCTTCCGGATTGCTCCTGATCCCTCTGGCGCTCTGTTTCTACATGCCCTGGCCGCCCGACGTCAAGGCGGTCGTCGCCATGTTGTTCGGGTTGGGGTATGCGTTGGGCGCACTGGCGCTCCTGGCCGCGATCTGCTCGGAGAAACGGTGGCTGAAGGCGAGCGGTGCGAAGGCGCTCATGACCCGGGTAGTGAAAGGAACGTGACGGATGGTCCAACTGCGGATCCATGGTCGTGGAGGCCAGGGGGTGGTGACCGCGGCGGAATTGGTCGCCATCGCCGCCTTTCTTGATGGGAAATACGCGCAGGCTTTTCCCAGCTTCGGATCGGAGCGGATGGGGGCGCCGGTCATGGCTTTCTGCCGGATGTCCGACCGGGCCATCCGGTTACGCGAGCCGGTCATGAACCCGGATGCGCTGATCATTCAGGATCCGACACTACTGCACCAGGTCGACCTGTTCGCCGGCCTGTCCCCTTCGGGCTATCTGCTCTTGAACACGTCGCAGGAGCTGTCCGAGCTGGGCCTCGACGATCTGGTGGCGCGCCTTCCCGCCGATCATGTCCGAACCGTGCCGGCCACGGACATCGCGCTCGCGCAGACGGGCCGGCCGATTCCAAACGCCGCGCTCATCGGCGGACTGGCCGCGCAGACGGGATGGGTGACGCTCGAGGCGGTGCGGAAGGCGATCGGCCGGAAATTTCCCGGCAGGATCGGCGAAGCCAACGCGGCCGCAGCCGCGGCCGTCTATGAGGCCATCCGGTCGTTGCAGCCGTCGGAAGCCGGGACGGGGAGCCCGCTTGCAAACGCAAATTGAAGGATCCCAGGCGGTGGCCGCCGCCGTGGCGCTCTGCCGTCCGGAGGTGATCTCCTGTTATCCCATCACGCCGCAGACGCACATTGTCGAGCGATTGTCGGAGATGGTGCGCAAGGGCGAGATCGGCTCCGCCTCCGGCGGATGCCGGTACATCAACGCCGAATCGGAGTTCGGCGCCTTGAGCATCCTGATCGGCGCCTCCGCGGCGGGCGCCCGCGCCTATACCGCCACCGCCAGCCAGGGGCTGCTCTTCATGACCGAGGCGGTCTACAATGCGTCGGGCTTGGGGTTGCCGATCGTCATGACGATCGGCAACCGGGCGATCGGCGCGCCAATCAACATCTGGAACGACCATTCCGACAGCATGGCGCTGCGCGACGCCGGCTGGATCCAGCTCCACGCCGAGTCGAACCAGGAGGCGGTCGATCTGCACATCCAGGCATTTCGCTTGGCGGAAGCGCTCGGCTGTCCCGTCATGGTCTGCATGGACGGCTTCGTCCTGACGCACGCGTATGAGCCCGTCGATCTGCCGACCCAGGCGCAGGTGGACGCGTATCTGCCCCCCTACGAGCCGATCCAACTGCTCGATCCCGACGATCCGATGACCATCGGCGCGATGGTCGGGCCCGAGGCCTTCGCCGAGGTGCGCTATCTGGCCCATCATACGCAGCTTCGGGCGCTGGAGGAAATCGCCACGCTCAAGGCCGAATTTCTCCGCCAATTCGGCCGGGAGTCCGGCGGCCTGACCGAGTGCTACCGGACCGGCGATGCCGAGACGATTCTGGTGGCGCTGGGCTCGGTCAACGGCACGATTCGCGACGTGGTGGATGAAATGCGCGACGCGGGGGTCCCCGTCGGAAGCCTCAAAATCGGCGCCTACCGGCCGTTTCCCGTCGGCGCGGTGCGGGAGGCGCTGCATCCGTGCAAACGGGCGATCGTGGTGGAAAAAGATCTGGCGCCGGGCAAGGGGGGCATCGTCTCGAGCGATGTCAAAATGGCGCTGCGCGGCCTGCCGGTGATCGTGCAGACGGTCATCGCAGGCCTGGGCGGGCGATCAATCACCAAGGCGTCGCTGATCCGGATGATCAACGAGGCGCGGGCCGGCAAACTGGACGAACCCCACTTCCTCGATCTTGACTGGGACGTGATCCGGACGGAGCTCGCCCGACGACGACAGCGGCGGCGGGCCGGCCCGACGGCGGAGCACGTCCTGCGCCAGGTGAACGCCGTGGCCTCAAAAGTGGTGTAGGACGGCCCCATGGCGGATCAGCGGATAAAATTTTATCAAACCGGCACCTTCACGGTCGGCAACCGGCTGCTGGATCCGGAGCGGCGCACGGTCCAGGCGCGGATGGAGCGGACCAATTCGCTCGACTCCGGCCACCGCGCCTGCCAGGGCTGCGGCGAGGCGCTCGGCGCGCGGTATGCGATCGATGCGGCGATGCGCGCCTCCAACAACCGGCTGGTCGCCGTCAATGCGACCGGCTGCCTGGAGGTCTTCTCCACCCCCTATCCCGAGAGCTCCTGGAAGATCCCCTGGCTGCATTCACTCTTCGGCAATGCCCCGGCCGTCGCCGCCGGCGTGGCGGCTGCGCTGGAAGCCAAAGGACGGTCTGACGTGCGGGTCGTCGCGCAGGGGGGCGACGGCGGGACGGTCGACATCGGCTTCGGCTGCCTCTCCGGCCTGTTCGAGCGGAATGACGACGTCCTCTATCTCTGCTACGACAACGGCGCCTACATGAACACCGGCGTGCAACGGTCCGGCTCCACGCCCCCCGCGGCCCGGACGATGACGACGCCGGCCGTGGGGCCCTCGCCAGGCAATTCATTCGGCACGGGGAAAAATCTCCCGCGCATCGCGATGGCGCACGCCATTCCCTACGTCGCCACCGCCTCGGTTGCCGACCTGCACGATCTCGAGGCGAAGGTGACCAAGGCGACCATGCTCAGGGGCGCGCGCTACATCCATATTTTTGTTCCCTGTCCGCTGGGCTGGGCGCATGATCCGGCGTTGACGATCACGATCGCCCGTCTCGCCATCGAAACGGGTCTGTTTCCCCTGTTCGAGGCGGAGCGCGGGCGCGTGGTCGCCCGCACGACAATCCGGCGCAAAGTGCCGGTGGAGCAGTATCTGGAACCGCAGGGCCGTTTCAAGCACCTCTTCGGTGATCCGCCCGACCATAAGACGATAGGCGCGATTCAGGCGATCGCCGATGAGAACATCGAGACCTACAACCTGCTGCCGCCGGAGGATGGTGTTGGACACGAAGCCCTTCGCAATCACGCTTGACCCCGATAGCAGCCGGGCGAACCACACGGGCGCCTGGCGGACGATGCGGCCGGTCTACGTCGACCGGCTGCCGCCCTGCAACCACGCTTGCCCGGCCGGCGAGAACATTCAGGCCTGGCTCTACCACGCCGAGGAGAGGCGGTACGAGGAGGCCTGGCGGGTCTTGATGGACGATAATCCGCTGCCGGCCGTGCACGGCCGCGTCTGCTATCATCCATGCGAGACCGCCTGCAACCGGGCGCAACTGGATGAGGCTGTCGGTATCCACTCCGTGGAGCGTTTTCTGGGTGACGAGGCGATTGCTCGGGGGTGGCGCATTGAGCCGGGACCGCCGACGGGCAAGAAGGTGCTGATCGTCGGCGCAGGCCCGAGCGGCCTGTCGTGCGCCTACCATCTGGCCCGCGTTGGTCACGCCGTGGAGATCCGGGACGCCGGCCCTCGGGCGGGCGGCATGATGCGGTTCGGCATTCCAAAGTACCGCCTGCCGCGCGAGATCCTTGACGCCGAGATTGCCCGGATTGTAGCGATGGGCGTGACGATCCATCTCAATTGTCACGTGGCCGACCTGGAAGCCGAGATGCGGCAGGGGCGGTTCGACGCGGCCTTTCTCGCCATCGGGGCGCATCTGGCCAAGCGGACCGAGATCCCGGGGCGTGATGCGGGAAAAATTCTCGACGCGGCCAGTTTTCTCCGGAGCATGGAGGGGGCGACGCTTCCGAGGGTGGGGAGGCGGGTGGTCGTCTACGGCGGGGGGAACACGGCGATCGATGTTGCGCGCACCGCCAAACGGCTGGGCGCGGAAGAGGCCGTCATCGTCTATCGTCGCGACCGCGCCCACATGCCGGCCCACGCTTATGAAATCGACGAGGCGATCGAGGAAGGCGTGGTCTTCCGGTGGCTGCACACGATCAAGGGGGTGGAGGCGGAGACGGTCACGGTCGAGGTGATGGAATTGGATGCGACGGGCCGGCCCCGGCCAACCGGCCGGTACGAGGAGCTGGATGCGGACACGCTGATCCTAGCGATCGGACAGAATGCCGACACCGCCTTTCTTCGCCACGTTCCGGGGTTGGTCATCGGGGAGGATGGAATCGTTCAAGTGGACGGGACCATGATGACCGGACGACCCGGCCTCTTCGCCGGCGGCGACATGGTCCCGTCGGAGCGGACCGTCACGACGGCCACCGGCCACGGGAAGAAGGCGGCTCGTCACATCGACGCCTATCTGCGCGGGAGCCGCTACGTCAAGCCGGAGTCCCATCCGATCGCGACTTATGACACGATCCACACCTGGTATTACACCGACGCCGAACGGTCCACGCAGCCCCTGCTGGAGGCCGTCCGTCGACGATCAACCTTCGACGAGGTGGCGGGCGGCCTCGATCCCGATACCGCGCTCCTGGAAGCCCGCCGTTGTCTGTCGTGCGGCAACTGCTTCGAGTGTGACAACTGCTACGGCGTCTGCCCTGACAACGCCGTGATCAAGCTGGGGCCGGGCAAGCGGTTTCGATTCGATTACGACTATTGCAAAGGCTGCGGGATCTGCGTGCAGGAATGCCCCTGTGGCGCAATCGAGATGGTGAAGGAGACGCACTGATGGCGCGGACGCGCCGGGACGGGGGCCGACCTGACGACGCGCAAGCAGTCGCAGCCTGAGGAGACGCCGGGGGAGACGGATGCAGGATGAATTCACGCAGGAACCGCGCATCGCCTACTTTTCCATGGAGATTGCGCTCCGCAACGACATTCCCACCTACAGCGGAGGCCTCGGGGTGCTGGCCGGCGATACGGTCCGGTCGGCCGCCGATCTGATGCTGCCCCTGGTCGCGGTCAGCCTCGTGAGCCGGTCCGGCTATTTTCGCCAAGAAATTGACAGCCAGGGACGTCAGATCGAGCAACCCGACATGTGGGACCCGGCCAAGCTGGCGACTCCCCTGGGAGCGAAAATCGCCGTGCGGATGTCGGGGCGGGATGTCTGGATCCGGGGCTGGCTCTATGTGCTCACCGGGCAGACGAATGGACGGGTGCCGGTCATCCTGCTGGACACGGATCTCGAGGAGAACCAGCACGATGACCGGGAGCTGACCCATTACCTCTACGGCGGGGACGAGACCTACCGCCTCAAGCAGGAGATCGTGCTGGGAATCGGCGGCGTGCGTCTGTTGCGCGCGCTGGGCTTTCATATCCGCCACTATCACATGAATGAAGGCCATTCCGCGTTGTTGGGGCTGGAATTGCTCCGGCGGCACGCCTATCCGCCGGAAGAAGTGCGGCCCGGGGAAGCCCGCTTCAACATTCCGCGCGTCCGGGAGCTCTGCAACTTCACCACCCACACGCCGGTGGAGGCGGGACATGATCGATTTTCGTATGACCTGGTCGACAGGGTGTTGGAGGAATTTATTGATCCTGCGACCCTGAAGTCCATGGCGGGGGAGGACGCGCTCAACATGACCCGCCTCGCGCTGAACGTGAGCGAGCACATCAACGGCGTCGCCAAACGCCACGCCGAGCTGTCCAGAAAGATGTATCCGGGCTATCGTGTGGAAGCGGTGACCAACGGCGTCCATTCCTTTACCTGGACCCATCCGGCCATCGCGGCGCTCTTTGACCGCTATATTCCCGGCTGGTGTCATGAGCCTGGCATGTTGGTGCGCGTCAATCAGATTCCGGATGAGGCGATATGGGAAGCCCACTGCCAGGCGAAAGCGCACCTGATCGAAACCGTCAGGACGCACAGCGGCGTGGTGCTCGATCCGAACCGCCCGATCCTGGGATTCGCCCGCCGCATGACCGCCTACAAGCGGCCTGACCTGCTCTTCGCTGACCTGGACCGGCTCAAGACGATTGCGCGGCAGTTCCCGATTCAGATTGTGCTGGCCGGCAAGGCTCATCCTCGAGACGGGGAGGGGAAGCGCTTGATCGAACTGCTGCATGATCATATCAAGACGCTGTCCGGCGTCATTCCGATGGCCTACCTTCCGAATTATAATCTGGAGCTGGCGCTTGCGATGGTCTCAGGGTCGGACATCTGGCTGAACACGCCGCTCCGTCCATTGGAGGCCTCGGGGACCAGCGGAATGAAGGCGGCCATCAACGGCGTGCCGAGCCTGAGCGTGTTGGACGGCTGGTGGCTGGAGGGGTGCATTGAAGGCCTCACCGGTTGGGCCATCGGCGATGGCGAGCAGTCGGCCAACGACGGAGATGCGGCGTCGTTGTATGCCAAACTGGAACAGACGGTCCTCCCGCTCTATGATCGGGACCGGGCCGGCTGGCTTCGCGTCATGAAGGGGGCGATCGGCACAAACGGGTCGTTTTTCACCAGCCATCGGATGATGCGCCGGTACGGCACTGGACCGTACATTCGATAACGTTTGCGATCGATTTGGCGAGAGAACGGTTGGGGAGAACACCGAAAGGGCTGACCGAAGAGGCGCCTCGGGAGTTCCGACGCGGCGACTGTTTGGGTCGGAAGACCGCGCCGGGCGGCGCCGGCTGATGCCAATAATTGAGCGATCGTGGGGGGGCGAAATCAGCCCCCTTTTCTTATGTGATGGGATGCTTGCAGGATGACGACCGGTATCCAGAATACGAGACACAGGCGGCAACGATGACCAAACAGACCGACGACTACAGCAAACAGCCGATCGATGACACGATCCGCGAGTTGCAAACCGATCGCGCGCGCGGGTTGGCCCGCGCCGAGGCGGCCGCGCGACTCGACCGTGTCGGATACAACGAGATCACGGAAAAGGAGGAGTCGCTCTGGCACCGTCTCTTCCGCCGCTTCTGGGGGCCGATCCCCTGGATGATCGAGGCGGCGGCCATCCTCTCCGCTGTCGTCCAAAAGTGGGAGGATTTCATCATCATCGCCATCATGCTGCTGGTCAACGCTGGTCTGGATTTCTTCCAGGAGCACCGGGCGCTGAACGCGCTCAAGGCCCTGAAACAGCGCATGACCGCCGAAATCATCGTGCTGCGCGACGGGGAATTCAAAACGCTCCCGGCGCGGGAGCTGGTGCCGGGCGACGTCGTCAAGCTCAGAATCGGCAATATTGTGCCGGCCGACGTCCAACTGCTGCAGGGCGACTACCTCCTCATCGACCAGTCGGCGCTGACCGGCGAGTCGCTGCCGGTGAGCAAGAAGATCAATGACGCCGCCTATGCCAGTACCATCGTCAAGCAGGGCGAGATGCTGGCCGTGGTGGTGAATACCGGCGCACGGACCAACTTCCATACCGTGGTCGCCCTGGTGGCCAAGGCCTCGCTCGAAGAGCGCAGCCACTTCCAGAAGATGGTGATCCGGATCGGCGATTTTCTGATCGCCATGACCGTCGCCCTGGTGGTGCTGATCGTCATGGTGGCGCTCTTTCGCCATGAGCATTTTCTCGAAATCGCCCGCTTCGCCCTGGTACTGACGGTCGCCTCCATCCCGGTGGCGCTGCCGGCGGTGCTGTCGGTCACGATGGCGGTGGGGGCAATGAACCTGGCGCGGCGCAAGGCGATTGTCAGCAAGCTGACGGCGATCGAGGAGCTGGCCGGCGTGGATGTCTTCTGTTCCGACAAGACCGGCACACTGACCAAGAACGAAATGCAGGTGGCCGAGCCGGTGGTGCGGGAGGGCGTGCAGGAACGCGAACTGTTTCTCGTGGCGGCGCTGGCGTCCAAGCTCGAAAACCGCGATCCCATCGAGCTGCCCATCTTTCAATATATCGACGAGCACTTCCCGGACCTGGACTGGAAGTCCTACGGGCAGATGACGTTCACCCCATTTGATCCCATCCGCAAGCGCACCGAGGCGCAGATTGAAAAAGGGGAAGGGCGATTCGTCGCCATGAAGGGGGCGGCGCAGGTGCTGATGGAAATGGCCCAACTCCCCGACAATGACGCACAGCAGATCAACCAGACTGTGGACCAGTTGGCGGCCAAGGGCTACCGCACGCTTGCGGTGGGCCGCCGGCGGGGCGACGCTCCGTTGGAGCTGCTGGGCCTGATTCCGCTCTATGATCCGCCCCGAGACGATTCCAAGGAAGTCATCGCGGACATGCAGCGCCATGGCCTCGAGGTCAAGATGGTGACCGGCGACAACCTCGCCATCGCCAGGGAAATCGGCGGCTTGCTGGGGCTCAAGCCGCGCACCATGCGGTCCGACCAGCTCTCCGGCACCGCCGGCAACGAGTTGTTGGCCCTGGCTGCGGTGCTCTCCGCGGCCATCTACCAGCGGCTCAAGCCGGAGGTGTCCCACAGGGAGGCGCAGCGCTTCGCCGACGAGGTGATGAAGGGCGTGGGAAGCATGTACGACACCCGCCTGCTGGAGCGGGAATTCCTGCACACCCACGAGTCGGCCATCGTCGAGATGATCGAGTCGGTGGATATCTTCGCCGAGGTGGTGCCGGAGGACAAATACCGGATCGTGGCGACCCTGCAGAAGGCCGGGCACATCGTCGGCATGACCGGCGACGGCGTCAACGACGCCCCCGCCTTGAAGAAGGCCGACTGCGGCATCGCCGTCTCCAACGCCACTGACGCGGCGCGGGCGGCGGCGGCCATTATTCTGACCGCTCCGGGGCTGGGGGTAATCAACGAGGCGGTCAAGCAGGCGCGCATCACGTTCGAGCGGATGAAGAGCTATTCCATCTTCCGCATCGCCGAGACCATCCGCATCATCCTGTTCTTGACGCTCAGCATCGTGGTGTTCAACTTCTATCCCATCACGGCGCTGATGATCATCCTGCTGGCCCTGCTCAATGACATTCCCATTCTGGCGATCGCCTATGACCACACGCGGGTGGACATGAAGCCGGTTCGTTGGAACATGCCGGAGATGCTGACGGTCTCCAGCGTCCTGGGCGTCGCCGGCGTGATCGCCTCGTTTCTGCTGTTCTTTCTGCTCAAGGAGCAGGGCTTCTCCGATGACATGATCCGCAGCATGCTGTTTCTCAAGCTGATCGTGGCGGGGCACAGCACGCTCTACATCACGCGCGCTCACGAGTGGTTCTGGCGGCGTCCCTGGCCATCGCCGCTGCTGTTCGGGGCCACGTTCGGCACCGAGATCATCGGCACCCTGATTGCCGTCTACGGTTTTCTGATCACGCCGATCGGCTGGACGTATGCGCTCTGGATGTGGGCCTACGCGCTGGCGTGGTTCGTCTTCAATGATGCGGTCAAAATCGGGGCTTACCGCGTATTGATGCGACGGCAGGCGGAGGGGTGATCGTGCCGTCCTTTCACACCGACACGGTGCACAGCCTGAACGGAACAACGGCCGCCGTGTACGCACGCCAAGGAGGATGAGATGCGATCTTCACACCTGCACTTTTTCCCGCTGGCCTGGCCGTTTCTGGTCGCGCTGTTCTTTCTCATCGGGATCGTCTTCGTGCTGGTGGAGATCGGCGCGCTCAGCTACGCCTACGAGAAGATGGGGGTCAACCGCCAGTATGTCTTTGGCGTTCTGGTTCTCTCGTTGCTCGGCAGCTACGTCAACATTCCGGTCGCCGAACTGCCCGCGAAAGAAGTCGTGTCAAACCGGGTGATACCCTTCTTCGGCATGCGGTACGTCGTGCCCGAAGTCGAGCAACAACCGAAGACGGTGGTGGCTGTCAACGTCGGGGGCGCGGTGATTCCGACGCTGCTCTCGCTCTATCTTTTGGCCAAGCACGGACAGTTTGTCCGGGGGGCGATCGCGGTGCTGGCGGTGGCCGTCGTCATGCATTGGCTGGCCCGGCCTGTACGGGGAGTGGGGATCGCCGTCCCGATCTTCCTTCCCCCTGTCATCGCCGCGATGGTCGCCTATCTGCTGGCTCCCAGGGCGGCCCCCTCTCTGGCCTATATCGGCGGCACGCTGGGGACCCTCATCGGCGCGGATTTGCTCAATCTTGGCAGAGTGCAGGGGCTCGGAGCGCCGATCGTCTCGATCGGGGGGGCCGGGACATTTGACGGAATTTTTGTGACGGGTATTCTGGCCGTTCTATTAGCTTAAGACAAGGGCCCCCATCCCATGTTCCGGGGATTGATTGAAGCAGATCGCCCCACGTGAGTCGGTTCGCTGTGGCAAAAATCCCCACATCAAGAGTTCAAGACCTGTGAATTTACCACACGATAAAATTCCATCCGATTGTTTTCCCGCATTAAATAGACCGTTAATTTTTTTGTGTTCAATTTGCACAGTTCTTGCATTTACAAATAGAGGGATCATCAGCAATGACCAGCCAGAATGGACACGATCGCCATGCTCGTATTCTTATTGTCGAGGATGAT